>WNFR01007181.1_pt1 | contig 11329 bp, 15 predicted proteins | sample 5400221 | NCBI WGS metagenome assembly WNFR01 (sample SAMN13153357, study PRJNA577476) | soil metagenome | isolation source: 40 cm soil under Madrone tree | place: USA:California | collected 2016-06-14 | reverse complement strand
GACGTGCGCATCCCGCAGGACTACATCCCCAGCGAAAATCTCCGCCTGCGCACCTACAAGCGCATCTCCTCCATTTCCACCGACGAGGAGAAGGCCGACGTTCGAAAGGAGCTCGAAGATCGCTTCGGCTCGCCTCCGGCCTCCGTGGATAACCTTTTGGAGTACGCCGTCCTCAAATCCATGAGTGAGCGTCTGCGCATCTCCTCCATCGAGCGGCAGGGAAGCAAGATTGCATTTCGCTTCCATCCGGAAACCCCCATCGACCCGGCCGCGCTGGTTTCTGTGGTGCGCTCGCGCAAGGGCGTCAAGCTGGACCCCAGCGGCGTGCTGTGGATGGAATCTACGCGCGGGGAGCAGGTTTCCGCGGCGGTGAGAAACGTATTGCTCAGCCTTCGCGGGCAGGGCTAAACTGGTGTTGTGAGGAAAGTAATGCGTAATGTGATTTTACTCGCGGCGTTCTGCGCCGCTTTGCCGCTGGCCGCTCAAGACCAGTCGAGCTCGTCATCCCAGCAGCCCGCCAAGCCGCAGGCGCCCGCGCTGGAAAAGCCGGGCATGGCCGCTCCGGAACCGGAAAAGAAGCCCGCCGAGGTAAAAAAGCCAGCGGCGAAGAAACCGGAAGAGAAAGCGCCGGCCGAAGGCGCGAATGCCAAGACGGTCGAGGAAATCATCGCGCGCGTTAACAACGAGATCATAACTCGCTCGGAGCTCGACAAAGCTCGCCTCGCCGCCGAAGAGGATGCCAAGCAGGAATGCCAGGGTAAGTGCACACCCGAGCAGTTGCGCACCGACATTGAAGACCGCCAGAAAAATACTTTGCGCGATTTGATCGACCAATCGCTACTCGTGCAACGCGGCAAGGATATGGGCGTCAACGTCGAGCCGGACGTGATAAAAAAGCTCGACCAGATTCGCCAGCAAAACAAGATCGACAGCATGGAAGATCTCGAGAAAGCCGTCAGCTCCCAAGGTCAGAACTGGGAAGATTTCAAGAACAATATCCGCAGCCAAATATTGACGCAGCGCGTCATCAGCAGTGAAGTCGGCTCGCACATCACCATCGGCAAGGATGAAGTCGAAAAATATTACAACGAGCACAAGAGTGAGTTCGTCCGTCCGGAGCAAGTGGCGCTTCGTGAAATTGAAGTGAGCACGGAAGGGAAGAAAGATACCGAGCTGCCCGACCTGAAAAAGAAAGCCGAAACGGCACTGAAACGCGTCAAGGACGGCGAGGACTTCGGAGAAATCGCCAAGCGCTTTTCCGACAGCAGCACGGCGAAACAAGGCGGCTTTCTTGGCGTCTACAAGCGCGGTGAGCTTTCGAAAGAGCTTGAGGAGATCGTCTTCAAAATGAGGAAAAACGATCTCACCGACGTCATGGACACCAAGCAGGGCTATCTGGTTCTGCAAGTTCTCGAGCGCTACGAAGAAGGCGAGCAGCCACTCAACAAGGTGGAAAATGAAATTATGGACCACCTGTATTCGCAGCGCATGGAGCCGGCCATGCGCCAATACCTGAAGACGCTCCGCGAGCAGAGTTACGTGGTCATCAAGCCGGGCTACCAGGAAATTGCCGGCGGCGGCAACTCCGAAATTCAGGAAGTCAGCGCGACTCCGGAAGCCAGCAAAAACAAGAAGGCCCACAAGAAATATCTGTTGTTTGGAAAGAAGCCGGCGTCCGGCCAATCGTCCGGCACATGAAGACGTCTTACGTCACGGATCTTCTCTCCGAACAAAGCATCACCAGCTTTTTCCTCGTTCACGAAAAAGAGCTGCGCAACACTCGTGAGGGCCGCGCCTATCTTCGCCTTGAGCTAGGCGACCGCAGCGGCACGATCGAAGCGCGCATGTGGGACCAGTTCGAGGCCATCGCGAAAGATATCCAGCGCGATGATTTTGTAAAGGTGCAGGCCCGCGTCGAGCTTTACCGCAATAAGCCGCAGCTTGCGCTCATCCAGGTGCGCCTTGCCAAGCCCGAAGAGATCGACTTGGCCGACTATCTTCCGCACACTACCGCCGACGTCGAGAAAATGTTCGCGGAGCTGCGGGCCTACGCCGAATCCATCTCCAATCCATGGCTCAAGCAGTTAGTCCTCAGCTTGATTGGCGATCCGGAAATCGCCCGCTGCTACAAGCGCGCCCCGGCCGCCAAAGTGATGCACCACGCTTATATCGGGGGCTTGCTCGAACACGTCATTTCCATATGCGGCATGGCCCGTCGCGTGGCCGGGCATTATCCCGAGCTAGACGTCGACCTGCTGCTCACAGCGGCGATGCTCCACGATATCGGCAAGCTCGACGAGCTTTGCTACGAGCGTGCCATCGGCTACACCACGCCGGGGCAGCTGCTTGGCCACATCGTGATGGAACTCGAAACCGTCACGCGCGCGATTGATAAAATCCCCGGCTTCCCCGCGCCGCTAAAGACCGTCGTGCAGCATCTCCTCATCAGCCACCACGGCCAGTACGAATTCGGCTCGCCCAAGCTGCCCATGATTCGCGAAGCCATGGTCTTCCACTATCTCGACGACCTCGACTCCAAGCTCGCCGCGGTCCGCGTCGCTCTCGACGCCCCCTCCGGCGACAACGAATGGTCCGCTTACAGCAGCGCCCTCGGCCGCAAATTCCTCAAGCTCGACGAATTTCTCAAGTCCCCGACCGCCGATGCCGCAAACGCTCCGGAATCTCAACAACCCGCCGAGCCCAAGCCGCAAACTGACAAACCCGCCGCAGCCGCAGTCGGCGCAAGCGCCCCTGAGCCCGCACCTCCCGCCGCCAAGCCAGAAGCCCCCAGCCTACTCCGCAAGCTCTTCTAGTAGCAGCGAAAGTCCCGCCTAGTGCCCAGCGACGAGCGCCCATCTGAAGATGGCCGCTGCGTAACCCCCGAACGCCGCCGTCTCAGGGCCCGGCCGCCTCAATGCTAACGATTTGACCTGGTTGAATGGATTCCATATGTGCAAGGCAAGCTGGTACAAGTTGCAAGAGGTTATGCAGACGGTTGGACTTCGCGCGGACAATGATAATTGCGATCTTTCGGCCGGTTAGGTTTTGCTGGTATTCGATAGCCTGATCCACGGTGAGGAAAACGTCGAATTCGGCTAGCTCTGCGGCCTTGAGAAGGTCGCCATTCTTAAGTCCTGCCAATCCCGCGTAGCGGGCTGTTTGACAGTCGTGACCGGTCAGCGAATTGCGGAATCGCTCGTCGATGCATTCGTCGATCAGGATGCGCATTTAGGAACGCGCGAGTAGAAGGTGCTTTGCTTCCTCGAGAGCGGCGACAGCAGCTTCACGCGAGACAGTGGGGAACCCCTCGAGAAACTCTTCGAGTGTCTCTCCGCCTTCGAGATAGTCGAAGAGAGCTTGGATGGGGACTCGCGTTCCACGAAACACAGGAGTTCCGCCAAGAATATCGGGGTCTTTGATGATGACTCCCATGAGAGGATTGTATCACGGTGAGTCGGGCACCCTAGCAGGCCTGGGACAAAAACCGCACCCTGAAAACCGTAGGGATGCGGCACCCAAATGCGTTTTTCGGAATTAAGGCGCGGCCACCCGCCCTGTAGTTTCATCACTTTTTACTCTTGGGTGCTTTCGCTCGAGTACCTGCAGGCGCTTTCCTCTTCAATTTGATCTGATTGTAATCAATGGCGGCACGGACGAGATTTTGTAGAGCGCGCTCATTAATCTTATCGCCCTCGAAAAAATCGATCGCTCGCCACGCGTTGCCTCCGAGGCCCGCGTTGAAGAGCTTGTCAGGATCCGGGAGGCTCGCCCCGTGGGAAAAGGTAAGCTTCACCTTATCTTTGTGGGCGTTGCCGACCGCGATGATTCCGTCGCGAGACCACACTGGGCTTCCCATCCACTTCCATTCCTCGATGATCTCCCGGTCGGCCTCAAGGATTGTCTTGCGGATGCCGGCCAACGTTTTGCCACGCCAGTCTGTAAGTTTCGCGATCAGCTGGTCAATACGTTCCGATGGATTCATTTCTATGCCTCGACTTCTTGTCTCGTTTTACGCCGTAGTTTTATTGGGTAACCGCTTCGAAATGAGCCGTCGAAGGACATGGCCTTTCCACATCCAAAGTCCCGAAAGGACCATCACGGGAACAAAGAAAAACCGAGTAGGCCGGGCGTAGTTTGGAATTTGTTCAAACGGACTATAAATATAACCGAGTATCGGAATGGCAAAGACGATGTGAATCCAGCGAATGATCGAACGTTTGGTGGCATCTTTCATGATTGGTGCGATCCCCCTCGATTCACGACTTTTGAGACGCCTGAGGCGGCCAGTTGGGCGTTTCAATACCGAACTGCTTGGCGTACTCGGCGTTCAGCCGCTGCCAGCCGCCGAACTTCATGGCCTCACCACCAGCGACGCGGGCGATGGGAGTACCGCTGAGCAGGTGATCCAGAACATCGAAAGCGATGTGCCACCCGGCAGCACCCATGGAGATGAAGCGGCGATCGATGTTGGTCCACAGCGTCAGGCGCGTGCCGCCAACAGAGGCTTCCAGTTCCCACCGGATATCGCCGTACTCAAGCACCTTGGGAGCATCGGCTCGCGTCACTCTTGTTTCGATGGGCGTGGGCGTTCCCACCCAGATGAGCTTCACCGTTCCAGCCGTACCCAGGTTCCCATCGACGTCGAAGGGCGCCCACTCGCGCAGATGCGCCGGGTCGGTAAGCGCCTGCCAGACTTTTTCCGGGGAGTGGCGCAATTCTCTGACGAGAATGAGCGTCCATTTTTCTCCGTCCTTTCGTATCTGCGCCCCGCTGGCCGGACCCGGTGCGTACTGCTCGCGATCGGTCATCTTCTTCTCCTTGTCTTCCTTTTCGTTGGCGTGGGTTGACCCATGTGGCCGAGGTGGCGTTCGAGAGCATCTAGGTGAGCGGACCAGAACCGGCGGAACTGAGCGAGCCAGGCATCCACCTCCTGAAGTGGCTCAGGTTTCAGCCGGTAGAGACGGCGCTGTGCGTCCACCGTGGATTCCACGAAACCGGCCTCGCGCAGCACTCGCAGGTGCTTTGATACGGTCGGCTGCGGCATACGAAGCTGGCGCTCGATCTCTCCAACCGACTGTTGTGACGAGACCAGGAGGCTCAATATCGCGCGGCGGTTCGGCTCCGCAATGATTTCGAACACGGATTCCATTCTCTTCATATACTCCACAGGGCATATACGTGTCAAGGTATATGCAGGCGAGGGCCAGGCAACGTCGGCGTGCGGGGAACCCTGGACGCGCCCTCGAACGACGACGAACGGTCCGCGTACAGCAGCGGCCTCGGCCGCAAATTCCTCAAGCTCCACGTAAACCATTGCGGATTGACACGGCCGGGTATAGATTTTTAGCCAGCCGGGAAGTCAGAATGGAAGCCCCGGAGAAGTTGGTTTCCAGTGGCAGTGGAAAGCAGGCAGCCAAGTGATTCGACCGCGTCGACGAAAGAGCAACCAGCGCCCCTGACCAGCGGCAGCAGACTGGTAAGGTTGGGCGGCATTGGCATTGTTCTTCTGAGCGTTGCGGGAGCATTTCTCTATTTGGGCGGTTGGTTCAGTCCGCATGAACTTACGCCTGCGCGGTTCGTCGCCGGTTTTGAGAGAGTCAACGGAATCCACTCCGGTTTTCGCCGCAATCATGCCAAAGGCGTTTGCGTCAGCGGTTTTTTCGATAGCAACGGGCAGGGAACGCGCCTCTCGAAAGCCGTTGTCTTCCAAACCGGCCGCGTGCCGGTCATCGGCCGCTTTTCTTTTGGGGGCGGCGATCCTTACGTTGCCGACTCTCCCGACAAGGTCCGTGGCCTGGGACTTCTGTTTCGACTGCCCGATGGCGAAGAATGGCGGACGGCAATGATTAATCTGCCGGTATTTCCGTTCAACACTCCGCAGGCTTTTTACGACAATTTGATTGCGACGCAGCCCGACCCCAATACACATAAACCGAATCCGGAAAAAGTGGCGGCGTTTTTGGCGAGCCATCCCGAAACCTTGCAGGCCAGCAAAATCATCAAAAGCCATGAAGTATCCTCTGGTTTCGACAACAGCCCGTACCACGGTCTCAATGCGTTCCGTCTCGTCGACGCAGAGGGCAAGTCGACCCCCGTGCGGTGGTCGTTGGCTCCGGTGCAGCCGTTTGCAGCGGCGAGTACGACCGGGGCAACCCAAGGAGACAAGAATTACCTTTTTGATAGCCTGATTGCGAGCGTCGTTCAGCATCCGTTGCAATGGCACTTGATTCTTACGGTTGGGAAACCCGGCGATGTGACTGACAATGCCACCATCCCATGGCCTGACGGGCGCGAGCAGGTGGACGTGGGAACTCTAACGCTCGATTCTGTTGAAAGCGAGGAAACCAGTCCGGCCCGCGACATTAATTTTGACCCATTGGTTTTGCCGGCCGGCTTCGCCCCGTCCGACGATCCTCTGCTCAGCGCTCGATCGGCGGTTTATTCAAAATCGTTTACGAGACGGGCGGGCGAGAAGAAGGAGCCGAGCGCGATCACGCCTTCAGACGTGCGAAAGTGAACATGACGATGACAACCGGCCGGCAGCAATTCACAGGTTCCATGCGGTTCCTGCACTGGTTGACGGCAGCGATGGTGCTGACCATGCTGGGCATTGGCGTCGCCATGGTGGCATCGCTCGGCGACTACCATAGCCTGGTATCCATCCATCGCCCGCTGGGGATCATGATCCTGATTGTGGTGGTGATCCGTTTCGTGAACCGGCTCTTCAGCACCCTGCCTCCTTTTCCCGCCACGATGTCGCCTCAGGAGCGCTTCGTTGCATCCGCGTCGGAAATGCTGATGTATACGCTTCTGTTTGTGCAGCCGCTGATCGGCTGGGGGATGTTGTCGGCGGCGCGCTATCCGATCGTGATGTTTGGGTCGCTGCATCTTTTCCCCATCCTTCCGCACAGCGTCATGTTGTACGCGATGCTGCGGAGAACGCATACGGCTCTCGCCTACCTCTTGTTCCTGACATTCATCGCGCATTTTGGAGCGGTTCTGTTTCACACGCTGATCGTGCGAGATCGGTTGTTCAGCCGCATGGCACCGTGGAGAGTCCGGTCGAGCTAGGGAGTTACGGCAAGACACAGCACGCTGATTCCGGAGCGATCGTCGTATCACGCCGCGGCGATGATCGAAAGTGCGATCACGAGACCTACTCCCCGAAGACGTTGCTGTTGGGATCACAGCCCAATCCATTCACTTGAACGATTAACGCTGCCAGCTCAACCGGTCGATGCAACACCATCCAATGCGTTGATTCGACAATACTTCCCTGGGAGAAGTGATCTGTTTGGCCGTCCTCGGTCAAAACCTAGCCAGGGTAGTGTTCCGGCTGATCTAACCCTAGCGAGCGATTTAGCCTTTGTTTTCAACGCAAGTCGGGTTCGACTTGAGTGTTGTGTCGACCCATTGAGACCACCGCGCGAACCGGAAAGTGCGACGCATTGTTGGGGTGTTGTTATACTGAAGGCAATGATTCCGGCGTCGTACAATGTGCGTGACCTGACGATCCGTCCTGCCACGGTGCTGGCGCCGATGGCCGGCGTTACGGACACGCTTTTTCGCCGCGTGATTCGCGGGCTTGGCGGGTGCGGGCTGCTGATGACCGAGTTCACCAGCTCTGAGGGCATCACGCGCAGCGCGAAGAAGACTCTGCGCTACCTCTATTTCCAGGAAGACGAGCATCCCATCACCGCGCAACTCTTCGGCGCCAACCCGGAAGTCATGGCCGAAGCCGCGCGCATGGTCGAAGATCTTGGGTACGACGCGGTCGACATCAATTTGGGCTGCCCAGCCAAAAAAGTAGTGAAGTGCGGCGGCTCCGGCCTGCTGCGCGACATGCCGCTGCTCGAGCAGATCTTCCGCGCTGTGCGTGCTGCCGTAAAAATTCCGCTCACCATTAAGCTGCGCGCCGGCTGGGACGAAAACTCCATCGTCGCCGTCGATGTTGCCAAGCTCGCCGAATCCGTCGGTGTGGAAGCTGTGGCGGTGCATCCGCGCACGCGCATGCAAGGCTACGCCGGCCAGGCCGACTGGAACATCATCGCTGCGGTCAAGGAAGCCGTGCGCATCCCCGTAATCGGCAATGGCGACATCAACACGCCCGAAGACGCCGAGCGCATGGTGCTGCAGACCGGCTGCGACGCCGTCATGATTGGCCGCGCCGCCGCCACCAATCCCTGGATCTTTCCCCAAATGCAGCAATATGCCGCCACCGGCCGCTACCACACGCCCAGCGACGCCGACCGCCACCGGTTACTTTCTGGCTACTATCAGGAAATTAATGCTGCCAACCAGCCGGATGCTGTGGGAAAAATGAAGCAGTTCGCTTGCTGGTTTTCGCATGGCGTTGGGAACGGCGGCGAGCTTCGCAGAAACGTACACGCGGCGCGAACACCCAGTGAAGTGCTCGACAGCGTCGAACGCTTTTTCGAGCACCGTGCCGGCGTACGGGAGGATGATCCCGGCGTATGCGGGATCACCGGAAATGTTGACCGCCCAGCGGTCACCAGAAATGAGGACCCAGCCCATGGTCCCAGCCAGTCTATCGGTGTCGAAGCAGCGCTCGGAACGTAGAATTTCCGTGCGCCTGCCGCTCAAGGTGCGCGGTCGCGATGCCCGCGGCGTTATCTTCGAGGAAGAAACTTCCAGCGAAAATCTTTGCCGCAACGGAGCAGCCTTCGTCACCCGCTTCGACGTGGCCATCGGCTCGGATCTGGAGATACGCATCCCCTCGCGCTACGCGTCGCGCCGCATGGAGGAACAGGACTTCGCCACCAGCGGCCGCGTCGTCCACGTCGCTGAATCGCAGCCCGGCGAGCGCCTGATCGGCGTCCAGTTCACCGGCCCTCGCTTCCAACGCGTCTTCCGCTCCGAATCCGCAGCCTGACGCAGAAGTGGGACAGCCATTTCTGGCTGTCCTGTTCGTGCGGCTGATTCGCCTCGTTTCCTAAAGTGATTCCATAATGGCTGTTGACGCGTGATGATCGGTTTCTGGAAAATCCTCGTCCAGGACCGAGGCAAGCGATGGAACATAACCTGCAGCACACCATAGCGCTTCTAACTCGCACTCCCGCAGCTCTTAATGCGCTTCTGCGTGATTTGCCGGAAGCGTGGACGCTCCAAAATGAGGGGGAAAGCACATGGAGCGCCTTCGATATCGTGGGCCATCTGATTCACTGTGAACGTACGGATTGGATGCCCCGGGCGCGGATGGTACTGAAATTTGGCGAGACTCAGGCGTTTGCGCCTTTTGATCGCGAGGGACACATATTAGAGAGTGAAGGGAAGTCACTCGCGCAGTTGCTAGATGAATTTGCTCGTGTACGGTCAGAAAATCTGGGCGAACTGCGCGCATTGAATTTGCAGCCAGAGGACCTGGCCCGGCGCGGGCGACATCCCGCCTTCGGAGTAGTTACGCTGTCACAGCTGTTGGCGGCCTGGGCAGCTCATGACCTGACTCACCTGCACCAAGTTTCAAGAGTGATGGCTCACCAATACCGGCAGGCCGTGGGACCGTGGAGCGCGTACCTCGGGGTGCTGCAGTGCGCCGGCCACAGCTCTGGTTGATGGACTCTCCATGTCCGCAGCGATGGCTTCAGTTCATGGGTGGAAGTCGAAGGTTAGCGTTACAACGGTCTCGGTTTTCGCTGGTTCGTACTTCCATTCTTTCAGGGCGGTTAGGGTTGCGTCGACCAGGAGGGGATGACCGCCAATGACGTTTGTGCTTTTGACTTTGCCATCCGGAGCGATCGTGATTTCGACTTTAACGGTGCCGACCAATCCGATTTGCTTTGCGATGGCCGGGTATCGTGGAGTTGGCTTGGAAATCGCTTTTCGCGCTTCCTGGCCGGGTGTGCTCGCAGCAGCCGCGCATAGGAGAATGGCAGCGCAAAGGCACTGTTTCAGTCTCATACCGTGCCCCCCTAAGAAACCCATCCTTTAGTCTTGACCGCGAGAATGGCACGGCGCAGCGGGACGGCAAATGGAACTAAAGGGCTATAGATGGCTGCGAATGTCGAATTAGTGAATGGCCACCTGAAGAACCCTTGCGGACCAAGCAAAGGTCTGCGCGGCTTCGATACTTCGCGGTTTGTATCCCGTAGCGTCCGTTAATTCTCTGGGGTTAGCAGCGCGTGTAGATGGTTGGCCAGGTTACTGATGCCGTCCGACTTCGATAACGTAAGGTCAATGCCGATGGCCGTTCCCAGTGATTTTGAAACATCGTCCGTATGCATCGAGAAGAGAATTATTTTTATGCGCGGGATGGCGCGCTTGAGAATTACTGCAGCTTCCGCACCAGTCATAACTGGCATGGATAAATCGAGCAAGATCAAATCAGGTTTAAGTTCCTTTACCTTCTCGATGGCCTCCACCCCGTGCGCGGCCTCTCCACACACGTTAAAGGGAGTACGGCTTTCCACATACGACCTCAGTAGGTACCGGATGTTGGGATTATCGTCACAGATCAGGAGGCTGGGCGTAGGGTTCGGATTATCAGGTTCAGACTGCGGGTTCTTCGGATCGTACACGGTCAACCGGGGTGGCACATAAGGTTTCTTTTTGTCCATGCAGAACGCATTGTCTAGCTCCAGGGGGCACCATCCAATTTGATTTTGCAAACGAATTTCCGAGTCGGGAGGCTATCAGGTGTTTATCTAAGGCAGTATACAGAGAACACTGTACGTTGTTCATTGTCTGAGGCCACCGCTGCATAGCACAGGTTGTCCGGTTTCACGAGTCGCGTCTAACGATCACGGGTCACGTTTTGCTAGTTTGGCTTTCCTTTGCTCTCGACCAGCTGGTCGTAGGCGGCGCGGCGGCTCAGGCCGCGTTCTTTGGCGGCGAGCTTGAGGGCTTCTTTGCGGTCGAGCTTGGCTTGGCGGATCAGTTCTTCGACGCGATCGGAAAGGCTTTGCGTGGAATCGGCCTGGCCGGTGGATGCGGATGAGTCGGGCGGACCCACAACGAGTGTGATTTCGCCGCGCGCCGGGCGCTCCGCCAGCGACTCCGCGAGTTGCGAAAGTTTGCCGCGCAAGAACTCTTCGTGAAGCTTGGTGACTTCGCGCGCAATGCAGGCGGGACGGTCGCCGAGGATTTCGCGCGCATCGGCGACGCTTTCCGCGACGCGGTGCGGCGCTTCGTAGAAAATCATGGTGCGCTCTTCGATGCGCAGGCGCTCCAGCATGCGTCGCCGCTCGCCGCTGCGCTGCGGAAGGAAACCGACGAACAGGAATTCTTCGTTGGGCAGCCCGGCGGCGGCGAGTGCGGCCAGCATCGCGGAAGGGCCGGGGACCGGTACGACGGGAATTTTGTGGCGCACGCA
>WNFR01043573.1_pt1 | contig 11333 bp, 10 predicted proteins | sample 5400221 | NCBI WGS metagenome assembly WNFR01 (sample SAMN13153357, study PRJNA577476) | soil metagenome | isolation source: 40 cm soil under Madrone tree | place: USA:California | collected 2016-06-14 | reverse complement strand
TATGTCGGCAAGTATCAATTCGAGACCCTGAATAACCGGATCTTCACCGTCACGCTCGAGGGCGACAAGCTATTCGTCCAGGAGTCGGGGAAGCCATTCCAGGTATTCGCCGAGTCGGAGACTAAATTCTTTCTGAAGGATAGGACCTGGATGCTTGTGTTCACTAGACGCGAAGGCCAAGCCGCGGAGCTGAGCATCGTCGAAGGTAAGTCCACCTACCCCTCGAAGAGAACCAAATAGGAACCTCTGATTAACTGAATTTGATTTGTATTAGTTATTCGACGCGTAGTGTCAGCACGAATTTAGCCCGGCCTTTCAACCGGGGAGCGCCGCAGCCCGCGTGGGGTGGCAGGGCCGGGAAAAAGCCGGGAAAGAGTTTGCGTCGCGTAGCGACGCTCGAAATCATAGGATACTCAATCGTCGCTACGCGACGAGACCAACGAACAAACTGATCCCGGCCTTGAAAGGCCGGGCTAAAGTCGTACCGACGCTAAGCGTCGAAGACTAGGAACGACTGGCATAACATCCTCAATCGCGCGTAATCTGTCGCTGAAAAACTTCTCCTCCGGAAGGACTCACAACCATGACTGAGTATTTAGCTCCCGGCGTATATATCGAGGAAGTTCCTTTCAAAAGTCACACAATCGAGGGAGTACCTACTTCCACTGCGGCTTTTATAGACATTTTTGAGCAGGGACCGATTGATAAGGCGTGAAGATAGACTGCTATGCCGATTTCGAGCGCGTGTTCGGCCTCATTAGCACCGTGGCTTCAGCCCGGTGATGAGAATGCAGACCAACGAGGGAACCGTTTCAACGGCAATAATATATTTGACTCAGCAACCACCGGGGGTGTACCGTGCAAAGCGTAATTGAGGTACACCCTTACTGCAAAGGCGGATTTGCCATGAGCGATATAGACGTTCGCGCCTTAGAAGCAAACTTTGAGAGCTGGAAGAAAGACCGGGCCAATTCGCTTTCAACTAAGAACGCGTTTGAGCGTTACGTAATCGAGCAAGTTCTCAAGGATTACGATCTCTCTGATGAGGAGTTAGACTTCGGACATCTAGGCGGTTCTGATGATGGCGGGATTGACGGCATGTATTTTTTTGTCAACCGCATGCTGGTTCAAGACGATACCGAGTTACCCGACCCAATAACTGTTAGCCTGATCTTTATTCAAGCTAAGTATGAGTCAGGCTTCGGAGAAACCGCTGTTGAGAAACTATACTCGTTTACTCGCGATTTATTGAACTATGGCACCCCGCCCGATCAGTTCGTTCATCTAAACTCAGTTGTTAGGGACTCGATTGCCAGATTCCGAGATAAATATAACCTGATACTTGGAACTCCCCACGAGTTCAACGTTCGATATTACTACGTCACTAGAAGCGACACCCCGCCAAACGACAAGGTCACTACGCGAGAGCGGATTCTAAAAGACTTCGTCAAAGAAAAACTGACGGACGCGATAATCGGGGTTGAGTATTGGGGAGCCGCGAGGCTGTTGCACGTTGCGCGAAGTGCGGCAGAACTACGACTGGAGTTAACTTATACAAAATGCTTCAGCACGGGTGATCAGTCCACTGTTAGCCTCGTCAATCTTAAAAGCTTCGCTAATGCTCTTAAAGACGAAAAGGGTGAACTACGCAAGAGCGTGCTTGAGCCAAACGTTCGCGCATATCAAGGAGCGCGAAATCCGGTTAACGAAGAGATACAAAAAACGCTAAAAGCGTTGGCACCGGGAATAGATTTTTGGTGGCTAAACAACGGAATTACGATTGTCGCTGATCACTGTTCAACCGTAGGCGAAAAATTAGTTGTCGATCAACCTCAGATCGTTAATGGACTGCAAACCACGCAAGAGATTTTTGACTACTTCAAAGGAAGCGGCGACCAGCAAGATCGGCGAAGCATCTTGGTTCGCGTGATTGTGCCACCCACAGAAAAAACGCGAAACGAAATTATTAAGGCAACCAACAATCAAACACCTGTAAACGCGCTTTCCCTTCACGCAACCGAACCCTTGCATTTTGATATAGAGGACAAGCTGAAATTGCGCGATATTTTTTATGATCGCCGCAAAGGACACTACCGAAACCTGCGAAAGCCAATTTCGCAAATCATAAGTCAAAAGGAGTTAGCTAAAACGATCATCGCGATTCTACTGCAACAGCCCGACGACGCACGTGGGCGTCCGCAGTCACTCATAAATGATGACTATTTGAGAATCTTTGACGAGAAATTTAATCGCGATCTCTATGTTGCTTGCGTTCTACTAGACAGACAAGTGACCGGATACCTGACTAAACAAGACGCGCTTGCACGAGACGAAAAAAGAGACGTTAGGTATTACCTGGACATGATGGTGGCCGCTAACTTATCGCAAGCTGCGCATCCGTCAGCCGGTAAGCTCGCAACGCTGGTACCGCAGTGTGAAACGCCGATAGACAAAGCTATATTTGACGCAGAGTGTGAAACCGTTCTTGCGGATTATAGGACGCTGGTGGAAGAACTAAGAGCAAAAGGTGTAGCCAACCCAAACGATAAAGTCGGGAAAGGCACAGCACTCCGGCCTGTTCTTTTAGGCAGACTCGACGGGCGTTATCCCAGCGGGGAGCATACCCACGAAAAACAGACGGCTGGTGAAGGTGTTAAATGAAAACGCTCGTTGACGGATAAGACAAGAGAGCGGCAGCGAGTCCTCGCCCGAGTATCGCCACCGCCCTCTGAGGAAAGCGCGTCGCGATAACAGGATTATTCTCTTGGTATCCCTGCTAACTGGAAGGTGACGCGCTTCCCTATGTTAAGATCGAACTATGTTTTTGAAAGGTAATACCAGCTAGTGATTATGGCCCGGAGGCAAGGCTTCCGGGCAAGACAAAATACGGCGCGTATTCTATGGGCAATTGCCCACAGAATCAAGGGAGAAGCCTCCATCCCATCAGGAGGCGCGGACTGATGGGATCGTCGCCACGGCTTAGGCCCAAAAACTTGGGCAAGAAGTTGCGTATTCTGCGCCTAGATTATCTAGGGATGTCGCAGACTGAGATGGCGAAGGCTTTAGGTTTGAAAGTGGATTATTCGGCAGTCTCGCAATACGAATTAGGGACGCGAGAGCCGCACTTGCTTGTGCTCTTGAAGTACGCACGTCTCGGTAAGGTGACGATGGAGCAATTGGTTGACGACAAATTGAAATTGCCCAAGTGAAGCGTGATGAAACACTCAAAAGAATATGATTCGTTTACGGCGTTAGTGAATCAAGTGTTAGCGGTGCCGCATTCGGTGATCCAAAAGCGCCTAGTTGAAGCGCGAGAACTAGCAGATAAGAATCCGCGCAAGCGAGGCCCAAAGAAAAAGAAGCGGCCTACTTTGACCGCTTCTTCCCACGCTTCAAGCGCCCGTAAACGCCGCGCTGCTTAGCACGATAATTTACGTGCGTCTTTGTCTTTGCCGGTTACTTCGGCGTAGGTAAGACGCTTGCCTACAATTTGAGATACCGCCAAGTCAAAGCGGTATGCGTCGTTAGCTTTGCGATTGTTAAAACGAAAGCTTTGCTCATCGAGATAGCGAAACAAATGGAAAGGCTCAACGCTGATATACGTACCGCCGATGGTTCGCTTCAAGCAATTGGTTCCGGCAACTACCATAGTTCTGACTTCGCCGTGACGCTCAAGCAATCCCATCACAGCAACCTTGCCGGTGGTCTGGTTTCTGCCAGTGCGCGGAGTGGCGAATTCAGCAACACGTCTAGCCAAAGCGGTGCGGTGCATGTTTCGCGCCTTGCCGCCGATATACGTTTCGTCAACTTCAACATGGCCGCTCAACTGTCCGCCAGTATCATCATCCTGCAATGCGAGCCTGAGACGTTGAAGCATGAACCAAGCCGATTTTTGCGTGACGCCGATGCTTCGATGAATCTCCCAACTGCTGACGCCGTTCTTACAGTTCGCAAGCATCCACATGGCGCACAGCCACTTGTCGAGGCCGATAGCGGAGTCCTCGAAGATGGTTCCAACCTTAACGCTAAACTGCGCTTTCGGATGACGCGCCTTGCATTGCCAGATACGGCGCTTCGGCATGAACGTAACGGCATCCGATCCGCATGTCGGGCAAGTCACACCTTCCGGCCAACGGCGCTCAACCAAATAGTTAAGGCAGTTGTCAGGATTAGCGAAGTAAACAATCGCGCTTTGGAGCGTCTTGGGTTCGGTTTCGTGTCTCATGGAAAGGAATATACATGAGAACGTCTGCGGAGTCAAGTATATTATTGCCGTTTCAACGGTTTTTGTTTTGGATCATGAGAAACCGTTGGAAACGGTTGCGGAATCTTCGCGAGGGATATTGATCCCCGGGCTGAAGCCACGGTGATTAGCAAGCAGAACAAACGGGAAATCGTTTCGACGGTTTGTCGTGAATCCCAAAGAGAAACCATTTGAAACGGTTCCGGAATCATCTTGGCGAATTGGACCACCGGGCTAAAGCCACGGTGCTAATAAAATCGCTCCGCGTGTCTCATCTTGAGGCCGCGAGGAACACTCTCTCGAACTCCTGCAACGCCCCTGTCTCAGCCATATTCCTTGCTGAATTTGACCGTGGTGCTGCCCTGCTCGTAGAACTCTTCAGTGATCACTCCGTTTGCGGCAATGGTCAGCAGGACAAACCCGTTGTAGACCCGCGGCGGGACTGGCGCCGGCGTGTGAGCGTAGTAATCCACCTGACTTGAACTCGCGCAACCAAATGCTTCTCCATAAGGGACTGCTCCATGTCCCACGCATCGAGCCAGGGTCTTGCGCTGGTTAACCGTCGGCGATTTGTAAGCTATGCCGTCGTGAACATGACCCCAGTACCAGGCAGCCGGGTCACCGTTTAAGGCCGACGTGATTTGGTTCCAATAGGTCGTGTCTTCCGTCAAGCCGTCATAGCTCAAAGCGTTGTGATGTGTCATGACGATCACTTTATCCGGGGAGAGCGGTTGACCCCCACTCCTCAGACCTTGAATCCAATTGGACTGAACTCCATTTGTGCCCAGACTTCCGAACATAAACATGGCTGATGACGAGTAGTAGGCGGAGTCGAGCCCCAGTATGGTCCACCCGGCATACTGTAGTGCGAAATAGCTGGTGCACTGTTGTTGGACAAAACGATTATCCGCGAGCCCAACGTTGAAGTAACCTTTAGCGCCGCTATACATCTCGTGATTCGAGTTGAGCATGAAACTGTTTCCCGCCGGCAGTTGCGAAGAGGGTGGCCAGTGGTTGAGAAAGTTATTCATCTCTTCGTTTGCGGGTAAGAAGTCTCCGTTTGTCCCGGCGTAGTAAACATCGCCCAGATGAATCAGGTAATCAGGGGAGTGGCCCATTAGCTGTATCATGACGTTAATAGCCTCGCCCTCTTTAAACGCACCTGTGCCCCAGTCGCCGATTACCGCAATCTTCACCTGCCCCTGATTATCCTTCAGCGGGATGGGGAGAACCTGCTTGTTGCTAAATGGAGCTACGTCTTTCAGTGTGACTACTATCAGGTAATCAGCAAACGAAAATAGCCATCTGGGATCGAGTTGATCATACTGGCTATCGCCGAAGATGGTGCCGTCGGCAGCGACCAATCCCCCATGCGCGACTTGATTCACCAGGGCATTGTAGTTTGCAGTATCTATGCGCGCCGGTAGCAGGGATTTCAAAATCTTCCATGCGTCCTGCAAAATATCGTTGCTATCAATGTAAGCCAGAATGAATGCTGGGGGGTTATGCACCCAGTAAGGAATTAGCCCCCATTCTATATCGCCTGAACCGCCGGGATTGTCCGGGTCTGGCCCGATCCAAATCTTGTTGTCGACCATTAACTGAATGAGCGCGTACTCACTGGCTTCGAAAAACTTGGGCGTTTGGAAGAGCGAGAGTTTTAGGGCGAGGTCGTTCCCAAGTCGCTGCTTGAGGTCGCTGGTTTGAGGTTTTCCGTTTTCCATTTTCTCTCCTTATTGCGCTCGATCTTGGAATAAACCGCTCCGGATGAGCTGAAGGGTTTGTGTGAGACTAACAGGAGTGGCTCCTATCAGCAGTCAGCAGGCAGTGAAATCGTGCGTACGATATTTCCGTTGAAGGCAAATGTCAATATTTACAAACAAGAGGTTCCTGCGGGATAGAAAATGTAAAGTCGTGAGACCTTCATGGCATTAAGAGACTCGTCCAATCGGCAGCGGCAATCGCGAAAACCCTTCCTCGGCGAGACCTGCTTTTGAAGTTATCGGCCGGCTGTCACAGAACCGCAAGTGAAGCGATATCGACTCGAAGCCGAAGCTGCCGTCGAATTTGACTGTCGAGAGTGCCTTCGATCTCATTAGCACCGTGGCTTCAGCCAGGTGATCTAATTCTCCAAGATAATTCCGGAACCGTTTCTAACGGTTTTCTCTTAAGACACCGCATCAAACCGTTGAAACGGTTTCCCGGTTTTGTTCTGCTTCACATCACCGGGCTAAAGCAAACGTGCTAATGGAATCGCTCCGCGCCTCGGTTATTTTGTGACAGGAAGCAGGGGTCAGAGTCTCACAGGTCAGAGGTCAGAGGTTCTTGGTTATCGCTTCAAACCTTAAAGCATCGTATGTCATGCGAGCATTGTTGCGTTTCCACTGAATACCGCCAACGATTCGGACCTTGAGAGTTATGTCGAGTAACAAGGCGGGTAAGTAAATGCGCAACGCCTGTGCCTGGAACTTCAGAATCTTTCACATACGTGCACACACCTCTATCCGTTCGTGTAGAGAGGGCCACGTGAAAGACTCATTGCATTGCGCATATCCCCCGCACGGCCATCACGAGCTTCGCCAGGGTCAACTTCGGTACAGGCATTGCCGAGGTCCTGATGTCATCTAAGTTTTTTCACAGACGCGACCTCGCCAGGAGTGCAGGATTCCTCGCCTGCCATGACTGCAGGGAAAAGGCTATGCAGCGATTAGATCTATTAGATTCAAGATCTCAGTTCATTCCGCAATCCGGCGAAACGATTGATGTTCCCTTCTGATCGAAAAACTGCTGAAGAAGGGCGACACGTCCACGGCGCGGGATTTTCTGCGTGCGTCGCTGCGGCTGGAGATACGGGGCAACATGGCCGAGGATTCCACGTTCCTCCGAAAATTCGCAGGTGTCTTCCAGAGCCTCGGGATCGTTTTCTTCCAAAACAACTTGAATGAAGAAAGTCTGTTGTGCTGCCGAAAAGCCATCGCCGTCTATCCCAGCCCCGGCTCTTACGTCAATCTCACAAACTCGTTGGCGGCAACAGGCCAGCCAGCCAGGCTTTCAGATTTCACGACGGAGATAAGACCGGAGCAGCTTGGACGCCACCTTTTTATCGCCTGCGTGCCGAAGAGCGCCTCGACGTTTCTCAAGAATCTTCTGGTGAATTTGACGGGCTACCGCGATCTTTTCACTGTTTACGCGGCCGGGCAAAGTGAACATGAGATCTATCTGCCAACGCTTCGAGAGTTTGCCGATCTTGATACCGTCACGCAGCAACACTGCCGCGCATCGGACGCGAATGTGCACCTGATGCAGGCCTTCGGCATCCGTCCAGTGGTGCTGGTTCGCAATATCTTCGACTCAGTGATGAGCCTGCTTGATTTCTATAACAAGGGCGCGTTTCAGACTTCGTATTTCCGCGCCGATTGGCCCAGTCTGGATGACGAAACGAAGATAGATCTGCTGATAGAAAACGTAATTCCCTGGTATTTCCAGTTTGTCGCTTCATGGGACTTGGCTGAAAAGCAGAAGCGGCTCGAGGTTCATTGGCTCAGTTACGAGGACCTTATCGCTGACAAACCTTCGAGCGTTCTAAAGGTTCTCGAGTTTTATGGCCTCGGAGCATCGCGCCGAGGTGTCGAGCAGAGAATTAGCGAAATCGAATCGGAAGAGCGAAAGATACGTTTCAATAAAGGAATAGCGGGACGCGGCAGATCGGGTCTCAACAAAAGGCAACAGGAGCAGATACGCCGCCTGGCAAGATATTACCCGTCCACAGACTTTGGCCGGATAGGTTTGTAATTCGTGGAGGAAAAGAAAATGAAAACCAAAACAGCAAACTTCAGGCGACTCGATGTTCTTGGAAATGGCGACTGCTCATCGGATCGAGAAATCTTAAGCGCGACGCTAAAGCGGTGGCGGAAAAAACTGGCCTATTGTTCTATTTTTGCGGCAGTCCCTGCGATTTTGGCTTCTAACACATCAGAGGCACGCTCTGACGAAGTGAAAAAACCAGATGCAAACGTCGCCGGACGGACCGCGAGGCTTCGTGATCGGCTGAACAATAGCACCAGCAACCCGGCATTGCTGAAACGACAAAGCCAGTTTCGCCTGCCGCATCAAGATGTCAACTTCGATACGCTGACCACGCTTGGTGGAACCGATGACTGTCCGGGCCGCATTATCCCAGGCGGAGACTATACCGCGGCGGCGCCTTATACCGATTCCGGCAATACGACCGGTGCGAATAATACCGTCACGCGCGTTCAGTACTACTACTACTACACTTTCGATACCTTGGGGCCGGACCATGTTTACTCGTTCACTCTTACTGGTCGCGGTCCAAATCCGAAGATAGAGGTTTCAACCAGCTCCGGCACATACAAACCGCTCATTTATGTTTTGCAAGGCGGGTTCGCTGGAGCGTGCCCGGATGGCACGGGAAATACTGCATACGCATCGGTGTTGAATGACAGCCGCTGGACGAAGGGTAGTAGTACGGCAACACTAGACCACTATCAGATGAATTACCTTCCGTTGTATGTTCCTCTTCACCTATTCGTTGACTCGGCCACTAACGATGCTGGTAGCTCCGGCCCTTATACGATCCGAATGCAGGACGTAACGATTGCCCCGGTAATCGCGTGTTCCGATCCGAATTCGCTTAACTGCCCGGAATTCTTCGTCCGGCAACAGTATCTCGACTTCCTAAACCGCGAGCCGGACACCGCCGGTTACAACGACTGGCTCAGTGTGCTTTATAACTGTGCACCAAATCAGGGTGGCTTGGGTTCTGACCCGTACTGCGATCGCGTGCATGTCTCATCCGGATTTTTCCGCTCCGCGGAGTTTGGCGAGAGAGGTTATTGGGCCTTCCGCTTCTTCGCAGCCAGCTTGGGCAGGCGGCCGCAGTTTGCCGAGTTCCTGCCTGAAATGCAAAAACTCAGCGGTTCACTGACTGCCGCAGAACTAGCGGCAAGGAAAGCAGACTTCATTGCGCGCTTCATGCAACTTCCCGAGTTCACGAATATCTATGCTGGATTAACCGACCCAACGCATGCCGCACAATTCATTGCCAAACTGGAAGAGAAGGCGCAGGTGACCCTGCCTAACTCCGCCACGACTGGGGCGGGACAGCCGACGCAGTACGGCCGGCAGCAGCTAATTGATCTGATGTCCAGTGGCCAACTTACTGCGGCGCAAACACTGCAAGCGTTCATCGAGCAGAAAGTTGTCTGGGACACATATTTCTATCCGGCGTTTGTGACTATGGAATATTTTGGCTATCTCCGCCGCGATCCGGATCCGGCTGGGTATGAAGATTGGGTGGACGTCTTGACCAATGGTCGAGCTTCCGCAGGTATTCGGCCTGGCGACTACCGGCATCTCATCTTCGGCTTCATCTATTCAATCGAATACCGTCAAAGGTTTGGTCAACCTTAATGCGTGCCTTCTGGTTTCCAAGTTAGCGAACGGGCTTGTGAATCAGAGTATTCAGGCAAATCAACCAAGCTTAGATAGTTAACCAGGTAGTGCTGCTAACGGAGCACTACCTGGATAAAGATTGCTCCGCAACAGCAAGGCGAGTAGCATGCGGTTTATGAGACAGTGCTCGCTGATTTTAGTGCTGGCGTTGGCGTCGACGCCGAACATGTGCGGCTTGTTGAAACCAAATTTAAGTAGCCAGGCGGCGAATCACACTCCTCTTAAGACGGCGCCAACTATCAATTCGCTTTCGACTGTCAATCAAAGCGCTGGGACGAGCAGCTCTACGAAAGTAGATTTCACGACGCAGGTCAAACCGATCCTTCAGTCGCGCTGCCAGCCTTGTCATTTCTCTGGCGGCGTGATGTATCAACGACTTCCATTTGACCGTCCGGAAACAATCAAAACGCTGGGTGAGAAACTCTTCACACGAATTAAGGATGAGAATGACCGGCAAATAATCAGACAGTTCCTCTCGCAGTAAGCAACTAAATCGTAAACGGTAAATCGTAAATAGTCGGACTTCGCTTCCTGAGGGTACTAAATAACAACGGACCGACGGCGGCCTGCTCTGCCAATCGCAATATCCGACGAACCGGATTACCACGCATATTTCACCTTCGTGTGGCGCCTGAAGTTTAGAGTCCAGCCTTTAGGTTGCTGCTTTGCCACGAGCAAGCTGAAGCTTGGACTCTGAACTTCTATTTACGATTTACTATTTACGATTTACTGTTTTTCAGTCGCTGCCGTAACGAATTTCCATGCGACGAATGCGATAGCTGGCAATGATCAGGACCAAAGCCGTGACGATGATTAGACTAGGCACTGCAATCCAAGCTGGTGTTGGTTCGGCGACGACGGCAAATGGTCCTTCGGAAACCGGCACCGGCACCAACGAATGCAGGTAATGAATAACGCTTATTTTTTTCAGCAGCGGCGGCATCAGAAAGTTCAGCCACTCCCAGCCGTACAGTACCAGCGCCGGAATGATCGGGTTTCGGAAGAATAGTCCGACGACTAAAAAGAAAGCGCCATAACCGATACAAGCGAGCGCGGTGATGCCGGTGTAAGTCAGCAGTTGGCCCAGTCCCGGGCCATCGAGAAAGAAGCGTGTGCTTTCCGAATAGAAGTGAGGCAAATAAACCAGCAGCATTGCGACGATGGTCGTCGCCCCAAAAAGAACCACAGACGTCACCAGACCCGCCAGATATTTTCCAATCACAACCACTTCGCGCCGCACCGGGCTCAGGAAATAGAAGTGCAAACTGCGGTCGATAATGTCGCCGCGAAAAAGGTTCATGAAGATCCAGGCGCAACCAAAGAAAACAACTGTGCGCAGGATCAATCCCCCATAGAAGATCGCGTAGATCATGTTGTACTGGTTGAAATTATGCCACTCATTTCCAGGCGGAGTGAACGGCGCCAGCAGTACCAGCGGCACGATCGGCAGCAGAGCTAACAAGTAAAGCAAAATTGATCGGCGTCCAAGAAAATTTTTCTCAACCTCAAGCCTGAAAATGGCGCGAATCTGCCGAAACCAAAGCGACCACGGCAGTGGCTGCTTGTCGATTGTTTTTTGCGGCGCGATGTCTACTGTTGAACTACTCATAATCTA
>WNFR01012176.1_pt1 | contig 11338 bp, 12 predicted proteins | sample 5400221 | NCBI WGS metagenome assembly WNFR01 (sample SAMN13153357, study PRJNA577476) | soil metagenome | isolation source: 40 cm soil under Madrone tree | place: USA:California | collected 2016-06-14 | reverse complement strand
GGATGCGCGTTGCAATGTCGTGGAGCTGTTGTGCGATCGGCTCGACCGCGTCGCACTGTGCAGAGATGCGCGCCGGGGCCGGCGATATGATTTGGTGACGAAGCACTTGCGGACGGCCGCGTCGCCTAGTGCAAGGTCGATCTGCTCACGGCGGCATCAGCCGTGATTTTCGGCAGAACAGGCCACAAAACGTGAGCGGACCTTTACCGATCGCCCAAAGGATCCATTCCGACCGGCGCTTCGCAAGCGTTTTCGTGACGGCACCGGACGGCCTCAGGCTACATGTGCGCAGCTATGGGTCTCGCGTGACTTCCGCGCTTCCAGTTGTGTGCCTACCTGGTCTCGCCCGGACTGGAGCGGACTTTCATCCTCTGGCAGAGGCGCTGGCGGCCGACCCTGCCAAGCCGCGGTTTGTGTTGGCGCTCGATTATCGCGGCCACGGCCAATCCGAATACGATCGCAACCCTGACAACTACACGCTTCCTGTCGCACTCGCCGACCTCTCGGCCGTCCTGATCGCGCTCGAGATCGCGCCGGCCATATTCGTCGGCACCTCCTACGGCGGCCTCCTCGCCATGATGCTGGCGGTATGGCGGCCGACGGCTATCGCCGGTGTCGTCCTCAACGACATTGGTCCCGTCATGGAGCCGCGGGGCTTGGTGCGGATCAAAGGATATGTCGGAAAGCTGCCCGTCCCGCGCAGCTTCGAGGAGGGTGCGGAAATCCTGCGCTGGTGGTTCGAAGCGCAGTTCCCGAAGCTCGCACCGCAGGATTGGCTCGCGTTTGCCCAGCGCACCTGGCGCAAGCACGCCGGCCGACTGGTCACCGACTACGATCTGAAGCTTGCCCAAACGCTGCAAGGAGCCGATCCGCAACATCTCCCGACGCTGTGGAATCACTTTGACGCGTTGGCGCGGGTGCCACTGATGGTTATTCGCGGCGCTAATTCAGATATGCTCGCCCCGCCTACCCTTGATGCGATGCTGTCGCGGCGCAACGAGCTAGAAGTCACCGTAGTGCCGGATCAGGGTCACGCACCGCTGCTGACCGAGCTCAAGCTGATACGGCAGATTCTAGCCTTTGTCGCATCCTGCGATGTCTCCGCGCGGCGGTGACTGCGATCGTGCCACTCTCTAATCGTTCCGGGCATTTTGGATCTTCGTCAGAAGTCCGCCCATGCCCCCGCCGCGGTCCCGTCCCCCGTCGATCCGGCATCGTTCGCCATGCTCGCAGCCGATCTCAAGAGCGTTTGGACCACCCCCACGACCGATGCACGGCTGAAGAAGCGCATCGTCCGCACCGTGATCCATGAGGTGATTGCCGACATCCACACCGATGCAGCCGAGATCGTTCTGCTCGTCCATTGGGTTGGCGGGGTCCACACCGAGATACGCCTGCCCAGGCGGCGGCGCGGGCAACGCACCAGCACCTCGGCCGATGTGATTGCCGCCGTAGGTGGCCGGACTAACGGTCGAAGCTCCAAACGAGCGACGCAACGATCTCCTCACAACCCTTAACGGTATCACCGGCACAATCGACAACGCACACGATCATCTTCCGCGGTTACCGATCTTGTCGGCCAACGGCGCGGGGCTCGTGGGTGTTACGTTGTCACGTACCGGCCGCATCCGCTCGCCCTGCTGCTGCGCTCGCGCCACCAGCGGGCACGCCGCCGCCGCGCCGCCGATGAGCTGATGAAATCGCGACGTTTCATGCAAAATTGCCTGTCGAGGACAAAGCCTACCAAAGGGCAGCGGTGTGCGTCACAGCAAAATTGGCCCGCCAATGATGCTGTGGGTCAGACTCGGCCGTCTCGCTGATGTCCGCTGCATGACCGTTATTCCCCCGAAAGCGGAAGTCCATCCGCGATCTTGCTATGTCGCATTCGTGCCAGACTCGGACATCGACCAGATTATTCGATCACCTCGTCGGCGATGGCGAGCAGCCCCGGCTGGAAGCTTCGAGCCGCGAGGGCGACAAGCTGATCACGTCTGTCAGTAAAGAACGGGTCGTTGCTAACCGACGATCTTTCCGAGTACGGCTTGAATGATGGGGCTGACGTTGGCCAGCGTCAGGGCCGTCAGCGCGAGCAGCGTCACTCCGACGGCGCGCATGAACAGCAGGTAGCTCTGCAATGCCGCCGATATCGGCTCGGCCGGGCGCACGCCCAGGTCGGGCAGCGCGAACATGAGCGCGAAAGCGTAGGAAAGACCTTGAAACCCGCGCGCCATCGCCGATGCCGGCGGCGGCTGCAGGGCCTCGGGTGGTACCGCCTGATGCAGCGGCGGGGCCTTGTCGGCCCCTGCCAGCATCGGCCCGATCCGTACGCTGCGCGTGAGCACGAGCGGCAACGCCAACAGCAGCCAACACAGGAGCGCTACGCCGACGATGCGCTCGAGCCGGGTGCCGTACCCGGTGGCGCCGCCCCAGAAGATGCGCTCGACCCACACCAACCCCTTGTCCGCGAGCGATGTTTCCGGCTGCGCCAGCCGTTCCTCGATCCGGACGTCGGCGAGCGCCGCGGAGGCTTCGCGCGCCTCGTCGTCCCGCTTGAGCTCCTCGAGGCGCTGCTGCACCGGACGCAGCACGTCGCTGCCCGGCGCGCTACGCAGCAGCGCCGGGCCGATTTCGGACCACTGCAGCTGCAGGTTCGCGATCTGAGCGCCCTTGAGGTCGAGCTTGCCCGACACCTTCAGGCCGCTGAAGTCGTTGCGCGCCCCCCGCCAGGTCGCCGGGCGAGATCTGCACGTTGACCAGCAGGGTATCGCCACGCATGTCGGCATAGTCCAGGCGCAGCGAGCTCATCGCGCAGCCCCTGAAGTCCGCCAGATGCATGAAGACCGACATCTGCTCGATGTTGCCGAAGTCGGCATCGCCCAGCCAGCAGAAGCGAAATTCCGCGTCGCCGCTGAAGATCACGTTGCGCCAGCTGGCGCGCCCGGTCACCTCGAGGCCGAGGAACGAAGCGTCGGCGTCGAAGCGGGCGGTGTCGAAACGCACGCCGCCCGCGAGGGCGCTGCGGTCGAATCGTGCCGGCGCCGCGAAGCGCGCATCGGCGAAGTTGACGCTGGCGCGAAGCGGCGGAGCCGGCCGGAACTGCGACGAGGTGATCTCCACCGGAGACGAGAAGCGGGCGCGCCGGAACAGCACCTGCCCGCTCAAGGTGGTGTTGTGCAGCACGAACGGGGCATCGAACTGCGCCTCCTCGAACCAGGCGCGATCCTTGATCGTGCTGGCCTCGATCGCGAGCGGCGCGGTCCAGCGCGTCCCGCGCAGGTCGACGTCGCGCAGGTGGGAGCGGCCGATCTCCAACGCCACCGCCGGGCCGCCGGCACTCGAGCGCAGCGTGCCGTCGAGCCGCACCTCCTGCATGACGATGCGCTTGGCGCCGGGCGGCGGAATCATCTTCGCCACGTCGAGGTCGCCGTCGATTTGCACCCTCCGCAATTCGGCGCCGCGCTCGATCGCCGCGTAGGCGTCGTGCGGTGCGATGCGCGGAAGCGGGTCGGCGAGCGCCGGCGAATGACTGAGCACTGCGATCGAAGCGACCGCGAGACGTCGCCGCACGCTCATCGAATGTCGTCCAGCGACTTGAGGTCACACCAGCGCTGGCGCGTTTGGCCGTCGAGCAGGCGCTGGGCCAGGGCCGTCAGCTCCGCCACGTCGGAGGCCTGCATGCGCAGGTGCTGGCCGGCCGCGGCTGCGTTGATCGATTCGACCACGGCTGCCGAGGGGCGCGCCGGGCTTGCGGGCGCGCCTCCGCACACCGCACCTTGCAGCCCGTTCAGAAAGGCCGATTCGAAACCACGGACGCGGCGATCGTTCGATGCCGCGCCGACCTGGCTGCCGCGGCTCGCCACCAGCTCCACGCGGTCGCGCAGCTCCACGACCACCATGTCGGGTGCCACGCCTTTGAGCGCGTCGTACTGGCGCAGGTAGATCTCGCGAAAGCGCGCGTCGTCCACCGGTTGCGCGGCGGATGGGGCGGGCCATCCGATAGCCCCGAGGGCGAGGGCGCAGACGAGTGGCCGGCGCCAACTGCGGGGTGTCGGCGCGGGCCCGGCGTCGGCTGGCCTCATCGCGCCGGCTCCCGGCCGATCAGCCGGCGGCACATCTGCTGGCGGAACGTGTCGAGCAGCTGGGCTTCGGCGCTCTCGAGGTCGCCGCCGCCGCAGGGTGTGGCGCGCAGCGCGGTCTCGATCGCTTGCATGCGCGCCGTGTCGGGCGGGTGGCTGGAGGGAAACGCGAACGCGACCGCGCCTCGGCGCTTCTCCCGCGCGTGCGCGGCAACGACCTGCTGGTACAGCTGCGGTCCGATCTTGACGCGCAGGGCCTGCGCGATGACCAGGCTATCGGTGTTGCGCGCCATCTCGATTAGCTTGTCGCTCATCGACGCCAGGAAGTACCAGCTCGTTCCAAGCATGTAGATGGCGTGGCGCAGCTTCCCGTCGTTGCCGATGCGGCATTGCTGTCCGAGCAACTCCACGGCGGCGAGATCGGCCGCCTGCTCGTGCTTCTGACGTTGACGCGATTCCCGTTCCATCAGCTCGGGGCATGCGCGAGCTTCGTCCTTCTCGCGCTCGGTCATTCTGCTCAGGCGTAGCCTGTCGGGCTCTTGCGACGACATCGCGGGGCCGATCCGCAGATGTCCCATTTCGTGCGCCAGCACGAAAGCCAGCGCGCCGCGCATCAGCCAACCGACGCGCTTGTTGATGGACGTGTCGGCCGACAGCGCGGCCGGGTCCCAGTATTGGCGCGTCGCGTCTAGGCCCATCACGTCGACGCTGGCCAACGCGGCTGTGATGTCGGGTTGTATCTTGGTCTGCGTCAGCACCGTCGCTGCCACCAGTCGCTTCCACATCGCCGTGTTCAGGAAGATCGTTCCTGTCGCTTCATGCGAGAGCGCACCGGCACTTAGGTTGGCCGGCGTGAAGTTGTCGATGCCTTCGTCTGCGAGCAGGCCGTCCTCGGGCAGGCGCCGGGCGTCGATCATGTAGATGTTCACCCAACCGGCCCGGTGCGGTCGTGGGTTGACCTGGACGCCGCGCCATTGATCGGGCGATGCCCGCACGAGCGCGCTTGCCACTTCGTACGCCACCTCGCGGAAGTAAGGGTCGATTATGCCGGCGCGTTCAAGTTTGTCCCCGATGCCGGAGGATCTTTCCTGGGCTGTGGCGTCGAAAGGGGCCCACAAGCTGCAGATCAGCATGGCGCCGATCCAGCGATGCGATTCTGCGGCTCTGGTGCGAATCATGGCGGGCTCATCTTCGGAGAGCAACGGGAAAACCCAGCGCGACTATCGTTCAGCGTCCCATGCCGATGCAACGCTGCAGTGCCGATGCAACGCTGCAGTGATGCCGGCGCCTCGTACGGCGCGGCCGTTCCGCTGTGCAAAAAGCCGATCACCGGCATCGCCGGCTGCTGCGCGCGCGCCGCGAGCGGCCACGCAGCCGCCGCGCCGCCCAGGAGTGCGATGAAGTCGCGCCGTCTCATGTAAACCTTGCCAGTCGAGGGACAAAGCCTATCAAAGGGCACCCTTGTGCGTCACAGCAAAATTGGCTCGCCAAACGACGCTGTGGGTCAAACTGAGAACAGCCGGGTTTGAGTATGGGGCGTCTGTATTTCCCCCGTAAGCGGACATCGTTCACGAAAGTCAATCGCGTAGCAGCCGCCAAAATCCTGTCTTCCGGGAATGAGTCCTTAGTAGGCGCGCCATGAACTGATCGTGCGTCTCGAAATCCGCATAGTTTTTGACCTGTGCGTTCAAGCTGTCAATCTCGCGGACATGCCGAGCCGCGTGTTTGTAGCGAGTGGCGCGGCCTTTTTGTAGCGTGACCTCGATGAGGGCGCGGCGCAGTAAAATCGCGGCCAATGGGTGTTTGCCTTCGAGGGCTCTAGCGGCGGGATCAAGCAACTCGTAGCGATCGCCGTCGATTTCCCTGATGCGCAAGAAGACCAGTCGGGCTGCGCGCTCGTGGGCCGGCCACGCGACCAGAAAGGCGAGCGCCGCATGAACGTTTGAGTGCCCGGCGACCACATCGAGCGCCCGGTCTTCTGCCTCGACGTCATCAAAGTCAGGTAACCGGTCGAGGTAAGCGCGCAAATGAGATGGGCTCAACTGGGCTTGGAAGAACGCAAAGCGCAGGGCCTGTGCTTCGTCGACGCGCTGCAAAGCGTCGAGCACGGCAATCCGGGCATTTGTCCATTCGGTCTGTCCGAAATAGCGGTTTTCGGTCGAAGGAGACGCCCGGTCGAGGTAGGTCAGTGCTTCCTCGGCACGGTGCGACCGGAGCAATTGCATAGTGATCTCGCTGGCAAAGCGTGGGTTTGTCAGGTCGCAGCCCTGATAGGAATCGATGAATGCGTCGGCATCACCTTCGGACGCGGCGATGTCGCGCAACGCGAGTGAAAGGCAGTTCAGCGTGAAGTCATAGCGGCCGGCAGCAATCGCGGCGCGTTTGTCTTGGGTCAGGTATTGTTGACGTTGTTGCAGCAGCAGCCCTCGCAGCGTTGCCCGACCTTTCCGGCCTAGGGCCGCATCGAGGCTTATTATCAAACCGTCATATATTCCGTAGCTGTTGTTGGTGACCTTCTGAAATACCATTGCAGCCAGCGCATCCGGTTCGATGCTGGCTCTTTGCGCCAGTGGTCCGAGGTCGTCACATGCTGTTCGAAACACAGTCCCGACGCGGCCGCTGCTGTCGTCGACGCGCTCTAAGATCGAGCGGTGAAGGTCAATGAGCTCCCACAGCAGTTCGAACGCAAGTCTGGATTCCTGGGGGCCGATTGCTTCAACTATGATCGTGCGCAGCCCGTCAAGTTCGGCGATGAGCTCCCGGCCTTCGTCATAGGACAGCATGGAGCGTGACTTGGCGAGCGTGGCCAGGCGCTTGCTCAGACTTGCTCCGAGGGTCGCCGGCCCTTCCTCAGCCGAAATCGCAAAGTTGAGTGTTTGCGTCAGTTGGCAGTTTCCTGCCGCCTCGGCAATCAGCAATTCGGCGAGTTTGCGCCTACCTAGTTTGCTCAGGGTTTCGATCGTGAGCTTGCGTTTGGCCACCATGGTGCGACTCGAAGGTCGGGGGCGTCGGCTATACTACACGATGATCTCACGATCGGCCGGCAGGACGAGGAATTTGCCATGCAATATGAAGCGAATGATCAACCGCATTCGACGACTTGGCTCGAACTCGACGAAACCGAACGAGTCGACGCCGTCATAGACTATCACCGCCGCGCCAACGTGAAGCTGGAAAACCTCAAGCTTCATGCGATGACCCATGTGATGGTCGAAAACCAAGTTGCGCTCGGAGAAGCGACGTCGGTGTCCGCTACACTCACCCGGTTGATGCACGAAGGGCTTGACCGGCATGAGGCCATTCATGCCGTCGGCAGCATCCTCATGAACATCGTTTTCGACGTCCTTCAGGAGGCTGATGTCGGTGGCGACATCAATGCGAGATACAGTCGGGAGCTAGCCACGTTGACCACCGCAGGCTGGCGATCCCAAGTTGAATGACCAATGACCCGATGCATTCGGACGCGGGGCGCATGCTGGTCACCCTGAGTAACTGAGGAGTATGACCATGCAAGACACCGCGAATGCCGTCCCAACCACATCCAAACGCTGGCCCTGGAACAAGGGTAAGCTGACCGGGGCAAAGCCACCTCTGCGGCCAAAGCACGTTTGGTCCATCCGGACCAAGCTGCAGGTCGAGGGGCGAACCCGGGACTTGGCGATGTTCAATCTGGCCATCGACAGCAAGCTGCGTGGCTGCGATGTCGTTGCCCTCAAGGTCGAGGATGTTGCACCGAACGGGTATTCAGTCGATCGGGCGACGGTGCGGCAGAAAAAGACCGGGCAGCCCGTCAGGTTCGAATTGACCGAGCAGACCCGACAAGCGGTCGATGACTACATAAGGGTGGCTGGCAAGAAACCTGGCGAATCCCTGTTTGTCGGCCGACGCGGTCTCGGACGGTGCATGTCGACGCGGCAGTACGCGCGGCTTGTCTCCAAGTGGATTGCTGGCATCGGGCTGGACCCGAACCTCTTCGGCACCCATTCACTCCGAAGGACCAAAGCGACCCTGATCTACCGGCGCACGGGTAACCTGCGGGCCGTGCAGCTCCTGCTCGGCCACACCAAGATCGAAAGCACCGTCAGATACCTCGGTATCGAGATCGATGACGCCCTGGCCATAGCGGAACAAGTCGATGTCTGAATTACCGGGCAGAGCAGACATGCTCTGCCCGACCAACTTCGGCAGTTTCGTGCCACAAGCGGCTGTAAGCAATCGCAGCAAATAGGCTCCTTTAGTCGATCACCTCGTCGGCTCGAGCGAGCAGTGTCGACGGGATGCCGAGGCCGCGGGTGCCGCAAGTCTGATGCTTTTGAGCAACACTTAAACGAAATCGGCCCCATTGCTGGAGTGATTGCCATTGGACGCCTGATGAAATAAACGACGAAATGCGGCTGAAACACTCGTGTGCGATGCTTCTTCTACTGGCAAGGCAAAGACCGGCGTGGCACAGCCAGCACGACGGAGAGCCTGGCCTAAATTGGACAGGGCTCGACCGCGGGGTCGGGCCTTGTTTCATTTTGGAACTTGGAAAAGATCGGGGGCGAGGTGTTGGGGCACTTCCAGGAGCGGAAGCCGTATGGGCCGGCTAATACGTTGCAACCAAGGTGCTTATCCCGCGCAGTTGCAGGCCCTGCTGCGAGCCAAAGGCATCGATGCTGGGGTCACCAATGTCAGCGACCCCGTCTCGGTGGGAAGGATGGATTGACGACCAGCCCATGGATCAGGTCCAAGGCCACATGAAGTGCTTTATCGTTCTTTAAATCGGGCGGAATGTAGGATTGCGATCCGGTTTGTTCCTGCCCCTCGGCCAGAAGGTGACCTCGCAAACTTGCTTCACTTGTCGCATTCGCACTGGTCTTCAACCCCTCAGGAACGTCCTGCTGGACTACGATGTCCGGTGAGATCCCTTGCGCTTGAATTGAGCGGCCCAACGGCGTGAAGTAACGCGCAGTGGTCAGCGACAGCGCTCCACTTTCGCGGCCAAGCGGGATCAGCGTCTGTACCGAGCCTTTACCGAAAGACCGCGTGCCAACGATCGTTGCACGCTTATGGTCTTGCAAGGCGCCGGCTACGATTTCGGAGGCCGAGGCCGAACCACCATTGATCAATACTATCACCGGCCTGCCTTCGCTTAAGTCTTTGCCCGCTCGGACACTGAAACGTTGAGTACCATCCGCACCGCGGCCACGAGTTGATAAGATCTCGCCTTGCTTCAGAAACGCATTCGCGACCGAGATCGCCTGATCTACTAAACCACCAGGATTATTGCGCAGGTCCACTATGAAGCCCTTCAGCTTACCGCCTTTTTTCGCCTTGAAGTCGTTGATCGCTTTCTTCAAGCCTGAGGCGGTCTGCTCGTTAAATTGGCTTATGCGGACGTAGCCCACGTCGTCATCTTCTAAGTGCCATCGAACCGAAATAACCCTGACGACAGCGCGAGTGATAACCATCTCAATCGGCTTATCGTCATCTCGGCGCCTGATCGTCAACTTGACTTTAGTGTTCGCCGGCCCACGCAACTTCTCAGCCACTTGATTGGCGTTTAATCCGTCAACGGGCTCGTCGTCGATATGAGTTATAATATCGCTACCCATGATACCGGCCTGAGCTGCCGGCGTCTCATCTATTGCCGAAATAACCTTGATCAGGCCGTTTTCAGAAGTGATCTCCAGCCCTAACCCATCAAATTTTCCAAGTGTGTCCACTTGCGCGTCGCGGAAGCTCCGGGCGTCCAGGTAGCTCGAATGGGGATCGAGCCCTGCCAACATACCCTTGATTGCCGCCTCAATCAGTTTCGCATCGTCGGGCTTCTCAACATAGTCCGAGCGCACCCGCTCGAATACGTCGCTGAAAAGGCTGAGTTGCTGCAACGCCTCAGCAGCGGCTGCCTTCGCGCTCGATCCCTCGATCACCGTCCGGGATTGAGAAGTCGCCAATGTCACGACAGCGCCCGCAATTGCGCCAAGGAAAATTAGGAAGACCTTGCGCATCACGGCAGCCCCTCTCGTCGCGAGTTGATTTGTCTATCAGACATCCGACCGAAAGATAGCACACCTCGGTGCGGCAGGAGACTGCTGCACTGCGGGATTTCGATCCCCGCTATGACCGCTTGGGGTCATGAACGGCCCAAAGGTGACGTCCGCGTTGAGTCCGTTCGACTCCCAACAGCGGACATTGGTGCCAACAACGGTCATCGGCGCTGGCTTGCGGCAGCACCCTCGTCGGCTCGGCTGATTGCCCGCAATTTCGCGCAACGAAAGATTATGGAACTTCGCGAGGTCACTCCGGCTTCGCGCCTGAGAACTTGACCACCTTGCCCCATTTGTCGATTTCGTCGGCGACGAGCTTCCCGAAATCGGCGGGAGAGCCGGGAATGACGGCGCCCCCCAGTTCGGCGAGGCGTGCCCTGACGGCGGCATCGGCCAAACCCGCATTCATTTCAGTATTGAGCTTGTCGATAATGTGGCTTGGCGTGTTTTTGGGGGCTGCGATGCCATACCACGCACTTGCCTCATAGCCCGGCAAAAAATCGCCTACGGTGGGAAGGTCCGGCAGCGCTTGGGAGCGCGTCGCGGTCGTCACCGCAAGCGCGCGCAAGGCGCCCGATCGAATGTGCCCGATCGAGCTCGTCAAAACGTCGAACATGACGTGGACCTGACCGCCGATCATGTCGGTGAGTGCAGGCGCCGCGCCGCGATAGGGCACATGTACGAGGTTGACCCCGGCCATCATCTTGAAGAGCTCGCCAGCAATATGGATCGATGTTCCGGTACCGCCGGATGCCATATTGATCCTGCCCGGATTGGCCTTGGCGTAGGCGATGAACTCGGGGACTGTCCTCGCCGGAACCGAGGGGTTGACCTCCATGACGAAGGGGACGCGGATGATGGCTCCGACGGGCGCGATATCGTTGATGAAATCGAAGCTGAGATTTTCATAAAACGTCGCATTGACCGCATTGCTCGACGTGACTTGCAGGAGCGTGTATCCGTCAGGAGGCGCTCTCAGAGCCGCCTCGGTGCCGATATTGCTCGCAGCGCCAGCGCGGTTCTCGACGACGAATTGGCGGCCGAGACGCTCCGAGAGCCATTGTGCCATCACGCGCGCAACGATGTCGGTGGGGCCCCCGGCGGGAAAGCCGACGATGATGCGCACTGGCCGCGTGGGATAGGTCTGCGCCCATGCGAAGCGCGAGACGGCCGGCAGCGCGGCTGCGCCCGCGGCCAGATGCAAGAATTTGCGGCGGGGAAGTTTCATTT
>WNFR01026139.1_pt1 | contig 11339 bp, 8 predicted proteins | sample 5400221 | NCBI WGS metagenome assembly WNFR01 (sample SAMN13153357, study PRJNA577476) | soil metagenome | isolation source: 40 cm soil under Madrone tree | place: USA:California | collected 2016-06-14 | reverse complement strand
GCAACGGCATGGTGATGGGCGAAGGCGTCGCGATGCTGCTCCTCGAGCGTGCCGAGCACGCGCGCGCGCGCGGCGCGACGCCGTACGCCGAGCTCGTCGGCCACGCGATGCGGAGCGTCGCCGCGCCGACGCACCTCTGGCCGCGGCCGGCGGCCGTCCCCGCGATCGCGGACGAGCTGCGCCGCCTGCGCGCGGCGGACGCGATCGACGTCATCGTCTCGTGCGCCAACTCGACGCGCGATCTCGACGCGTTCGAGGCGACGCATCTGGCGGCACTTCTCGGCGAGCGCGCGCCCGGCGCGCTCGTCACGTCGGTGAAGGGCGCCATCGGCGAGTTCGGCGGCGCCGGGGCCTTCAGCGTCGCGGCCGCGGCGCTCGCTCTGCGCGATCGCGCGGTGCCTCCGCTGGCGACGCTCCGCCGCCCCGATCCGGCGTGCGCGCTGCGTCTCGCGACGACCGACGCGCCGCCACCGGCACGGGTGCGTGCCGCGCTCGTCTCCGGCACCGCCCGCGGCGGCGCTTGCACGGCGCTGCTCTTGGCGCAGCCGTGAGGAGAGGGACTGCTCCCGCGGGACGGCAGCCGTGACGACGAGAACGGCTGCCCGCCGACGGCGTGCCGCCGGCGCGCTCGCGATCGCTCTCACCACCGCCGCGTCGTGGTGGTCCATTGCCCTCGCCGCCGACGTGATGGCGCCGTGGCGCGCCGTCGCGACCGACGCTGCGCGGCAGTCCGAGGCGGGCGCCGCCGCCGCGCAATCGCTCGCGGCGCGGGCGCGGCGGTTTCCGCCGGTCACGACGGCGCGCGCGCTCTTCGAGCAGGAGCGCGAGGTATCGCTCGTCGACGAGGTGCTGCGCGCGAGCGGCACGATCGAGTTTCGCGCTCCCGATCACATGCGGCTCGCGCTCACCGCGCCGGAGACGATGACCATCGCGGTCGACGGCGACTCGCTGACCGTGCTCGACGCCGCCGGCGCGCCGGTCGCGGTCCCTCCGGAGTTCTCCGGCTTCACGCGCTTCGGCCACGTCATGACCGATCTCATGCTCGGCGGGAAGGGCCCGGAGCAGTTTCGCGAGGAGTGGCACGGTCCCGACGCGGTGACGCTCCGCCCGAGCGATCCCGCCGCGCCGTTCAGCGAGGTCGAGCTGCGCTTCGCGCCCGACGGTCCGTTCGCGACCGACGTCGTCCTGCGTGAGCGCGGCGGCGACCGCACCACGATCCACCTGCGCCCGCTGCCTGCGACGTCGGCCGCGACGCCGCGCTCGACGCCGGGGACGACCACGTGAGCACGCGCGTCCCGTCGGCAGGCGACCTCGCGGCGGACTTCCTGCCGCACGCGGCGCCGTTTCTCCTCCTCGATCGGATCGTGTCGATCGACGAGCAAGGCGGCCGGTTCAGCAAGGGACTGACCGTCGACGACCCGCTGGTCGGCCCGTCGGGCGTCCTGTCGCCGATTCTCGTCGTCGAGGCGATGGCGCAGGCGGCGGGCCTCGTCTTGATGCGGCGCGAGCCGGCGCTGCGCGCGCTCGGCAACGCCGTGCTCGCCGCGATCGATCGCTGCGAGGTGGGCGCCCCGGCGCGTGCCGGCGACGTCCTCATGGTCGAGATCACGGTCACACGCCGCTACGCCGACATGGCACGCATCCGCGGTCGCGCCGTCGCCGGTGGGCAGGTGTGCGCGACCGCGATCCTGACGCTGGCATTTGCGCCCGTCCGGAGCCCCGAGGCGTGAGCCGGGGCGTTGCTGCGCTCTGTACCGTCGTCGCGCTCGTGGTCGGCTGCGTCGCGCCGCGGCGGCCGCACGTCGGCACGGCGGCGACGCCGCAGGCGGTCGTCGCGGCACTCGCCGCACGCGAGCGCGCGACGCGCGGCCTGCGTCTCTCGATGACGGTGCGTCTCGTCGGTACCGAGCACGCGAGCGTCCTCCCCTCGCCCGCGTACCTCGCGATCGACGACGCCGGCGCGATCCGCCTGCAAGTGCTGTCTGCTTTCGGGATGACGGTCCTCGATCTGACGATTCGCGACGGCGGATACACCCTCAGCTTGCCGCTCCGCCAGCAAACGACGCAGGGGACGATCGATCCCGCCACGCTCGCCGATCCGGCGGTCGCGGTCTCGGATCGGATGATCGTCGCGCTCGCGCTGCTCTTCCAGCCGAAGGCGCGTCCGGACGCCTGCAGCGGTCGCGGCGCGACGATCGTCTGTCGCGTCGCGCCGGCGCTGCGCGCGCGCGTGACGGTCGACGACCAGCTGCGTCCGGTACGTGAGGAGTACGTGCGCGACGACGGCACGTCGCTCCTCGTCGCCACCTACGAGGGCTACATGCGCGACGATCCGCATGCGGCGCCGACCGATCTCCACATCGCCGATCCGACGAGCGGCGCCGGCATGGCGATACACGTGCAGCGGGCGCGCCTCGCATCGGCGCCGCGCGCGTGAGCCGTCGCGGCGCCGCCTCGTGCTGCTGGGCTCGCTCGCGCTGACGCTCACCAGCATGCTCTCGCTCACGCGGCTCCGCCTCGACGTCGATCTGCTGTCGACGTTGCCGACGGGGACACCCGCGTTCGACGAGTACAAGCAGTTCCTCGAGACGTTCGGCTCGCTGCAGATGCTGCCCGTGCTCGTCTCCGGTGTCGAAGGCCCCGCCCTCGGCCGCGCGATCGACCGCCTGGCCGCAGGGTATCGCGCGCTGCCGCAGGTCGCGAACGTCATCGCCGGGCGAGACGCGGCCGCCGGCGACGTTCCGTTCCTCGATCCCGTGCACGTGCCGGCGATCATCCCGCGTGAGCGCCGCGACGAGCTCGCCGCGCGGCTCGAGCCCGACGCGATCGCGACCGCGGTCGCCCAGGTGAAGAAGATCCTGTCGATGCCGGGCGGCGGCGAGATGACCGAGCATCTCCGCCGCGACCCGCTCGGCCTCGCGCTCGTCGCCGGCCAGACGATCCGCGACCGCTACGCCGACCCGCTGGCAGCGGCGACGGATCCGCACATCCTCAGCCCCGACGGCATGTCGGGGCTGCTGCTGCTCGATCCCACCGGCTCGCCGTTCGACGGCGTCTTCACCGCCCAGCTCTTCGCCGGACTCGAGGCGGTCGAGCGCGACGTTGGCGCCGATCCCACGCTCGCGGGTATCCAGATTCTGTACGGCGGTGCCCACGCGCACGCGCGCGAGGACGCGCAGCTGATCGAGCGCGACGTCTTCCGCTACACGCTCCTCGCCCTCGTCGGCGTGATCGCGATCTTTCAACTCGGCTTTCGCAACCTCGGCATCTTGCCGTTGATCGGCTACCAGCTCGTCGCCGGGTCGCTGTTCGCGTTCGCGACGTCGGTGATCGTGTACAGCCGCTTGAACGCCTTGTCGCTGTGCTTCGCGGCGATCTTCTACGGGCTCGCGATCGACTCGGTGATCTACTTCTACGGGCGCCTCCTCGAGGAGCGGCGGACCGCGCCGCTCGACGAGGCGATCGCACGCACCTGCGCGGGACTCGGCGTCGCCAACGTCGTCGCGTCGACGACGACCGCGGCGGCGTTCGCCGTGATCGCCTTCTCGACGCTCGCGGCCGTACGTGAGATCGGCGTGCTCACCGCGATCGGCATGCTGGTCAACATCGTCAATACATTCGTCGTCCTGCCGGCGCTGGTGGCGACGTTCCCCGGCCGTCTCGCGGCGCCGCCGGCGGCGCCGCTCGAAGCGCCGTGGCTCGGGGCGATCGCGGCCGGGTCCTGGCGTCAGCCGTTGCCCGCGCTGCTCGTCGCCTCCGCGATCGGCGTCATCTGGATCGCGGTACGGCCGCCGATTCCGGTCGATGCCGACGTGCTGCACTTGCGTGCGACCGGGTCCCAGGCCGTCGCGGCCGAGGACGCGATCCAGGAGAAATTCGGCGCGCTCATCCCGGACGGCCATGCGATGGTGACGGCGCCCGACCTCGAGCAGGCGCTCGCGCGCGAGGAGCGCGTCGTCGAGTGGCTCGAGACGCATCGTGCGCCGCGCGCGGCCGGCGATCGCGGGTCGGCCGGCGACGGCGCGACGGCGAGCGAAGCTGACCCTGCCCTCGCGATCTCCGGATATCAGGCGCTCACCACGTTCCTGCCTTCGCGCGCCACCGAGGCGGCGCGACGCGCGGCCTTCGCGGAGTTGCCGTTGGCGCGCGCGCGCGAGACGCTCGTCGCCGAGCTCGCCCGCCAGCGCTTCCGCGTCGACGCGTTCGCGGACGCCGCAGCCGCGCTCGCCGCGAGCGACGCGGCGCTCCCGCGCGACCTCGACGCGCCCTGGCTGCGCCCGCTCGTGCAACGCCATTTCCGCCGCACCCCGGAAGGCGTCACCCTCGCGGTCATGTTCACGCCCGCCGCGGACGCGAGTCTCGCCGCGATCCGCGACCAGCTGCGCGCCGACGTCGGCGAGGACGTCGTCGTGACCGGGCGGGCGTTCATGGAGGCGGCGCTCGCCACGGTGATCGCCCGCGAGGTCGTCGCGTTCACGGTCGCGAGCGTGATCCTGAACGTCATCATCGTGCTGCTGCAATTGCGTGCGCTGGCGCCGGCGCTCGCCGTGATCCTGCCGACGATCGTCGTCGTCTTCGGCACGATCGAGGCGATGCATCTCGCCGGCGTCGCGTTCACGCCGATCAACCTGATCGTGCTGCCGCTGACGCTCGGCATCGGCGTCGATTACTGCGTCTATCTCGTGCAACGCTGGCGCGAGGGCGTCGACCTCGGCACGGCGGCGCGGCTCGTCGGTCGTGCGATGGCTCTCACGACGCTCACGACCATGGCAGGATTCGGATTTCTCGCCGTCTCGCGCTACCGCGGCCTCGCGGGCCTCGGATGGCTGGCGATGACCGCGATCGCCGCCGCGTTCGCCGCCGCGATCTGCCTCCTTCCCGGATTCCTCGCCGTCGTCGCCCGCGGCCGCGACGCGCGCTGACGCCGGTCGATTCCATTGCATACGGCGCCTCGATGGCGGAGGTCGCGACCGTTTGCTAACACGCGCGGCGTGGCGCTCCCGAGCACGACCGCCGCCGCGCCCGACGCGGCCGCTCGCGATGGCGCCGCGGAACCCGGTCGCCCGCCGCGGCGCCGGCGCTGGGGGCTGCGTGCGCTCCTGCTGTTCGCGCTCCTCGGCGCCGCCGCCGCGCTCGCGTTCGACCGCGCGACCCGAATCGCGCCTCCCGACATGGCGCCGCCTCCCGACGAGGCGCTGCGGTTCGACGGCGGCGTCGCCCGCGTCGGTCCGGCGTCGCTCGAGCGGCGCGGCGCGCTCTGGGTAATGCACCTCGCCGGCGATCCCGCGCAGCTCGGCTATCGCCACGCGCGGCTCACGGCGCCGATCATGGCTGCCGGTGATGTTCGCATGCTCGATCTCTTCGCGACGTTCGTCCCCTCGGCCGCTCTGCGTTCGGTGCTCACCACGGTCGTGCGCGCACGCTATCGCGACGTCGACCGCGGCTTCCCTCAGGACCGGCGCGCCGAGATCTACGGCGAGTCGATCGCGTACGGCGATCGCGGCCCCGCGTTTCTGACGCCCTACCACCGCCTCGTCTATCTGCACGCTCTCTACGACATCGCGCTCGCGTTCGAACGCTCACCGCTCCTCGGCTGCACCGCGTTCGTCGCCTCGTGGTTCGACGCCGAGAAGACCGTGCAGATCGTCGAGCCGGCAGGCCGCCTCGCCTTCGTGTCGATCGCCTGGCCCGGCCTCACCGGGGTCGTGAGCGGCATGAACGCCGCCGGAATCTGGGTGAGCGTCAACGGCGCGCGCGCCGGAACGTTCGAGGAGCACGGCGTCCCGGTCGTCTTCACCACGCGCACGATCCTCGAGGAGGCGCACACGCTCGACGAGGCGATCGCGATCGCCGTCCGCGACGCGCCGATGGCATCGCACATGCTCCTCGTCGCCGACGGCACCAGCGGCGAGTCGGCCGTCATCGAGCGCGCGCCCGGTCTCGAGCCGGCGGTGCGCCGTCGCACGCCCGTGATGGTCGTCGCCAATCATTTCGCAACCCCCAACTTCGCGAGCGATCCGAAGAACGTCTTCGTGCGCGAGCACACCTCGACCGTCGCGCGCGAAGCGCGTCTCGAGCAGCTCGTCACACGCGCCGACGGGCGCGTCGACGCGCGGACGGCGGTCGCGATTCTGCGCGACCGGAGCGGCGTCGACGACGCGCCGCTGCCGCTCGGCAACCGCAACGCGATCGATGCGCTGATCGCGACCCATTCGGTAGTCGCCGATCTGACGGCACGCGTCGTGTGGGTATCGGAAGGCCCGCACACGCTCGGGGCGTACCGCCGCATCGATCTCGGCGCTCGTCTCGGTGGTCCGATGCGAAACCTGGAAGAGGTGCGTGGCGACGACGTCGCGGAGTACGAGGCCCGCGGCGACATTCCGCCCGACCCGCTCCTCGCCCTGGGCGCGTTGGACCGCCAGCTGCTCGGCGGCCGCATGCGGCGCGAAGCCGAGCGCGAGCGGGCGCGCGGCCGGACGGATGCGGCGATCGAGGAATACGAGCGTGCGCTGGCGCTCCGCGGCGACGACCACCTCGCGTGGCGCGGCCTCGCCGAGACGCGCGCCGCGGCCGGCGACGCCGAGGGCGCGCGCGCGGCGTGGCAGCGCGTCGTGGAGCTCGTGCCGGAGAGCCCGGCCGCGGACGTAGAAGCGCGGCGCGGGGTCACGGCGCAGTAGCGCCACAGATTCCGCGTGCAGCGCGCCGGCGCGCTTTGCTATGGTCGCGCGATGCGGGAGGCCGAGTGGAACGGCTGACGCTCGACGTCGCGATCATCGGCGGCGGCCTCGCGGGCTCGCTGCTCGCACGCCAGCTGCGGCGCACGCTGCCGCAGCTCCGCGTCGGCGTGTTCGAGAAGGCGACCGAGAGCTCGTACAAGGTCGGTGAGTCGACGGTCGAGATCGCGAGCAACTATCTCATTCGTCGCCTCGGTCTCTCCGCGTACCTCTACGATCGCCACCTGCCGAAGAATGGCCTGCGCTTCTTCTTCGACACGCCCGCGAAGACCGCCGAGCTGCACGAGATGACCGAGGTCGGATCGGTCGCGATGCCGTTCCATCCCTCGTTTCAGATCAACCGCGCGCGACTCGAGCGCGATCTCTGGGCGCTGAACGGCGCCGACGGCGTGGCGCTGCGAGCCGGCGTGCGTGTGCACGACCTGGAGCTCGGATCCGATGGCGCGCAGCATCGCTTCGCGTTCCACGGCGACGGCGTCGACGGCCGTTGCGAGAGCCGCTGGCTCGTCGACGCGGCCGGGCGGGCGAGCCTCGTCGCGCGCGCCAAGGGTCTGCGCATCCCCGAACGCGAGCATGCGATCGCGGCGGTGTGGGGACGTTACACCGGCGTTCGCGACCTCGACCAGTTCGGACCCGAGAGCTTTCACGCGCGCGTCCGCCATAGCAGCCGCATGCTGTCGACGGTCCACTTCTGCTATCCCGGCTACTGGATCTGGTTCATCCCGCTGAAGGAGGGCGTCACGAGCGTCGGCGTCGTCGGCGATCGCGACGCCGTCGACGGCCCTTGTCGTACGAGGACCGGGTTCACCGAGTTTCTCGGGCGTCACCGCGCAGTCGCGTCGCTGCTCGATCACGCGGAGATGCTCGACGTCGGCAGCTACGCGCACCTCGCCTATGCGACGAGGCGTTTCTTCAGCAGCGAGCGCTGGGGTCTCTCCGGTGAAGCGGCCGCGTTCGCCGACCCGTTCTACAGCCCCGGCAGCGACTTCATCGCGCTCGAGAACGACTTCTTGACCGACCTCATCCGGCGCGACGCCGTGGGCGAGGACGCAGCCGCGCTCGCCGAGCGCGTCGAGCTCTACGACGAGTTCATGCGCTTCCGGCACGAGGCGGCGATGCTGCTCTATCGCGGCCTCTACTCGACGCTCGGCAGCTACGAGCTCTACCGTCTCAAGTGGGAGCTCGACATCGCATGCTACTACAACCTCTGGGTCGGCCCGTACATGCTCGACCGTCATCTCGACGCCGACTTCCTGCGCACGCAGCTCCGCGAGCAGACGTTCATCCTGCAAGCGCTGCGCAACTTCGCCGCGCTCTTCAAAGCCGTCGAGGCGCGTCTGCACGAGCGCGGCGACTACCATCGTCGCAACCTCGGTGACTTCACGGAGCCGCTCGCGAGCTTGCCCTACGCGACCGACATCGGAACCGGCTACGCGCGCGAGACCGCGCTCGCGCGCACGCTCGAGAAGTTCAACGACATCCGCGACCGCGCGCTCGATCTGCTCGACGACGCGCCGGAGCGGACGGTCCGGAAGCCGTTGTCGCTCGCCGCGTTCATGACGTCGCGGCCGCTCGCCTGAGCGGTTCCGGCAGACCCTTCGAGCCAGCTGCGACCGACCGGCGGGACGGTACCGACCGGACGCACACCGGCCAGCGTTACGAGTACTCTTCACACCCCGTCGTGCAACATGAGCACCCCTCTTCCGCTATCTTTTCCGAAGCGCTATGCGCGGTGGCGGGAGGGACTACGCGATGACCGATCTACGTCCGCGCATTGCGCCGCTCGAGGCGCCGTTCGAGGCCGACGTCGCGGCGGCGCTGGCAGCGATGATGCCGAGCGGCTCGCCGCTGGAGCCGCTCGCGCTGTTTCGCCTTTTCGCGCAGCACCTGCCGATGGCGAACGCGATGCAAGCGCTCGGGAGCTTCGTCCTCGGGCGCAACGGGCGGACGCTCGCCACGCGCGACCGGGAGATCGTCATCCATCGCGTGTGTGGGCGCTGCGGCTGCGAGTACGAGTGGGGCGTGCATGCGGTCGCGTTCGCGCCGCGGGTCGGGATCGACGCCGCGCAACTCGCGGCGACGGCGCGCGGCACGGCCGACGATCCGGCGTGGTCGGCGCGCGACCGGCTGCTCGTGCGCTTGGTCGACGAGCTGCACGACACGGCGCAGGTCTCGGACGCGCTCTGGGAGCAGCTACGCCGCGAGTGGAGCGTGCCGCAGCTGCTCGAGCTGCTGCTGGTCGCGGGCTGGTACCATGCGATCAGCTATCTGGCGAACGGCGCCCGCGTCGCGCACGAGGATTGGGCGGCGCGGTTTGCAGCGCCGCCGCGCTGACGCCGCGACGCTTGCTGCCCGCATCGCCGCGCCCGTTGCCCTCGCGCCGCCCAGCGCGCGTCACTCGCGCCAGCGCTGCAGCTTCCCCGTCGGCGTGCGCGGCAGCTCGGCGACGACGCGGAACTCGCGCGGCACCTTGTAGCTCGCGAGACGCGCGCGGCAGTGCGCCGCGAGCGCGGCGGCGTCGGGCGGGTGCGCGGGGTCGCGGGCAACGATCTCGGCGACCGGCACCTCGCCGACGTGCGCGTGCGGCCGCGCCGACACACGTGCCGCGCGGACCTCCGCGTGCGTCTCGAGGACCACCTCGACCTCCTCGCTGAAGAACTTGTACCCGGCCATGCTGATGCGATTCGCGTGACGGCCGGCCAAGTGGAGATCGCCGTCGGCGTCGACCCAGCCGTGGTCGCCCGTCCGAAAGCCGTCGGGCACGAGCACCTGTGCCGCCGGCGTCCACGGATTGAGATACGCGTCGAACGTGCCGGGGCCGCGAATGCAGACCTCGCCGGTCGCGTCGGGACCGCCGGTCGCCACGACCGGCGCGCCGTCGTCGCCGCGCAGCCACAGGTCGTAGCCCGGCAGCGCGCGACCGAGCGCCGTCGGCTTGGCGGCGGCGCTCGCGAGGTTCATCACCGGCAAGCCGACCTCGATGATGCCGAGCGCCTGGACGAGGGCGTGCCCGAAGCGACGCGTGAACCGCTCCGCGACGTCGGTGCGGAGACCGTCGGCGGTCGCGACGGCGAGCCGGACGTCGGCGAGCATCGCGTCGGACGCGTCCTTCGCGAGCAAGTCGTAGTGATACGGCGACGCGTAGAGCACCGTCGCGCGCGCGCGGCGCGCGAACGCGAGGAGCGGCCGCGCGAGCGCGCTCGCCGGCAGGAGGATCGTCGCCCCGAAGCGCAGATAGAGCAGGATCGAGACTACGAAGTGATATGCCATCGGCAGGAGCCATAGGACGCGGTCGTCGGGGGTGATGGCGAGGCCGGCGTTGGCGTGCGCGACGCGCGCGAGGATCGCGTCGTGGGCGATCACGACGCCTTTGTGGCGGGCGGTGGTGCCGGACGTGAAGCGCAGATACGCGGGTCGGAGCGCGGCGAACGCCGCCTCGACATCGGGCGCAAAGCGCGCCGGCGACGCGACGTCGACGCACGCGAAGTCGTCGGCCTCACGCACGACGTGGTGCAGGCACGCGTCCGCGGCAAGGCGCTCGAGCGCCGCCGGTGCCGGCTCGTCGCCGATCGGAACGAGACAGGCGCCGCTAGCCATGATGCCGAGCGCCGCCTCGATGAAGCCGCGACCCTGGCGCGCGACGAGCCCACAGCGCGCCGCCGGCGCGACGCCGTGCGCCCGCAGCCGGCTGGCATGCGCGTCGACGCGCTCGACGAGCGCCGCGTAGCCGACCAGCTCCGGCGTCGCGCCGTCGACGACGAGCGCGGCGTGATCCGGCCGCTCCCATGCGTGGACGCGAATCGCGTCGACGACCGTCATGCGTCGGCCAAGATGCGCGCGCGCACGGCCGCAGGTGTCACGGCGTCGAGTGCGACGCCGGCATCGGCCGCGAGCGCGGCGGCGATGCCGATCGCTTGCCCGGTTGCCATCGCGGTGCCGATCACGCGCAGCGCGCCGAGCGCCTCGTGCGTCGCCGAGACGCAGCGTCCCGCCATGCCGAGGCGCGGGTGCGTGCGGCTGACGAGGGCGCCGAGCGGGATCGAGCTCGGCCCCGCCGGATACTCGAAGTGGGCGCGCCGGTGATCGCGCCAGAGCTCGATCGGCCACGTCGAGAGCGCGACCTCGTCGTCGTCGCGACGCCGGCCGCGGCGGACGTCGTCGGCGGTCACGACGTCTCGTCCCTCGACCCGCCGCGTCTCGCGGATCCCGAGACGCCGCGGCCAGACGCGTACGGCGGCGTCGCGAAAGGCCGGCCGCGTCGCGCGGAGATGGGCGACGAGCTGCTCGGCAGCGGCACGTGCGCCCGCCTCGAGCCGCGCCACTACCACCGGGTCGAGCGGATCGAAGCCCCGGGGGCGCGCGACGTTCAGCGTGACGTACACCTCGTCGGGCGCCGGCCCGGGCCGCAGCAGCACCGATTCGCAGTCGGGCGGCAAGGCGCCGCTGCGCACGGCACCGGCGGCGGCGACGCTGAGCTTCAGGCGCGCAAAACCCGCCGCGCATCCGGGCTCGGTGCCGCCGACGCGGAAGATGAACGACGGGCATTGGAGCTCGTCCGGCGCCGCCATCGTCACCGCGGCGCCGCCGAGCGCCGCGACCGCGCCG
>WNFR01011204.1_pt1 | contig 11339 bp, 12 predicted proteins | sample 5400221 | NCBI WGS metagenome assembly WNFR01 (sample SAMN13153357, study PRJNA577476) | soil metagenome | isolation source: 40 cm soil under Madrone tree | place: USA:California | collected 2016-06-14 | reverse complement strand
GAGCACTGCCTTTGCTCGATAAGCCCCGCGCCGCAGCCGCGCGGAGAGGTCTGTGAGATTGCTCTCCAGTTGCTCTCCGTACTGACGCCACGTTTCCCCATCTACTCCCGGAGCCGCATCGCGCTTCAACCCGTAATAGGCTTCACGCAAAGTGCTCAAGTTGTAGATGTGGTGCATGAGGCTGGTGAACTTCACCTTCCTATCTTTCACGGCTGCTTGCCGTATCCGCCCCAGCGCACTTTGCACGACGCTCCGGTCCAGTGCCCGGTTCGTGTTTTGCCGCGGCGGCTTCCCTTTGGCCAGACCCCTTCGCTCCACTCGCTCCGCCATCGACGCATCGGTATTGCTCGCCGTCGCGCCAGCTTTGTTCGCGGGCTTCGTCGCTACTACGGGTCTGTCCGACTTCCTGCGTCCGTTCATCATCGCCGTACCTCGTTAGAGTTCTCGATGCGTCCCCACCGTGCCGGCTGGGCTGAACGCAGGATCTCCCGGTTCTCGCGCAGGTTGCTTCCGTGCATGCCTGGGGTCTCTGACCTCGCGGGATACCAATGCTCCTTGCCAAAGCGAAACATTGATTGTGGCCTTCCCCTACTGGGTCGGCATCCCGAGCGTTAGGAATTTCGCGGCTCAATACCCAGCCTGCACTTTCCCCTGTCAACGCTTCGCCTCGTGGATTGCTCCACTCGACGCATGACTCGGGGTCGTCACGGTTGGCTAGACCTTTAACGTTTGAAACTTTCATTCAATACAACCTGCCGGTTTATCCCGGCGCACAGGAGGAAACCTAATGAAAAGAGTCGTAATTTCCATCGTGCTCGCCACGGTATTCGCTGGTATTCCGGTCGGCGCAGAATCGCTTGGCACGGTGGAACCAGACTTTGGTGAGATCGCACCGTTTGCTAACGCACCCACGACTGCGGTCCCACAGTTTCGCAGGCGCTATCGCCGGCGGAGATATCTGATCGTGCGTCGTCGCCGTCTGCGTCGACGCCCCGTCTATCTGGTAAGGCCCAGGAGACGACGCGTGTATGTAATGAGGCACAGAAGACGACGATACTATCGATAAAATGACGTGCATGAGAAAGCACGACAAAGGGCTTTAGTCGGCTACATCCTTTTGAGAGTGCCACCCTCAAAACCCGGATCCAATGGCGATTAGTTTCCGCGCGCGACCGCTCAACTAGTTGTATTGCTATCGCGCACCACCAGGTTAGAAGCGCGTGCGGACGGTTGATTCCATGAACTGTCCCCAATTCTTTCAGAGAGACTGACTCCTGGCGCGATTAGCCGCCATTCGAACCGGTTCAACCGCCCGCTACGGCAGGCGGTTTCGGACTTTGCCCTTTGCCCGCCTTCCCTCTAACATCTGATCTCTCATGTGGCGCACCATTAGATATACGATTTATGCGATCAGCGGCATAGTCCTGGGCGGGCTCACTTTTGAAGCCGCCACCCTGCCACGCGTCGCTGGTCTGGCCCATCAGAATCCGGCCACAACTTCAATGATTGAAGCGCGTGTACGCGAAGCCCAAAACAACGGCACCCAACCGAAGCGCGTACAAATCTGGATGCCGCTGGAAAAAATATCTCCACAGCTTCAACGCGCGGTACTAGCCGGCGAAGACACAAACTTTGCGACACATCACGGTTTTGATTACGAAGCGATTCAGAAAGCTTACGATCAGGCCCAGAAAGAAGCCGAGAAGGAAGCCCGGCAGGAAGGCGAAAACGACTCGTGGTTGCCGAACATGCCTGATTTCAAGCGCGGCGCCTCAACGATCTCACAGCAGCTCGCCAAGAACCTTTATCTATCCAGCGACCGCTCATTCATGCGCAAAGGCCAGGAAGCCATCATCACTTACTTCATGGAGCGCAACCTCTCGAAGAAGCGCATTTTGGAGATCTACTTGAACGTAATCGAGTGGGGGGATGGCCTCTACGGCGCGGAAGCGGCGGCGCAATACTACTTTCACAAACCGGCCGCGAACCTGAACGCACGCGAAGCCGCCTTTCTCTCCGCGATGATTCCCAACCCTCGTACCGTCTTTAACCCTCAGGTAAATCCGAAGCGCGTCGCGCGTCGCCAACGAATTATTCTGCGCGGCATGCCCAGCGTGAAGATGGCGGCGGGGACTGGGTAAGGTTGCGAAAACATCCGCCGGGGACTCGGGGTATCCAAAACAAAAAGCTCCTAAATCAGGAGCCCTGGTTGGTCATCCATTGTTTTCGCGCCTTGCGCTCATTGCGGACAAGGGATGTCCGCGTTCCAGTCTACAGAGCAAACTCCTTCGCCAGGATCAACTCCGCTTTTCTCAGTTCATAGCGGCCACGACCGAGGTTACCTTCCGGTTTCAATGCCAGCACGGCGAAGTAGTCCTTGTTAAAGAGTCTCATCAAGAAAGTAACGCTACCCAAAGCGACTACCAACTCACGCAGATCGCCTAGATCCAAATCCTTGCCAGAACGGCGGGCACTTCGAACGAGTGAAGTAAATTCAGCCGCTGCCACATCCAGGTTGGCTGCGGCACCTGCGTCGGTAAAAAACGTCTCGACGGACAAGCCATCGGCGCCCATGATCAGGGCGCCGAGGCTGCCGTCGGTTTTTTCGACGATGTTTCGCAGAGCTTCTTTGAACATACGAGCTATCTTCTGTCGCCCTGTAAACGGAACTCCAAACGCTAACACAGAATGAAGTCTATGCCACCTCTGAAGTACTAGGGACGGGCGCCGCTGGGCCGCGTGCTCGCTCCTGGAACCATTGACGGACTGGTCTGCGGCGTCTGCTGTGGCTGACTCTGCTGTTGCTGCTGCTGCAGCGGCGTTGGCGTATTGCTTTGCGGGTTCCCCATCGGCACGGGCTGTGGAATCGTGGCCGTGCGGTTTCCAGTGCCATTACCAACGATGGGCGAAGTCGGTTGGCCGTTATAGTCCGGCCGGTAGATACGCGGAGTAATGAAGAACAGAATCTCGCTCGACTGGCGGACTACTGCTTTGCGTTTGAAGAGATTGCCAATGATGGGCAGGCTGGCCACACCAGGCGTGCGGTTCTGAGTGTCGGTTTCCTGATCGCCAAGCACGCCGCCAACGATGGTGGTGCCGCCATTGGGAACCAGCACTTCCGTTTCCATCCGTTGGGTATCAATGCCAGGCGTTCCGTTGATCGCGATGGCGGTGTTCACGCTGTTGTTTTCAGCGATGACGTGCAGTACGACCGTGCCCGCATCCGTGATCTGGGGTGTTACTTCCAAACGCAACGGCACGGAGACGAACGTCGTAGTGAAGAGAAGCACGCCGCCACTTCCGCCCGCGCCAGTTTGAGGCGTGGTCACTGGGATTTGCTGACCGCTCGAGATTTCGGCCTTGCGATTGTTCAAGGCGGTGACTCGCGGTGTGGCGACAGTTCTGGCGTTGCCACGATTCTCGGCGGCGGTGATGAGCGCGCTAATCTGCGCCGTACCAATCATACCAGTGGTCAGACCGATAACTGTGTTTGCAAGATTCGCCCCGAGCGCTCCCGAAGGATTAAGCATTCCCTGCGGAATGCCGGCCGGTCTAAGGCCAATTGTATTGGCGGCACCTGTTCCAGAGCCAGCCGTGGTGACGAGTGGCGTGCCCGTGGCGGTTCCGAATCCAGCGGTGCCGCCCGTGCTGGTATTAAGCGCCAGGGCGTTAAGCTGAACGCCCAGATCGCGGCTGAAGCTCTTGCTGGCAATCACAATCCGCGTTTCGATTTCTACCTGCGGCTCGGGCTGATCCAAGAGTGTTACGAGTTGCCGGATGGCGTCAATATTCTCCTTCACATCGGTGATGATTAGAGTGTTGCTCCGTCCATCGACTTCGACGCTGCCGCGCCGGGACAGACGACGTTGGACGACGGGAAGGATTCCCTGATCACCCCCGGCACTGGCGCCGGTTGAGGATCCGCTTCCGGAGGACATCGAGGCATTCGTGGTCACGCCCCCCGCAAAATTTCCCGATGATCCGCCGGCGCTCGACAGCGTACCGGTCGCACGGGCGTAGTTCAAGCGAATGAATTCGGTTACCAACTGGGTATTTTCGAGCTTGGCGTCATTAATGATTTTTTCCGTCTCGGCTTCTCTCGCCAGCGACTCGACGGTCGCGATGCGGAGGATGTTGCCATTAACCTGAGCCCCTAACTTGTTCGACCGCAGAATCATCTCGAGCGCCAGGTTCCACGGCACATCCTGCACGTTCACGGTGACCGGCACGGCCCCCACTGAACTGTCGATGACAAAGTTGATGCCATATTGTTCCGTGATGTAATTCAGGATGTCGCGGACGTCGGCGTTCACCACGTTCAGATTGATCGGCTCACCTACAAATCCTGACTGGCCATAGCGACGACCCTGATCGGACTGCGCCGCCATATTGTCCTTGGCCGGCGAGAGTCCAGGCTTGACCGGATTAGGTGACGGCGCCGGGCTTTGTTCCGGCGACAATGTCCGGGCGGATGTCTTCGCCCGTTCCGGCGCCCCGTGGGCGACCGCACCACTGGCAATGGCGAATGAATTTAGTAACAAGCCGGCTGCACACGCCAGAGCGCATGTTCTAATCGCGACGTTCTTAGGGGACTTCTTAGGCATTATTCTCACCTCAGGGGATTGGACCGAACTTTCCGCCACGCGCCCGCTCGAAATGCCTGTGGAACGAACATTCAAAGCGCGCGCCGCACAACGCGGCAGTTCAGTCTTATTGTCAAAGTGAACCAAGCCACGGTTTCGCACTGGCTATCGTTCACCGCGTCAGGCCGTAAGCACGCAAACATATTTCGCGTGACTATCGGGCCAGGAATCGTTTCACTATTGCTTTGCCGGCGCGGCAGGCTTTTCAGCCTCGGGAGCCGGAGCAGTGGCGGGTGCCGCTTTGGCAGCGGTCATGGCGTCGACAGGACTCGGCGTGCGCAACGGTTTGACCTCAACCGACTTTTCACGACGTCCGTCGCTCCATGCTACATCGCGGCGAAAGACGAGACGAGATTCCTCGATGGCTACGAGTTGGCCATCAAAAAAACTTTCGCCGGGATAGATAACGTAGGAGAGCTTAATCGGCGTTGCTTCGATCATCGCCGCAAAACCGCGCGGCGTGCGAAAGATGCCGATGACTTGCATTTCGTTCAGCAGCAAAACCGAGGTCGGCTTTGGCGGCGTCACGCGGGCCTTGGCAGCGGCTAATTTCTGGGCGCGATAGCGGTCGATGCGCACCTGAATTGAAGGTACTTCCAGCTTAGACGGTCCCACCTTGCCCGGCTTAACGACTGCGACATACTTCTTGAAAGGATCTCGTCCGGTCTTTTCGGTAACCACAGGCTTTTTGGCTTGCGTTGGCTCCTGGGCGGTTGTCGTCATGGCGGTGAGACCAGTCGCGCAGAAAATGACCGCTGCGCCAGCCAGGTTACGAATTGCGTTTTTATAATTCATTGTCTTCTTTTCCTAATCAAGAAATTTTAAGTGCACTCGCCTACTTCGTTACGGCTTGCGTGACAGCTTGGGGGGTCGCGCTGGTCTGGGTTGCCGGTGGTTTACTCGCCTGGTTCGCGTTTTGCTTCTGCAGCTTTTCGCTGGAGACATAGTAAGCCGTCAGGTCAAAGCGGGCCTCGACCGTCTTGCTGGCTGCCTGTTTGTCCATTTGCTTAAGTTCAAAGTTCGAGATCGAAACAATGCGCTGGTATTGGGCCATCTTATCGAAGAACGAGCGCAGACCGGCAAATGAACTTTGAACCGACACGTCAATCCGCTTGCCACTATAAAAGTCCTGCTGCACGTCATCCTTGGGCAGGAATTTTCGCAGCGATAGACCCGACGTGCGGGCTCTATCCTGAATACCTTCCAGTACTTTGGTCAATTCACGCTGCTCGGGCAGCAGCGCATGCAACTCCTCGAGTTCTTCCTGCTTATTCTTATAAGCTGTGCGGAATTCGTTAAGCCGCTGCGAAGCAATTTGGGCTTCGGCGTTGGCTTTTTGCAGGACGCTGATCTGCTCTTGCAAGTCCTTGTTCTCTTTGCGGGTGCCACGAGTGACGAGATACCAAAATCCGCCATAGACGCTCAGCGCCACCACCGCGAAAATGCCCAGACGCAGATACCAGGGAATGTTGTTTATATTTCCAATTTTCATGATTTTTTCCTGTCGCTTTTGGAAGCGAAGTTCTCGCGACAATTAGTTCTTGGCAACGTTATTCGTCGGAGCCGGGTTAGCGCTCGAGTTCTGGGGCGCAGCGGGGTGTGTGTAATTGCACTTTATGGTAAAGGCCACTACCTCAGGTGGGGGTACGCTGGCGTCGGTCGGAGCCGGCGCATTCGCACCATTAGGGAGCTTAGCGGTGGTGGTGGTGACCTGCGCTACTTCTCTCTGCGTCTCAATATTCAGATTCGTGAACATGCCTGACGAGAATTCCATGCTCTGGCCAAAGCGCATCACGGACGCTTCGTTAGGTGACTCACCCTTGATAACCAGTTCGGCATCTTTTTGCTCGACGCTTCTTAAATAGAGACCAGGAACGCTGTCAAAGCGGGCCTTAATTTCGGCGAGCACTGAACTGGGTCCCTGCTGCGAAGAGCGGAGTTTCTGGATTGCGTCGAGACGGAAATTGATATCGGTAATCTTCTTTTCGAGGTCCGCCTGCTCGCGCTTCACGGCGAGCATCTGCTCGTTAATGCGACGCTGTTTTTCGAGTTCCTTCGTTGCACTTTGGTGCTGGGCATTCGCGCTGACATAGTCGTAACCCATACCAAGGATGAGTAAAGCCATGACCGTGAGGGCCAATAGGAAAGTTTGCGTGCGGGTGCTTGAGACTTTGTCTTCAACAAACGCAACCCCCGCAGCCCGATCCGTAACCGATTCCAGAAGGTTTATTTTGATCATCGAGCGTCAACTCCTCTCAGTGCCAGTCCGACTGCGATCGCCATTTCCGGCACGATCTCGCGCATGTATTCGGGGTCGAAACCACGCGAGTCGACGCGAATCTTGCGAAACGGATCGAAGACCTCTACGGGAATTTCGAACTGCTTTGCCAGGTACTCCAACAGACCATTCAACTTTGACCCACCGCCCGAGATCAGTATTTTCTGCACTGCCGACTCGCCGTCTTCGGCCGTCGCGCGATAGAAATCCATGGTCTTCTGAATCTCGAGAGCCAAAATGTCAGAAACCGTGTCGAGAATCGGGGCCGTCTCTCGCGGCTCGACGCCGTCCGGTAATGGCATTCCTCGCTTTACCCGCTCAGCCTGATCAAAAGTCAATCCGAGCTCTTTCTGCAGCAGCGAGGTATATTGGTTGCCACCGAACGTGGCGTCCCGGGTAAAGACCGATCGATTGCCATTCAAAATGTTTATGTTGGTGGTCGAAGCGCCAATGTTGAGCAGGGCCACTACCTGACCAGGTTGAGGATCGTAGTTGAGCTCATAACAATTCTGGAGCGCGAAAGCATCCACGTCGATCACTGTGGGTTGCTTGCCGGCTAACTGAATCGTCTGCTTCAAATTGGCGATCTTGTCACGCTTGCAAGCGGCCAGGAGCACATGAATTGCATCGGGCGTGCTGCCAGTGACGTGATAGTCGAGGTTCACGTCTGAGATATCGAAGGGTATATGTTCTTCGGCGTGCCACGCGAACGACTCCTGGAGTTCTTCTCCCGTCATCTGCGGCAGCACAATGTTCTTAACAATCACCGAATGACCATTAACACCGGCGGCCACCTTCGTGGTTTTGATCTTGTGCTCGTTGAAGATATTTGCAATGGCATGCGAGACTGAGTTCAATTCCATGATCTGACCGTCGACAACCGAATCCGGCTGCAGGCCCTCATAGCCCAGACTAACCAGTTGGAAGTCGCCGTTCTTGCCTTGCAGTTCGACGGCCTTGACTGAACTCGAGCCAATATCGACGCCGACCATGCTCTTGTTACCACGTTTCCACATTATTAATTGCTCCTCGCATTCTTGAACATCAGCAGGCGTTGGCGCCGTACGCGAGCGCGGGCGCGACGGGCGCGGGAGAGACCCGCACGCACTAATCTCAGCCGGCTGGCATAGCTTGAGTTCTTCATTGGTTTTTTCACAGTATGTTTTGAAGACTTCGCTCTCGGGCGAAGGGTAGGGCGTTTCGGCGGGTTGGCCGCCACTAGCAGACGCAGTAGAGATTGAAAAGAACCGAAACCCACATAGGAAAGGGCCGTGGCTCTACCGCCGGATTCAAGGCTACACCACGGAGCCAAAGTATGTCAACAGAATTTTGCCGCGTTTAACTCTTTACGATCCTGCGAAATATAAGGATGGGTTATGTCTTACGAAGCTTCTGACTTGCCCCGGCTCGGTGAGCGAGGTTTGCCTAGGGAAGTCGATCGTCAGAATTTATGGCGTTGATAGGAGCGAAAGGAGCTCCGCCTTGAGGAGCCTCAATTTGCCAGCTGTGACCACAGAGTTTAGGATGCGAGGATTGACTAAAATTCATCGTGCAAAAATCCTGCTCGCTTTTCTCCTTGTCGCTTTCGTGGCTGCCTGGCTCTATTGGAGCCGCAGGGCTCATACCGATATGGGCACCTATGCGCCGGCCGACTGTCTCGCCTTTGTGGAGGCAAACGATCTTACCGAAGTAGCCCAGGGAATCGAAGGCACGCAAGCCTGGAAGGCCCTGGCCGGTCCGGTTGGCGCACGTTCGAATCTCCTTCCAAATCGCTGGTTTATGCGATTGGCCCGATGGACCGGGATTGGCTCGGCTGAGGCAATCCTTCTGACTCGCTCACAGATTGCGATCGTCTTTACCGGGGCGGAGGCAAGCCAGGCAGGTTCCACTATCACCATTAAGCCGCTCGCTACTTTCGTTATAGAAACCCACACTACGCAGAGACGCATGCGACCAACTGTCGAGCGACATATCGAAGACCTTGCCGGCCGCGTGTATGGGCAGCGGCACCGTTGCGATTATCGGCAATGACGAGGCCTCCGTCCTCCATTGCCTTGAAGCTCGGCAGGGAAAGCGCGCTGCTCTTGCCAATGAAAAGCAGTTCAGTGACTTGCGCCAGAAAGTCGACGCGGCCCGCGCAAATGTGTTTGGCTTTGTATCCAGGCCGGGAGTGAAGTCATTGCTGCAAGCGTTTGCGCTTTACCGCGCGGGATCATCACCCGATGCAGTTACGGTCTCGCGGATCTTTTCTGAGACTGTAGGAAATCTTGTAGACGGCTTGGGCTGGAGCTCCAAGTTTGTCGATGCCATGGTCGAGGAGCATAGCTCAATCATACTTTCGCCGGGGGTGGCCGCCAGGCTTCACGGTAGCTTCGTTCCGGAAGACAGGCTGGCGCTCGGTGATCTACCCTTCGTACCCTCAGATGCACATTCTGTTTCGCTTTATCACTTTCGAGATGTTGAAGGAGTGTGGCGCGATCTAAATTCCATTGTCGCGTCGCACGCTGATCTGATTGGCGCTATTGCGACGCGGCCCATGTTGCGTGGTTTGCTCAAGCCATATGGAATTGACGACGCCGACACTTTTGTTCACGCCATCGGTACACGCCTGCAAACGATTCGACCAGAAGAAAACTTGCCTTCAGTCCTCGTCACAGAGGCCCTCGATCGGCAGGGCCTGCGAAAGGTGGCCCTACAACGGCTGGGAGCAAAACCGAAGACAGAAAGCGTGGGTGAGTTCGAGTTATTGCTTTCAAGCAGCGACAACTGGGCAGTCAGCTTCGCGGACAACCACTTTCTCAGTGGGCCGGCCGAGGCAGTCCGTCGCTCTCTTCAGGCGAAGGTTCAATCTACCTCTTTAACTTCCACTGATGCGTTCCGAAAATCTCAACGTCTCGTCGACGTTTCACTTCCAATAAGCCTTCTTACCTTCAGCAACGATCAGCATGCGGCTATTTCTTTTGTCGAGATTTTCTCTGAGCACGAACGGTCAGTGTTTTCCAGCAGCGCACCTGCAATAGACGAAGCCTCACGATCCTTGCCGTACGCCGTTAGTGTCGTGATCCTAAAAGATGAGGGACTGGAATGGACCTCACGATCCTCATTCGGCCTGGTTGGATCTCTCCTCGTAACCCTAGCCCCAGAGACTGCCAAATGAACGTCCCGCAGCGCCTCTTGTTGGCAACCCAGAACCAGGGGAAACTCCGGGAGCTTCGACAATTGCTTGGTGATTTGCCGCTCAAACTCTACGACCTTAAAGACTTTCCCGATGTCGAAGGGGTTCCCGAGACCGGGCAGAGTTTCATTGAAAATGCATCTTTGAAAGCCGTCGGTTATGCAACGCAGACTGGTCTACTCACGCTGGCGGATGATTCCGGGCTCGCAGTCGATGCCCTGGGCGGTGCCCCGGGCATTCTGTCCGCCCGATATGCCGGCGAAGGGGCGTCCGACACTGAGCGCATTCATAAGTTACTAGCTGAACTATCGAGTTATGAGGCGAGCAGGCGGTCGGCGCGGTTCGTTGCGGCTGTGGCGATCAGTAGCGGCAAAGGCAGGATCCATAACGTCTCAGTGGGTGAATGCAAGGGACACATTGATTTCAGGGCCCGCGGTTCGGGAGGGTTTGGCTACGACCCCATCTTCATTCCGAGCGGTTACGACAAAACGTTCGCTGAGCTGAAAACTGAGATTAAGAATAAGATCAGTCATCGCGCACGGGCGTTATTCGGTGCACGTGAGTTCTTACGAACCTTGACCATTGCTTCGGGCGATGGCTAGAATGGCGGGTCTGCTTAAAGAGCCGATTGCAAACGTGTATTAAGTACGGGGCGTAGCACAGCCTGGTAGTGCGCTCGGTTTGGGACCGAGAGGTCGGAGGTTCGAATCCTCTCGCCCCGACCAGAATCAAGGACAAGTCCTCGGCGGCCACCGCCTCTCCTGGTCGTCCCCGCGGCGACCTGACCCCTTCAAAGCTAATTTCGGCGAGATCTGCATCCCATGGGCCCGGCCGTCATTGTCTTGTTGTAAGCCGGATCCTTCGGTTTCTTTATAATTAACGACTCCTTTTGGGCATTTAGGTCGTTAGTTTGGTCTTCTTCTGGTTCGTCAGGCGACTCAACTCGTACTACTCAGACCAGCTTGAGCGAACGCGCCACGTGTCCGCGCGATGCATTCCTACCATTAGCGCCTGTCCACAGCACCAGGCACGACTCGAGCCCGCAAAACTTTTTTTGCCAAATTGGCCGAAAAAGTGCGGATTTTAGCAGACTTTATAGTTTGTCTGTGGTATATCTGGCTTCGACAGTTTTCTCATTTTGTTGACTTTTTGGAGGTGGTACACCACACATGGCGACCAGCACGGCAGCAGGCAAGAAACGCATGACTCAGTCCGACGTTATCAATTACTTCGCTGAAAGAAC
>WNFR01007176.1_pt1 | contig 11339 bp, 10 predicted proteins | sample 5400221 | NCBI WGS metagenome assembly WNFR01 (sample SAMN13153357, study PRJNA577476) | soil metagenome | isolation source: 40 cm soil under Madrone tree | place: USA:California | collected 2016-06-14 | reverse complement strand
TGGAATGCCGCACGCACGGTTTCCATTGATGCTGGATCAGTGGGTATGGACTGCAGCCGCATCATATGCGAATAGTCGCGGAGAGAAACTGGCGCCGGGCCGGTATACCCGCATACCGACAGCAGACGCGTAAGCCGGTCCCAGCCGTGGTCCAACATCGCGTAGCGCGTAGAGCCCACCGCTGTTTGCACACGTACTTCGATTAGCTTTTCTCTGTATAGCTTTTGAAGTACCTCTTCAGTTAGCGTGCGAGGCAAATGAAGTCTTTCAGCCAGCGCTGCGGTCGTCGGTTCCGGCAACATAGCGACGTGCTTCAGCGCTAACTCACATATAAACCCTTCGCCAATTCCTGTGTCGGCCAACTCCTCGGGAGGGGGCGGGCCCATGCTCTCAATTTCCAGTCGTGTGAGAATTGTCGTTTGCGACATGTTTTTGATTCCTTTTCCTTCCGAATCACTGTTCGAAACTGGCCACACTACCAACTGAGGCTGTCGCGCTCGCATTGCGAGCGGTTTGGGACTCAGTCACCTTGCCGACGCGTTGATACAAATCGGCCAGACGTCTGAGGGCGAACGAGCAGTTTGGATCGACGCGCTTTGCGGCTTCGTAGTATTTGATCGCATCTTCGTCGCGGCCAAACCTTTCAAGCATCGTTGCAGTATTTAGATTTCCCGTGAGCGGTCCGGCAGCCCGGGCAAAATGCTTGTAGGCTTCCTCGAATTTCCCCATACGACACAATGCGAGACCGAGATTGTTAAGAATACGCTCGTCAGTCGGGGCCAGTTTTGCGGCACGCTTCAAACGATCAATTGCCGCCCTGTAGTTGCCGTTCTGATAAAGGGAGAATCCCAGGTTGTTAAGAGTTTCCGAATCTTCCGGTTCAGCCTTTACGGCGCGTTCGTAAGAGTCTTTGGCTCTTTGCGGTAGCCCTTTCTGATCATACGCAACACCCAAAAGTTTGTGAGCTTCGGTCAGCTTGGGATCAAGCGAGGCGGCCGTAGAAAGTTCCGCGATTGCCTCATTGAGTCGACCACTCAATAGATATTCTCGACCGGCACTGAGATGTTGCTTCGCGGTAAGAGATATATCTACCTTCGCGTCAGGGTTGCTCCCGTCGTCGACTCGTGTGACACCAACGGTCTCAAACTGGTCTGCATCCTTCTCTGTCATGCGCTGGAGTTTTTTGTCCTTGTGTCCAAACAACCTCCCAAAAGCCTTGAAAGGAGCAGCTAACGCTTTAACGATTTTGTTTCCACCCTTTTTAGGCTCGCTCGTTCTGCCCGCCGTAGAGCCGGAATCTTCGATTACATTCGCATCCGAATCTCCTTCACGCTCAATCGTCGCTGCGCTCCACATGCCAGTTGCAGCAATCGTCAGGATGAAAGCTATTAGAATCGCAATAATTCTTCGTTTGTTCATTGGACCAACTCCTTTACATCTTTTCAAGGGTATCCATCAACGTGAGAACTGCAGGGCCGAGAATAGCGATGAACAGGGTCGGAAAAAGAAAACAGGCCAGTGGGAGGAGCAGTTTTACCGCCGCTTTTTGAGCAGCCTGTTCAGCTCGCTGCCGGCGCTTTGTCCGTAACGAATCGGAGAAGGCTCTAATAGCGCGCGCGATGGAAGTTCCAAAGCGATCGGTCTGAATGAGCATTGCCACGAGACTCATTAAGTCTTTTACTCCGGTTCGTTCGGCGAGATTTCGCAAGGCCTCCTCGCGCTCACGGCCCACGCGGATCTCAAGGTTGGCCAGCTCAAATTCCTCGCTGATGTCCGGATGGACCTTCTTGAGTTCGCTAGCGACCTTTATCATCGCCGCGTTTAGACCAAGACCTGCTTCGATCGAGATCACCATCAGGTCTAGTGCATCCGCGAGGCCCCAACGAACCCGTTGCTGTCGATTGAGGATCATCCTCTTGAGCGAGTATCTCGGAAGGGCAAAACCGATTATGAAAGCAGATAGGATCCAGAGCGCAGCGCTGCTGGGCGCGCGCCCCAGCAAAGCACAACCGATCGCTACAGTTCCGGGAAAAGCAACTAGAGCGCCAAGTTGAATTGCGCGATAAGTAATTGGTGCGCTCTGCGACCGAAATCCGGCTTGCATCAGTTGCTTCTGCAGCTTTTTCGCTTCTGCCGCCGAGGGGGGAAGCATCCGGTTCAACGGCGACGCGATACGCTCAGCCAGTTCGGTACTGAGCCGGACATCGCTTATTAGACCAGGATTTGGAGCTCCAGTCGCCGTCGTTTCACCGAGTCGTTTGAGACGTTCAGTCGCCGCGCTTTGGGGTCGATAAAGTATCCAGTAAATTCCCAGCAAGCCGAGCGAGATGCAAACAAAGGTTGAGATTGTGATGATGAAAAGCATGTCAGTAGTCGACGGTCGTTTGTTCCAGTTGTATGGTCAGTAATCCGTACGCTGATGATCCGGTCGATGATCTGTGGTCCGGCTAGCTACTTATTACAGACCAGTGCCCCAATCAAATCTTTATGTCCAAAATCTTGCGCACGATCAGCATGCCGGTTACTTGCATGAACATAGCAATGGCGATCAAATAATGACCTCTCGTGTCTTTCCAAAGAATACTCATGTATTCCGGGTTCATAACCGTGATAACCAGGGAGACAAGAATCGGTAGCCCGCAGAGCAACCACGCAGACATTCGCGAACTCGTCGTTAACGTTTTGAGGTCACCCATAATGCGAAAGCGTTCGCGAATCGTATAGGCCACCTTCTCCAGTATCTCGGCAAGATTGCCGCCAGTCTCGCGCTGAATCATGACCGCGGTGACGCACATGTGAAGGTCGAGAAGCGGGATTCTTTGTGTAAGGTTCTCCAGTGCAAGCTTCAGTGAGAGACCCAGGTTTTGCTCCTCGTAAGTCTTCCTAAACTCGGTCGCGATCGGCTCAGGCATTTCCGTCGATACCATATGCAGCGCTTCGGAAAATGCGTGTCCGGCACTCAGGGCCCGGCTTACGAGATCGAGAGCATCTGGCAAAAGTTCAAGAAATTGATCAAAACGCTTCTTGCGGGTCCACCATACGTGTGCGAATGGTAATACCGCGGCCCCCAGCCCTCCAACAAAGGCCAACACCAGAAACCCACTAACGACCATCGCGGCCATTGCCGCCAGCATGCCGGCCATTGCCGAAAACATTACCAGTCTCGATGGGGTGATGTGCAGATCCGCCTGGTCCAACATTCGCTTTAGCTGCATCGCTGCCTGAAGACGAACAAGGGAACGATTCAACCAGGGAATCTCGCTCATCAGTTCGTTGCGGGCAAGGATAATTTCTACATCTTCACTGTGCGCAGAATGAAGTAAGGCTTCACTAACCCGTTTCTGCATCCGAGCACGCTTCGCATCTGAACCGTGCGTAGCAAACAAATAGGCGCCGAGCACGAGAAAGAGGGCGAAAAGGAACACTAAGAAGGAGATAAGCATTCGGTTTATTAATCCTCGAAGAAAACTCGTGGCAGCTGCAGACCGCAGGTTTTGAGTCGTTCCGCAAAACGCGGACGAATCCCAGTGGCACGGAAGCGACCGATAACCTGTCCTTGCGCGTCAATTCCAGTACGCTCGAACTGGAAAATCTCCTGCATCGTGATGGTCTCGCCTTCCATTCCAGTTATCTCAGAGATTGAAGTCACTCTCCGGGAGCCGTCTGACAGGCGCGCCACTTGCAATACCAGGTTAATTGCCGAAGCAACTTGTTGTCTCATCGCCCGGTCCGATAGACGCATGCCCGTCATCTGGATCATCGTCTCAAGTCGCGCCAAAGCATCGCGTGGCGTATTGGCGTGGACCGTGGTTAAGCTACCGTCATGACCTGTGTTCATGGCCTGTAACGTGTCGATCGCCTCACCGCCACGAACTTCACCAATGACAATTCGGTCAGGCCGCATACGGAGAGCGTTTTTCACCAAATCTCGCTGAGTCACTTCGCCACGGCCTTCAATATTCGGCGGCCTTGTTTCAAGCCTAACAACATGAGGCTGCTGAAGTTGAAGTTCCGCCGAATCCTCGATTGTGACAATGCGCTCATCCTCAGGGATATAGGCGGATAGCGCATTGAGCAACGTAGTCTTTCCGGCGCCCGTGCCACCGGAGATGAGCACATTCAAACGAGCGGTGATGCACATCTGGAGCATGTCGGCAATGTCTTTAGTGAGAGCCTTGTGCTCGATCAAGGCGTTCATGCGCAACGGTTCTGAGCCAAACCGGCGGATGGATAGCACTGGACCATCAATGGCAAGTGGAGGAATGATGGCATTAACGCGAGAGCCATCCTGGAGACGTGCGTCAACCATTGGCGACGACTCGTCAATACGGCGACCAACCGACGAAACGATCCGTTCGATGACGCGCATCAAGTGCTCGTCGTCTTTGAACGTAACATTTGTTACTTCCAGTTTGCCCCGTCGCTCGATGTAGATCTTGCGGTGGGAATTAACGAGGATGTCAGAGATCGTGGGATCCTTGAGAAGCGGTTCGAGGGGGCCCAGGCCAAAGAGTTCGTGCTGGACGTCATTTACTAACCGGTCCTTCTCAGAACTGGATAGCGGCATGGCCTCCTGGGCCAGAACACTTTCTGCCATGCGCGATACTTCGGCATGCACCTGTTCCGGTGTAAGTGCCGCCAGCTTGCTAAGGTCCATCCGATTGATAAGAGCCCGATGGAGACGAGACTTCATCTCCTGGAAGCTGACCTGGCCGCTGTCTTCAGCCCCTGAGCCATTTCCGGCCCCAGGATAAGCGGTTTCTTTGATTAGTCTTTCACGAAGTGCCATGGTTTCTGTTCACGCTCCTCGGCGTGGTGTCAAATTAGACTTTCTCTAATGATGTTTCGAGATTCAGCCGCGGCTGGTTTACGTCTCGCTTGAATAGGGATTTCCAGACTGCCCGGCGCGGCTTTGCATCTTCGATTGGAGCCACCCCTACAGCGATGGTCTCAGAGATCCGTCTAATCTCCTGCGCAATTTTTGAACTCGAATCGGAAAGCACCAATGGGTTGCCCAGATTTATTGAACCCACCGCAGTCTGGTAGTCGCTGGGAACGAAACCGACGACCGGTTCACCGAGAAACTTCTCGACCTGACGCAAATCCAAATCGATCTGTTTGCTCCAGCGGTTGACGATGATACGAATCTTTTTTCGTGGATAGCCGAGTCTGTCAAAAATTTCAAGAGCCCGTTGTGTGCTACGAATCGCCGGGATATCGAGAGTTAAAACGAGTACGATTTCATCCGACTGATCCAGGGCAGCGAGTGTGATGGCATCAAAGGTGTGCTGCGGATCGATGACAACATATTCGTAAGACTCACGAAGACGCTGAAGCACCTCGAATACATGCTCGGGTTCGATTTCATCGGCCGAGTCAGCTTGCTTAGGTGCCGCTAGCAACGAGAGTTTGGAAGAATAAGGTGTGACGAAGCTCGCGATTAATGATTCGTCGAGACGTGCACGGTTCTCCACCATGTCGGCGATTGAGTACTTCGGGTCAACACCAAGAAACAGCGGAAGATCGCCAGCCTGAAGGTTGAGATCGACAAGCACGGTTCGGGCTGCGGCTGCAGCCGCGAGGTTGGTGGCTATAAAGGAGGTACCGCAGCCGCCCTTGCTGGAGAACACTGCGATCATCCGGCCTTTCTTTTTTGGTGGCTGCACCTGAGCAGCGGAAAACGCATTGACCCGATCGATAACGGTTCCGAGCTCTTCCGCGCTTATGGGAAGACGCAAAAACTCGCGTGCACCCGCCCGCAGACTTTGCAGAATCAAGTCGGGCGAGGCATTGTCAGCCGCTGAGATCAGCGCCGTTGAGGGAGACTCGGAATTCAGCCTCTGGATAAACTTTATTGCCTGATCCGAACCGGCGCCGAGCGCGATAATCGCTGCGGATGGTTTAAGTCGGATGATTTCCTCGTAGAGTTGCTCCGCGTCGTTGCCACCCGCCAGCAGTTGGACGCGAGCGTCGGCAGCCAGCGCGGTGCGAATTTCTTTGAAATTGTCTAGTCCGGTGCTGAGCACTACAACTGAAAGTGGCTGCGTCATCTCTTTTCCTTAGGTTCTGATTGATGTCTTTAAACGTTTTGCAGGAATCGGCGGATCAAGGTTCAGGGTTCTCCCGCGCAATCTCCAGTACCGGCGCATTCCGCCATGAGTGTCGTTGCATAGTTCGGCATCTGCATTGAGGCGACACCAATGGGAAGCACAAACTGAAACTGATAGTCCGTGATACCCACGCTAACCGTACCCGTGTCCAAGCCGTAGCCAGAGTGGGAAACTGTAACGTTGGTAGTGGCCAGTTTGTCGACGACGGGGTTTGTGCCGCCTGTTGGATCACCATATACAACCACGTTTTTTATTTTATCGTCGGTTGCAGGGGAATTATCATGAAGTACCGCATAACGCGCGCCTCTGCGAGCGGCATCAGTAAGTGCATTGTGGACCCAAAGTGCGCGGCCGAATTCGATCACGGCAAACATTGCTATCAGAAACACAGTTGCCGCTATTGAGAACTCAACGAGCGACGCTCCCAGCTCACCTTTCCCGGCTTTTTTGTAATCAGCTTTCCCCACAAGGCCCACCTCTACTGGATACACGATGTTGTGAGCAAGTAACGCATGGTGACACTTGGCTTCACATCAATGTTTAGTGAAAGGCTGTTGTTGTTCATCAGACCTCCAAGGTTAAAAAGCGGTTGAAACTTGAAGTCTGTTACATTTACAGTAACCGTCCGCGGGACGCCGTCGGTGGGGTCGCCGTTAAGATCTTTCTTTGCGATGGTAATGTTGCCTGTGGTCAAGCCATCGAGTATGGGTGAGCCAGTTCCGGCAGCATTGCCGTATACCACCAGGTTTTTGGCATTCACGTCTTCACTGGGTTTTATACACGCGTTACTAAGATAACGAGCGCCCATTCGCGCTGACTTTGCCAGAGTAGTGTATTCGTGGAAGTACCGGCCAAACTCGGCGGTCGCGCCGAACAGAAGAGCTAGAAGCGGCAGTACGATCGCAAGTTCAGCAAGCTGGACGCCTCGTTCATCGCGTGTAAATCTGGATAGGTATCTGCCATTCCGAGAACGCAGCAAACGAATTTTGCGGAGTCTGACATGCATGGGCCACAACCTTATTTGTAAAGAACCGGAGTTCTGAGAAGCGGATTGCCGGCACCACCGGCGGGATTGTAACCGCCCTTACCGACCGCTTCCGCCTTATCAAGGTACTCTGCCTGGATATCGCCGCCACTACCACTGCCGGCTTTGGTCTTAAGGAAGAAGGCGCCGAATCGATCGAAAGTAACCGTATTGCGTCCCTGGTCATACTGAGCAAGCTTGACAATCGGGATAAGCACAACCCGCCTATCTGGCACTGCCAGGTTCGTGTGCGAAGGATCAGGAGCTTGATAAATAGTCGAGGGACCTTGATTGGCGCGGCCTTGTAGATATTGGTCGTGCGTGATGTTTTCTTTAATATTTGTGTCAGGCGGCTGGTCCACTGGATCGAGTTGACTCCCACCATAGTCATCAAAACGCGAATTGATTCCTGTTCTCACTTTGCCAGCAGTTAGCCCAGGCTTTGTATCCAGGTTGTAAGTCGCGCCAGCTTCCGCGCACGCATCAACGCCAGAGCCAATGCCAAAACCGACGTCTACGCCACCGGGTCCGGCAACTGCGAGAATCTGGTAATTGCCCGGCGAGGGCGAATTTGAGGTACCGGCTCGAATCGTGTAGGTCTGGCCAGGAACCATCGGAACGTCGAGGTCAATCACCGAGAGAGGAATGAAATTGCAGAAGACGTTGAGCGGCACGGAAAGACCTGCCGTCGCCGATGCGCTCATGTTCTTACTGTCACCAAGCACCATCTTTGCAAATGAAACCCCGATCGCCGATGGTGGTGTCGTCACTTGAACGAATTTGATGGTCGGAGCCAAGCCTGGGGCCGACGCTGCGTTTGCGTTCACATAAGGACCGCCGAGATTAGCCGCGAAAAGTACGTTTGCGGCTGGCAAAGAAACACTCGTGTTATTGAAGTCATAATTGTTCATTGCCTGAGTCGCAGCTGCTACTGCGTCGTTGATGCCAAAGGAAGTGGAATTCAATTGCGATGCGCCGGCAAGAGCTGCCGCATCGGCTGCATTTTGCAGCTCAGTCTTCGCGAGATAGAACCTGCTAATGTCTACCCCCAGGCCAACAGCCAGTAGCATCGAGAGCATTCCTATTGCGGACATCACTAAGATTGAGCCTCGTTCTTTCCGGCTGTCTTTTCTTTGCGGCGATCTTGCTTTATTCATCTCTTCCCTCCTTTTCCAACTGCTTGCTCGGCCACCGAGCAGTTATTAAGGTTTGACCGGTTCAGGGCTGAAGTCGCGGAAGGCCCGTGCTGCCGGGAGGGGCTGGTTTATTTTGGGCGTGCCTGTGACGGATGGCGAAGTACTCATAGAGACGGTCTCTTCATCGGTTGTAGTTTTGACATCAGTTGTAGTTTTGGCTTTTGGTTCCGTTGCCTTCGGCGCTTCGGAAGCCTTGGGCGCAGCCGCCGGCTCGCTTTCCGTTTTTTCGCTGGAGATCGAGCGGCCACTCAGGCCTTGAATTCCTTCACCCTTTGGCTCAACACCAAGCGGCGAACCATTCTTAAGCCCATCAATGCCATGCAGCGTCGGGAGGTCATCGCGGTTAACTGGTTTGACAAGTACGGCCGTGACGATGAACATCAACTCAGTCTCCTGCTTCTGGAAGGACTTTGATTTAAAGAGTGCGCCAAGGATGGGTATGTCGCCAAGAACCGGGACTTTCGAAAGCGATTTCGTTTCATTGTTGTCCAGGAGACCTGCAAGAGCGAATGACTGACCGTCTCGCAGCTCTACCCCGGTCTTTGCCCGCCGAGTGCGCAACGCCGGAATCAGGAAGCCGTCAAATTTGACTCCGTTAGCAAAATCTATTGTTGAAACTTCAGGTTCCAACTCGAGTCGAATGTGGTCTTCGTCAATGATGGTCGGTTTGAAATTCAGCCGGACGCCATACTCTTTGAATACGATCGTCACGGTGTTCTTCTCGCCTCCCTGCACAATGGGTACAGGAAACTCGCCGCCAGCCAGAAAACTGGCCTGCTGGCCGTTCATTGCGATGAGATTTGGCTCGGCAAGTTCGCGCAACGCACCCTGTGTTTGTAGTGCCCTAATATAAGCTTGAGTGCCCAGAGTGTTGTTAAAAAGAAAGAGGTTTACAGCCGAACTCGCAAATGTGCTCAGCAAGGACCCGTTGACCGCATTTGACAGACTCGCTGGCCCTCCGCCACTTGCAAACACAGATGTTCCGCCATTGACTGACGCATACGAGGAACCGAGGTCGCGCATCTTGCTGCGGCTTACTTCCGCTACGCGAACCTGAAGCTGAACTTGCTCCATATTTTTGACCGGCGAAACGAGCATGTTGACGGTCTTAAAACCGGCCGCCTCCACAACGGCTTGCGCCTGAGCTCCTGCATTCGGATTGCTGACGTTGCCGGAAAGCACGACCGAGCCGTTTGCCTGGCTCAGACGGATATCATCCTTGGGAAACAAGGCGCGGATCTGTGAATCAATGAGCGACAGGTTGGCGCGCACGTAGACATCAAAAACCAGGTACTGACCACCTGATTGTTCCCAGGCAACGAAATTAACCTGTCCGAATGCCTTGCCGTTTACCAATACTTGATCTGGTGTCACGAGCACAGCTTCCGCGATCTCGGGATTCGATACCGAGAATCGACCCACCGGCCTGTCAAAATTGATCACCCGCGATTGACCCACGAGAACATTGACTGCGGTGGCTTCTTTGTTCTGACTAAAGGAAGCCTTGTACGAGGTCTCCTGGGAATGTGTAACGGAATTGACGAGAAGGATGATCAATGACGCCAGTACTAAACTGACTCGGCGTGTGATCGGATGGCGGCTCTGCATGGTCGTTGCTCCTTTAGTTTCCAAATCGATTAACGGCATTTAGCAAGTAAGAAATGATCCGCGACAATCGCCGCAGTCGATTCTTTACGGAAAGTCGACATTGCGCTTCTTTGCGCCTTCAATCATCTCCACTGAAGCGCGCGGCGCTTGTGGAGAGGGTGAACTGACGGCAGCGGGCTTCGACTCTCCTTGAGGTCTAACGCGGCGGCCGGCTTTCGTGTCTGTCTTAGGCTGCTCACTTTTCAGTGAACCTGGATCCGGCGCGGGCGTGGCCCGGTCACCGTTGAGCAAGGCTCGTTTGTTGATACCTGTAGTCTGCTCGTCTCCCTGATCGATCGAGTTGCGCATAACCAACTGCAGCTTGCCTTCGCTGGAAGCGAGGGCGAGCTTCTCGGCCTGTTCGGGGAGGACGAGAAGGGTGACTGCCTTGACGCTGTTTGCGTCGCGCTGGTTTTCCGGTTTGTCAATGTTCTGACCGTTTGCCAGGACCTTGATGTTCTGCAACACGATCTTAGAGATTGGGTCTGCCACCCCGGTCTTGTCCTGTGGATCAATGACAACAACTACGTCCACGAGCGTGCCGGGCATGATGAAACCGGAGATACCTACGACATCGTCAACCTTGACTGTCATAGCGCGGTAACCCTCCGGAATAATCGCCGACAGCCCTCCGGCTGTACCTACGGGAGCAAGTCTTGATTCGATGACTGGATCACGTACGGCCAGGTTTGTTACCGCAACGCGTCCGACCAATTTTTCAGGCGACTCAAAGGCACCGTCGGGTGCGGATTCCTTCGAAAACTGGACCACCATCAATTGCTCCGCAACAAGTTTCGTCCCGACGGGAATTGCCGTTCTAGCGACAACAACGCGTTTGAGATCCTTGGAAAAGGCCTGAGCACTCGATAAGTAGCGACTGACCGAAAATGCTGCGAGCACTCCGAATAGGAGCGCTCCGGTCAAAACGATAAAGAAGCGTTTGTTGCGCATAGTTGTCTCTCCATGTGATTACTTAATCTAAAATCGAAATCCAAATCTTGAGCCTCAAGCGCGAAAGATAGCGGTTGAAATGATGCTGCCGATTGTGATCGCCACTCCATAAGGAATCGTGTGTCTACGATCTGCCGGGACGGCGAATCTCGGCATTTCCCATCCTGGTAAAAGTCCTGCGAAGATCTGAAGGACCCGATGCATGGTGCTTACCAGTGCTCCAATGCGAATGATCGAGATAAGGGCCAGAACACCTCCGGTGAGAATAACCACCAGAAAAGTTGGTAAGACCAGATGTGCCCCTGTGACCGCCCCGATAGCCGCGAAAAGTTTGACGTCGCCCGCGCCCATTGCCCCGAAGACATGCAACATAAACATCAAAACAAACCCAAGCACACAACCTGCAATACT
>WNFR01007172.1_pt1 | contig 11341 bp, 8 predicted proteins | sample 5400221 | NCBI WGS metagenome assembly WNFR01 (sample SAMN13153357, study PRJNA577476) | soil metagenome | isolation source: 40 cm soil under Madrone tree | place: USA:California | collected 2016-06-14 | reverse complement strand
GACCGACGAGGAAAAAATTGAAGGATAGCTGGGATAAGGAAGGTTGTTTGCCGCCGATACTACGATGCAGCCCGATTGGTACGCGCGATCCAAAAGCTCATGCAAAGGCCCAAAAAACTCACGCTTGGTTGTTCCGAGCGAGAGGTTGATCACGTGAAATTTTTGCTTGATTGCATAATCCAGGCCCACCAGGAACATGTCGCCCGAGCCCGAAGCCTTTGGTCCGAGCACCTTCACGCTATAGAGTTCCGCGTCGGGCGCGACACTGGCGATGATTCCGGCGCAGGCTGTGCCGTGTCCCGCTTGATCGCCGGAGGTGGACGGACGAAAGTCGATGCGGCCGTCCTGGGCGACCGCTTCCACTGATTCCTTAACCTTGCCTTTCAGATCCGGATGTTCCGTATCTATGCCGCTATCCACCACGGCGACGCGCACACCACGTCCGGTGCGGCCGGCCCAAATAGTTTCCGGCTGGATGGCAGCCCACAGATCGTTCATCGTCTCCGTCGCCTCTGCCGTAGTTTCAAGGACCATCTGGCGATCTCCTTATCCCGACTCGCATCTTCAAAATCCGAAATTACTGCCGTCGCCGGAGCGCCGTCTGACAAAGCGCGCGATCATATCCAGCAAGTCCCGGCACAATTGCCGTTCGGCGTTTCCGCAACCCACAATCTCGCGTAGAGTGACCCACAACAGTAAGAGATCGCGATGCTCAGCGGCCGCCGGAGTGCGTTCGAGCCACTCGCGCAGATCACTTTCGCGGCCAGTCGGCGCGGTCGATCCCAAAGACGCTTTCACCGAATAATCAAAAAGAGATTCAAACAATTGAGCGAGTTCACAGGATTCCACCAGCCGAGCGATTGCGTCAGCATAGCGCGACGCCCTATCCATCTCCGCCGGTGTAAACGGTGGATATGGCGGCTCGCCAGGGCGATTAACGAACTCCAACACGCCGACCATCTCACCGTGGTCACGCAGCGGCGTCGCCAGCAATGTGACGGTCTTGAATCCTGTTCGTCGATCGGCCTCTGACCAAAACGACCCTTCATGCGAAACATCGGCGACCGCCATTGGTTGGGTCGTCGAAAACACCAATCCGGCTATGCCCGCGCCGGGAGGGAGTCGCAATGCCAGCAACTCATCTGAAACGCCGCTGGTGGCGGTCAGAAACTTTAAGCCCCCTTCATCGCCGTCACGCACAAGAACAGATGCGACCGCTGAGCCAACCGACTGGGCCGCCACTTGCAGCAGATCGTCGATGGCCCTCTTAAGCGGAGCACTCAAAGAGTTTGAAACATCAATTTGGCTGACAACGTCGCCCACCTGGGCGGCAAAGGACTTCCGTCCCGGGCTCCCCCCGGGCCGCGCCCCATCTGCCTCATCAGGAATTTGGTCGCTCATGTTTTCTTCTTTCTCAGGCCGTGAAGATAAATTAGCTGATCGATCAAGGAATGCATCACGACCGTTTGGACTAAGGTCCCTTCATCGTGGCGCCTATCGATGACAATAGCGACGCGCATTATACAGTTGCGACGGTCTTGCACAAAAAGTTTCCTCCTCGAAGCATCCGGAACAGGTTTTTAGTTCTTAGCCGCGTAGCGGCGGTTTGAATTTAGCGCGGCCTTTCAAGGGCGGGTCAAATGCTTACATTGTTTGTCGTCGCGTCAGCGACGTAGTGAAATGGGATTCAATCGTCGCTAAAGCGACGGGCGCAAAGATTGTGATCTGTTCCCGGCCTTGAAAAGGCCGGGCTAAATTCATTCGTCCGCTCTGCACGAAGAAGCTGAGATATAACCTGGCTTGCGCCCTATACTTAACATAGCTATATTGCGTGGCTCGAACGGAGCCAACTGAATATGACTATCCCATCGGAAGTGTCCACTGAATCTGTCGCGATAACTCCGCAAGTTTCGGTTGCGGCGGACTTGGATCGAGCTTCCGGCTTTCAACGCACGGGAAATCTGGTTGAGGCGGCGGCCGCGTTAGAAATGGCATTGGCAACCGCCCGGGCCACTCCTTATGAGATCGAATTTCAAACGCGCATTCGTCTGGGAATGACGCTGTCGGACGTTTACCTGGCGCTGGGTAAGAATCAGGACGCGCGCAATATGCTGGCCGCCGAAGTCGCCTTTGCCGAGAGGGTTTCCCAAATCATGCAAGCGAGCGGTACGCCGCCGCAAAAGCGCGCCGCCACCAGCGGCTACCTGCAGATCCGCGACCGCGCCACTCAAATCGCGCTGATCGGCCATGAGGCTCCCGAGATTTCCATCAAGACTTGGATCAAAGGCGGATCGGTGCGCCTGGAGGACTTGCGCGGTCGGGTCGTGCTGCTGGAATTCTGGGCAACATGGTGCAAGCCATGTCAGGAAATGTTTCCGAAGTTGAAGCAATTCCACGAGCAAGAGGCTACGCGCGGTCTGGAAATCATAGCTATCACGCGGCACTACATGGCGTATGGCGGGACTGCCGAATCGAAGCAAGAAGAGTTGCAATTAATGAATACCACGGTAACCAACCATGGAGTTCGTTTCGCTGTCGGCGTGGCCGAGGATGAGAGCCTCCAAGCGACCTATGGCGCACATGGATTGCCGACGGCGGTGCTGATCGATCGCCGCGGGGTGGTGCGTTATGCCGGGCCCGGCGGCGAGGACCCCGGATTTGAAAGGGCGCTGTGGCAATGTCTGGACGAATCGGAATAGAAACTAATTCCAACTGCGCAAAAAAGCTTGCCTCATCACGTCTTCGCTGTTAGGATGCCCCGCCTTCAAACTTTTGGTTTTGCTAAAGCCAGCTCTGAGCTGTGCATCAGGGAATTGCTAACGCCTATACGGGTTTTCCCAGGTATATCTAAGAGTGAGGTGATAGAGATTGAAGATCGGGACTCGAGCCAGGCCAGGTTCCAGTTTACCGTTTTCGCGCACTGGCTCGCGCGCAGACGAAAAGGGCCGCGGTCATGAGACCGATGAGGCTCATTAGCAGGCGCTTAAAACTGAGGAATAGCAAATTCCTCCAGACTTAATTCAAAAGGAGAGACAACAATGGCGATTTTGACTTCTACGCCCGGAGCAGACAATAAGGTGAGCATTTACGACGTACCTGATAGCGTGCTTTCGCAATACGCGATCACCGGCGACAAAGCAGCTCAGATGTTTCCCGAGAGCAAGAAGACTTCGGGCGCAGAGATTCCTCAAAGCGGCGGCGCAAATTCGGTCAAGGTCGAAAATGCCGAAAGCCTCGGTGAAGTTCAGGCCTACAACGATATCTGCGTCTGTCGTGAACTTCTTTGTAATGCCTATGGCTGCTGGTGGCATTACTACTATTGCTACTGCTAAATGCGGTCGGTGTTTGGCCCGACCGGCCGAGGCGTCGCCCGGAAGATTTCTTCGCCGTGGAGTTCGCTTTCCGGAGAGGCTATTGCGGCAAACTATTTGATGGCGGGCAAGCGAAAGACTTGCCCGCCTGCCGCGTTTTGTGTCAGGCATATTCTAGCAGGCTGATGAAAAACTAAACGTAGCCACAGCGACAGAGAAAGATGAGAACAAAGAGGTAAGAATTTGTTGGCATTTCTGGTGGGTCTGAATCCTTCCCTTCTCTGTGACTCGGTGTCTCTGTGGCGATTTGCTTTTTTCAGCACCCTGCTAGGTTTCTAATCTTCCACTCCCGCAGCTGAAAGAGGAACATAATGTCGAGTTCCCAGACTCCGCCTCCCGGCGCGCCCGACGCGATGCCCGGCAAAATGCGAAGCGGCCAGCCGATTGAGGGATTGCCGCCGGAAGGTTTGCCACCGGGTGGTCTTCCTGATCTGCCCGCGGGCGAACCACCCATTCCGGGGCCTGACGGCGGCAAGATACGCATGAAGACAATGCCCCGTATGAACGCGCGACCGTATCTCAAGCGCGCCTTCAAACTGCTGGGCTCGCACAAGGCAATGGTGGCCTTGTCCCTGCTGCTCTCGTTGATCATGTTCCTACTGCCCTTCGTGGCGGCAGCCGCTTTCGGTCCACTAATCAAACTGTTCGGCGACGTGGCTAAGGGTGGTGATTGGAACCGGGTATGGAGCGTGACCGGTTCGTTCTATGACAGGTCCGCACAAACAGGTGACGGTGGCGGGTTTTCTATACCTTTTATCTCTGACTGGTTAGCGACGCCTTTATCCTTCACCACCATCTTCATTATCTGGACCTGCGCCATAGTGCTGCGCAACGTTCTGGATATTTTTCGCGCCTGGGTTGATGCGAATTTAGAGCAACGAATTCTCACCGGGCTACGACAGAAACTTTACGAACACATTCAAACGCTTTCTCTCGACTTCTTCATGGGCGGTCAGACTGGCGCACTAATGCAGCGTGTGCTCTCAGAGACTACCGCGGTGCAGCGATTATTGACCCAGGTCCTGCTTACCCCGGTAATCGATGCGATAGTGCTGGTGATCGTAATCAGTTACTTGCTGGCGTTGAGCTGGCAAATGACATTGGTGCTGTTCGTGCTCGCCCCGCTTACTGTGCTCATGTTCCGTTTCACCAGCGGCAGGCTCCAGGAAGGAGCGATGGGTATCAATTTGAGTTCCCGCGACCTGGGTTCGGAGTTGGAAGAGACCATTAACGGCATCTCTGATATTCAGGTCTTCAATGCACAGCCAAAGCGGAATGAACGATTCCGAGAAGCTTCCCGCATAGCTGCCAAAAATACCGCGAGTACGACTGCCTGGATGAGTCTGAGCAACAGTGGCGCCCAGGTTCTGATTTCCCTGACCACCGCGTTGATTCTTCTGTCGGCCATTCTGTTCGGCCAAAAGTGGGGACTCACGTTCGCGAGCGCGCTGGTGTTCATGCAGATGGCCCCAAACCTGTTCACCCCGGTGCAGCGGCTCATTAGCTCTTACACGATGTATCAATCGCTGGTGCCGGGCATCGTTTCGACCTACGAACTGTTCGACACCAAACCAACCGTGGTGGAAAAGCCCGGCGCGGTGGCGCTCGGCGAAGTTCACGGCGACATCACTTTTGATAATGTCGTCTTTGGCTACTCGCCCGCGCAGAAAGTGCTGAACGGTGTTTCTTTTGAAATCAAAGAAGGCGAGACGATAGCCTTTGTCGGTCCCATCGGCTGTGGAAAATCGACGATCATGAACCTGATCCTGCGTTTTCTCGAGCCGGAGCAAGGCCGCATCCTGATTGAAGGCAAAGACATTTCCGACGTCACCCTTAATTCTTTGCGCGAACAGGTATCGAAGCTGGCGCAGTTTCCTTTCTTTCTTAAAGACACGATTAGAGAGAATGTCCGGCTCGGTCGGGCCGGCGCCGGCGACGTCGAGATTCAAGAGGCGTGCAAACTGGCGCACATCCACGACGTGATAATTGACCCGCAAAGAATGCCGAAAGGGTACGACACTATCGTGGGCGTGCAAGTGCCGTCGGGCGGGCAAAAGCGCCTGATCGCCTTGGCACGTTGCTTATTGCGCAAGCCCGAGGTGTTGCTGCTGGATGAGCCGACTGAGAACCTCGACGCGACTGAGCGTAACCGCCTGACCCAGGTGATTCGTGAATATGCCAACGAACGAACCTGCCTGGTGATTAGCCATGATCTAAACTTTGTGGCCGAGGTCGCGGATCGAATTATCGTAATTGATAAAGGACGAATCGTGGATCAAGGCACGCACGAAGAACTGGTCGCGCGCGAAGGTCTTTACAAAACACTCTACGGGCTGAAAAATGTTGATCCTTCACTGCTGCGCTCACGCGGTGACGGCGGCGGCGCTCGGCCAGCGCCCGGGACACCGATTGGAGGAATGGGGATGCCCGGAGGAGGAATGCCGCCGGGAATGGGCGGACCGATGTAACGCTATACACTTATATTTACTTCAAAGGAGATGACGATGAAATTACAATCGCGGGCTCATGGAGCTATTGCTTTCGCTTTGCTGTTTGCCTGTGTAATCAGCTGCAAGTCGTCAACCTCCAGCAGTAAGCCAGATACGCCGCAGAACCCGCATACCACAACCCCCAGCACGCCCCCTTCGACGACGAACAGTGCGCCGGCAACACCTCCGGACATCGCCGGCAAATACAACGTGGTCGGCAGCAATCCCGATGGTAGTCCGTATAGAGGCACGCTCGAAATCATTCCGCATGGTGATGTCTACCAGTTTCGTTGGAGCGCCGGGACCCAATACGACGGTATCGGCGTGGCTAACGGCAACGTCGTCGCCGTGGCATTTGCCAACGGCGAGAACGGTAAAGGGTGTGGCGTGGTTGACTATGAAATCACGAGCGACGGCGCGCTTGACGGCAAGTGGGGTTACTGGGGAACTAACGAAGTGGGCACCGAAAAAGCGACGCGCACTGGAGGCTCAGCCTTGGGAGGCTTAGGCACCGAAGGAGAATACGACGCGACGGGCAAGAATCCCAACGGCAAAGGCTACAAGGCCAAGCTGACCGTCGAGGCCGCGGGCCGCAACCTCTATCGATTCGTTTGGAGCAATAACACTGATGGCGTGGGCATCAAGCAAGGTACCAACATCGCGGTGGGTATCGGCGGCGCACGCTGCGGATTTGTCGCTTACGAGATTCGGCCCGATGGGCTGGAAGGAATCTGGGGTGGCTACGGCACTGACAAAACCGGGACCGAGAAAGCGACCAAACAGTAAGTGCTGGGAGCGCGGACTGTCCCGTCCGCACAGCGTGCGAAGCGCGCTCTGTCTGAGATTTTCTGAAAAGAAACTATCGAGCCTCGCGCTCAACGCGGACGGGGACGTCCGCGCTCCCAGCTATGAGTTCCCGCTCTCCGCCAGAAGGTTTGCGTCGCGGCTTAAGACCCACCCTCCATCGCCTTTCTTCCGGAAGATCGTCAACACCGGCCCGGTGTGTCGCATGGGCGTACCGCCTTTCAATGGTGTCATCGTCACTGATAGTTCATTCCAGCAGTATGCCATGTTCCCGGAGACCTCGATCTCCTGAACGTCGCTGGTGGCTTCAATTCGCACCTGCTCGATGGCCTTTTGAAACTGGGCCGCGAATGCTTCCCGGCCACGCATTGGAGGATGTTCCGCACGAAGAAAAACTGCATCCTCATCCATTAGCGAGAGTATTTTTGAGATGTCACCTGCAGCCGAGGCACGATTCCAGTTATCGATTAGATCACGAATCTGTCGTTTATCATCTGCCATGGTACACCTGCGGAAATCCCGAGCTTTATTTCAACCGTTAAGCAGTCCCGTAGAGACGAAGTGTTCATAGTTCTTGGCTGAAAAAGTTTTCGAAGCTCCGTAGGAGCGAAGCGTATTTCGCGTGGATCGGCCACTGAAACGTGTCGCTCCTACGGAGCTGCCTATCAAATTCTCTCGACGGTACAATAAACATCGCGCTCCCGACGGAGCCCAGGGCTTCATTCAATCTTAACGGCACACCCGCTCTCATTCGCCTGCCGCGCGGCATCCAGGGCTAGTTGCGTGCGATAGCCGTCAGCAAAAGTCGCCGCGTCTTCAACCGCCATGCGGCCTTCGCGCAAGGTTGCGACGATCCGTTTTGAGAAAGCAGTAAAGCCGCGTGCCCAACCACCATCGCGCATCCCTTGAGCTAATTCACCCGGATCAGTTTCGACCCGGCGCCATTCCCCTGCGCCGGTTTTTGACTGCCACAACTCGCCGCCCTCTTCGATCCTCAATGCTCCCTGCGACCCGAATAACTCCAGACGATGTTCAGGCTCACCTGCTTCAACCAGAGACATAGACCCGTTGCCCGTCGCGCCTTCGGTGAATTCACCATCTGCGAATCGTACCAGGAGGTTGGCTTCATCGTCGGTCGTCACCTGACGAACGGTTCCCTTTTCATCTGTGCGTTCGCGGACGTGGGTCGCGAGATTCCCGATTACCTCTGACACCTCCGCACCCAACAACCAGCGCCAACTGTCGATCACGTGCGATCCAATCGCGCCCAGCGCGCCGCCGCCTTGCTTCACATCCGACCACCAGTTCCACGGGCGGGATGGATCAGCTCGCGAGTCGGAACGAAAAGTCAGCTTTGCATGGCGCACTTTACCGATGTCGCCTCGTCGCACCAGCTCGCGCATCTTGACCCGGCCCGGCAGAAATCGTAATTCGTGATCGATCAGAGCCAGCATCCCGGTTTCCCGGGCCCGTTCAGTCATGCGCAGAGCTTCGCCGGCATTCATGGCCATCGGTTTTTCACAGAGCACTGCTTTGCCGCGATCAAGCGCGGCCAGGGTCATCTCGCAGTGCGTCACGACCGGCGTGACGATGCTGACCATGTCAATATCGTCCCGCGCGACCAGCGAGCGCCAATCATCTTCGACATGGTCAATGCCGAAATCGCGCGCCACTTCCGCGGCATGCTCGCGATGCGCGCTGGCTATCGCGACGATTCGCGCGCCGGCGCAGGCTTTGAAGCCGGGTATCTGAGTCGAGCGCGCAAAGCCCGCGCCGATAATGCCTATGCGTATGATCTGGTCGGCACTCATCCATCTGGTCCTTTCCGGATTGATTCTCAGACTAACACGTACTGTGCCGCGAGATATTCGTCAAGTTTCATATTTTTCCAACGAACCTATTCGTTCCTGGAGATCCTACCGATGCGGCGGAATGAGGTCAGCACCGGGAGCGGTAGCGACCGGTCGCGGCACTTCCCAAGTTCCGGGCCCGTGAGAATGAGACCGGGTCGCTACCTGCTGTCGCGGGCAATCTGTTGACTTGCCACTCACGCAAAAATAGAATGCGCGCGAACGAGCAAACCGGCCAATGTCGGCTCGGGGATTTTTTGCCTCGCTGCCCAATCGGGTTCAGCCGAGTTTCGACTTTCGTAGATCGCCAAGACAATGGACGACGCCATTCCAATCCTCCTGTCCGTAGTCATTGTCGTGATTCTCTCGGCGATTGCCCTCCCGATCATCGCCTTGGCGATCTCAATTCGCTCAAAGAAAAAGTTGACTCAGGAAATCGCCAGGCTACATGCAACCCGGTCGCTGAATCCCGACACACTTCAACAACTGCGCATCTCCGACCTGTCCCCACTAGCCCGAGCTATTAAAGAGATCGAGGCCCGCACGGAAAAACTCGAAACGGCGTTGAAGGCCCATTCAATCCTGCTTCCGGAATCGTCTGCCGAACATAACACACCAGCAACCACGCCAACTGCGCCGCCGGCGACCGAGCACTCGCCGAGGGTCGAGACTCCGCGCCCCCCGATACCCCCGTCGCCAATGATGCCTGAAGCCCCGCCGGTGGTTACACCGGTTTTTTCACCGCCACCAACGCGAGCGATGCAAGCGAATCAGATTGAATCAATCATCGGCCGCCGGCTACTGGGGTGGGCGGCCGTGGGCTTGATCCTTTTTGCAACCGCCTTCTTTCTCAAGTACGCGTTTGACAACCGTTGGATTGGCGAGCTGGGCCGAGTCGCAATCGGAGTCGCAGCCGGTGTCAGTCTGGTGTTGGGTGGCTTCAAATATTACCAACGCCGCTGGCGGATCTTTTCTCAGATACTAACCGCCGGCGGCGTGGCTTTGCTCTACCTGTCCGTCTACGCAGCGTTCGGGTATTACCATCTCGCCACTCAAAAGGCGGCCTTCGCCTATCTCGCGATTCTGGTCGCCGAAGCAGCCGGACTCGCCCTCCTCTACGATGCGCCGGCAATCGCGATCATGGCATTAATAGGCGGCTTTCTTTCTCCAGTGCTCTTGCGGTCCGATCGTGATCAATACAGATCTTTGTTCGGTTATATCGCGGTGCTGGATGTTGGCGCGGTGGCTCTGCTCAAGCACTGGACAGGCTTGAGTTCGCTGGCTTTTGCCGGAACCCATCTGCTGTTCTGGTTGTGGTACGCGGACAACTATCATCCGCGAAAGCTCGGCGCGGTGATGATTTTTCAGACCGTGGTGTTCTTGCTCTTTCTCCTCGCTCACCTGGGCCGAAGGCTGATCAGACGCCAATCTCCTACCGTCGAGGATCTGGGGCTGGTACTGATTAACCCTTTCGTATTTTTCGCCACTGCTTATTTCCTGCTTGATTCAAACCATCATGATTGGATGGGAGTCTTCGCCATCGGCATGGCCCTGCTTTACTCGGGCGCGGTAAAGACTTTGCTGGAGCGATCGGCAACAACTCAGCTCGAATTGCTGGTTATGATCGGCGTCGCGCTCACATTCCTGACTCTGGCAATTCCGATTCAGTTACGGTCGAACTGGATCACGATTGCCTGGTCCGTCGAAGCGCTCACAATGTTGTGGGCAGGTATTGAAATTAAGTCCAAGTGGCTCCAGGCAACAGGCTGCGGTCTGTTTGCCCTGGCGCTCAACAAGCTCGCGTTCTGGGACACGTCCTTCGATTACCGCCCGATGTTCACGCCCGTGCTGAACAAGTATTTTCTCTCTTCGCTCGCGGTAACCGCATGTCTGTTCGGAGCCGCAGCACTGTGTCAAAAGTTAGACAAACGAAAGCCGGCGCTCACGCCTAAGCTCTATCTCATCGTCCTGCTGGTCGCAATAGTCACTCTGTGGTTCGTGATGTCGGTCGAGACCCGCACGTACTTTCAGGCGCGAGCTGCTACTCGCCCACTATTCGATAGTTCCAGAGACGAATCATGGCTGGGGCAGATGGCTCTCTCAGTGCTGTGGTCGCTTTACGCCGGGACGCTCGCCGCCATTGGCTTCGCTCGCCGGTCGGCCGCCGTCCGCTGGGCCGCACTGGGGTTATTCGGGCTCACCATAATCAAAGTCATGCTGATTGACATCGCGCAGCTCCAACAGCTCTACCGGATCATCGCCTTTCTCGTGCTCGGTTTGTTGTTGCTGGTCGTGGCCTGGGGTTATCACAAGGCATTTCGTGCCAAGGAGTCTTCACCATGAAGAAGATCGCATCAATCATTTTCATCATCGTTGGGGTTTCGACATTACTATCGATCGTGCCGGCATTCGCTCAGGCCGCGATGTCCTCGTGGGCTTTCTTTGTCGAGGTAACTCCCCGCTCAACTGCGCCTGACAACTTTGAACTGGTGCTGCCAAATCAGGTGCTGGACAAGTCGCGCGACGACCTTGCCGACCTCAGACTCTACGACGCAAAATTTAGAGGGATTCCGTACGCGCTGCGAATTCGCCGGGAGGTTGCCGATCAAAGAGAAGTCGGAGGCCGCCTGTTCAATCAGGTGAATGTCGGCTCGACCGCGAGTGAAGCATCCGTGGACCTGGGTGAGAATCACGGCGAACACAACGAAGTCGAGATTGAGACGGTGGGCAAGAACTTCCGGCGGCTCGTCGAGGTCGAAGGCAGCGACACGGGAAAAGAATGGAGGACACTGGCCGGCGACGGGATTTTCGATTTCGAGTCCCAGAA
>WNFR01020042.1_pt1 | contig 11342 bp, 7 predicted proteins | sample 5400221 | NCBI WGS metagenome assembly WNFR01 (sample SAMN13153357, study PRJNA577476) | soil metagenome | isolation source: 40 cm soil under Madrone tree | place: USA:California | collected 2016-06-14 | reverse complement strand
CAAATTAGGACACTACTAGGCAGGATTCTTAGGTCCGGAAGGCCCGGAAGCGTGATACCATGCGTCAATGGCTGGGCCGCTGTCTGTAGTCCCGCCTGATGCCGCAAAAATCCTCTCCCCGGAATCTCTGAATGCAATACTCAATAGCTGCAATCGTGTCCCTGGCAATGCTCCTGAGTCTCGGCTCTCCGGCGCAATTGGAGACTATTGATTTTTCGGGAGTGGATCCAGGAACGCAAACCGCCCACAAGATAAAATGGCCTAAAAGAACTATCGAAATAGCTTTCTCCGCCTCACTTGGTTCTCCTGGTCCTAACATTAAGCCTGGATCGGACGTTATTGGCGCCGCGCGTCGAGCTCTTGCACGCTGGTCGAGCATGGCAAACATTACCTTCGTTGAAACTAGCTCTTCTGCTGTCTCTATCAGTTCGGCCGCAGCAGGTGATGGAACAAGTCTCTTAACGATTGCCGATACACCGGAAAATGAAGAGCTTTTCAATATCTGGTCGACTACCGGGCGAACACGCGTCTTCTATGATCCGGAAACCGGAGTGATCGCAGAGGCAGACATCTGTCTTAATCCGCACCCGCGGTCAGCAGAGGGAACTGTCTTGCAATTTTCCACTGACGGTAGTCCTGGTAGTTACGACCTCGAGGCGACGTTTGTCCATGAGATTGGCCACTTACTTGGCCTCGAGCATTCCGATGTCTTAGCGTCGACAATGCAGGCGCATCAAGCTGTAAATGGCACCTACGGTTTGACGGCCTTCACTGGACGAACTTTGAGTGAAGATGATCGCCAGCATGTGCGCAGCTTGTATGGACCAGGCCAGCACTCCTCCAGGATTGAAGGACGACTGGTAGACAATTCCTCTATAGGAACAACGATCCCGCTGGGCTCGGTCAGCGTTTGGGCGGAAACCACTGCTTCTGGCCGCGTCATGGCCAGCGATATAACTGCCGAGGATGGAAGTTATCAGTTGGGGCTGCCGCCAGGTCAATATCGTCTTTTCGCCGAATCTCGGAATACAGATGGATCGCTATCCGAAGTTTCGGCAGCCGAAAGCGCTGCAGGATCGCAGCGGAGATTTCGAAGCTTTGAGCTGGCCAATCAAGTTGTTGTCAGGCCAGATACGATAAAGACAGTCAATTATAATCTCGTGCCGCCCCAAAATTCTCTGCCCGCCCTCAATCCTCGACTGATCGGTATCAATGGAGAACTTTCAAACACGAGTGTGCCACTGGAAACCGGAAAGCATATGAAGATCTATCTTGGCGGAGAGGGCATCGACCAGGTCCCTGGCACCAGCATCTCAGTCACCTCGCCATTTTTCGTGGTCGACCCGGCGAGCCTTGCACGCGAACAATTTGCGACCGCGTTTCCCGTAATCAGCTTTGATGTGAAGGTTGCCGCTAACGCACCATTCGGCGACTACAGCGTTCGCGTCCAATCAAACTCTGGTGAAATGGCGTATGTTCCCGGAGGGATCACGATTGATCCCGGAGCTGCTTCTCAGTTGTCGAATCCCGTGGACGATCTGAATTTCTTTGTCACTCAGCATTTCAGGGATCTCGTAGGACGCGACCCGGATCGCGCTGGTCTCGACTACTGGACCACCCAATTTGCACCGTGTGGCTCGCGCAATGATTGTATTCGCACGCGCAGAATAGATATTTCCGCTGCCCTATTTCTCGAGAATGAACTGTCCTTGACCAGCGCCTTCGTCTACGGTCTCTACACATCCGCGCTCGGTCGTCGCCCACGATTTGCTGAGTTTGAAAGTGATCGGAACATGGTTCTCAACCGAAGTTCCGACCCTGAAGCCGGCCGGCTTGCCTTGGCGTTGGCGTTTGTTCAGCGCTCGGAGTTTCAGCGTCGATATCCCTCCGCAATGAAAGCAAAGGAATTTGTCAGTTCACTGATTTCATTCATCCCGCCAGCTAATGACAACCATCCTTCCCTCCAGCGAGATCCTTTGATCGCGTCGTATGATGGCACGGACGCGGGACGCGCAGCCGTTCTCACTCGCACCCTTGCTTCACAAGCCTTAAGCGATGCGGAATACAATCAAAGGTTTGTGCTCATGCAGTATTTTAGTTATTTGCGTCGCGACCCCGATGAAACCGGCTACAATTTCTGGGTCAATGTCCTGAAGAGCAAACCAACCCGCGATCCGGAAGCAGCCCGAGCCATGGTGTGCGCGTTTCTCAATTCCGCCGAATACCAGGGGCGTTTCGGTATGCTCGTTACGCATTCGAGTAACGAGTGCGCGAACTAGTCTTGTTGAAGTATCACCCTAACGCAGCTCATTTATCGAAGGACGATTGAAAGAGCGACTACTAACATATTTGGTATGCCCTCCGTGCGGTGGGACACTGGAACTGTCTGCGGGAACCACACAGGAACGGGAAATTATGACTGGCGAGCTGCGTTGCAATTCGTGCGCAGCTTCGTTTCCCATCATTCGAGGCATACCTCGTTTTGCCAACCCGGAAAAGATCGAGAGCGACAAAGCAGCAACGGCGGCCGGCTTTGGCTGGCAGTGGCAGCACTTCACACAGGATGATCCGCGCTATGCCGAACAGTTTCTTGGTTGGATTGGGCCGGTAGCACCGGAGTTCTTTCGTGACAAGGTCGTGCTCGAAGGGGGCTGCGGCAAAGGCCGCCATACACAACTCGCCGCGCACTGGGGTGCGAAGGATGTGATCGGAATCGATCTCAGTGATGCTGTTGAAACGGCATTTGCTTCCACGCGCGCCCTTGATAGTGCGCATATCATTCAAGCTGACATTTATCATCTGCCGCTGGCGCGAAGTTTTGACTATGCATTCTCGGTAGGTGTGCTGCACCACCTGCCGGATCCGCGTGCGGGATTTATCTCCCTGGCCTCGAAGGTGAAGCCAGGCGGACATATTTCCGCCTGGGTTTATGGCGCTGAAAACAATGAGTGGATCACCCGTTGGGTCAACCCTGTGCGTGAGAGGTTGACGTCGCGTATCAACCGCCGTGCTCTGCTGCAGTTATCGAAGCTTCCGGCTGGCTGTTTGTATCTGGCGACGAAACTGGTCTATGGACCATTGAACAAGACTAAGAACGGTTCCTCACTGGCCCAGCATCTCTTCTATAACGACTATCTGAAGGCCATTGCGCCGTTTGGATGGCGCGAGCAACATACGATTGTTTTTGATCATCTCGTGGCCCCGACTGCGTTCTACATTTCCCGCGAGGAGTTTGAGGATTGGTGGCGTGACGTGCCGGCGAGCGATGTAGAGATAAGCTGGCATAATAAGAACAGCTGGCGTGGTCGCGGAAGGTTGACTAGATGATCTCCGCCCAAACCGCACGTCGCGCCGTCTGGCATCCACTCTGGGAATTACCCGGACGTTCCGAGCTGATCTTTTCGCTCGCCAAACGTGAGTTGCTCGCGCGCTACAAAGGCTCCGCGCTGGGGATCGTCTGGGCGTTGCTCACGCCCGTCGTAATGATTGCCATCTTTACCTTCATCTTTGCGGGCATCTTCGGCGCACGCTTTGGCGCCAGCCAGTCACACTGGGACTACGCGCTCTATCTCTTTTGCGGGTTGCTTCCCTGGACCATGTTTCAGGAGACGCTGCAACAATCTGCGAGCACAATTGTGGCGCACGCCAATCTTGTGAAGCGCGTGGTGTTTCCACTCGAAACTTTGCCGGTGGCGCAGGCATTTTCGTCGCTTGGCAACCAGCTATTCGCGAGCATCGCCCTGCTCATAGCCACTCTCGTGATTCAACAGCAACTTCACCTCACCGCACTTTGGTTCCCAGTGCTCGTGATCCCACAGCTATTATTCACACTTGGCGCCGCCTGGTTGATCGCGTCGTTGGGGGTTTTTCTTCGCGACATCGCGCAGGGGGTTACCCTACTCCTAATGGCCTGGATGTATTTGACGCCGATCATCTATCCGGAGTCGATTGTGCCCGCGCGGTTTCGCGTGTTCATCAACCTGAATCCTTTCACGTCTTTGGTGCGCAGCTATCGCCGGATCTTTCTCGAAGGAGCGGCTCCTGACTGGTCGGGCCTTGCCTACTTCACCGGGGTTGCGATTGTTAGCTTCCTTGTTGGTTATTGGTGGTTCGCTCGCACACGCAAAAACTTCGCAGACGTGATCTAGAGCGGATTAGGCCACTAAAATTCGCAATTCACTTTCGACGGGAGTAACATCTCGTCATGCGAACAGGAGTGCTTATCCTGACGTTGGTCATACTCGGTGGCTCCTGTACCCAGGCAACAAAGCTCGCCGCCATCTCAGCCGCTCCTGTGGCTGAACTGCATATCTCTCCATCACCTGCCAAGATTGACTTCGCTACCCAGATTCGGCCCTTACTTGAGGCGAGATGCCAGCCCTGTCACTTCAGTGGCGGTAAGGTATATCAACGCATGCCGTTCGATCGAGCAGAGACCATCAAGACGCTGGGTACAAAACTTTTCACGCGCATCAAAGACGAAAAAGAACGCCAGATAATTCGCGAGTTCCTCGCGCAGAACCCATAGCTCATGCCGCAGCATGTGCGTTTTTACCGCGATCCACTCGCTACGGAGATTGTGTAAGAACGCAGATACCACCGGCTTCAGCCGCGTGGTACTTCAGCATTAACCTAGAGAGGGCAAAACAGTAAAGATTCTTAGATACCACCGACTTTAGTCGCGTGGTACTTCAACTTCAACCTAGAGAGCAAAACAGTAAAGACTTCAACCTAGAGAGCAAAACAGTAAAGATTCTTAGATACCACCGACTTTAGTCGCGTGGTACTTCAACTTCAACCTAGGTGCTGCGGGTCTAGTAATCTTTTTGGATACCACTGACTTTAGTCGTGTGGAGTTTCAGTTTTGGCCTTCTTCGACACTACAATCCTATCCGTTCCAACACAAAGCCAATTTCGGAGAACCTATGAAGCGAAATGTTCTTGTTGTTCAAGCTCTCTGCCTGCTGCTGCTCACTGCGCCTCTCCGCGCACAGGAGACGCGACCAACAGCCGATCCGTCTCTCTTAACTGTCGATTCTATTTTTACCTATCGGACCAAGTCGCTCGGGCCAGTTCGGTGGACCACGGATGGTCGTAGCTACCTTGCACTGGAACCCTCTCCCGCGAAGAAAGACTTCGTCGACATTGTCCGCTACGATGTAACGACAGGTAATCGCACGATCCTGGTATCGGCAGAGAAACTCACGCCCACCGGCGGGTCTGCACCACTATTAGTCGAAGAATTTGATCTCAGCCAGGACGAACAGAAGCTCCTTGTCTTCACCAACTCACAACGTGTCTGGCGCAGCAACACTCGGGGCGACTATTGGGTCGTCGATCTTAAAACCTGGGATCTGGGAAAACTGGGAGGCGAGGCAGTGAAGCCGTCGACGCTTATGTTCGCCAAATTCTCACCAGACGGTCGCAGTGTCGGCTACGTGAGAGAAAACAACATCTATCTGGAGACGCTTGACGACATTACCCGCGCGAACATTCGCCAGCTAACCACCGACGGCACGCGCTACCTTGTCAACGGCACTTTCGACTGGGTCTATGAAGAAGAACTCTTCTGTCGCGACGGTTGGCGTTGGAGTCCGGACGGCAAGCAAATCGCTTACTGGCAACTCAACTCTGAGGGCGTGAAAGAGATGACCCTCATCAATAACACAGCCGGACTTTATCCGCAGATAACTTCGTTTCCGTATCCCAAAGCTGGCGAGATGAATTCCGCTGCACGCGCAGGCGTTGTCAGCTCGCAGGGCGGCGCGACGCGTTGGTTCGACATCCCCGGCGACGCGCGAAATAATTATCTACCGCGTATGGAGTGGGCAGCGAATTCTGATGAGGTCATCATTCAGCAACTCAACCGCCTGCAGAATACCAATCTCGTCATGCTTGGCGATGGCCGCACCGGTAAGGTGCGCCCGGTGCTTACTGAAAAGGACGACACATGGGTCGACATAGCCTGGGGCGACATCGATTGGGACAAGACCGGCCTTGCGCGCGGTGATGTCGAGTGGATCGATGGCGGCAAACGATTCTTGTGGACCAGCGAGCGCGACGGCTGGCGACACATCTATTCCATCTCGCGCGACGGCAGCGATGTGAAGTGCATTACGCCTGGCAAGTTCGATGTGATTAGTGTGGAAAAAGTGGACGTGGCAAATGATTGGCTTTACTTCGATGCGTCACCGGAGAATGCCACACAACGTTATCTTTTCCGCGAGCGAATGCACGGGAATGGCAAGGAAGAAAAGTTGACGCCTTCCTCGGAACCGGGCACTCATGCCTATAACATTTCTCCACGCGGGGACGTGGCGATTCACAGTTTCACAACGTTTACAAAAGTGCCGGTGACCGACATTGTCAGCTTGCCGCAGCACGCGGTTGTGCGAACGTTGATTGATAATCGTGATGTGCAGGAGCGGCTCGCAAAATTGAAGCCCACGCCTTCTGAGGTTTTCCATGTGGCCGTCGGTGAAAGCGGCGAACTCGCTCAAGGAGCTCGAGGCGTCCAGCTCGACGGCTGGATGATCAAGCCGCCCGACTTCGATCCACATAAACGCTATCCAGTGCTTTTCTATGTTTATGGCGAACCCTGGGGACAGACGGTGCTGGATGCCTGGGGCGGGCGCAATCAACTTTGGCACATGATGCTCGCGCAACAGGGTTATATCATCATGAGCGTGGACAATCGCGGGACGCCGGCGCCCCGCGGTCGCGCCTGGCGCAAAATTATTTACAGGAAGATGGGCCTTGTGAATTCGCAGGATCAGGCGAGCGCCGCGAAGGCGATCGCAAAGTGGCCTTTCGTCGATCCAACGCGCATAGGCATCTGGGGCTGGAGTGGCGGTGGTTCATCAACATTGAATGCCATGTTTCGTTATGGAGACGTCTATCAAGTGGGCCTGTCAGTCGCTCCGGTGCCTGACCTTCGTTACTACGACACGATCTATCAGGAGCGTTACTGCGGGCTGCCTCAGGATCACCCGGACGAATACAAACAGAGTTCACCGATCACTTTTGCCGGGCAGTTAAAGGGCCAGCTTCTGGTGGTGCACGGCACGGGCGACGACAATGTTCACTATCAGGGGACGGAGGCGCTGATTAACGCCCTGGTTGCGGCCAACAAACAGTTTCAGATGATGGCTTATCCAAATCGTTCACACGGCATCTATGAAGGACCTGGCACCACTCGACACCTTTATGGTCTTTTCACTCGCTTTATTACTGAAAAACTCCCCGCCGGTGCGCGGTAGCTTTATTCTCTCGTTCACACCGCGGCTTTAGAGACTGTGTGAAAACGAGGATACCACCGGGCTTCAGCCGCGTGGTGCTTCAGCTTTAACCTAGCGGTGCTGGGTCTAGTAACCTTTTTGGATACCACCGACTTTTAGTCGTGTGGAGTTTCAGTTTCGGCCTTCTTCAACGGCTGCACAATTTGGTAGAAACTGAACCTCCACGCGACTAAAAGTCGGTGGTATCAAAGAATCTCTGCTGTTTTGCTCTCTCTAGGTTGAAACTGAAAGTCCACCGGCTGAAGCCCGGTGGTATGTGCGCCATTCCCTAAAGCCGCCGTGTCAATGAGACAAGGCAAACTGGCAGACTATGCCGTTTCCAGAGCATTTGAATTCATGCCCATCCAGGATGTAAGTTAATGGCTCAAAGCCTCGTCGGTTAATTCATCAACCCATGAAGGAAACATTCCCATGAATCCCGCAAAAGATTCCCGAAAATCGATTCGCACAATTGCAATTTTCTTCGCGCTGACAGTTTTCCTCTCGCTAGTCTCTCTTGAAGTCGATGGCCAACAGTCAAAGTCTGCAATGGCCCGGCCGCAGACCCAGGTTCGCGAGCCTCGGCAATACACCATTGAGCAGTTCATGAGCACTGTCCGCATCGGCGGAAGCTCGTTCTCGTCAGACGAGCAATCAATACTCTTTCACAGCAACAAGTCAGGTATCTTTAATGTCTACTCTGTGCCTGTCACCGGTGGCGAACCGACGCAATTGACGAAATCAGAGAAGGAGAGCACCTATGCCGTCTCCTATTTTCCGGCCGACTCGCGCATTCTCTATACTTATGATCGTGGCGGAAACGAAAACAGTCATCTGTACGTGCGAGAAGCTGATGGGACTGAGCGCGATCTGACGCCGGGCGATAAGGTAAAGGCCAACTTCCTTGGCTGGAGCCACGATCGCAAGTCGTTTTTCCTCTCCACCAACGAGCGCGACCCGCGTTTCTTTGACATCTTCGAGATGGCGATCGCCGACTTCAAACCGACTCTGATCTACAAAGACGAAACCGGCCTGGCCGTTGGCGATATCTCCGACGACAAGAAGTTCGTCGCGTTCCAGAAGAGCGGCGGTTCGTCCGCGGACTCCGATGTTTATCTCTACAACGCGGCCACTAAAGAGCTGAAGAACATCACCACGCATTCAGGCGATGTTGCCAACAGTCCGCAGGCCTTCGATGTAAACTCGAAGTATCTCTACTACCTGACTGATGAAGGCAGCGAATTTCAACACCTTGAGCGCCACGATTTAGCGACCGGCAAACACGAACTAGTGGAGAAAGCCCCCTGGGATATTTCCTATACCTACTTTTCGCAAAACGGCAAGTATCGCGTCACGGCAATCAACGAGGACGCGCGCACGAAGATCGAGATCAAGGATGAGACAACCGGCAAACCGGTTGTACTTCCCAAACTTCCAAACGGCGACATTACTGGGGTCAACATTTCGCCGAGCGAGAAGTTAATGGCGTTTTATATGAACGGCGATCGCAGTCCAGGCAATCTCTATGTCTATAACTTCAGCACGCAGAAGGTTACGAAACTGACTGAAAGTCTGAGCCCCGAAATTGATCCGTCTGATTTGGTCGACTCGCAAGTGATCCGTTACAAGTCATTCGACGGCGTGGAGATTCCCTCCATTCTCTACAAGCCAAAGAATGCGAGCTCACAACAGAAAGCGCCGGCGCTGCTACTGATACACGGTGGTCCAGGCGGTCAAACGCGTGTAGGTTACAGCGCGCTCACGCAGTATCTGGTCAATCATGGTTACGTGGTGCTGGGTGTGAACAATCGTGGGTCGAGTGGGTACGGTAAGACGTTTTTCACCTCAGACGACGGCAAGCACGGCCGCGAACCATTGTGGGACTGCGTTGAGGCGAAGAAGTATCTGTCATCGCTCGGTTACGTCGATGAAAAGAAGATTGGCATCATGGGTGGATCTTACGGTGGGTATATGGTTCTGGCAGCGCTTGCGTTCAAGCCTGACGAGTTTGCAGTTGGCGTGGATCTCTTTGGAGTGTCTAACTGGGTGAGGACTTTGCAGTCCATTCCTCCTTACTGGGAGTCGTTTCGCAAATCGCTCTACAAGGAGATTGGAGATCCAAACACCGAACTCGAAAAACTGCGTGCTGTTTCGCCGCTCTTCCACGCAGATAAGATCGTGAAGCCCTTAATTGTCTTGCAGGGTGTGAACGACCCGCGCGTGATCAAACCCGAGTCAGACGAGATTGTTGACAACATCAAGAAGCGAAACGGAGTTGTCGAATACGTAGTTTTTGACAACGAAGGCCATGGATTTACCAAGAAGGCAAACGAGATCCGCGCTTACAAAGCGATACTGGATTTCCTCGATCACTATCTGAAAGGGACAGCAACAGCCGGCAACACAGCCACGTATTCGGTAATCCGAACCACAAAAGACCTCCACGTCTGCGAGTGGTGTCCTGAATTGAAAATTTTTCTTAGACCCTCATTGTTCTCCGTGTCTCCGTGGTGATAAAGCGCCGAAAAACCCATTTCACCACGGAGACACGGAGAACACTGAGAACTATCTGGTCTTGACTTATCAAGCGACCGGTTTAATGTGCCGAAGAGTCTCAAAGGATTTTTTCACCATGCAGATATCAACAAGACGCTTTCTGATCTTAGCGACCACGGCGCTTCTTTTGCCAGTTTTTTCGGCAAGTGTTTCGGCGCAACGCAATCCCGCGATGACTGAGCAACAGCGCGATGCTGAGAAGGAAGCGTACTATGCAAAGTTTCTGGATCATAAGAGGCTCCCAACCGGCGAACAGCAGAGACTTGCTTACGAAGATGCAAAGAGATATCTGGAAAGGTTTGGTGGTGATAACGACGCTAACGCCCGGGCTGTGCGAAAGTTCGTTACCGAATACGAGAAGTTCACACACGAATATGACATCAACACGGCATACGGCGCGAAAAACTACGCCAAAACTTTTGAGATAGGGCGGCCTATTCTGCAGAAGAATCCCGAGAACTTCTATGTTCTTGGCGTTCTGACCGAAGCCGGCTACGAGAATGCGCTTACCGGTAATGTGAGCCTGAATGCCGAGACCATTCAGTTTGCGCGCAAGGCGATTCAGCTTGTCGATGATGGAAAAGTTACGACAGCGGATCCCTTTAAGAGCATCGACGTTGCGCGCGGCTTCCTCAACTTCGCGCTTGGCTCTTTACTTAAGGAACAGTCGCCGGTTGAAGCGGCGGCGGCCTTCCTTAAGGCGGTACAGTCTGATAGTCCATTCCACACTGATCCTATAGCCTACCATCGTCTTGGAGTGGCGATTCTGAAAGGCGAGTTTGCGCAACTCTCTGCCGAATACAATGAAAAGTTTGGAAACAAACCATCATCCGCCGAACAGAAAGCGATGTTTGAGCGCATCGGCCACCAGGGCGAACGAGCGATTGATGCTTATGCGCGAGCAGTAGCCCTGAGTACAAGTCCGCAGCAACAGGAGACGAAAAACAAAATACTCGCGCAGTTGACAGCGCTCTACAGTACTTTTCACAACAACTCCGACGCGGGGCTGAATGAGCTAATCGCAACAGTGCTCTCGAAACCGTTGCCGTAGCGATCTGTCTTAACTCCTGCGTAGGCTGTTTTGCGGGAGCGGAGGAGTGCCCACGGAGGGCAAGCCTACAGCCTTGTCGCCTCACCTCACTTTAGCGGTAAAAACTTCCTCCATCAGGAAAGGCAGTCTGCAACCGCCGGCCGAATCGAGTTGACGGCGGCTATCTGTCCAGATTGGGTACGAGACACCATCAAACGAAACTAAGCCTTCATAGTCTCCCTGTTGGTTGCCGTAGTTAATGGCTTGGCAGGGAAAGACACCATTGCAATCATGTTCATTCGAGCTGACTGTACTTACACGAACGTCCGCGCCAGAAAACGACGTTCCATCGGAAGATTTCGCCAGGTAGTAATCGGTCTGGTAACGAAAGCCAGTCGTGTCGTTGCGCGTGTCGTAGAACGCTACATTCACGCCGCCCGTGATGGGGTCAACAGACATCCAGTGATTGAAGCGGTCGA
>WNFR01007170.1_pt1 | contig 11342 bp, 10 predicted proteins | sample 5400221 | NCBI WGS metagenome assembly WNFR01 (sample SAMN13153357, study PRJNA577476) | soil metagenome | isolation source: 40 cm soil under Madrone tree | place: USA:California | collected 2016-06-14 | reverse complement strand
TGGCATGGACCGAAGTCGGCGGCGAAGTTCTGCAGATTGAGGCGACTCTGACCAAGGGTCGCGGCACAGTTACCCTGACCGGAAAACTTGGTGATGTAATGCAGGAGTCTGCGCAAGCGGCCTTGACTTGCATTAAGTCCCGCGCCGAACGCCTCGGTATTAATTTGGACTTCATTCGCAAACGCGATCTCCACATCCACGTTCCGGAAGGTGCGATTCCTAAAGACGGGCCTTCCGCCGGTATCACCATGGCGGCCGCGATGGCCTCAGCTCTGATGCGCGTGCCCGTGCGCAAGAACGTGGCGATGACCGGAGAGATAACGCTGCGCGGAAAGGTTCTGCCCATCGGCGGCGTGAAAGAAAAACTTCTGGCCGCCCACCGCTTTGGGATCGACACAATTATTCTGCCAAAGGACAACGAGAAGGATTTGCCGGAGGTGCCCGAAGAAGTTCGCAACGTAATGACCATTAACTTGGTCGAAACGATTGACGAAGTCATCGCGCTGGCCCTCGAAGAGGCGCCCCCCGCAAGCCCGGTTGGCGTTGAAGCATCAGCGCCTTTGTGGACGACCGAGCCACCTCCGCAGGGTTTGCAGACTCCGGCTGAACAATAAGTTCGGTGACTACATATAGGTCCGATGGGTCGAATAGGTTCTATTCGATTCCGTAGGTTTTTTTCCACCCAAAAGGAGAGCAACAAAATGAGTAAGCAAGAAGATGCAAATCTGATCCTGAAACTGTACGACCTCCGCCGTGAACCGGTAATGCGTGAAGCCCGCAACTGGTTCTTCAGCTTCAACCCGACCAGCGCCGCCGAGTACATGGAGTCAATGTTTGGCGAGCACAGCGGACACGTTCGCATGGTCATTTCTTACTGGGACATGGCCGCATCGCTGGTGAACAACGGCGCGATTGACGAGACGCTGTTCAATGATGCCAATGGCGAGCACTTCTTCGTCTTCGCCAAAATCGAGCCGATCCTCGAAGAGATCCGCACGACTTCGAACCAGCCCGACTTTCTCAAACATTTTGAGACACTCGTTCGGCGGGCGCCGAACAGTGCGGAACGCCTCGCCGGCATCCGCGAGCGGATCAAAATGATTCAGACGATGATGGCTGAGCGCGCGAAAGCCCAGGCCGCAGCCGCCTAGACTTTACGCCGTTTACCTCCGAGAGAGATCGGGGCTGGCAATGTTGCCGGCCCCGGCCTCTCTGTTTCCTTTTCAGAATGAAAGTTACCAGCGCGGTATTCCTGAAGAGCGCTTTTCAAGAGACTGATTGGCCGCAGGATGCGAAGCCGGAAATTGCTTTTCTGGGGCGCTCGAACGTAGGCAAATCAAGCCTAATCAATTCATTGCTGGGCGTTCGCGGGCTGGCGCGAACCTCAAACACGCCGGGTCGAACACAGTCGCTGAACTTCTATTTGATTAACGATCGGTTCCGCCTGGTTGATTTACCGGGCTACGGTTATGCGAAGGCGCCGAAAGCGGTGAAAGCGGAATGGGGCATATCGGCAGAGAACTACCTTGCCAAACGCGAGCAGCTTGTGCTATCAATTCACCTCGTTGATTCGCGTCACGAACCCTCGAAACAGGACTTGCAGCTTCACGAGTGGCTCAAGCACCATCACAAGCCACACTTGATCGTCGCTACGAAATCCGACAAGCTTTCGAACAATGAATTGAGTAAGAACATCGTTCGCGCCGAGCGCGCGTTCAACCCCGCCCGAGTATTAGTTTACTCAGCGCCGGAAAAACGTGGCCGAGAAGACGTTTGGAAAGCAATTGAAAAGTCATTAAAAAGCTAGCGAGGCAGAGGGCTTCAAAGCGAGTTAGTCCTTGCGATTTTCCAGCTTTCGTTTAGAATTAGAAGTCCAAAATCGAAAAGCAGAGACAAAAGAGAAAATCCAGGTGCATAGTCCAGCCCTGGCTGAACCTGAAATCTGACCTGAGACCACGCAATCCCAGTCAACCGGCATCCAAATCGAGCGACCTCGGCATCTTGTGGATTCTGACCTCTGGCGGTAAGGTTGGTAAGAACTCAGTTATCGCGGCGGGAAAGCGCCCACACGAGCTGGCCCAATAGAACCGCGAGGAAACTTTCCCTTTAACCGGCATAGTTGAAATCAATTGACAGGATGGTAAAACCAGGAACAAAGGCTCGGCGAAATATTGCCGTGCACGAAAGAGCTAATATGGCAAACAAAAGACGTACGAACAACGACGGCGGTAGCGATAATGGCGGCGGCGTAGCCACCGCTGAAGCACCCGATGAAATCGCCGTGAACCATGACGGCAGTCAAGCCGTGTTCAATCTGTCCGAGTTGAAGGAGATGTCCATCTCTGCGCTCACTCAGGTTGCGAAAGGCATGGATGTACCCGGCGCTACCGGGATGCGCAAGCAGGAACTGATCTTTAAAGTGCTCGCGGCGCAGACCGAAAAGAGTGGGCTGATATTTTCCGAGGGTGTTCTGGAGACCTTGCCGGACGGCTTTGGATTTCTGCGCGCCCCGGAATACAACTACCTGCCCGGCCCCGATGACATTTACGTCTCGCCCTCCCAGATTCGCAAGTTCGACTTGCGCACCGGCGACACCATTAGCGGTCAGATTCGTCCCCCGAAGGAAGGCGAGCGCTACTTCGCACTCATTAAGGTAGAAGCGATCAACTTTGAATCGCCGGATCAGGCCCGCGAGAAAGTTTTCTTTGACAACCTGACGCCGCTCTATCCCGACGAGATGCTCAAGATGGAAGTTGGCCCCGAGAATCTCTCGGCGCGGGTCATCGATCTCGTCACGCCGCTGGGCAAAGGCCAGCGCGCCTTGATCGTTTCGCCACCGCGCACGGGCAAAACCATGCTCTTGCAGGCTATCGCCAATTCGGTCACCCAAAACCATCCGGAAGTAACCCTGATTGTGCTGCTGATCGACGAGCGGCCCGAAGAAGTCACCGATATGCAGCGTTCGGTTCAGGGCGAAGTGATCTCGTCGACCTTCGACGAGCCGCCCACACGCCACGTGCAGGTCGCAGACATGGTGATCGAAAAGGCCAAGCGCCTGGTCGAACACAAACGCGACGTGGTGATCCTCCTAGATTCGATTACGCGTTTGGCGCGCGCCCACAACGCGGTGGTACCGCCCAGCGGCAAGATTCTCTCAGGCGGTATCGATTCAAACGCATTGCAGAGGCCGAAGCGCTTCTTTGGCGCGGCGCGCAACATTGAAGAAGGTGGCTCGTTAACGATCATCGCCACTGCGCTCATCGACACCGGCTCGCGCATGGACGATGTTATCTTCGAAGAGTTCAAGGGTACCGGCAACTCCGAAATCCATCTCGACCGCCGGCTCAGCGACAAGCGACTCTTCCCCGCCATCGACTTGCAGAGATCGGGAACGCGCAAGGAAGAATTGCTAATCAGCAAAGAAGACCTCAGCCGCGTCTGGGTCATGCGTCGGGTGCTGAATCCGCTTTCACCTACCGAACAGATGGAAGTTGTCCTGGAAAGACTTGAGAAGACAAAGTCGAACGCCGAGTTCCTGGCGTCAATGCAGACCTAAGGACGGCCTCAGCAATGCCCACGCAAATAAAGGCAATGAAAGTAATCGGGGGCAGGAACCTTCCGCCCTACTGGGAACGTTTCGACCGATTGCAGAGAACAGCGAATCTGCTGCTTGGTAGATCTATCAGCCCCCGAGGAGTCTTCCGTTTCAAGACCTACGAGGAATTTGAAGAGTGGAAGAGAAAGCTCCGCCAAGAACACCAGAACAAACCGACTTAGCAAAACTGTGTGCGGCCCTTAATGCCGAGAGCGCAAGCTATATCGTCATAGGTGGAATGGCCATTATTCAACAAGGCTTCCTCCGCGCGACCGAAGACATCGATCTCCTCCTTGAACGCTCGCGAGATAACCAGGGCCGGGTACGAAAGGCTTTGGAGATTCTACCGGACAAATCCGTGAGAGAGATGAGGGAGAGCGACCTCGACGAATATCTGGTGGTGCGAATCGCTGATGAGATTGTTGTCGACCTCATGCTGTCGGCTTGCGGAGTTACCTACGACGATGCCGTGAATGATATCGAACTGAAGGTTGTTGAAGGAGTGCCCATTCCCTTTGCGTCCGCGACCATGCTCCTAAAAATGAAGCAAACATATCGCGACAAGGACATACCGGACAGAATCTTTCTCGAAGAGAAATTCCGAAAGGGAGCAAAGTAGTTCATGCATTCGGATCTTCCACCTCTCCAACTTGGCCAAATAAGTGCGCGTTGCCATCCTTTCATCTGAAGCGGTTCCCTTCTCCAAAACAGGGGGTCTCGCCGACGTCTCTGGGGCGCTGACCAAGTCGCTGCACGCCGCAGGCGCTGATTCTTTTCTCATTACCCCACTCTACGATCAGGTTGACCGCGGTCTGCTCACCGGCCCGTTCATCGAGGACCTTGAAGTCGAGTGGCGCGGAGACCGTCCTCGCGTTCGCGTCTGGCACAGCGACGCGCTGAACGCGCCGGCCTATTTGATCGACGCACCACACTATTTCCATCGCGGTAAGATTTATGGCGATACGGACGATTTCGAAAGGTTCGCCTTTTTTTGCCGCGCGGCGATTGCCCTGCTGCGACGCCTGAGTGGTGCGCCGGAGGTGGTGCACTGCAATGATTGGCCGTGCGGTTTTGCTGCCGTTGAGCTGCGGGCCCGCCGCCGCCAGGAAGAGTTTTTCGCGAACACCCGCATTCTTTTTTCCATCCACAACCTTGCGTATCAGGGCGGATTCAACCCTGCGGACCTTTCGTGGCTTGGCTTTTCTGACTACCGCGCCGATTTCATGTTGCAGGGGATGGCCTCAGCCCTGAAAGCCGGAATCATCGCCGCCGACGCGGTGTCGACTGTCAGTCCACGTTACGCTCGCGAGATCCAAACGCCTGAGCAGGGCTATGGTCTTGATTGGTTGATGAGGGCGCGCAGCGATTGCCTGGTGGGAATTACCAACGGTGTCGACTATGAAACCTGGAATCCAGCGACCGACCCGGACATCGCTGCTCACTTTTCCGTCGACGATCTGAAGGGCAAGCGAGAATGCAAATTCGATCTGCTGCGTCGCTTCGTTTTCCCCCCGGAACCAGCGCGGCCCATCATCGCGATAATCTCCCGCCTGGTAAGTCAAAAAGGTTATGACCTGATCAGGGAGGCAGCTTCAGGCTTACTTGAAACCGGAGCGTTCTTTATTGCGCTGGGCGCGGGCGCGCGGGAGTACGAAGATTTCCTGCAAAGCTGGCATGACGCGGCGCCACATCGGGTCGGCATTTATAAGGGCTATGCCGGGGAGCCTTTGGCCCATCAGATCGAAGCCGGTGCTGATATTTTCATCATGCCTTCGCTCTACGAGCCATGCGGGCTGAACCAAATGTACAGCATGCGTTATGGTACGGTTCCGGTAGTAAGGGCGACCGGCGGCCTGGATGACACGGTTGAGAACTATGATGTAATGACCAATAAGGGCAATGGTTTCAAGTTTGGACCCTATTCAGCCCCCGCCATGCTTGAAAAAATACGCGAAGCGATTTACTTTTATACTCAAGCCGAGATTTGGGCAAAGATACAACGTAACGGAATGACCACTGATAACTCATGGTCGGCCGCGGCAAGCAAGTACCTTGAGCTTTACCACGAAATTTACCGGCGCCGGTCACAATCAGGTTCAAACCTCGCTTTAGGTCGGAATGAAAGATCGTTAACAAGTTAAGGAGTTCAATGTAATGAGTGAGCATGTCAAAGAAACAAGTGATGGGACTTTTGAAAATGACGTATTGAAATCGGATCGTCCGGTTTTGGTGGATTTTTGGGCTGCGTGGTGCGCGCCATGTCGCATGCTGGCACCCACCGTCGAGGCTGTGGCCGAAAAATACGCGAGCAATGCCCGTGTGGTGAAGCTTAACGTTGATGACAATCCTTCGGTCTCGCAACGCTTCGGCATCAAAGGTATCCCCACTCTGATCCTTTTCAAGAACGGCAGAGAGGAAGAACGGGTGGTCGGAGCGACCTCCGAGCAGGCAATTTCGCGCATGCTGGACAAGCACGTCGCGGCTACGACCGCGGCGTAATTCATGAAAATAAATGGGCGCGGTTGCGGTGTTATTGACACAGCCGCGCCTGTTTTGTGTTCAAAGCCCGGGTTGGCTCTAATTCCGACTCTGATCTCTCTGCTCTGACTTCTCTATATGGTGATCGCAGTTATTGGCGCCCAGTGGGGCGACGAAGGCAAGGGTAAGATTGTCGATCTGCTCGCCGAGCGGTTCGACGTCGTGGCGCGCTATCAGGGCGGCCATAACGCCGGTCACTCAGTTCAGATAGGCGACCGATCTTTTGTGCTTCACCTGCTGCCGTCGGGAATCGTGCATCCGGGAAAGACCTGCGTGCTCGGCAATGGCATGGTGATCGATCCGAAGGCTTTCTTTGAAGAAGCAGATCGACTGATGGCCCAGGGCATCAGTATTACTCCGGAGCGGGTGAAGGTCAGTTCTCGCGCGCATCTCATTCTCCCTTATCACCGCGCCCTGGATCACACCAGCGAAGAACGGCTCGGCAACGAAAAAGTCGGCACTACGCTGCGCGGCATCGGTCCCGCGTACGAAGATAAAGTCGGGCGCCGCGGCATTCGCGTTGCTGATGCCCTGGTTTCCGAAGTGCTGCGATCGCGGATTGAACGGAATCTGGAAGACGCCAACCGCATCATCGTCGCATATGGTGGCCAACCGCTCGATGCAGATTCGATCTTTGACGAAACATCAGCGATGGTTGAGCGTCTGGCGCCATTCCTTTGCGACACTAGTCATTTCCTCAATCAGGCGGCGGCTCGGGGCGAAACAATTTTGCTGGAAGGCGCACAGGCCACTCTGCTCGATGTCGATCACGGCACCTATCCATTCGTGACTTCCTCGAGCACGGTGATAGGCGGAGCGCTGGTCGGTACAGGCCTCGCGCCCCGGCACTTGACCGGCGTCCTCGGCATTGTCCGTACCTACACCACGCGGGTCGGTGAAGGACCATTTCCGACCGAAATGCTGAACGGCGAAGCTGAGATGGGGCAACTGATTCGGGAACGCGGGCGCGAGTATGGCGCTTCCACCGGCAGGCCGCGCCGCTGTGGCTGGTTTGATGCGTTCGCGACCCGCTATGCGGCTGAGATCAACGGGTTCACTTCCGTGGCCCTGACTAAACTGGATGTCCTCGACGCTCTGGATGAAATCAAGGTGTGCATTGGTTACGAACTTGATGGGCGAAGGTGTGATTCCCTGCCCTCGGTTTCGCAGGACCTGCGTCGCGTGGTCCCGGTGTTCGAGAAACTCCCCGGTTGGAAAAGTTCCACCCTGGGCACGACGGAACTCGGCGCCTTGCCCGCGAACGCGAGGACCTATGTCGATTTTCTTTCCGAGAAGATTGGAGTTGAGATTGGACTGGTATCGACCGGGCCAGAACGCTCCCAAACGATCGTAATTCAGAATTCAACTCTGGGCGGTTGGCTGCGCAGGTAGTTCGCCATGCACAGGGGTGAGGTCAGTACGCGAGCGGTAGCGACCGGGTCATTGTCGGCCGTCTCGAATATCGCGCAGGTTGCAACCCGGTCGTTACCACTCCCGGTACTGACCTCATCGATCGTCCTCTCTGAAACCAATGAATCAAGACTCGCCCGGAGATTCCTGCTTTGGACATTGGAGTTTGCGTTAGGTAGAATTCACTCGCCAATCTCATCACGATGTTGACAAGAAATGTGGGCCGATAGCTCAGTCGGTAGAGCAACTGGCTTTTAACCAGTGGGTCGCAGGTTCGAGTCCTGCTCGGCTCACCACTTATTAAGTAAAGAGACTTGGCTCGTTTTCGGGAGAGTTGGTTTTAGACGGACGGCCGACTGGCGCTCCGGAGGGCCAGGTTTTTTTGCTTACAGAACGGCTGCCTGCGGCCCTTCGTTTACCTCACGAGACACACTCACTGCAGCGTAAAGAAGTGTCTGATGCGCTGCAAAAGATCACCTGTGTGATAACGCAGGCGCGCCTGCTTTGCTTCCTCGTTCAAGCCTTCGCGGGCCGCATCCAACTCGACGCGCCGGTGCGCCAGTTGTTCGGAAATGTCTTCGGCGATTTCCCGGCGTTGCTTCAGAATGTCGTTGAAGGCTTCTTTGTCGAGGCGATAGCACTCAACATCCGTAAGCGCGATCACCGTCGCCGAGCGCGGCTCGCCCGTCATCATCCCCATCTCGCCGAAGAAATTACCCTGGTGCAGAGTCGCGATCTGTTCGCTGAGATTGCCATCAACCGAAACTCGCACTTCGGCGTCGCCCCGCGTTATCAAATAGAGCCAATGTGCCTTGGCGCCCTGGCGCGTCATCGCTTCTCCGCGCATAAACGGAGCTACTCGCAGACGGCTCGCCAAAAAACGGCTTTCTTCGTTCGTCAGCGATTGGAACAATTCAACTCTCTTGAGCGCTGCCACACGTTCATCGATCTCTTCGGCGTGCTTTCGTGCGAGCCGCGATTCATCTTCCTCTGTGACAAATAGCGAATGAGCTGGAATCGAAAGAGGAATATTCGCCCGGCTCAAGGCGAAATAGATCCGCGTACGCACGATCGAATTTGTCGGATCATCCACGGCCAGATCGGTCAGCCAGTAGCGTACCGCATAACTGCCATAGCTCTCTTTGAAGTCCATCAGGACGCAGTTTGGCTGGGGAGTCGAGGCTAAGTTTGGAATCGGCTCAGCGCGCAGGGCGGTCTCGACAACATCAATCACATCCGCGGGCGAAGAGCGAAAGTCGACATTGAAATAGACCCACTGTCGATGTTGGCGCGGCTGTCCGGCGCGACGGCCGAGAACGGTCACCTGCGATTTCATCAAAGCGCTGTTCGGGATCACGAGCGTGTCCCAATTGCGTGTTTCGATCGAGGTGTGTCGCCAACGGATCTCCCTGACCAAACCTTCCTGGCCATCGAATCTGATCCAGTCTCCGACGCCGATGGTGCGTTCCATCTGCAGCGCCATGCCACCCATCATGTTGCCGAGCGTGTCCTGGAACGAAAGGCCAATAATTGCCGTCAGCACCGCGGAGGTAGCAATAATACCGGTTAGGTCAACATCTCTGGAAAGAATCGTTATGGCGACTACTATATAGCTGAGCGCCAGTAACAGGTCGCGCATAATACGCGGAGGTTTTAGTCGCAGGGCGTCGAGGAACACTTCGAAAATGAAAACACTGGCGACGTTGACTATGGCAACCCATTCAAAGAAACGCGCGGCCCACCTGATCCATTTGTAAAAAGGGCTCGCCGGGTTCACTCCGGAAGAAATGAGCGCGGCGGCTGCGAATATTCCAACCAGCGCGAAAGCGAAGAGCAGGATCGCCGTGCGAATGCGCATCCGCTCCAGAGGCCTCAGGATGAAGAGCGCGAACGCACCGGCAATGAAGACGAGAGCGACCCACGGGAAGGCTGCCGCCATACCTGATGCAGTCTGTATTTGTTGCCAGAAATTCATTGTCAGTCGGGAACCGTTAAAGCCGTAGCGCGAATTTGGAGCGGACGAATTCTAGCACGACCCGTGAAAGCAGAGAGGCATCGGCGTGCTCGCCCGTAATATTGGGCGCAGGATGCGCGTCCACATCATGGCCTCGTGTCTTCATAAGTGCTTCGTCCCTGCGAGACTCGCCAGTCGCGAAAGTTCACGATCCAATCCGCCACCGTGGCCACCCAAAACGGATCGGCGTTAAGTGACGGAATCAAGTGCAGGTCTTGGCCGCCGGCTGCGATAAAAGTTTGCCGCCCGCGAATGCCCATCTCTTCCAAAGTCTCCAGACAATCGGCAACGAACGAGGGACAGAAAACTGAGACGCGCTTGAAGCCGCGCCGAGCCAGATTTCGCAGGACCACCTCTGTCGTTGGCCCAATCCACTTCGCGCGGCCGAGGCGAGATTGAAACGACACTGTGTAATCATCGTCCTTCAGGCCTAGCTGAGCGGCGATCTCCCGCGCCGTGAAGAAGCATTGTGCCCGATAGCATTTGTGATTGACTGCACTGACTTGACTACAACAGTCCGGCTTGACCAGGCAGTGTTGCTGCGCCGCGTCCAGTCGCTTGAGGTGGCGTTCCGGCAAACTGTGAAAGCTGAATACCAGATGATCTGGGGGTTGCGTTGCGCGAGCCTCAGCCACCCGGCGCGCGCACGCCGCAATGAACGCAGGCCGATCGTAAAACGGTTGAAAGAACGACAAACGATCGGCACACCCGAGTTCCAGGGCCACTCTTTTGGTCTCAACTACCGCCGTTTCAAAACTCGATTCAGCGTATTGGGGATATAGCGGCAACACAATGATCCGCGATGGGTCCTGTGAATACAGCCGGGAGAGTACCGAGGCGATCGAAGGATTGCCGTAACGCATCGCATATTCAACGACGTAACGCTCGTCCTTTGCGAGGACTTCCGCCACTTTCTCTGCCAGTTCGCGCGTGTACACCAGCAGCGGCGAGCCTTCGGGCAATTGAACTTTTTGGTAGGCTTTGGCGGACTGTATTTTGCGCCGCGGTACGATCATGACGTTGACCAGAAACCAGCGCAGAGGTCTCGGCACGTCGATCACGAAACCATCCATCAGAAATTCGCGCAGGTAAGGGCCCACGGCCTCGGGCGTGGGGGCGTCCGGTGTTCCGAGATTAATCAGGAGGACACCAATGCGATTCAAGAGGAGCGCTCCATGACATTGGCGCGGAACTCCTTAGCCACAAACGCCGCGCGTTCAATCAGCTTGGCCAAACCGATTCGACCCAGATAGTTTCCGGCCAGCGCCACATTCGCCGGCGGCGCCGGGAGGTTGGTCAGGATGCGCTCCAGATCGATTGAATAGTGCGGCAGGGCCTCTGGCCAGTTGGTCAGGTGAATTCCAATCGTTTCGTCAACCTTGCCATATAGTCTTTCGCGCTCGCTGGCGATCAGCTTTATCAACTCGGGATCACTCAGTCGAATTACCTCAGGATCGAGCGCGCCGCCAAAAATCCAGGTCTCAGAATGCGCCGGACCGCGTCCGGCAAAGATGTATTCATTGAACAGGACGCCGCGCGCGCGAAAGCCTTCACTGCGTGGAAACAAACAACCAAAGCCTTTCAGCTTCGCGGCCGCGGGCTTGTAGTGACAGGTTGCGGTCACCACTGGCATCATCTCAATTTGCCGCAAGCTCTCGCTGAGTTGCGGGGCCAGATCGGCCAGACAATCGGCCGCTCCGCGAGCGGACGTGCAGACAATCGTTGGTTCGCCAGGCGTTATTTGGGAGTCATGGTCAAACACAAATTCCACACCGGCATGCTCGA
>WNFR01007169.1_pt1 | contig 11342 bp, 9 predicted proteins | sample 5400221 | NCBI WGS metagenome assembly WNFR01 (sample SAMN13153357, study PRJNA577476) | soil metagenome | isolation source: 40 cm soil under Madrone tree | place: USA:California | collected 2016-06-14 | reverse complement strand
TGCTTTTCGTTAGCGCCGGAGCACAGAATGTTGGCGGGGTACGCACCGGAACCGGAGACACAGGTACAAATACCTTGACCGTTGAAGATCTCGACGCGATCAAACGCGAAGTGCCGAGCGTTTCGATGGTTACGCCGGCAATCAACACGCGCTCGCAACTGATTTTCGGCAGTCAGAATTGGAACACTCAAATCCAAGGGGTCAGCGAGCAGTATCCAGACATTAGGAAGTGGAACGTGCAGGACGGAAGTTTCTTCACGGATGCAGACGTGCGCACCGCGGCGCGCGTGATCGTCGTCGGACAAACCATCGCTGACAATTTATTTCCCGGGACAGATGCGGTGGGACAAACCGTGCGCGTTAAAGAGCTGCCTTTTCGTGTTGTTGGTGTGATGGCCCGGAAGGGACAGGACCAGCAGGGTCGCGATCAGGACGACACCGCGTTTGCTCCCTACACAACAGTGCAAAAAAAGATTCTCGGCAGCCCACGCGTGCAAATCGCCTACGTCTCCGCCATATCGCAGGACGCCACTTACACGGCGCAAATGCAAATTGGCCAATTGCTGCGTCAGCGTCATAAGTTGGGACCGGGCGATGCGGACGATTTTAGCGTGCGCAACATGAGTGACATCGCGGACGCCGCCAATCAAACAAACAGCATCATGACTATTTTGCTCGCCAGCATCGCGAGTGTGTCATTGCTCGTCGGCGGTATCGGCATCATGAACATCATGCTGGTTTCCGTTACGGAACGAACGCGCGAGATAGGAATTCGCATGGCGATTGGCGCGCGCTCTTCTGCCGTGCGTACTCAGTTCTTAATTGAGTCGGTGGTGTTGAGTTTGACCGGGGGCTTAATCGGAATCCTGCTCGGCTTGGGCGTATCTTTTCTGATCCCATCGCTGCTTGGCTGGCCCACGCTGGTGTCGACGGCGGCTGTTATCGGTTCAGTGATTTTCTCGGCCGCGGTGGGAATCTTTTTTGGCTACTACCCGGCACGCAAGGCGGCGGCTTTGGATCCCATCGATGCTCTGAGATATGAATAGGGGTTCGGCAGTGGACGTCAAAGCCTAAAAGAAGATTTATCATTTACCATTTGACATTTCTCATTTGACATTAGGAAGGCCGGTTTACAGACCACGTCGTACTCGGAAGGGACTTAGTTGTAGTTTTTAGACCAAAGGTTCCGAGCGCAACGACGTACTGGAACGAATTATTAATGACCACTTTCCTAAATGACAAATGAGAAATGTCAACTGGTAAATGATAAATTTTCTTTTCGCTTTCAACCTTTGCTCAAAGCGCTCGTTACTCATAACGCAGCGCTTCGATGGGGTTCAGGCGCGCTGCTTTCCAGGCAGGCCATAAGCCAAACGTCAGGCCTAACCCAACAGAAACTATAAAGCCGACAATCGGCGCCCACAGCGGAATGTAGGTTGGCATGATCGTCTCGATCAGCAGAGCAATCACGCAGCCGAACAGTATCCCCAATATTCCACCCAGTCCGGTAAGGGTTGCCGCTTCAATCAAGAACTGAATGATAATGTCGCGGCGGCGCGCGCCAATTGCTTTGCGCACGCCAATCTCGCGCGTTCGTTCCGTAACGGAAACCAGCATGATGTTCATCACGCCGATGCCGCCAATCAAAAGGCCAACGCTCGAAATCGCCAACATCAAAGCAAAAACGCCACCGGTGATCGCGCCAAACTGCGAAAGGATTTGTTCAGAAGTGGAAATGCCAAAATTGTCCGGCGCAGCAAAAGCCACTTTTCGCCGGCGACGCAATAACTCGCGCACCTCCTCAACCGCCTGTTGCATTTGACCCGGACGAGCCTGGGCCATCACAAAATTATCTTTAACTTCCGGATAACTTTTCCGCAACGTCTGATACGGCATGTACACCGCTTTGTTTTCGTTGTTCGGATCTTCGGCGCCAGTAAGGAAAAGCTCGCGCTCAGCCAGGACACCAACCACTCGATAACTGCGCCCGTTGATCGTCACTTCCTTATCCATAGCGTTCGAATATGGGAAAAGCGTGTTGGCAACATCGCGGCCAATCACCAGCACATTCGCGTGATGTTCGTCTTCCGCATCGCTGTAATAACGGCCTTCGGCGATGTTGGTGACACCCATCTTGAAATATGACGGCGAAGCGCCCTGCACCCCGGCATTTGTCATTTCGATGTCGTGGTAACGAACGTTAACGCGCTGCGTGAATGGACCGCCGAAGAAATCAACCGGGGACATGAACGCGGCAGAGTAAACGATCGACGGGCATTCGCTGCCGATCGCAAGCGAGTCTTCATAACTCAGCGGCTTGCGCATACGCTCTTCCTGAGTCGGATTAAAGTTAAAGCCTGGATCGAACCGGTAGATGTAGAGCGAGTTTGTGCCGAATGATTCGATCTCCTTCGAAACGCGCGCATCGATTCCAGAAACAAAGGCGGCGATAACAATCACGGTCATCGTGCCTATCACCACGCCGAGAATGGTTAACAGCGAACGAAGCTTGTGCTGCCACAGGGTGTCGAGGCCCATGCGCAGATTCTCGAAAATGTTGCTTTGAAAGAATTTCACTTGTTTATTAGCGGATTAACGCGGACAAGTACGGATCAATCAAAAGCGTTTATTGATCTTCTATCTTTCTGATCTGCGAATATCCGCGTTAATCCGCGGCTAATTTACTCCGCGCGTAGCGCTTCAATTGGATCCAACCGCGCCGCGCGCCAGGCCGGATAAACTCCCGAAACCAAACCAACCGTCGCCGAGACTACAAGTGCCGCGGTCACCGCAAACAACGGTAATACTGTAGGAACTGGCGTAAGTATCGCTACTAACTTTGCCAGCGCATAAGCAATTGCAACGCCGATGGCGCCGCCAAAGAGCGAAAGCATGGTCGACTCTGCCAGAAATTGCTTGAGTATGTCGGTGCGTCGCGCGCCAATGCTCTTACGAATTCCGATCTCCTTGGTGCGCTCGGTCACCGACACCAGCATGATGTTCATTATGACGATACCGCCGACGACCAGCGATATGGACGTTATGCCAATCGCTGCGATTTGGATGGTGCCAAAAATTTGATCGCGCAGTTCATTGATCGCGCTGGGAGTAATAATCCCAAAGTTGTCCTTCTCGTTTGTCGGCAGTTTGCGGCGCGTTCGCATCACTACCCGCGCTTCTTCCACTGCATCGTCATAAGTTTCCGGACTGGTCGAGGTAACACTGAGACCGATCGAACGTCGTGAACCATAGAAGGCCAGAAAGGTAGATAGTGGCATCGAGACATACATGTCCTGCGGTTGTCCAAACACTGATCCTTTCGCTTTGCCTACGCCGATGATCTCAAACGGACGGCCATCGATGCGAATCGTTTGGCCCAAAGGGTTGGCGGTGGGAAACAGCTTATCGGCCACGTCAGCGCCAATAAATGTAACGTTGCGCCGTCCGTCTTCATCAATCTTGTTGAAATAGCGGCCTTCGCGCGCTTCGATACGTTCGATGTCGGCGATGTTCGGGGTAGTTGCGCTAATGTGGATGCGAAAAAGATTTATCGAGCCAAACTTTACGTCACCGCCGCTGTCTTCCTGCGCGCCAACGTCCTGGATTTCTCCGCCGTGCGCCGCCAGAGCCGCGGCGTCATCAAGAGTCACGTCCTTATTGCGTCTGCGCGCGGCGTTGAGTGCTGCGACACTCGAGAAATCTTCGATTGAATACTTCTGCACGGCGAACGCATTCGTGCCGATGTTTGCAATCTTCTCGTCGACGTAGGCGTTAAAGCCTTCGATCAACGAAACAACGATGATCACCGTGGCAACGCCAAAGATCACGCCCAGCAAAGTGAGAAACGAGCGGAGCTTGTGCGCCAGTATCGCCGAGATTGCGAGTTTGAGGGCTTCGAGAAAAGGCATAGCAAACCTGTCGTGTTGGGGAAACGCTGATTGTTATCTACGCACAATCTTGAGGTAGGTTTCAATGAAGCAGTTCAGAGTCCAAGCTTTAGCTTGCAGCTGTCTGCGAAAGAGCAACCTAAAGGCTGGACTCTGAACTACCAGGCTTTTCCCCGGAAATCGCGGGCAGTATGGGTAGGAATTGGTTTAACGGCGGGAGCGTTTCTTGTCAGCTGCGGCAGGCGTCTTTGTTTCCAGTTGCCGTTTGATCTTTGCCGGCAGTTTTTCCCGCACCAGTTCGTAAGCGGTTCGCAGTAGTTCTTTAAGCTCGCGATCCGGCAAGGCGTCGAAACGTTCCAGAGCGACCCAGTGATAACGTGCGACATAGGGCGCCGGAAAGATGGCCTCCTGTTCCACCAGCTCGGCAAACTTTTCCGGGGTGCACTTGAACGACATGATGGCGCCATGGCTGGGTTCGAGCGCGACCACGGCAAACATCTTTTCACCAATGCGAAACAGCAGATCGCTGCCCCACTGCACTTTTTCATCCACGTGCGGCAGGGAAAGACAGAAGCTGCGAACGGATTCGATGTCCATGAGCGCAAAGACGGTGTCAGGTGTCGGGTGACGGGTGACGGGTGACAGACGTTGATATCAACTGTGATCTGACACCTGACACCCGATACCGGGGACCCACGTCATTTCTTCATCAATTCCAGCACAGCGGACGTCATCGCCTTCACTCCGGTGCGCAGCGTCGGTTCAGGCAACGGCGCGAACAACGCGGAATGAAGCGAAGGTAATGGTGTTCCCGTCGCCCGGCTTTGTTTCACTTTTTCAGGATCGACGGCGCCCAGAGAGAAATCAACTGACGGAATCGTTTTGTCCAAACTAAGGTAACCAAAGTCTTCACTCATCATTGCTGGTGGCAGCTTGACTACGTTTTCGGCTCCGAGGGCTTTGGTGAACACTCCAGCCAATCGTTCGGTCAACGCGGGGTCGTTGTAAGTAGCGGCGGTGAACTGCGTATTGCTCACCGTCACAATAGGGGCGCGATCAGCAGGAATTCCGGCGGCCATGGCGATTCCCTTTGCGATCCGTTCGATGGAGGCCAACATTCTTTTTCTTACGTCTTCACTATACGCGCGCACCGTGAGTTGAAGATTAACTTCATCGGGGATGATGTTGTGTTTGCTGCCGCCGTGAATCGAGCCGACGGTGATCACTGCCGGATCGAGCGGCGAATTCTCCCTACTCACGATTGTTTGCAGCGCCAGAATTATTTCCGCGGCGACAACAATCGGATCCTTTGTTGACTCCGGAGCAGCGCCATGTCCTCCCAGGCCGCGAACTTTTATGTCCACGGAATCGGCGCTGGCCAGTGAATAGCCTGGGGTGTAGCCAACCCTGCCCGCTTCCAATGCAGAATGGTCGTGAAGCGCAACCACAAAATCAGGCTTGGGAAACTTTTGATAAAGACCGTCGCGCATCATGGCCCGCGCTCCATCTACGGTTTCCTCGGCCGGTTGGCCCAGGATGATTAACGTGCCGTGCCATTGGTCCTTCAAGTCGGAAAGCACTTTTGCGGTGCCCAGCATGCTGGTGATGTGGATGTCGTGACCGCAGGCGTGCATGACACTCACCTCATCGCCGGCGTCGTTTTTTGCTTTGACTGTGCTGGCATAAGGAAGGCCGGTCTTCTCATTAACGGGCAAGGCATCAAGCTCAGTGCGAATTAGCACCACCGGCCCCGCGCCATTTTTCATGGTGGCAACGACACCATAGCTGACCAATGCTGGGTTTTCATACTTACCAATGTGCTCAGTCACGTCATAGCCCATCGCGCGCAACTGCGCTGCAAAGAAAGTCGAAGTTTTTTCTTCGTGATGCGAAAGCTCAGGTGCGGCGTGGAGCGTTTTGTAAGTTGCAACCAGCGACGCGATGTTGCGATCGATCATGGCGTCGAGGGCGGGTTGTTGTGCCTGGACGGAGGGAACCGATAGAGCGGTGAAAACTAAAGTGATAAGAGGGATTCTATTTCGCATTGATTGCTCCCGTAAAAAGGGTTTGGAAAGTTCTAAATTTCACTCTGGAAAGCAAGGTGCTTTGAAGCGCGCCAATCCTACAACTTTCTTTGTTGTTGTAACAAGAAATTCTGCAGAACATGCCCACTAAAGAAATCTTCATCGAACTGGTTTGCGCTGAAAGAGGAATGGTGATATTAGCACCCGCGCAGATAAAGATAGTGGCATAGACTTCAGTCTGTGCTGCCCAACCAGACACAGACTAAAGTCTATGCCACTTTTGAAGGGCCGAGACTCACTCTCCAAGGAGCTAACTCTATGCCAAATAATCTAAAACACTTTGCTGTGCATGCCGGCGATGTTGACCGCGCACGTAAGTTTTACGAGCAGGCATTCGGCTGGGAGTTTACCGCCTGGGGGCCGCCGGGATTTCTTCTTATCAAGACGGGAACTAACGACAATCCGGGTATTGGAGGCGCGCTTCAGGGACGCCGCGAGGTCGTTGCCGGCAAGCCAATGTTTGGATTCGAATGCACGCTTGGCGTTGACGACATAGATGAAACAATCAAAGCCGTCGAAGCCAGCGGCGGAAAGATCGTCATGCCGAAATTTCACATTCCCACGGTCGGCACGCTCATCTTTTTTGAAGACACGGAAGGCAACGTCGTCGGCGCTATGCAGTATGAAGAGAGCTACAAGACATCTTTGAACTGACCGAAATTTCTTTCCAAACTAGCGAAGCATCACCGCTGCGAGACGACAGCGAGATCTGTCTGGTTTTCGCGCCCAACACTTGAGACTAGCGTTCTCGTCTTCGCGCCTTTTTGGGTACAGCAATAGAGCAGTCAATGCTTTCCCGGCTCAGCGTCAGCCAATGTTGGATGCGCATTACTTTTCCATTCTTGAAACCAATCTTCACCTGAATGTTGAACTCGCCCCAGCCGTTTGAAGAGAGTGAAAAATTTGGCCCTGTGCCGTATCGTACGGGATTGGGAAAAGTTGGATGAAGAGTGTATTCAACATAGCCGATTGAGCTTAAGACCGAAGGATCTGCCAGAACGCAAATGGTCCAATCGTAGCGGCCCTTGCCGAAGTAGTGTGCGGAATTCCTTGTTTGAATGTTGCTTTGGCTCTGAACCGCCTGAGACGCTGCGATGAAAATTAAACATGCGATTCCAATTAAGTATTTCTTGTGCATTGCCCTAACTCCTTAGGTAGGATTCAGAACTCATTCAATTCATAGGTTGGCAGCAGAGGCATGACGGGGTAATCAAGCTTCCACTTTCTCTTTCCATCCTTTGTCTTAGCGATAAGATTGGTAACCGTGGTGTCGCGCGTAAAGTCTCTGATCGAGATTTTGAAGGCTCCCGAGGCCGGCGCCGGCGAAATGTCTACGGGGCCGCCTCTGCCAGTCGCGGTCTCGTAAACAACATCAACGGAATTCATATCAGGCGGCGGGCTGTTTTGGCTTTTGAGCTTGATGAAGGCTACTAAATCCATTGGGCTCTGTCTGTCGAGCCGCTCTTGCAAATCCCTGACACGCGCATCTGCGCTCGCCTTGTCAGCCTCAAGGGATTTGAGTCGGGTGTCAATACTCCTTAGCTGAAACCAGATGCCGCTTCCGAAGAAGATAAACACGAAACCAATAATCAGCAGAAGAGTAAGAACGGATACCTCCAGATTCAATCCAAAGCCCTGAATCTTTTGCGTCTTCTCTCGAAAATTCTGTCCATACGGCAAAATAAATGAGAGCACACAGAAGATTATAATTACGATACCGAGAACGAAGCTGATGATGAGTGTGTTCATGGTGCCTCCAGTTCTGAGGTGCCCAAGTGCGGGCAGGTGAGTGGTGGCAAGGCGGAGGGAACGGTAGAAAGCAACTGCTCGTTTAAGACCGCCAGCCTCAAATATGGTGCTAAACCTCGGCTGGATTCGTTGCATGAGGCCGTTGAGTAGGGCCCTCACCAGCGGAATTTGAGTCGAGGCGTGCTTACAATATTCCGCGAACCAAAGGATGTCAATCGTCAACTTTACGTTTTTTGTGCAGGTAGATGGGGATTTGTTTGTCCGGGCCAAGCCGACTTGAACGTGCGTTACGTCGAGGCCTGCTCAGTCTTTCGTGGTTGTAAGGTTATAATTAAACCGAGAAATAAACAGGAGAAATGGGAGGGATAATTGATGACCGGTGGTGATACTTTACGTCAAGCGGGTGGAGTAAAGTTCACCGGCCGCATTCTGTTTCTGACTGAAGACACGTCGCTTATCCGGCAACAACTCGAGGTGCAGGGCGACGAGCGCGCGAGTCTTGAAGCGGAACTCGCCGTGCGCCTGGCGAACGATGATCTGCCGTTGATGAGCAACATCTCGACTGACGAGATCACGCCGGGCTGGGTTTGTTTTTATTACGACGAAACGCTTGGTGAGTATGTTTACGTCGGCATGCGCGAAGGCGCGGTGAAGAAAGACGAAGTAAAGTCAGGCGGCTTTGCTGTCGTCGTCTCTGGTTTGTCGAAAGGCTGTGGTTCATCTCGCGAAACGGCGCCGTATGCAGAAAAGTGGGCCGGCATTCAACTCGTGATCGCGAAGAGTATCGAAAAGATTTATGGGCAGAACTCACAAAACATTGGCCTGTTGACCTCGAATGATTTTGGACTTATCGCGCGCATTCGCAACGGCGAAAAGATCCCGTTAAGCGAGTTTACCGACGGCCTCGATCCGATTTCGCAAGCCATTGTTGAGCACGGCGGTTTGTTCAACTACAACAAGGCGCGGCTCGCGGGTAAAGTTTCACCTCCGCCTTTGGAAACTAAACCACGCCCAATGACCATCGTCGAAAAGATTATCGCCCGTCATGCATTTGTGACTGCCGGCAAGATAGGTGTCGAGGCCGTCAAGCCCGGCGACGCTTTGTTTGCCGTCGCCGACGTGCGTTTCTCGCACGAGTACGTCACGCCGATGGCCGAATCATTACTGAAACAAGCGCTTGGTCCGGACGCGCGGGTGACTGAACCAGAATCCGTTTTTGCGTTTCGCGATCATCTGACGTTTCTTGGCCGCGTCATGTCGCAGAAACATCGAGACATGGGTTTACTGGAAAGAGCCGAAGGCCTTGCAACCACGCAGGAAGATTTCACTACCAAGCAAGGCATCCGGCTTTACGGCGAAAATCCTGAAGGCGGTTCGGAAGCAATCTGTCACAACGCCGTCGTTGAAGACCTCGCCTTGCCCGGTCAAACTGTGATCGGTACCGACTCGCACACCTGCATGGCGGGCGTGCTCGGCTGTTTCGCTTTTGGCGTTGGCTCGACTGACATGGCCAACGCCTGGTTCACGAAAGACATTCGCATCCGCGTGCCGGAAACCGTGCGCTACATATTTAAAGGACGAAAGCGCGTGGACGTCGCCGCCAAAGACGTGATGCTTTACATCCTTGCGAGTGAGTACATGAAGACGAGCAAAGGCATCGGTAAGGTGCTCGAGTTTGCGGGCGAAGACTTAAAGAATTGGCCCATGGACGAACGTGCGACCTTGACGAACATGTCGGTGGAAGCCGGTGGCACGACTGGAATCATTGAGCCGGATGAAGTGACGCTCGATTACATTGTGAAGATACGCGATCTGGATGCGGATGAAGTGCGCAAGGGATTTACCTTCAGCGACCCGGACGCCGAATACGCTGATGTGTTTGAAATTAATCTCGATGAGATTCGCCCGATGGTGGCAACGCCCGGCGATCCGCGCAACGGCATTCCTATTGATCAACTTCCTGAAGAAGTGCGCATCAATGCGGCCTACGGCGGCAGTTGCACCGGCGGCAAGATGGCCGACATGGATATGTATGCCGAGGTGTTGCAGAACGCCCTCGATCAAGGCAAGCGCGTCGCTCCCGGTGTCCATCTCTATCTTCAGTTTGGCTCGCAGAAGATCAAACAATATGCTCGGGAGAAGGGCTACATTGAAATTTTTGAGCGCGCCGGCGCGGAGTTGATCGATCCCAGTTGTGGCGCCTGCATCAACGCCGGGCCAGGCGCTTCGCCAAACGCCGAGACAGTTACTGTCAGCGCGCAGAATCGAAACTTTCCCGGCCGTAGTGGCCCAGGCAAACTTTATTTAGCGTCGCCTTACGTCGTCGCCGCTTCTGCAATAGCCGGCAAGATTGTCGAGCCATTTGAGTTTCTACAATCAGAGCGAGAGTTGATCGAGGCGTAGAGCAACTCCCGCTTGATCGGTCCGCATGACCTTTCATTAATTCAAATGCCAGAAAGAGGTTTAACGGACATGGTACTCTCGGGACTCGCGGTGCTTGCAGCGGTCATCGGGCTGGGTACCGCAGCGCTCGGTTTGCTGCACGCCCTGAGGGAAGGTCAGATCAAGAAGGCGGATCAGTCGTTACCTGATTCATCCTTTGAATTTCTGATTATCAAAAGAGAGCCACCTGTACCAAGGGTAAGCGATAGAAGGTTGAGGTATAAGGCATATCGTAACTTAGGCTGGCAGGGGGCAAAGTTTATGTCAGTTGGCCTTTTTTATTTCCTCTATTCCTTGGTTGTGCTGTACACATTTCCGTCGTTGGAAGGCTCGTCTCTCTTCGGAGCAGTTAGTATCATCAACTTTTTGTTGGCATTGGCGTATTTGAATTATGGTTTCTTTAACTTGCGCTCATTCTACGTTTGGCGCAAGTCTCCAGTGGAAGGGCCCTCCAAAGCCTGTCAAAAAGCTTTCTTGGAAATAGTGGCTGATCATTTCGAGACGATCAATCGAAGTATGACGGCATTGAGAAGAACAGGTGCGCAGATAATTCAAGTGAATTCGCAGGGCGATGGTTATCTAATAAGAGCCGTATACTACAAAGGTTACTTCATGCGTTATTACGATGAACTTACGATAACAATTCGGACTCGAACCGATACCGATCATCAATCCGTTGAGATTGAGGTCGACGGTCTAAGGCCAACATTTAGACCTGACAAAATTAGAAACCTATTAACGATCAATAAACTCGTCAACGAAATAATTTGATGAACCTATGGCCAGAATTTGGGGGTGCGTACGGGCATCATGCGATTGGACAGTAACCAGAGGAAGACTAGTTCGTCACCGCCTAGCAAACTGAACGCAACCTCTTACATTTCGCCATGGCGCTAAGACCAATTGTTGAATATCCCGCCACCGTCCTGCTGGAACCAGGCGAGCCGGTAGTCAATTTTGATTCTGAGCTCGAACAGTTGACGCGCGACATGTTCGAGACGATGTACGAAGCCCGCGGCGTCGGCCTCGCGGCTCAGCAAATTGGTGTGCCGCTGCGTCTGTTTGTGATGGACTGTGACGGCATCAAGCTGGTGGCCGCCAATCCTGAAATCATTTCGGCAGAAGGTGAACAGGATGGCGAGGAAGGCTGCCTGTCGGTTGGGGCGATTCACGCTGACCT
>WNFR01014098.1_pt1 | contig 11343 bp, 9 predicted proteins | sample 5400221 | NCBI WGS metagenome assembly WNFR01 (sample SAMN13153357, study PRJNA577476) | soil metagenome | isolation source: 40 cm soil under Madrone tree | place: USA:California | collected 2016-06-14 | reverse complement strand
TTCGGCCTGGGCGATCTGGTGGTCGCGCTCGGGGGCGGTGATCGCCGCCAGGAGGACGCCCGCCTTCACGTGGGAGCCGATATCGACATTGCGTTGCGTGATGTACCCGCTTGCCCGCGCGAAAATGTCCGCGGCTTGGAAAGCGTTGGTGGTGGCCGGCAAGGTCACGCTCATCGTGTTCGCACTGGCCCGCACCGCTTCGACGCGGACGGTCGGGACGAAATCGCGATGCTGCTCGGCGGCGGCCGTGACCTCGAGGTGCAGTGCGTAATGCCGCCAAACGCCGACCGCCAGACCGCCGAGGAGCAGCAACAGCGCGGCGAGGCCGAGCAGTCGTCGACCGGAACCACTGCGGCGATCGTGCTCGCCGGACGGCTGCTGAGTATCTCGGCTCCGCGCCGGATACTCGACTACGCGATGGTCGCGGTCGGTCATTTAGAGCTCCTCCGCAAAGACGCCCTGCGCAGGTTTGCCGTCGTTGCGTTTGCGCAGCATGGCGAAGAGATAGGGCACGATGAGCAGGGTAGTCGGCGTCGCGAACAAGAGGCCGCCGATCACGGCGCGCGCCAGCGCGGCGTTCTGCTCCTCACCGGGGCCGCCGATCGCCATCGGGATCATGCCGACGATCATTGCAGCGGCGGTCATCAGCACCGGCCGGATCCGGGTGCGTCCCGCGGAGATCGCTGCATCGAAGGCGCTCATGCCGGCGAGCTGCTGCTCGCGCGCGAAAGTCACCAGCAGGATCGAGTTGGCCGAGGCGACGCCGACCGCCATGATCGCGCCCATCAGCGACGGGACGCTCAAGGTCGTATCGGTAATGTACAACATCGTGACGATGCCGCAGAAGGTCGCGGGCAACGCCAGAATGACGACGAGCGGATCGCCGAAATTCTGGTAATTCACGACCATCAGCAGGTAGACGAAAACTGCAGCGAACACGAGCCCGATGCCCATGTCGCGGAAGGCGTCGTTCATGCTCCCGATCTGGCCCAATACCTGGATCGAATTGCCGGGAGAGAGCTCCTTCTGGAGCCCGGCGACGGTCTTGTCGATCTCGCTCGCGACACTGCCGAGGTCGCGGCCTTGGACATTGGCATAGACCTCGTAGATCGGCTGAATGTTCGCCTGGTTGGCGTTGGTCGGCAGCGCAGTGCGGGTGAGGGTCGCCACATTGCTGAGCAGCCCCGGCACTGGATCGCCTTGCGGCGAGAGGGAGCTGCTGACCGGCGTATTGGTCAGCGCATTGAGCGACGCCACCTGAGGCTCCGGGGTCTGAACCGCCAGGTAATAGGGTATCCCCTTTGCCGGATCGGTCCAGAAATTCGGAGTCACCTGCTCCGAGGAGCTCAGGCTGACATTGAGGTTGGTGGCGATCTGACTGGCGTTGAGGCCGAGCTCTGCCGCACGGGTGCGGTCGATCGCAGCGAAGAAGGCCGGCGCATTGACCTCCTGCTGCAGGTGGGTATCGGCAACGCCCGGGATAGCCCCGATGCGGCGCCGGAGCTGCCGCGCGATGTGCAGATTCTTGACGCGGTCATAGCCGACGGTCCGCACGTCGATCTGCGCTGTCACCCCGAAATTCAGGATTTGGGTGACCATATCGGCAGCCTGGAAATAGAAGATGTCTTCCGGAAAGGCTGCCGGCAGTGTTTGGCGCAGCTTGCGTACATAGTCGGCCGTGGGTGCGTGCCCGTCCTTTAGCGACACCAGGATGACGCCATCATTGATGCCAATCGTCGAGCCGTCCGCGAAGGACAGATTGTAGAGGCGCGCCGGCAGGCCGATGTTGTCGACGATCAGCGCGCGCTCGTTTGCCGGAATGACCTCGCGGATCTTGTTCTCGACGGCCTCGAAGATCTGCTCGGTCTTTTCGATGCGGGTGCCGGCCGGAGCGCGGACATGAAGCTGGATCTGCCCGCCATCGATGACCGGGAAGAAGTCGCGCCCGACATAGAGGTACATGACCGTGCCAAGGACGAGGATCGCCGTCGCGAAGACCGGCACGATGATGCGGCGGGTCAGCAATGTGCCGAGGAGCTCGGCATAGCCGTCGCGCAGGCGATCAAAACCGCGCTCGAGGCGACTGTGGAAACGCGCGAACCAGCCTCCCTCAGTGCCGTGACCTTCGCCTTTCAACAAGAGCCCGATCGTGATCGGCGTCAGTGTCCGGGAGAGGCCGTAGGACGCCAGCATCGCGAACACGACGGCGAGGCCGAGCGGAGTGAACAGATATTTCGCCGGCCCCTCGAGGAACACGACCGAGGTGAAGACGCAGCTGATCGCCAATGTCGACACCAGGGTCGGCACGGCGATGCCGGCCGAGCCGTGCAAGGTGGCCTGCGGCAGCGGCTGTCCTTCCTCGGTCAACAGGCGATGCGTGTTCTCGATCGTCACCGTCGAATCATCGACGAGGATGCCGATTGCGAGCGCCAGTCCGCCCAGTGTCATCGTGTTGAGCGTATCGCCGAGGAAATAGAGCACGACCAGCGAAGACAGGACGGATAGCGGGATCGAGATCATCACCACCAGGGTCGACCGCCAGGAGCCGAGGAACAAAAGGATCATCAGCGCCGTCAGCCCGGCCGCTATAGCCCCCTCGCGCAGCACCGAGTCGACCGAGGCACTGACGAACACGGACTGGTCGAAGAGCTCCTTGATCTCCATGCCGGGAGGGGCCGAGGCGCGGGCGACCTTCAGCGCCTTTTTGACCTCCCTGACGACATCGACGGTCGAGGCATTGCCGTTCTTGATCACGCTCAGCAGGACCGAGCGCCTCCCATCTGATCGCACAACGTTCTGCTGCACCAGCGAACCGTCACGGACATAGCCGAGATCCTTGACGTAAACCGTGGCGCCGTTGGCGTACTTGACCGGAATATTGTTGAGCTCATCGATCGTCGCCGGTACCGCATTGGTGCGCACGGTGTATTGGGTGTCACCGATTTTCGCAGTGCCGGAGGGCAAGGTCAGGTTCTGGGCGTTGACGGCGTTCGCGACGTCCAGCGGGGTAAGGCCCTTGGCCAGCAGCTTTGCCGGGTCGAGATCGACCATGATCTGGCGATATTTGCCGCCGGCCGGCGTCGGAAAGGTGACGCCGTGGATCGGCGCCAGCCGCTGCCTCAGATTGTAGAGGCCGTAATCATAGAGCTGCTGTTCGTTGAGGGTATCCGAGCTGAGGCTGATCTGCAGCACCGGGACGCTGGAGGCGTTGTATTCCACGACGAGCGGCGACTGGACCCCTGGCGGCATCAGCAGCCGGATGTAATTGGTCGCGTTGATGATTTGCGCTATCGCAAGATCGATGCTGACGTCCGGCTGGAAATAGATCTTCTGGACCGAGATGCCGTCCAGTGTTTGCGCCTCGATATCCTTGATCCCACCGACGGCGGTGCTCATCGCGTATTCGCTGTAGGTCGTGACGCGCTGCTCCATCTCCGGCGTGCTAAGACCGGTGTACTGCCAGATGACGGTGACGACCGGGATGTCGATCTCCGGGAAAATATCCGCCGGCATCGACCGGAAGGCGGTGACGCCGAGAAACAGGATCAGCAGGGCCAACACGTAAAATGTGTAAGGCCAGCGCAGCGCAAAGCGCACGATCCCCATGATGAGCTCCGTTTGTTACAGCTGCGCGGTGGCGTCGGTCGACACCGTGCGCGGACGAAAAGAAGTCCCATCTGTCGCGGTGCGGCACGACGAGATTGCCGCTTGAACCTGCACGGCTTCCCCGTTCTGGTTCAGCATCGTCGTCCGCACCTTGATCAGCCTTTTAGGACGCGACTTTGACAGCGTTACCGCGAGGACCTCGCTCTTCGCGTGTGGCTCGTCTCCCGGCCGCTTGGGCCGCAGCCGATAGACTTGTCGAAGCCCGCGCCGACACAGAGCCGCCGGCCCAAGCGCGCCATAACGGATCCGCACAGCAGAGACAGTTCCAGTAAAAGACCTTGCACCCATTACCGCGGATTTACCGAGAGGGGGCATGTGACATCTCCGGCTTCTTCGGGTTCCAATGCGGAAGTCACCGGGCGGAAACGGCGGTGTTCGGCTTGGCGACGTGCAGGTGGTCGCCGGCGTTGCTGAGCACGATCCGCGCCGGCGCCTCGCCCGCAGCGCGCGGGATCGAGACCGTGGCCGATTGCCCCGCCGTCAACACCGTTTCGAACCGCTCGACCGCCGCCTGGTCGGTCAGGCCCTGCTGGGTCGTTACCACTATGTGAAAGCCGTCGGGCGCGGCCGTATAGTAGACCAAGGCGGAGCAGTCCGCGTCGAGCTTCGTCACGTGGCCGGTCATGGCCGTTATATCCGCCGCATGGGCCGCCACCACCCCGGCAACGGCGAACGCGGCGGCTGCAACGAGGGTCCTCATCTCATTTCTCATCTGCTATGAGCCCTTTCATGACGATAGGGGCAATTGCTCTCATTTGGCGCTGAGAGATGGGGACCCGCTCGCGAGTGTCAAGCGGGGTGGAATTGAGGCGCTAGAATTCGTGCACAGGGAATTGACGATACAGGTAATTACCCCTATCTAGGGGATGTCCACGCAGTCCGTACAATTCTCGGAGGTTGATGAAGCGCACCAATGTCTGACGTCGAGCCCGAAATCTGCAATTGCGCCGCGCTTCGCCAAGCGGCGCGCCGCGTGACAAAGTTTTATGACGACGCCCTCGCGCCCACCGGGTTGGGTGTGAACCAATTCTCCATCCTGGCGCGGCTGAGCCTCGTCGGTCCGAGCACGATCCAAGATCTCGCACGCCTCCTGGTTATGGATCGCTCGACGCTGGGGCACCTTCTGCGCCCGCTCGAAAAGCGCGGCCTCGTGCAGCTCGAAGTGCCGGAACAGGATCGGCGCAGCCGCATCGTCGCGCTGACACACGCAGGAAAGGCTGCTGTCGCCAAGGCCCGTCCGCGCTGGGTGGCAGCGCAGCGGCGCTTCGAGAGCACATTCGGCAGAGAGGCCGCGCTCGAGCTTCGCACGGTCCTCAAAGAGGTTGCGACGGCAGAATTCGACTAGCCCATTGCGACAGCCATCGAGGTTTTAAAACTCTATACCGGGGTTCTTTGCACGGAGAGTGAAGATGCGGGTTCTCGTAGTCGGCGCCGGCGCGATCGGCGGGTATTTCTGGCAGCAGACTTCTGCGCGTCGCATTCACTCATGTCAAAGCCTACGAGGATCGCCGGACACGAAGCCAAGCCGCCGCGACAAAGGCCGCGTAGCGCCCCCGAGCCGTCCGCGCATTCCGTCCTGAAATCAGCATGAAGAGGCAATCATGACAGATATTCCCTATCGCACCGCTCTGATCGTCGGGGCAGGCCCAGGCATCAGCGCATCGGTGGCCCGCGGGTTGGCGGCGGCTGGTCTCAAGGTCGGCCTAGCGGCGCGCAACGCAGAGAAGCTGGCGCCGCTCGCTGCCGAGATCCGTGCCCAAACATTCGCGGTGGACGCGACGGACCCGGCGGCGGTCGTGCGCTTGTTCGACGATGCGGATACGCGCCTCGGCGAGCCCGATGTCGTCGTCTACAATGCTAGTGCACGGGCCCACGGCCCGATAGCAGAACTCGATCCGGAAGCCGTGCGAAAGGCGGTCGAGGTGTCGGCCTTTGGCGGGTTCCTCGTCATCCAGCAGGCGGTACGGCGAATGGTACCGCATGGCCGCGGCGCGATCCTGCTGACGGGCGCCAGCGCCAGCGTAAAGGGGTATCCGTTCTCGGCAGCTTTTGCGATGGGCAAATTTGCCTTGCGTGGTCTGGCGCAGAGCACCGCGCGCGAGTTGGGGCCGAAAGGCATCCATGTCGCCCATTTCGTGATCGACGGCGGGGTGCGCAGTGCGCGACGGCCGGATCCGGCGGACCGACCGGACAGCACACTCGACCCTGATGGGATCGCCCAGACTTATCTTGATGTCTTGCGCCAACCGCGCAGCGCCTGGTCCTTGGAGGTCGAACTTCGGCCGTGGGTCGAGACCTTCTGAGGTCGCAGGATGATCTAATCTCGTCGCCGCGCGCCGGCTCGGCCCTCTCGTCCTCTATACCGCGGGACACTTGCGCGCGGGGGCGCAGAGCGGGAAGATCGCGAAGGATCAGCCAGGAGGATCGGCGATGCTGTCGCGAGAAGAAAACGAGCTCGTCACGCGGGTGGGACAGGGTACTGCGATGGGCAACACGATGCGGAGGTACTGGATCCCCGCGTTGCTCGCGCACGAGATCGCGGAGCCCGACACACCGCCGGTGCGCGTGCGCCTACTGGGCGAAGATCTCGTCGCCTTTCGCGACACGCAAGGTCGCATCGGGTTACTGGACGAGTACTGCCTGCACCGCCGCGCCTCGCTATTCTTCGGCCGCAACGAGGAGTGTGGTTTACGCTGCGTCTATCACGGCTGGAAGTTCGATGTCGCCGGCGCCTGTGTCGACCAGCTCAATGAGCCTGCGGAGCATCAGTTCGAGCACAAGGTCCATATTACCGCCTATCCGACGGTGGAGCTGGGCGGGATCGTATGGGCCTATTTAGGACCCCCCGAGCGCATACCGGCGCCGCCGAAATTCGCCTGGACCCAGGTTCCGCAAACGCATCGGCACCTGACGAAAGTCATCCAGGAATGCAACTGGCTGCAGGCCCTCGAGGGTGGTCTCGACACCTCGCACGCGCCGATCATGCACCGGCTCTTGACCGATGACGCCAAGCGTGGCGGCATCAAGCCGTCGAACCCCTATGTGCGCGCCAAGGCGCCCAACCTCGTCGTCGACATCACCGATTACGGTTATCAATACGTCGGCATCCGACCGCTCGGCGCGGACGAGAGGCACGTCCGTACCTACCACTTCATTCTGCCGTTCCATCAGATCCGCGCCTCACAGACGGAGCGCGGGTTCCCAGCCGATGCGGGCCACATCTGGGTGCCGATCGACGATGAGACCACCATGGTCTACAACTGGACTTACAGCAGAACGGACGAGCCGCTCAACGACGAAGACCGCCTCGAACGCGGGCTCGGCAACGGCCCCCTCCACGTCGACCAGACGACGTTTCGCTCCAACGCGAACCGGCAAAACGACTACCTGATCGATCGTGCGGTGCAACGCAGCGAGAGCTTCACCGGGATCGATGGCATCAACGTGCAGGACCGTGCGATCCAGGAGAGCATGGGGCCGATCGTCGATCGCAGCAAAGAACATCTCGGTCCAGCCGACAAGGCGATCATCCAGATGCGCCGACTGTTGCGCCAGGCGGTGATAGCGGTTCAGGAGGGCGGCACTCCGGCCGGCGTGCGACCGAGCTACTACACGTTGCGCGCAGCTTTGGAGGTGCTGCCGCGCGATGTGGACTGGCGTGAGATCCTGGCGCCCGACATCACCCCGGAAAAGATCCTGCAGACGGTCTGAAGCGGCTTGCGGGCGGCCCAACTGGTGTTCGCCCTTGTCAGGCATTAACGGGGAGGGTTAAATCGGCCTAGTGGTCAAGCCGCGGTAGTGCCTTAATCCGCAGTTACTCGGCTGTGATCGCTGGGCCGCGATGTCCGAGCCCAGTTGAATAGTGCGAACGTCGTTGCCGGCTTCGAGCCGGTGAACGGCAAAGGCATGGCGCTGCGACAGGCTCCGGCAGGGCAACCCTGAGGGCGTGCCCGATGATTGGCTGGTCGGGGAGATCGCCCGCTGGTCGTGAACAAGGGGGACGGAGTAACGCCGACAGCAGGGACGAATGGATTATGTGACCCTTGGCAGAACCGGAATGCGCGTCAGCGTCGCCGGGCTCGGCTGCGGCGGCTTCAGTCAGCTGGGGCTGGCGCAGGGCAGGAGCGAGGCCGACGCCATCGCGATCATTCGCCAGGCGTTCGAGTCAATTTCTTCGACACCGCGGCGGCCTACGGCACCGAACCGGTACTCGGCAAGGCGATCAAGTCAATGCGGCGCGAAGATGTCGTGATCGCCACCAAGGCGCCATTCAGCTTCAGCAACCCCCGCTCGACACCCGAGGGTATCGTGGCCAGCCTCGACAACTCGCTGCACCAACTGGACACAGACTATATCGACATCTACCAACTGCACGGCGTTCCGCCCAACGCCTACAACCACGCGCTGAGCCACCTCGCCCCGGTGCTGCTCAGGGAGAAGGAGAAGGGCAAGTTTCACTATCTCGGGATTACCGAGACGGCACCTCACGACCTAGAGCACCAGACGGTCCAGCGGGCAGCGCAGGACCGGGTTTGGGACGTGGTCATGGTCGGGTTTCACATGATGCATCAGAATGCCCGCGACCGCGTCTTTCCGCTTACCCGGGCGAGCCGGGTCGGCACCTTGCTGATGTTCGCGGTGCGCAACATCTTCTCGCAAGCCGAGCGCCTGACAGCCACAATGGGTGAGCTCGCCGCGGCGGGAGAGGTCCCGGAATGGCTCGCCGAGACGTCGGATCCGTTGAGCTTTCTGATCCATGAAGGCGGTGCCAGCACGGTGCCCGATGCCGCCTATCGCTTCGTGCGGCACGAGCCGGGGGTCGATGTGGTGTTGTTCGGCACCGGCGACCCGGAGCATCTGCGGACCAACATCGCCTCGATCCTCAAGCCGCCATTGCCCGAGGACGATCGCCGGCAGCTCGCGACCCTATTCGGCCATCTGGTCGGCGTCGGATTGGATGCTCCGCACCTTTCTCGACCACGCCCGCCGCGCAACAGCTGAAGCGGAAAGGTGAGGGGCGAGCCTCAGTTCGGGTAGACGATCGTGCGCAGCATGACGCGGCGCTCCTCGGGGTGGTAGTCGCCGGCGCCGCGGTGCATCGTCGCCCGCTCATCCCATATCAGGAGGTCGCCGACCTGCCAGGAATGGTAATAGGTGAAGCGTTCCTGGGTGGCGTGCGCGGCGAGCTCCTCGATCAGCTGCCACGCCTCGTCGCGGCCCATCCCCTCGAAGCCGTGCGTGTGCATCGGGTTGACAAACAGGATCGGGCGGCCGGTGACGGAATGGTTGATCACTGCCGGGCGAGGTTGCTCGACATATTTCTTGTCGGTTCGGCGCATCTCCTCTTCGGGATCGTAGAGCCGCGCGCCGGCGGGCCCGTCGGTCCGGCCGTGCAGGCCAACGAGGCCGGAGAGGCGATCCTTCATGGTTTGCGGCAGCGCGTCATAGGCGGCACACATATCGGCGAACATCGTCCCGCCCTTGGTCGCCGGGATTTCCAGCGCGTGCAGCATCGCAAGCAGCGGCGGCACCTCCTCATAGGTCGAGTCGGTGTGCCAGTCGGTGGCACGCTTGACGCCATACCAGTCGATGTTGCCGTCCGCATCGACATTGCGCAGCCACGACACTTCGGGATGCTCCTGATGCCGGTAACTGACGAGCGAATGGATGCGCGGAGTGCCGAACCGTCGTCCGAAAGCGGCGATATCGCCGGCGTCGAGATGCTGGTTGCGGAACACCAGCACCGGATGCGCCGCGAACGCCTGCTCGATCCACGCGAAACTCTCGTCGTCGAGTTTTGACAGGTCGACGCCGAGCGCCTCGGTGCCGAGCGCTTCGCCGAGCGGGCGCAATTCCGGTGTAGCCATGAGATGATCCTCCGTCGCTGGTTTATTCTGTAGTCTGCGCAGGTTATAGCCATAGCTCTAATCGTGCATACCAGGAGTGCCGTTGGAGCAGCGCCATGAGACCCAGAGATCATCTCTACAAGACGGCTGGCGTCGACACCGATGCGACGCAATCCGGCCTTCGGAGGATCGTCGACCGCATCAAGGAGACCTGGCCGGCGCCGGGCGGCGTCGGAGCCGTCAAACTGGATATCGGGTATTTTGCCAATGTCATCGATATCGGCGGTGTCGGGTTGGCGATCTGCACGGACGGGGTCGGGTCGAAGTCGATCATCGCGCAGATGATGCGCCGCTATGACACGATCGGCATCGATTGCGTCGCGATGAACGTCAACGATGTTCTCTGTGTCGGCGCGCGACCGATCTCGATGGTCGATTACATCGGGGTCGAGGAATCCGACGCGGACATGCTCGGCGCCATCGCGATCGGGCTCTCGGCCGGCGCCAAAGCGGCCGGGGTTTCGATCTCGGGCGGCGAGATCTCTCCTCTCAAGGACGTGATGCGCGGCTTTGATCTGGTCGGGACGGCCGTCGGGCTGGTAGCGCTCGACCGGATCATCACCGGCCGGGACCTCGTCCCCGGCGATGTCATCATCGGGCTCGAAAGCAGCGGCATCCACAGCAACGGCTTGACCCTGGCGCGATACGTCTTTTTCAAACAAGGCAAACTATCGGTCGAGCACATCTTTCCCGAACTCGGTGTGCCCCTGGGTGAAGAGCTCCTTCACCCGACCTTGATCTACGTGCCGGAGATCCTCGACATCATAGACAACGTCCGGACCGTAAAGGCCTTGATCAACATTACCGGCGACGGGTTGTTGAATTTGGCCCGCGTCGCGGCGAAGGTTGGTTTCATGATCGATGACTTGCCGCCGGTGCCGCCAATTTTCCGGGTGATCCAAAGCCACGGGGGCGTCAGCAGCGCAGAAATGTTCCAAGTCTACAACATGGGGATCGGTCATCGCAGACGACAGCAAGGGGGTCGATCTGCCGCACCAGCGGCTCGAGGGGCACGGCAAAAAATTCCGTGCGCAGTGACAAAACGAGCCAAGGGAGGTGCTTGCCGCAATCGCTCGCTCGACGCCTTTAGGCTCAATAGGAACGGCGGGCGGTATGGCTGTGGGACCGCCGGTGTGGAGGCGAGGGCGTGGTAGCGGCCCCGACGGCAGCCCCGACACCTCCGCCGACCGCCGCGCCGACAGCAGCACCACGCCCGCCGCCGGCGATCGCGCCGAGCACAGCTCCTGTGCCGGCGCCGACTAGACCGCCACCGATAGCGCGCTCAGCCGGATTGTAAGGGTCGGCCCCCGCTGTCGCTGCAAACATCAATCCGGCGCCAATTACACTGACAGCTGTCGATAGGGTCTTCATTCGTCAAAATCTTCAGGTTGACAAGGCGTGGTGTAGGAAAACAAAACGCCAAGGTTAGAGTTCCTTGGCGCGGGCCGATTTGGGTTCTAAGCATATGATATTATGGCTGGGGCGGGAGGATTCGAACCTCCGTATGCCGGAATCAAAATCCGGTGCCTTACCACTTGGCTACGCCCCAAGAATCTCGGCAGGTTATCCCGAACACCGGTCACCGGCAATAAGACCACCGGCGGCACACCACCAGCGAGGCTCGGCGGCAGCGAGGGCGGCGCGCGCCTCTTCGGCGGCGCGGTAGTCGGGGAAGAGCGCAAAGCAGGTGGCGCCGCTGCCGCTCATTCGTGCCAGCAGAGCGCCGGGGAGCCGGGTGAGCCGGGCGAGCACGGCGCTGATCTCCGGAACG
>WNFR01007168.1_pt1 | contig 11343 bp, 7 predicted proteins | sample 5400221 | NCBI WGS metagenome assembly WNFR01 (sample SAMN13153357, study PRJNA577476) | soil metagenome | isolation source: 40 cm soil under Madrone tree | place: USA:California | collected 2016-06-14 | reverse complement strand
CTGCCGCACGCGCAGCCGCATGGCTGGTATCGAAAGCGCCGATCGCGAGCACGAATGCAACGCCCGTCAGCGCAATGCCAGCGGCCAGCGCTGCAAGTGCCTGTAATTTCATCATCGATCATACTCAGGGGTTGATTTTTCTGCGTTGAACTTGGTTCTCGCCGTCACTTGATGAAGTCGCGCTTGCTGTTGCCGGGACTAGGCGGTTCGCCCGGCTATACCGCCTCGTCGCGCATTGTTTGCCCACCGCGTGATCATTGCCTTGGAGGAATATCGATCACGGCGATGTTGTGGTGCTTGACCTTGAGGGTCCAGCCGGAATCAACCGCGCTCGCCGGCACGCCGGCAAAGGGCAGATACAGCGCCAGGTTGGTCACGTACATCCGCCGCCTATCCGGGCTAAATGCGACACTCGCCGGAAACAGCAGATCTCGGATCGAGCCATCGTCGGTGATGCCGTCGAAATCGCCCTTCTTCGCCACGACCGTGCCGTCCGGGGCGACCACGACGATCTCGTTGCCCTGATTGGCCGGGACCCAGAGGTTGTCGCTCGCGTCAACGGCGAGCCCGTCAGGAGCATTGAGGCCGGTCGCGAACGTCACACCCGCGCCGGCGCTGCCGTCTACCTTCACCTGAATCTTCACAATCGAGTTGTAGGCGGTGTTCGTAGCGAACAAGGCCGTTCCTCCGTTGTTGAACGCGATCCCGTTCGCGCCGAACGGCGGGCTCAGGAGCTCGCCTGCATTGGCGTCGGGCAGCAGCAGATCGTTCTGGCCAGGGTTGGTCGGCGCATACCAGGCCGTCGGCGTGCCGCCGCTGGGACCGGTTCTCCAGATGACGCCCTGGAAAGAGTCCGAGACATAGACATTCCCCGATTTATCGAAGGTCAGGGCATTCAGGCCGGGCGATTTCCCGGCGATGATCGTCGGCGCCTGCATGAAGATCGACGTTGTTTGAGTCTTGGGATTGACCTTCCACACCACGCCCTTGCCGAGATCGGCAATCAGCACGCTCTCGGACGATTGCTGATATTCCAACCCGATTAGATGCGGGCTAGACCCGATGACTGGGAAATGGGTTAAGAGCTGGCCGTTCGGCGCGAAGGCGAACAGTTCGCCATACCCGCCGACTGCGCCGTCGCTGTTGAAGCCGTAAGAGGCCGCATAGACTGTACCATCGGGCGCCACCGCCACACCCTCGACATCCGACGTGCATGATTGCGCGCTGTTCGGGCAGGCGGCACCGGGGCCGCTCGGGGCAAAAGCCGGAATCGCGGCGAAATTGGCGACATCACCGCGCTCCCATGCCCCTGCGGGTCCAGGTGCGAGCAAGCCGAGTATGGCGCTGAATGTCGCGCCGCCGAGCCAAAGCGGCCTCATGATGCGTCTGCCCGTCGTTAACTCGTTAGGTACGTCTTGGGCCTTCTGCCAAGTCGTCATCTTCGCTTCTCCTTGAGGGTTCCGGAGGGTCCGATCAGGCTGTAGGAAGTTGAATTTCATGGTCTTAAGTCCTTTCTTCCGATGGCTTCCGCTGCGGTGTGCTGGGGGCCGCCTTTGCGTCGTCTAGGTGCGCATTGTCCCTAGGGCGTGGAGGCGCCGCCAATAAATGGGCGTATATTGCTCGCCTCCGGGATGAGCTTTTATCCTAGTCAAGCGCGGGTTGGGGCTGAGAAGTCCTGAGAAGTGCTTGGCGGAGCGCAGGGATCGCGAAGTGCCCGAACAAGGCCGACGAACTGTGTACGCGTCCCATGGGTGGGAGATCGATCTCGCTCGGCGTGAATTGCGGTCGCGTGGAATTCCCGTTCCCCTTGGGAGCCGCGCATTCGAGATCGTTGAGATTCTCGTTCAGTCGGGCGGCGAACTCGTCAACAAGTACGACCTCATGGGTCGCGTGTGGCAGGGCGCGATCGTTGAGGAAAATACGCTGCAGTTTCACATATCCGCGATTCGCAAGGCGCTCGGCGCGGATCGAGGATTGCTGAAGACGGTTTCCGGTCGTGGCTATCGCCTGCTCGGCGCCTGGACGATCCGGCAGGAGAGCACACCAGAAGAGCCGGTTGATCTCGAACCGTTGCGGAGTCCCGTCCAGCCATTTCAGTCCAATGTGCCCGTAGCGGCATCGGCCCTGATCGGCCGAACCACTGCAAGGCAGCATTTGTTGGACGTTCTGTCCGCCTATCGGCTGGTAACGCTGACTGGGCCCGCTGGGATCGGGAAAAGCGTACTGGGGTTGGAAGTCGCCCGCAGCCTGTTCCCAACTTATGAGGGCGACTGCTGGCTTGTCGAATTGGTCTCGCTGTCGGACCCCGGTCTGGTGCCGTCCGCGGTCGCGCGCGCCCTCGGGCTGAGGGTGGGCGGCGACGAGATTTCCGTTGAAGCCGTTGCCCGGGCCATCGGAGACCGAAAGCTCCTCCTTGTTCTCGACAATTGCGAACATGTCGTCGATGCGGCGGCAGGCTTGGTGGAAACGGTGGTGCGCATGTGTCCTCGCACGACCGTCCTCGCTACCAGCCGGGAGGTGCTGCGGATCGAGGGCGAGTACGTTTATCGCGTTCCCCCGCTCGATGTGCCGCCGCAGCATCAGGACGACTCGAGCAATGTCCTTACACATAGCGCGGTGCAGCTCTTCATCGCCAGAATGATGGCATCGGATACAGACTTTTCGGCGCACCCGCAGAACCTTTCGACAATTACCGCGATCTGCCGGCGCCTCGACGGCATTCCGCTCGCCATCGAGTTTGCGGCGGCTTGCGCCGCCACGCTCGGGCTCCAGCATGTCGCCGCGCGCTTGGACGACCGTTTCAGGCTGCTGACGGCCGGGCGCCGAACGGCGCTTCCGCGGCATCGGACTCTGCGTGCAACCCTCGATTGGAGCTATGAACTCCTGCCCGAGTCGGAACGATGCCTGCTGCGCCGATTGGCCATTTTCGCCGCAGGGTTCACGCTCGAGGCGGCGACTGCCGTCATGACCGACATCGATAGCGCTACGTCGGCCGTCGTGGAAGGCATCGCAAATCTTGTCTCCAAATCGCTTGTAACATTGGATGCATCGGCATCCTCCGGCCGCTGGCGGCTGCTTGAGACGATACGGGCGTATGCGCACGAGAAACTTGCCGAGAGTGGCCAAGCCGAACAAGTGGCGCGACGACATGCGGAGTTCTTTCGTAACCTCTTCGCACACTTAGCACCCGGCTTTTCGCGGCCTACGATCGAGGACATGGCGCACTATGGCCGAGAGCTTGACAACATTCGCGCCGCGCTCGATTGGTCATTCTCTGCCGCTGGCGATACAAGGATCGGCCTCGAGCTGACGGCTGCATACGTTCCCATGTGGATGCATTTTGCACTGGTGGCCGAGTGCCGCGAGCGTGTAGAGCGGGCATTGGCAAGTATTGAACCGCACTCGAGTGCGCCACTCCGGATGCAGCTCCAAATTGCACTTGGGACTGCTCTGATTATCATGATGGGATCGGTCGAACGAAGCAGAATGGCGCTAACCGCAGCGCTCGAAGTCGCCGAGAGTCTGGAACACGTGGATGCGCAGCTGCGGGCTCTGTGGGCTCTGTGGGCCTTGGACTTCCACGTTGGCGATTGTCGTGCGGCGCAGTTCTCTGCGGAACGATTCTCGCGCATCGCAGATCGCATCGGCGACCGTGTTGTCGTTCCTGTCGCCGACCGAATTATGGGCTACACCCTGCATCGTGGAGGCAACCAGCGCGAGGCCTGCCGCCGCCTTGAACGCATGCTTGAATACGATGTCCCGCCGAAGGATTGGCGATACAGGAGCTGGTTCCTCTATGATCAGCGTGTGCTCGCGCGGGGAATGCTGGCGCGGCCTCTATTGCTGCAGGGTCTCCTAGACCAAGCCAAGAACATCGCGCAAGCGAGTTTGGTGGATGCTCAGACCGCAGATGACAATTTGGCCATTTGCTTTGTCCTTTTGCACGCTGTCTGTCCTGTCGCCATTATGACTGGTGACCGCACTGTCGCCGAGCGCGCGGTGCCCATACTGATCGACGTTGCGACGAGGCATAGCTTCCCGCAGTATTCGTTGGGCGGGCGCTGCCTCGAAGCTACGCTGCTGATCGAGCACCACGAGTTCGAGGCTGGTACGGCTCTGCTGACCAGCACGCTTGATGTGGGCGAGAGAACCGGGTGGAGAATGGGCCATCCCTCGTTCCTCGGTACCCTTGCGGAGGGCGCCGCCGGCCTCGGACAGATTGCCAAAGGGCTCGCCATCGTCGATCAGGCGCTTGCGAAGGCGAATCACGGGGGAGAGCTTTGGTACCTTGCTGAACTTCTTCGCATCAAGGCCGGGCTGCTGCTCCAGGAGACGGAAGATCAGTCCATCGCGGCGGCGGAAAACTGCTTTCGCGAGGCGCTCGACGTTGCTCGGCGACAAGGTGCCCTATTCTGGGAATTGCGGTGCGCTTTGGACCTTGCTGACTTGAGGGTAAGGCAGGATCGGCAGGACGAGGCGCGCCAAATCCTCGCGCCGGTCTACGACAGGTTCACAGAAGGATTCGAGACAGCGGACCTGCGCTCCGCGAGGGCGATCCTTGAAAAGCTGCCGTCTTAACGCCTTGGACCGGGGCGATGAGATGCCCTCAACGCCACCTCACGTAAGACCCGCTATGTGATCTCAGCGCTCGGTATTGGCTAGGGTTCCACTTTCGAGATCAGTCACTAACCTGACTACCATTGTAGGATAACATCAATTCATGACCGTGCCCGAAAGGGTGTTCAGCATCGACATTCTGCTTTGAGCGTTTGCCCGGCGCTGCGATGTTGACGACGTTATTCCTGGATCTACTGAGTACGCTTTCCGAAGAATTCGTGACCTCGGAGGCGGTCGCCCGCGCCGAACAGGGCCTAAGCGTTTGGTGTGCGGCTGAAACGCTGCGTGCCACAGCAGAGATACTCTTGAAGGCGATGGGCCGGAGAGGATGAAATGCGCACCTCTCTGTGCAACATGCGTCGCTCTTTCTCGGCGACAAAGTTTTTTGAACGTCTGGAGCGTGACTAAGAAGAGTAGTACGACGACGACGAAGCCGCCCACGCAGCTGCATTTCTAAATGAGCTGTCTCCGAACGCTGTCTTGACGGCTACGGTGTTGCGGCGACCGCCAGGTCCGTGGTGTCGTCTCTATTCTCCGCAACGACGATGGCAGCGTTGCGAGCGTCAGTGTGAGCCACAATCCCCTCGATGCCGTTCTGTTGCCTTCAGCCCGCCTCGGCGAATTGCTTTCGAAAGAACTCGGATCGGATGCCCTTTTATAAACGCCGATGGGTCGTTCTGGCCAAATAGGCTGACAGGCCGTCAGACAAGCATCGCGGCCCTCGTCACCGGCGGTTCACGCGGCATCACGCGTCATGACCGACGGTGGCCGCATTATTTCGATGTCATCGGGCATTGCAACGCGCGTCGGCAGCCCGGGCATGGCGGATTATGCGTCCACCAAGGCGGCGATCGAAGGTTATAGCAAAGGTGCCGCGCGAGATCTCGGTGCCAAAGGCAGCACCGTTAACGTGGTTTCTGTAGGCTCGGTCGATACCGACATGAACCCGGCCAATGGCCCTTATTCCGAGTTGCAGAAAGCTAGCAATGCTCTTGGCCGATACGCACGGCCGGAAGAAATTGCAGCGGGTGTGGCGTTTCTCGCGAGCCCCCAGGCGTCGTTTGTCACAGGTGCCGTTCTGGCAGTCGATGGTGGCTACGGCGCGTAGACCGCTAGGTTGCGTTGGAGTGCAGCTGTGCGTTCGCATCGATTGATCCGTGATGATCTTGCCACCGCGCTCACCGATCGCATCGGCAACCCCCACGCTGTAGACCGTCGCCGACCTGTTGTGCATTTAATCTATTGATCGCCCCTTGCGGTGGCAGATCGGGATTGCCGTCATCATTACGTCCGGGTTTAGGTTTTCGGTACGCACCGGGTGTGTTATCCTTTTGCCCGAGGCCGCCTGCCACGACCCAGGAGGCAAGCCATGGCGCAATGTCACGCTCCATCGCCGATCTTCCTACTTTGCTTCTGCGCCGCGGCTTGCGGTTCTGATTGTCGCAGTCGCACTTTGGTTCGCGCTTCTACATGGGCCCTGACCTTCACTGTCTGAGAGGTGGCATATGGGAACCAATGACTCCGTGCAGTTTGCTGGGGGCGTGCTCGGCCGGCACCGGCACATCTGCGCTTTCTTCAACGGCATCGACGAGCAGCACAGGGTGCTTCGCTCGTTCATCAAAGACGGGTTCGAGCGAGGGGATAAGGCTTTTCATCTCGTTGACCCCGAGCTACGGGAAGAACATCTAAAGCGGCTCGCCGAAGCAGGCATCGATGTGCACGAGGGAATCGATACCGGCCAGTTGGAGGTGCGACCGTGGCAAGACGCTCCGCTTCGCGGAGGCCGGTTTGACCAGGACGCCTGGCTGACGTCGTTCGAACAAGTGCTTCGGTCCGGGCCGGCAGCAGGATACGCGCAGACAAGATTCCTGGCGCACATGGAATGGGCGCTCGTCGACTTGCCAGGTGTCGAGAACCTGATCGAGTTCGAGACGCGGGTGAACTATGTGATTCCCAAGTACGACGATATCGTGATCTGCGCGTATGATCTGTCGAAATTTGGCGCGAGCGTCGTGATGGACGCCTTGCGGACGCACCCTGCCGTGATTGTCGGTGGGGTATTGCAGGAGAACCCGTTCTTCGTTCCACCGGACCAGTTCCTCCTCGAGATACGGGAGCGACGGTAGGTTAGCCAAGGATGGCGAGCCAATAGATGCCGATAGATTCTGATCCTGATATCGTCCGGCTCCGAACAGCGCTCAGGGATCTTGTGGCACTGTCTATCGTCCCGGCGGCGTGGGTAGGGAGAGAACCGCCTGCCATCGCCGCCGGATTGGCCGATGTGCTGACCCGATCGTTGTGCGTGGATTTCGCCTTCGTGCGTTTGTGCGATCCCAAAGGGGGCGCCGCAGTCGAAGTGTCGCGCGGCAACGCATGGACATCGTTTCCGGAATGGCTTCACCATTACCTCGCCGTCATCGGCCGGTTTTCACATAGGGAAGTCGTTCCCGACGTTGGCGGGCGCGCGCGGCCATGCCGCGGTGTTGTCATTCCCATCGGCGTCCATGCGGAGGGCGGTCTGGTTGCTGCCGCGAGCGGTCGCACCAACTTTCCCGACGAGATCGATCAGTTGCTGCTGTCTGTGGCGGCAAATCACGCCGCAACAGCATGTCAGAGCGCCCGCCTCCTGCATGAGCGCGGCTGCGCAGAAGAGGCGTTGCGCGAAAGCGAGCAGCGCTGGCGGAGCATGGCCGAGGCGCTGCCGCAGCTGGTCTGGGGTGCTACGCCGGACGGCGCGTGCGACTACTTCAGCACCCAATGGACGGAATATACCGGCATCCCGGAGAGCGAGTTGCTCGGCTGGTGCTGGCTCGACGTGCTGCACCCGGACGACCGGGAACCCACACGGCATTGCTGGAAGGATTCGGTAGCGGGGTGCCGCCCCTATGACGTGGAATACCGTGTTCGCCGGCGGGATGGCGTGTACGGCTGGTTCAAGACACGCGGGGTGCCGATCCGAGACAGCGGAGGCAACACCGTCAAATGGTTCGGGAGCTGCACCGACATCACCGGCCTGAAGCGCCTGGAAGCGGAACGCCACCGGTTCATTTCTCTCGTCGAGAACAGCACCGAGTTCGTTGGCATGTGCGATTTGTCAATGAAGCTGTTTTTTGTGAACGATGCAGGACGGCGGCTAGTGGGACTGGACAGTCTGCAACAAGCGCTGGAGACCGACGTCAAAGACTATTTCTTTCCCGAAGATAGGGAGTTCGTCTTCGAGCAGTTTCTCCCCCAAGCCCTCCGCGAAGGTCGTGGCGACGTGGAGATTCGGTTCCGCCATTTCAAGAGCGGCGCACCGATTTGGATGCTTTGCAGCATATGGCCGCTTACGGATCCAGACGGCAGCCACGTTGGCTTTGCAACTGTCAGCCGCGACATCAGCGAGCGCAAGCGGACGGAAGAAGAACTTCGCCAGGCGCGCAACGAACTCGAGACGAAAGTGGCGGAACGGACTGCCGAATTGCGTCGGACCACCGCCGAAGCGATAGCTGCGCAGCAGCGCTTCCGGGCCTTGGTCAATACGCTCGAGGGGATTGTGTGGGAAGCGGACGCGCAGACGTTCGCATTCTCGTTCGTCAGTAATCAGGCGGAGCACATCCTGGGATACCCGTTGGAACGCTGGTCAGAGCCGACATTCTGGAGGGATCATCTCCACCCGGAAGATCGCGACTGGGCGGTGGAGTTCCGCATCAAGGCCACATCAGCGAACAATAGCCACGATTGTGAATACCGCATGATCGCGGCCGACGGACGTGTGGTGTGGCTGCGCGATCTCGTGACGGTCGTCGTGGAAAGAGATCGTGCCACGCGACTGCGTGGCGTCATGGTTGACGTCACGAAGCCGAAAGTGGGCGAAGAGGCCTTGCGTCAGGCGCGGGCGGATCTCGCGCACGTAAGCCGGGTGACTACGATGGGGGAGCTGACGGCTTCGCTCGCGCACGAGATCAGGCAGCCAATTGCCGCCGCAGCCACAAACGCCAGCGCCTGCTTGCGATGGCTGGCGCGCGATTCCCCCGATGTGAAAGAAGCGTGCGACGCCGCGTCACGACTCGTCAAAGACACAAGCCGTGCGGAGAACATCATCAACCGGATCCACCTGATGTTCAAGAAGGGAGCGCCGCAACGCGAGTTGGTTGACGTGAATGAAGTCATTCGAGAGATGAGCGTCCTGCTGCAGCATGAGGCAAGCCGATGCTCGATTTCGATCCGTGCTGAGCTTGCCCCAGATCTTCCCGAGGTCCTGGCAGACCGTGTACAATTACAGCAGGTCTTGATGAACCTCATGCTCAACGGCATCGAGGCCATGAAGGACATGACCCCGGCGGGCGAGCTTACGATCAAATCGCAGCAAGACGACAAGCACCTGCTGATCTCGGTCAGCGATACCGGGGTGGGACTAACCTCCGATCAGGCGGACCAGATCTTCAAGGCTTTCTTTACCACCAAGCCCCAGGGCACGGGCATGGGGCTGCCAATCAGCCGGTCTATTATCGAGTCTCATGGTGGCCGCCTGTGGCCCACCGCCAACGCTGGGCGCGGCGCAACCTTTCACCTCACTCTGCCCCGTGAAGGCGAGATGAAGCCGCCGGGCCAGAACCACGCAACTGCTGCTCGCGCCACCACTCAAGCAAAATCGATAGATTCGAAGTTGAGCCCCACGTCGACGGTTAGGCGATAGACATCGGCGCCCTGGCAGAACGGGCATGCGGAGAGGCTCATCGGCTCGATCCGCCGGGAATGCCTCGATCACATCGTCGTCCTCGGCGACGCCCATCTGCGTCGGATACTTGCGGCCTACACAGGATATTACAACGAACTCCGGACGCATCTATTGCTGAGTAAGGATTCGCCGAGCCATCGGTCGATTCAGCGGTTTGGCCAGATCATTCCGCGACCGATCCTCGGCGGACTTCATCATGAATACTGCCGGATGTAGTTATCGGTACGAACAACGATGTCGAGATCATGCGCGAGGCGCCGAACTATCGCGGCGGGATGTGAAGAAGAGGGGCCAGCCCGGCCGCGACCTGCTCGGCGATCAGCCTGGCGCCGGCGGGACTGGGGTGGTTTTTCAGAAAGACGGCGTGGATGCCGCCCGCCGCGATCGCGCGGTCATAGGCCGCGAAGGTGTCGACGGTCGCCAGGCCGGCATCGGCAGCGCATTTCAGGACGCCACCGGCGATGCGGCGTTGATCCTGGCTGAAATCGGCGTCCTCCCATGTATAGGGATCGTATTCGGCCGCCACCAGGGCTGACGCCTTGACGTCGCGCGCCAGCGCGGCGAGGCGTTGCATCAGCGCGCAGGCGACGCGTTCGCCCTCGCCGCGCGGCAGGACGCGGTCGTGATCGACCGCCCATTCGTACTGCCAGCCCTTGAGTCGCAGGAAGGTGTCGAGCGCTACTGAATAGCCGAAGATCCGCTGCGCCCAATCAAGCGTGTCGGGCGGCGCCGGCGAGGGCGGCGCCGGGACGTTGCGCAGCTTTAGCCGGTCGCCTTCAAGCTCGAAATACGGCTTCTCGGTGCCCCAGACCCGCCGCATCTCGGCGCGTCGCAGGTCGTCGGGAATGAAGCCGATGACGAACGCCGCCGGCTTCAGTTCGGCCGCGGCCCTCTCGGCGCGCAAGATTGCCTGGTCGATGCCGTAAGCGGTGACGCCGGCATTGACGACCGGCCACTGGACGATGCCTTGCAGTTGGGCCGGCCAGGTGACGGCATCGGCCACCTCGTCGCCGTGGGTGTAGGAATCGCCCAGGGCCACGATCGGCGGCTTGCCGGCCAGGTCGGCGGGCAGCGCCGCTATCAGCCGGTAGCTGTGCGCATCGTAGTTGATGTCGGCCGACTTGAAATTTGGCGCCGAGATGAAGCCCAGTTGCGCGTCGTAGGTGAAGTGGCCGCTGCGCGAGCCGGCCGTCGTATTGCGCTCCGCAAGCACGAGATTGGGCCATTTCAGCAGCCACTCGGGCCCCCGCCATAACCGCGCGCCGATCTCCAGGAAAAGCAGCGAGAACAGAACCGATCCGATTACCAACGTGATACGCCCGAACATCAGTGCAAGACTCCTTGAAGGCGGGCGGCGACGATCTCCGCCATCAATCGATTGCCGGCATCGTTCATGTGCCATAGCCCATAGAGGCGGCGCGGATCGCCGCTGGCGGCCAGGCTGTCGAAGCTGTCGAGCACGGCCAGGCCCTGCTTTTCCGCGCAGGCGAGCAGGCCGTGCGCCAGGCGCCGCTGCTCGGCGGCGAAGGCGGGGTCCTGCCACACCATCGGATCGTACTGCGCCAGCACGAGCACCGGCGCGCCGCTCTGCTGCTGCAGGGCCTTCAGGCGCCCGGTCAGCAGACAGGCGATGCGCTCGCCGTCGCCGGCGGGATGGACGCGCACATGGTCGCCGAACCAATTGTGCAGGAGATCGAGGCGCCGAAGGATGAAATCGAACAGGAAGGAATAGCCCAGCGTGCGCTGCCAGACATTCAGCGTCGCGTCCGGCTCGGGCGTGAGCGGCACAGGCACGTTGCGCAGCGCCAACCGGCCGTTCTCGATGTCGAAATACGGCTTCTCGGCGCCCCAGATGCGGTGCATCTCGGTGCGGTTGATATCGTCGGCGATGAAGGAAACGACGATGGCCGCCGGTTTGCGTGCCTGGGCGAGCGCCTCGGCGCGCAGCACCGACTGGTCGAAGCCGTAGCCGCTGACGCCGCCATTGAGCACGGGCCGGTCGAGCA
>WNFR01007165.1_pt1 | contig 11344 bp, 10 predicted proteins | sample 5400221 | NCBI WGS metagenome assembly WNFR01 (sample SAMN13153357, study PRJNA577476) | soil metagenome | isolation source: 40 cm soil under Madrone tree | place: USA:California | collected 2016-06-14 | reverse complement strand
CGCTTAATTTGCCAAAAATTCTTTGAGCTAAATCGACAGCGACCGAGCCTACCGACACCGCGCCACGCGCAATGTCCGTGTGCGTGCGCACCTGTTTCGCCACTCGAAAGGCGCGCTGAAACAAACGATGCAAATACGGACCGGCTGCTCCGGATGTTCTGGCCGACTCGTATGCTTTCTTGGCCTGGCCGAGTATTTCGCTTTCGCCGACAACCATGGAGTCGAGTCCAGAGGCAACCCGGAAAAGATGCTGCACGCACTTTTCGGCCTCGTACCGATAAAACGGAGGCGCGTAATCGTGAGGATCGATGTCGATTCTTCGCGTGAGGCAACGTGCAATTTCATCCGTGGAAACGCGTTTTTGCGAAACCGCATAAACCTCCACCCGATTGCACGTCGTCAGTAACAACGCTTCGGCGCAACCCGTTTGGCCTAAGATCGATTCAGCCGTCGCGCTACCGGTCAGCTGCTCCCGCGTCGCGACGTCCGCGGTATGATGACTTAATCCGAGACAGAAAAGATTCATGGCAGCGGACTCATTTCCGCGGTGAATTCGATTCCCCAGAGAAGCGCCAATGCCACGCTAAATCCAATAATGCATAACGTGGCCACCCATCTCGGCGCGAACCACCGAAGGTGACGACCTTGTAAAATCGTCGCGTAAAGCAGCCAGACCCCAATAGCGGCCACAACTTGCACGCGCGGCAATGGGTGGCCGGTAAAGAAACCGCTCACAATGCCCAGCGTGTAAAGCGCAAAGCCCCACCACAGCAGCCGGGTGATGGTTGCATAAAGATCTGTCAGCGGCGGCAGATGATAAAAAACAGAATGCAACTGATGCGTTTTAAGCTGCCGTTCCTGGATCAGATACATGACGCCAGCAATGCAAGCGAGAGCGAACGCCCCGTAGGCCACGGTCGAAATCGAAGCGTGAAATTCCAGCCACGGATTGGCTGGCACTTTCACCGGGTGACGAATGTCGATTGGCGCTACGAGCGCAAAACCTTGCAGCAAAACCACCAGCGGTGCGGTGAACGCGCCCATCAACGAGAGGCGATACAACGGGCCCACCAGCATGTACATCAGCGCCACCGACCACGCCAGAAAAACGAAAACCTCAAACAGGTTCGTCAACGGACAGCGACCCAGCGCATGACCACGGACCGACAAGAACGCCGTCTGAAAGACAAATCCCAAGCCGACCGCAAAAAAATTGAATCGCATCGGACGAAACATTCCACCACGCAACTCAACAATCGTGTGCACAACTGCTGCGAGAAAACAAACTGTCGAAACGATGAGAAGATAGCGATCCACCGGGACAGGTTATTCTAGATTGCCGTCCCGACTTGGCAATCCTCTGTAAAATCACCGCGTGATTGCTAATTTGCTCCGCCGACGCATCTGTCGCGGACAAGCTTGATTGACCTTTCAGTTTAGCCCGCTAGCGTTCGCGCCGATGGCGTTGGACATACTTGGAAAACTCCGCGCTGCTGTTCGCGACGTGCCCGATTTCCCAAAGAAAGGAATCGTGTTCAAAGACATCACGCCGGTCTTGAATGATCCCGCGTTGTTCCGTGCGTCGATTGATCTTTTTCTGGAGCGCTGCCGCGGGAGAAAGATTGAAAAAATCGTCGGGATCGACGCACGCGGTTTCGTTTTTGGATCGGCGGTGGCGTATGAACTTGGTGTTGGTTTCGTGCCGGTCCGGAAGCGCGGCAAGCTTCCGTACCGGACGGAGGTCGCGAAATACTCGCTCGAGTATGGTGAAGCGGAAATAGAGATGCACGTCGATGCTGTGACCGTGGGCGAGCGCGTTGTGTTGGTAGATGATTTACTCGCGACCGGCGGGACTTCTGCTGCCGCGGCTGTGCTTATCCGTAAAGCTGGCGGAAACCTGATCGAAGCGCAGTTTCTAATTGAGTTAGAATTCCTTCATGGCCGCAAGCAACTCGAACCGACACCGGTCACGTCGTTTCTGAAATACTGAATTTTTTCAGGGCGGTAAAACGCATGTAGTGCGGACGCTACGAATCCTATTCTTCTGCGATGGTGGGGGGATTTGGATTTTGGATTTCCAACTTTAGATTAACCGCGATCTAAACTGGCGATGAGAATGTCCCGACATCTGGAACAAGTTCTGGCGCACGCCGAAAACCGTCTTGCGAACACAGGGACCAGACGACCAACGGAGGTTCTCCCGCTTTACAAAAAATTTCTCAAAGTTGAAGAGCACCGGCTGCGACTGAAGCATCAGGCCGGCGGGGGTGGCCGCGAAATTTGCGCGCGGCGCGCTGAGCTCGTCGATATTCTGTTGCAATACGTTTTCAGTGCTGCTACCGCGGCTGCTCGCGAAAATGGCCGGGCGGAGGTTCGGCTGGCGTTGATTGCTCTCGGCGGATATGGCCGGGGCGAGCTCAATCCTTTCAGTGACATTGACGTCATGCTGTTGCATCGGCAACGAGACGAGATTTCGCCGCACCTGGAGGAAATGGTGAATCAAGTCCTCTACCTGCTGTGGGATAGCGGTTTCAAGGTTGGCCACTCCACGCGTTCCATTAAAGAAGCGATTGCCCAGGCCAACCGTGATATGCGCACAAAGACCGCCATGCTGGAGTCGCGGTTTCTCGCTGGCGACGAAGAGCTGGCGGGCGAATTTCGGGAGCAATTTCGTTCAAAATGTGTCGAGAGGTATGAACGCGAATATGTCGAAATGCGCATGCAAGACCAGGTCGCCCGGCACAAAAAATTCGGCGACAGCGTTTATCTGCAGGAGCCCAATCTCAAGAGCGGCTGCGGCGGGCTGCGCGACTATCAAAATTTGCTTTGGATAACCTACTTCAAGGAAGGCTCGCTGAGCACGAACCAGTTGGTGGGGAAAGATTGGCTGAGCGAAAGCGACCAGCGACGGATCGAGAGGGCCTACGATTTTCTCCTTCGCTTGCGCACGGACTTACATTACGCGACCGGGCGTGCCACCGACGTATTGCACATCAACCTGCAGGAGCAAATCGCCAAACGGCTCCATTATTCTCCCCGAAACGGCCAGCTCCGGAGCGACGCGCTTATGCGGGACTACTACGACAACACGCGAAATATCTTGCGGGTGACCGAACGCATCACTGAGCAATTTGTGCGCGGATACGTCACAAACAAGACCCGTTCTCTTTTTAGTTTTCTCCCGTTAATTAGAGCTGACAAAACTCCAATCGGGGACTCTTTCTTTATTCGCAATAAACAATTGCATCCGGCGCTGCGGGATATTTTTCGCAAAGATCCTGAACAGATGATGCGGGCCTTTGAGTTGGCGCTGGAGCGCGCCTTGGATCTTAGCCCGGAACTGGCGGATTTATTGAGCAGAAACCTCGGCCAGGTTACCCGCACCTATCAGTATGCACGCGGGCCGCGCACGATCTTCAAATCGATTCTTTCGCAAAAAGGGAAAGTGGGACGCATCCTGCGGATCATGCATCGGGTGGATTTTCTCGGCCGCTACATCCCCGAATTCGGCCAGCTCACCTGCCTGGTGCAGCATGAGTTTCTGCATCGTTACACAGCCGACGAGCATACTTTGGTATGTATCGACAAACTCGACGCGCTGGCGGAGACGAATGATCCCAAGCTGATTGCTTATCGCAAAATTTTTGAGGAGCTTGAGGACCCGCTGGTCCTCTATCTCGCGCTTCTTTTGCACGACAGCGGCAAAGCTGTTGGCGCACGGCCGCACTCTGAAGCAAGCGCGCTCTTTGCCCAGCGCGTCGCCACCCGTCTGCAGTTGTCCTCCGAGGAGCGCAAGTCGCTTATTCTGCTGGTTGATCATCATCTTACCCTCTCCAGGATCGCGCAGCAGAGAAACCTGGATGACCCAGCCACAGTGACAGAGTTGGCGCACATTGTGAAACACCAGAAAAACCTGAACGCGCTCATGCTGCTGACTCTGGCAGACGGCCAGGGCACAAGCGCCGAAGCGTGGTCGGATTGGAAGGAGTCCCTCGTCTGGCAGTTGTTTCACCAGACCTCGCGTTATCTGGCCGACCGGAAATCTTATGACGAACAAACAAGAATCGAGCGCCAAAGCTTGCAGGCTGCTGTGTCCGAGAAACTTTCGCCGGACTACGCAGAGGAAATTGAAGCGCACTTTGAGTTCATGCCGGATCATTACTTCCGCGCGAGCGATCTCCCCGAGATCGTCGAGCACCTGAAATTATTCCGGTCGTTCCTCGAGAACGTCTCTACGGGACGAGAGCTTCCGCTGGCGCCAGCAATCAAATGGAAGGTTGTGCCGGAGCAGGGGCACACTGTTATGACCTTCTGCACGTGGGAGCGCGAACGGTTGCTGGCAAAAGTTGCCGGATCATTTTCCGTTGTGCCGTTGAACATTTTGAGCGCCGACGTTTTTCCGCGCGGCGACAACGTGGTGCTCGGAGTTTTCCGCGTGTGCGACATGAACGCCCGCCCGGCCACCGACCCGCGAGATTTCACGCTGGTAGAGCAAACTTTGCGACGAGCCCTCGAAGACGAAGGCTTCCATTTTCTGCCACTAATCGAAAAGGCGAAGCGCCAAAGCCGTCGTCTCGCGCCGGCAATTGAATTTCCGACGCGCATTGCCATCGATAACAGAACACACCCAAGCTACACGCTCATTGAGATTCAAGCTCCGGACCGGATCGGATTGCTCTACGACGTGGTGAACTGTCTTGATCGCGAAAATATTTTAATCCCGCTGTCTCGTATTAATACGCAGGCCGGCGCTGCAATTGATACGCTGTATGTGGTGGACGGCGCCAACCACGCCAAGATCACCGATTCGCACCGGATCCGGATGATCCAGCAGCATTTAAACAACTCGATCTTAAGTGGAGGCGCTGCGAAATCGCAGTAGAAAACACAAGCGCGTTTCAGTTTGCTACGAACTGTTTCGGTCTCATGAATGTTCTTATTCTCGCAGCCGGGTACGCAACGCGCCTCTATCCGTTAACGCTCAAGAAGGCGAAGCCGCTTCTCGTGGTCGGAGGCAAACCGATTATCGAGTGGGTGGTGGATAACCTCGCAGGGGTTCCTGATCTGGGAACGATCTACGTAGTAACAAACGACAAATTTGCGGCTGACTTCCAAGCTTGGAGCGAGCGCTATCGGAGCCAGCAACCGGAATTCAAATTCCAAATCATCAACGACGGTTCCACGAGCGATGAAGATAAGTTGGGTGCGATTGGCGACATCAGTCTTGTCGTCTCGCGCGAGAACTTGACTCAAAGCAGCTTGTTAATTGTTGCTGGCGACAACCTGTTAACTGAATCGCTGTCGAATTTTGTGAAATGTGCCAGAGGAACTGACGCGACGGTTGCTGTCTATGATGTCGGCGACGCTGAAGCCATCAAACAATACGGCAACATCAGCGTTGATGGGGATGGAATCATTACCCGCTTCGAGGAAAAACCGAAAAACCCCCAGGGAACCCTGGCTGCAGTCGCTGTTTACTATTATTCGCCTGCGGCTCTCTCTCTTTTAACGACGTATCTGGCTGCCGGCAACAATCCCGATCAGCCAGGCCGCTTTGTGCAATGGCTCTATACGCGCAAACCGGTAAAAACGTTTCAGATCAAAGGCAAATGGCTCGATATCGGGAGCAAGGAAACGCTGGAGAACGCAGATAAGATTCTCGCGAAGCTCAAAACGTGAGAATGACCAAGCACGAATGACGAATGCCGAACGAAGCTCGAATGACAAATGACCGAAGAACAAGCGCTCCTTCTTCGTCATTTGGACTTTGTCATTCCTTCGTCATTCGGCATTTGTCATTTTAACCGCCCTTCATCAAACTCGATCAGATCAAAATAAGTCTGAATATCTTTGCGCCCTTCGCCGCCCGCCTCTTTGAGAAAATGCATGAAGCGCGCCTTTTTGGCAGCAGTGTCGGGATGCCGCGAAATCATCGCCTGGTCCCATTGTTCAATTTCCTCGGGCGAATGTTTAGCGCCGTTTATCTGCACCCATTTCAGGATCGCCGTGTCATCGTCAAGTTTGTTGGCGATTTCTTCAAATGCGTCGCCGTCGATTTTGAGAAACGCCAGTAAATGTTTATCGAAGCCAACAGTTTTATAGTTGTAACCGTCAAGCAATCCTTTCCGATGCAGTCTGGCCTTGTCGATCAAACGCGGCAGATGCACGTAACCGCCAAGTTTCTCGTAAGGACTGCGTGGATGCAGTCTTGACATGGGGGTCGGCGTTATGTCGCGGGCAAAGGCCGCGGTGCTGCTTCTGGAAAATTCGACTCCGGCGCGCTCGCGGCGGCCCGCTCTTGTTCCTGCAATAATTCTCCCTGTGTCAGGCCGATCTGACCGATGACGAGCTGGCCGGAAAACATCCCGCCTTTTTCCACTGTAATGGCCCTTGCCGTGACATCGCCTTCCAGTGCGCCTTTCCTCTCCACCGTGACCGTTTGCGCAACGATCTCGCCCGACATTCTGCCTTTGATTTCGACGCTTTCCGCGCGGATTCTGCGGAAGCAGTGAATGTTGGCTTTGCGATCAACCATGACGTGTCGAGCGCTGATACGCCCCGGAATTTTGCCTGAGAAGTTGATCGTCGCGGTGTCGCAATGCAGATTCCCGCGCAGCCTGCCTTCGATTAAGGCGGATCGGCAAACGATGCTGCTGCTGGCCAGATCGCCTTTGCCGGTCAGATGCACGTCGCCCCGGGTTCGAATGCTTCGGCTGAAACCGCTGGTGATTTTGTAGTCGCGCAGATCAATATGCGCACTACACGACGGGCAGATTGTCGAAGTCGCCGCGCCACTGACCTGCTGTTTTCGTTTACAATCAAAACACTCGATGACGGAACTGCGTTGTCGCTTCCAAAAATCCTCGAATCTGCCAAGAATGGAGGAGCTCTCCGGCGGGGGCGCTTCTTCTCTTGTGCGCAGTTTCAGGCCAGGCTTCGGCGCGAATGGCAAAAACGAGCGGCCGCACTGGCGACAGATCGAGCTTTTGGCCGCAGCATATTCCATCTGCTTAAAGCCGCAGTGCGGGCATTCCGCACTGACTTTTACAAGCGACGGATTGGCCACTGGACCCTAAGCCGAGATCCTTTCCTTATGCGCGCGCTCCAAAGGCTGCTTTGATGGGCTCGCTCGGCCGCACAACCTCAGGGCGAGCTGCCGCCTTGGCGGAATACGTTCCGCTGGTGACTTCCGACTTGCCGATGAAAGTGGCCCCCTCTTCGATGGTGAGACGCGCTGCTTTCAGATCTCCCTGCAACACGCATTTGGATTTTAGCTCGCAACGCTCAGCCACGGTAATGTTGCCGTGCACTTTGCCATAGACGGTGATCGATTTGGTTTTTATCTCGCCCCGAATTTCAGCGTTTTCACCGACGGTCAAAGTGCCATCAGAGTTAATATCCCCTTCGACCTTCCCGTCGATGAGAAGTTCCTTTTGGAACTTAATCGAGCCTTTGATTTCGACATCGCTCGAAAGGATGTCTTTACCTCCATGATCTGCCATAGGACTTGAATTTGGATTATCGATTATTGTTGGTGTTTCTGGTTCTTCGCGACTCGCAGGATGATTGTTGTCATCTGTATCCGGATACCGCGGCTCTTCTCGGACCGGCGGTATCGGCTTTTGCAGTCCGAATCTCTTGAGCATTAGATAGATTGTGACACTCGCCGATGCCTGTCAACGGATTCTCGTTTGTAATCGGAACTTTTTATTCGTTTTTATCGTTCAACAGCAGTCCGGTATAGTTTGAACGCCGCGGTCTGCGCGGAGAAAATCAGGAAACGCGGCACTTGGCCGGGCGTTCGATCCAATACGCGACAGAGCGGAGGCAGGGGTAATGCCTGGCTCAGAACGGCTGCGGAATTTTGCGCCACACGGTCCGCATCGTACGCACAAACCCACGCTACCCGGTGGTTCTGCAGAATTTCGCGCGCTTTCTGCAAATCATCGGAAAGAAAGAATCGCGCGCTATCTGCGATGCCGTTGAGGCTTTCGTGCGAACTTCCGGCCACTCCAGGCTGCCCGGACCAATAGGCGATCGAGGGCGAAAGCCACCACGGCGCAAGAAACGGAAGCACGTCGCGCGATTGCATACTGAGTGCCAGTTTGCGCAACTGCGCCGATTCATTCCGCCGTTCCACACGAGCGGCTAATTGCGTTTCATTTGGCCAAAGCCTTTCATCCCAATCGCGCAAAATCGGAAAGATCGATAACACAAATGCGATCCAAACTGCTACTGGCGATTTGATTGGCGCCAGCAAAACCGGAAGCGCAAGCGCAAATATCAATACAAAAAAATATCCCCAGCGCGCTTGCCAAATGGTGAGCAAGTACGTGGCGAAGAGAAGAACATAAACTGGTAGGGCGCGACCGAGCCTGCCCTGAGCGAAGTCGAATGGGTGCGCGCCGTCTCTTCGCGTCCTGATATTCATCCAAATCAAAAACGGCGCGACCAAAAGCAAATACCCGCACCACCGCAACCAAACCGGATTTGTCGGCGACACGTGGACGAGTTCGCCGATCGTGCGTGACCAGTTTTTGAAAATCAGATCAGGATGCAAAATCGATAACGACGGGATGCGACGCTCGATCAAGAGCGCAATCGCAATGATGAGAACAAAACATAGCCCGTCGGCACCACGAGATTTCGCGCGGAGCGCCTTTCGGTTTTCAAGCGCTCCCACCATTATCACCAGTAGGAATAAAATCAGCGATTCGTAAGCAGAATTCCAAATCGCCAATCCCCACGCGACTCCGCTCACGATGCCCCACCGTGCGCTCGGCGGGCCTGTTGCTTCCCGATGGCTCCACTCCGCGCAAATCGCAATCGTCACGAGCAGCATCGATAAAGATTGATGATCAGGCCTGCCAAGCTCCGTCCCGTGAACAAGAATGGGACTGATCGCGTACAGGCTCAGCATCACCCAGCGATACTGGAAGTTCATTTGGCGCGACCACCACCAGAGAAACCAGCCGTCAAGCAGCGCAAGTAACGGCGAAACAAATGCCCCTGCTAAATCGAGTGCGTGCGCCGTGAATGGCTTTAGGAGAAGCAACAAACCGAGAATAAGATAGTCCAGCGGCACGGTCGTGTGCGGTGTGGTCCCCTGTGGAAAATTTTCAAACGCATGATGCCGCACGATCAATCCCGGCTTTGCCTCGCACATCTGCACGCGCGTCATCCGCGCATAACAATCCGCGTCAACAAAGTAAATGTTCCCGGCGACAAAAACGTCCTGATAATTCGCGCACCGTGTTGCCAGGATCAATGCGCTGAGAAGGGCGATCTCAGCAAAAATCAGAACAAATCGCGCGAATCGTGGCACAAATCGAGAATCGCAAATCGGCGATCCAAATCGAAATCAAAAATACAGTGGCATTGAAAATTGGACGTTGGACTTTGAATATTGGATGTTCGCCACGCGAAAACGGGCCTGTAGCTCAGCGGTTAGAGCAGCCCCGAAAGCATTCGGGGTTGGTCATCAGCGATTCGCATGATTAAGTTTGGAAAGATCACGGGCCTGTAGCTCAGCGGTTAGAGCAGGGGACTCATAATCCCTTGGTCCCAGGTTCGAATCCTGGCGGGCCCAGCCTCCGCTCGCAGCGCTGTAAGAGCAAAGGCTGCCACGCCGGAGTAAAGCGAAAGGGGGCCTATGTTGTGATCACACTGTTTCAGCGCTGCGAGACTACGGCTTGGCAGGCCAGCTTAAACTTCGCTTTGGAACGGAGCGAAAAAGCTAAATGGATTCTTCTCAGTTGCAATTTTCCCCTGCGTGTTGGAAGCTCTGCGTCCGCTCTGGGAGGAATTCTTATGAACCAGATCATCGATGCCATCGAGAAAGAACAACAAAAAGCCGACGCCAACACATTCAAGGTCGGCGACAGCGTCCGCGTCCATACGCGGGTTGTGGAGGGAGACAAGGAACGAATCCAGATATTTTCTGGCGTAGTGATTGGCCGTAAAGGACGCGGACTCAACGAAACATTCACCGTGCGCCGAATCTCGTATGGCGAGGGCGTGGAGCGAGTTTTCCCGTTGCATTCGCCGCGCATCGCAAAAATTGAGGTGGAGCAAGAGGGACGCGTTCGCCGCGCCAGACTGAATTATCTTCGTACCCGCAAAGGCAAGGAAGCAACAGCGGTAAGAGAATGATCAGTGGCGGGTGAAAAGTGACGAGCTTCGCGGCTCTCATTTTTTTCTGGTCACTCGTCACATGTCACTTGTCACTTTGCGCAAATCTGTCAATCATTTGCGCGGATGTACCGGCGCTGCGGATTTCGTTATGAGAAAAAACTGCGCGCTAATGGCGTCGCTCGCATAGCCGGCATCGACGAAGCAGGCCGCGGCGCGTTGGCGGGTCCAGTCGTCGCGGCTGCGGTGATCTTCCCCGAAAAATTCCGTCACCGTCGCCTGAATGATTCCAAACAACTTGCGCCCGAATTACGCGAGGCGATTTATTGCGAACTGGTCGCTAATCCCGAAGTCACATGGACTGTCGGCATCGTTGATTCCGCAGAGATCGATCGAATCAACATTCTGCGTGCGAGCCATAAAGCCATGCGCTTTGCAGTCGAAGCGCTGATCGATCAGCCCGATCACGTTTTGATCGATGGTCTGCCCGTTATTCCTTTTCCATTGCCGCAGACAGCTATCGTCGATGGCGATTGCATCAGCTTGAGCATCGCTGCCGCCAGCGTGATCGCCAAGGTCACGCGCGACAGAATGATGCGTGACTTTTGCGCGCAGTTTCCACAATATTCTTTCAGCCAGCATAAAGGTTACGGCACCGAACTGCATCTCGTTAAGCTCCATGAATTCGGCCCTTGCCCGATCCATCGCCGATCTTTCGAACCGGTGGCGCAACCGCTTCTCGCTCTTGAGGAACTCGCGGAAATCGGTCCATCTCCGGCGCGGCGCGCACGGCGAGAAGTTGGCGTGTCGATTCCTTCGGCGTAACGGATACAAGATTCTCTACCGTAACTTCAAGGGGCGCAGCGGCGGCGAGATCGACATTGTTTGCCGGGATAACGACACGCTCGTATTCGTCGAAGTAAAAACGCGCACGCGGGAAGATTTTGGCCGGCCTGTTGCCGCCGTCGACCGACAAAAACAAAAACGCATTTCTCGCGGCGGCCTGGCCTGGCTGCGGATGCTCGACAATCCCGATATTCTTTTTCGCTTCGATGTTGTGGAAGTCATCGTTGCGGATGACGCGAAACCACGCCTTGAATTGATCAAGAACGCATTCCCGCTCTCAAAGCCCTACCTCTACTGATCTGCGACCTATGTGTAGCGCCAAAGGCGCAGCACTCAACAGCAGCCCAGGGCAGAGCCCTGGGATTCG
>WNFR01007164.1_pt1 | contig 11346 bp, 11 predicted proteins | sample 5400221 | NCBI WGS metagenome assembly WNFR01 (sample SAMN13153357, study PRJNA577476) | soil metagenome | isolation source: 40 cm soil under Madrone tree | place: USA:California | collected 2016-06-14 | reverse complement strand
CGCCGCTGGCGGTGCAGCGGCAGGCGATCGTCCGTTCGGCGGTGCGTTCCCGTCCGACGCGACCGGCGGCCGCCCGCTCGTATCCGCCGCGGCCGCGCGCGGCGGCGAGACCTCGACCGGCATTCCGGCGCGCAGCTTGTCGATGCCATCGACGACGACGACCTCGCCGACGGCGATGCCGCGGTCGATTGCGGTGTCGGCGTCGTTTTGCGGACCGAGCGCCACCGGCCGCACCTCGACGGTGCGGTCCGTCTTCACCGCGTACACGAAGGTCCCTTGCGGGCCGCGTTGAATCGCCGCCGTCGGCACGAGGACGGCCTCCTTCCGGACGTCGAGCAGCAGGTGCACGTTGACGAACTGATTCGGGTAGAGCGCACCGTCGTCGTTCGCGAAGACGCCTTTCAAGCGTGTCGTCCCGGTGGCGCGGTCGATCTGGTTGTCGATGGCGTCGAGCCGGCCGGTCGCGATCTGCGTGTTGCCCGCGCGATCGTAGGCCTCGACGGGCAAGCGCGCGTTCGCGCGCAGCTTCGCGAGCACGGCGGGGAGGTCGTCCTCTGGAATCGTGAACATGACGGCGATCGGCTGGATCTCCGTAATGACGACCAGACCGGCATCGGTCGTATGGACGACGTTGCCGACGTCGACGAGGCGCAGCCCGACGCGACCGCTGATGGGCGCCGTCACCCGGCTGTAGGTCAGCTGCAGCTTGGCGTTGTCGATCACGCCCTGATCGACTTTGATTGCACCTTCGTATTGGCCGGCGGCGGCGACCTTGTCGTCGTACTCCTGCTTCGCGATCACGCCGTGCGCGAGGAGCTCGCGGAAGCGGGTGAGTGTCGCGGTCGCGTCCTTCAGCTGCGCGACGTCACGCGCCATCTGCCCCTCGGCCTGCGCGAGCTGTACTTGGAACGGGCGCGGATCGATCTCGGCGAGCAGGTCGCCCTCGTGGACGAGCTGCCCCTCCGCGAAGGCGACGTTGACGAGCTGCCCCTCGACGCGGGGCTTCACCGTCACGGTGTTGTACGCGGTCACGGAGCCGAGGCCGGTCAGGTAGACGGGCATGTCGCCTTGGCGCGCGGCGACGCCGACGACCGGCACCGCCCGTGCCGGCGCGCCCGCCGCTGCGGGATTGCCGGTCGTGGCGGGCGCATCGTCGGCGCGACGCGCGCCGTAGACGATTCGCGCGCCGACGGCGACCGCGACCAGCAGCACCACCCACATCCATCGACGTCGACGTTCCATCCGTGCCGCTCCCATCAATGCGTCCGTGAATTACGGACTGTCCAGTCAGTAAATGAGCGGTCCGGCAGCGAGTCAATACGGGTGCAGCGCCGTCAGCCGGTCTTCGATGCCGGTGGCACGGCCGCGTCGTCGGTGAACGCGGTGTAGATCGTGTGCCGCGGCGCCGCGAAGAGGCGGCGTACCATCGGCGCGAAGAATTCGAGCGGCAGGATCTCCCCGTTGGGATCGAAGGCGGGACCGTCGTAGCGCTCGCAGAAGAGCGCGGTGCGCTCGAACCAGGGATGGCCGCGGAATGCCTCGCGCGCGTCGCGGTCCATGCCGACGTGATGGAAGAAGTAGTAGCCCTGGAAGATCCCGTGCTTCTCGACCATCCAGTAGTTCTCCTCCGAGACGAACGGCTTCAGCACCGCCGCCGCGATGTCGGCGTGATTGAAGGAGCCGAGCGTATCGCCGAGGTCGTGCAGCAGGGCGCAGACGACGTACTCCTCGTCCTCACCGGCGCGGTGCGCGCGCGTCGCTGTCTGCAACGAGTGCTGCAGACGGTCGACGGCGAAGCCGCCGTAGTCGCCGTCGAGCAGCCGCAGGTGGGCGAGGACGCGGTCGGGCAGCCCGCGGGCGAACTCGACGAAGTTGACGCTGATGCTCGCCCAATCGTCGGCGGTGCACTGTTCCATGGTCGTGAAGCTCGCGCGTGGTGCGTCGGTTTTCATCGCCGGTCCTCCGGTAACCGCGAGAGTAGCGGGTGCGACGGGCTCATGCCACGTAGCCGCCGCGGCGCGACGTCATCGCGGCGACCGCGCGTGGATCAACGCGGTGACGCTGCGATCGACGCCGACTCGGGCCCGAGCCACCAGCGGCCGGGGTCGAGCTCGGATTGCTCGAACGGCTCGGCACGAAACGGCTCGGAGCCGCCGTGCGTGCTGGCGACGATCCACCGATCCGCCTCGAGACGGTAGACTTCGATCGTGCGCGCGAGCGGCTCGACGAGCCACAGACGGGCAACGTGCGCGCGGGCATAGATCTGCATCTTGCGAGCACGATCGAGCCGCGCGGTGCTGGGCGAGACGACCTCGCACGCCCAGTCGGGCGCGAGGTCGAACGCGGCGACGTTGGGCACCGACGGCATGCGCTGATGGCGCCAGCCGGCGAGGTCGGGGACGAGCACGTCGTCCTCGAGGTGCAGCTCCGGTTCCATGAGAATCCACCACCCACCTCGTCGCGTCGGATCGCCGGGCGGCGCGTGGAAGTCGTCGAGCGCTCGCGCGATGCCAACCGCCGCGAAAGCGTGCGGCGACGCGGGACGCGGGTTCGTGACGAGCTCGCCGCCGACGATCTCGGCGACGAGGTAGTCGGGGACGTTCAGAAGCTCGTCGTACCTGGCCGGTTTGCGGCGCGCGCTGCTCATGAACTTCCGTTTATCACGGCGCGCAGTCGCGAGACATCGCTACCCGTAGCGGAGAGTCGCATTGACGCTACGTCCGTGATCGACGTAAGCAAGCGCGCGGAGCCTACGAAGGAGCGACGACCATGCAAGCTATCGACCGACTCGTTCATCTGTTCCTTGCTGCCACCTTCGTTGCGTGCGTCATCATCGGCGCCGCCGCGACAGCGCGGGCAGCCGGTGACGAACACATCATTCGTGACGTCGAAGCTCGCTGGGTGAAAGCGGTGGCGGCAAAAGACGTCGCGTGGATCGCCAACCTCTACGCGCCGGACGGCCGATTGATGCCCCCGAATGCCAAGGCTGCCGTTGGCCGTGATGCCGTCCGCGCGGCCTGGACGGGGATGCTCGGTACGCCGGGCTTCGCGCTCACGTTCGTACCGGCGGAGGTTCGCGTCGCGAAAGCGGGCGACATGGCGTCGGACATCGGCACTTGGGAACAGCCGGGCCCCGACGGGAAAGTCGGCGACCAAGGTAAGTACGTCGTCGTCTGGAAGAAGCTGCACGGCGAGTGGAAGGTCCTCGCCGATATCTTCAATAGCGATCGACCGTCGCCGTAGGCGATGTCCTCGAGGCCGTGGACGGCAACGGGGCCGATCGTGGTACGAGGCTCCTGATGAAGACCGGCGAGGCAAGCGCGACCGCGATTTCAGCCGCTCGAGCTCGCGCGGCACACCTGACCTGCTATGCGGGCCCCAAGATCCACGAGGACGCCTTCGCGCTCCGTCTCACCGGAGACACGATCGAGGAGTTGCGGCGGATGTGGCGTCCCTCGGTTGCTGCCCAGCGTGCCGCGGCGTACTTCGCGCTGCGCCAACGGTTCTCGGAAGAGCGGCTCTTGGCTGCCGTCGAGCGGGGCGTGCGCCAAGTCGTCCTTCTTGGCGCCGGGCTGGATACATTCGCGCTTCGTCACCCAGAGGTCGTGCGCACCGTCGCCTTTGTCGAAGTTGATCACCCCGACTCTCAATCCTTCAAACGACGGCGTCTCGACGCGGAGGGGTTGTCGACTCCCGACGTGACCTACGTACCGATCGACTTCGCGAAGCAAAATCTCGCCTCGGAACTTGCCGCGGTCGGAGTGGACAGAGCTCTTCCAACGTTCTTCGCATGGCTCGGTGTAACGCAGTACATCCCGAAGCGGCAAGCTTCGAGACGCTGTCATTCGTCGCGAGTCATGCGCGGGACTCAGAGGTGGTCTTCGACGTGATCCGGCCCGATGACTCGCTCCCAGCCGACGAACGCCCGATCCAGCAGTACGCGCGCGCGGGTGCCGAGGCACAAGGGGAACCATGGATCACGTATTTCGAACCTGAGGAATTGGCTCGACGCTTGTTGGCTCGCGGCTTCAGTCGGGTGGATCATCTGACGGTCGAAGCGGCCAGCCGTTACTTCGTCGGTCAACCCGACGGAGTCACGCCTCTTGCCGGATGGAGGCTCTTGGCAGCGATCGTCTGACCGCTCGGAGCCGGAATCCTTGTAAGCTCACGATCGAGAGTCGAGGAGGCGCACATGTTCGAGCTGTATCACGCGCATATTTCGACGTGCAGTCAGAAGGTCCGACTATGCCTGGCCGAGAAAGGACTGGCTTGGGTCGATCATCCGATCGAGTTTGCCAGGGGTGAGCATCTGACTCCTGCGTACCTCGCGCTCAATCCCAACGGTGTCGTGCCGACGCTGGTGCATGACGGCCAGCCCGTGATCGAGTCATCGGTGATCTGCGAATATCTCGAGGAGATCGCGCCCGATCACGGCACCGCGCTGATGCCGCGCGACGCTCACGGCCGGGCGAGAGTTCGCGCGTGGCTGCGCTACATCGAAGAGGTGCCGACCCCGGCAGTTCGCGTGCCGTCGTTCAATGGGCTGTTTCTCAAGGGATGGCGTCAGATGAGCGACGCGCAGCGCGCGCGCTATATCGAAAAGACCCCGTTGCGCAAAGGACACTATCGGCGATTCGGCAGCGACGGCTTTCCGAAAAACCAGGTGGACGAATCCACCGAGCAGTTGCGCCAGACCGTGGAGAGAATCGACGGTGCGGTCGCGAAGGACTCGCCATGGCTCGCGGGCGACGCCATTTCGCTCGCCGACTTGTGTGTTCTCCCCGCCATCGTGCGCATGTCAGACGTCGGCCTTGAAGACGTCTGGCGCGACTTGCCCGATATGACGGATTGGTACGCGCGTATGAGCGCCCGGCCTTCATTCACGAAGGCGTTCTATCCAGGCTCGCGCGTTTCGGTTGCTGACTAGACCTTGTGGACCCCGCGAGGTGTCACCATGAATGAAATGAGGGTGCCCGTACTCGTCGTTGGTGGCGGGCCGATCGGGCTGAGCACGGCCCAGTAGGAAGAGCAGCCGTTGACGCCCGCGCTGGCGCGGGAGCAAGCTGCCGCCCGTGCAGCCCGAGACGCGCTACGCGCCCAGCAAGGACGGCTACGTCGCGTATCAGATCGTCGGGCATGGTCCGCTGGACTTGGTGTTCATTCCTGGGTGGGCCAACAATGTCGAGGTGATGTGGGAGGAGCCGACGCTCTCCAGTTACTTGCGCCGCCTCGCCACGTTCAGTCGGCTGCTCTGCTTCGACAAGCGGGGCACGGGCGTCTCCGACCCGGTCCCGCTCGCCGCGCTGCCCACGCTGGAGGAGTGGATGGACGATGTCCGCGCGGTCATGGATGCCGCGGGCTCGAAGCGGGCGGCGCTCCTCGGCTCCAACGAGGGCGGTCCGATGGCGATGCTCTTCGCCGCCACCTACCCGGAGCGTGTGTCGGCGCTGATCCTGTACGACGCGTTCGCCCGGCTCCTTCGCGACATCGACTATCCCTGGGGCTTCCCGCCCGACCTGGTGTCGCAGTTCCTCCAGCAAATTGAAGAAGGCTGGGGAACTGCGCGCAACATGGACCTCCTGGCGCCCAGCGTCGCTCACGACGAGCGGTTCCGGCGCTTGTTCGCGCGCTACAATCGACTGGCCAATGGCCCCCGGGCCGCGACCACCATGTTCGCCATGAGCTGGAGAGCAGACCTCCGAGCGGTTCTGCCGTCCATTCAGGTACCGACGCTCGTCCTGCATCGAGCAGGGGACCGCTACATCCGGGTCGGCCACGGCCGCTATCTCGCCGAGCACATCCCCGGCGCGAAGTACGTCGAAATGCCCGGCGAGGACAACCTCTATTACGTGGGCGACACCGAGACGACGCTCGGGGAGATCGAGGAGTTCCTCACCGGCGTTCGTCCCCTCCCCGAATCCGACCGCGTCCTCGCTACCGTCCTGTTCACCGACATCGTCGCCTCCACCGAACGCTCGGCCCAGGTCGGGGACCGGAGGTGGAAGGACCTCCTCGACCAGCACGACACCCTCATCCGTGGAGAGCTGGAGCGGCACCGTGGGCGGCTGGTGAAGAACACCGGCGACGGCATCCTGGCCACCTTCGACGGCCCGGCGCGCGCCATCCGTTGCGCCCAAGCGATCGCGACCAGCGTCAAGGCGCTCGGCATCGAGGTCCGCGCCGGACTCCATACCGGCGAGGTCGAGCTCCGGGGCGAGGACGTGACGGGCATCGGGGTGAACATTGCCGCCCGCGTGATGGACACCGCCGCTCCTAGCGAGGTGGTCGTGTCGTCCACGGTCAAAGATCTGGTGGCGGGCTCCGGCCTGCGCTTCGCAGATCGTGGCAGCCACGACCTCCGCGGCGTGCCCGAGGCGTGGCGTCTCTTCGCCGTCGAGGCGGTATGACATTGAAGGCTCGATGAAGACTGGCGAGGCAAGCGCGACCGCGATTTCAACCGCCCGCGCTCGCGCGGCACACCTGACGTGCTACGCGGGCCCCAAGATCCACGAGGACACCTTCGCGCTCCGTCTCACCGGAGACACGATGGACGAGTTGCGGCAGCTGTGGCGTCCCGCGGTTGCTGCCCAGCGTGCCGCGGCGTACTTCGCGATGCGCCAACGGTTCTCGGAAGAGCGGCTCTTGGCTGCCGTCGAGCGGGGCGTTCGCCAAGTCGTCCTTCTCGGCGCCGGGCTGGATACATTCGCGCTTCGCCATCCAGAGGTCGTGCGTACCGTCCGCTTCGTCGAAGTCGATCACCCGGATTCTCAATCCTTCAAGCGACGGCGTCTCGCTGCGGAGGGGTTGTCGACTCCCGACGTGACCTACGTACCGATCGACTTCGCGAAGCAAAATCTCGCCTCGGAACTTGCCGCCGTCGGAGTGGACAGGACCTTTCCAACGTTCTTCGCATGGCTCGGCGTAACGCAGTACATCCCCGAAGCGGCAAGCTTCGAGACGCTGTCATTCGTCGCGAGTCACGCGCGGGACTCAGAGGTGGTCTTCGATGTGATCCGGCCCGATGATTCGCTCCCAGCCGACGAACGCCCGATCCAGCACTACGCGCGCGCGGGTGCCGAGGCACAAGGGGAACCATGGATCACGTATTTCGAACCTGAGACATTGGCTCGAAGCTTGTTGGCTCGAGGCTTCCGTCGGGTGGACCATCTGACGGTCGAAGCGGCCAGCCGTTACTTCGTCGGTCAACCCGACGGAGTCACGCCTCTTGCCGGATGGAGCCTCTTAGCAGCAATCGTCTGACCGCTGGGAGCCAGAGTGGATCGCCCAAGGCTAGGCAGATTGACGCGGTGCAGCCGCCACGTTCGTCCTGATCTAGAACGTGTCCGCTCCTAAAGCGAGCTTGACGGCGGCACCGCACTTGCTGGAACATTCCGGCCGCGCGTCACTTGTCACTCAACCACGCAAGGAGGACACCATGAAGACGCTCGTACTCTCCAGTGCCGTGATCGTCCTATTCGCTACGAACGGGTGGGCGTCGGCCATAAACAACTCCCACTCGAACATCAAGAATCTGTTGAACAAGACGACGGTGACGACTGCATCCACGAACCTCTCGGGTCCGAGTGACACACAGACCGTGCTCACTACACCGGCCACCGGCGAGTTCCTTCTGACGCAGTTTTGCGGAAGCCTCGTGACCGGCGGCATCCGACTCGACGTCACCGGCCTGGGAGGAATCGCCCAGACGGGAGTGAGCGGATCCTGCGTTTCGTTCAGCCCTGGCGTGATCGTGCCCGCAAGCACGGCGATCACGTGCGCCACCAGTGCCGGCGCCAGCCCGGGCACGACTTACTTCTGCTCGATCAGCGGTGCGCAGAGCGCCAAGTAGCCAGTGCAACCGGGGGTGGACGAGTCTGCTGCCGCGGTGCGTTTGGCAATTTTCGTCCCAATCTCGGCCACGGTGGCTTCCTTCGGAATTCGCTCGACGGCGCGACGCGCGTCGTGACAACCTGTGTTGCCCCTATTTCGCGAACCCGGCGCCTCTGGCCCCTTCAACTAGGAGGATTCGTCCATGCAACGCATCGCGCTCGCTCTTGCTGGTGTTTTGATCGCCCTCACACTCGCGACGCCGTCACACGCCACACTCAACGCCTGCTCAGCAGGCAAGAAAAAGTGCGTCGCCAAAAAGGCGGCGGCGTTGTTGAAGTGCCACAGCAAGAACGAGAAGCCGCCCGGCCTCACTCCGGCAGCCTTCGCCACGTGCATTCAAAAAGCGAAGGATAAATTTGATGGCGGCGCCGATCCGACGAAGGGCTGCTTCCTGAAGCTCCAAGCGAAGTTTCCCGGCGGATGTCTAACGACCGGCGACACGGCAGCCCTGGAGACGAAGGTCGATGCGTTCGTCGACGACGTGGTGTGCGCGCTGGACGCGGGATCAGGCACTTGTCCCGCTACGCCAACGCCCACTCCGCAAGTGCCGACCGCGACGCCGACGCCCGGTTGCGGGACCGTAGGTCAATCGTGCGCCGGTAATTTTCAGTGCTGCTCGAACGTCTGCATGTTCGGGCAGTGCCAACCGAGCTGCACCGACGGCATCAAGGACGGCACCGAGACTGACATCGACTGCGGCGGCGGCACCTGCCCGACGTGCGCGACGGGTAAGATGTGCGCCGCCGGCGCGGACTGCACGAGCGGCATTTGCTCCGGAGGCCAGTGTAACTGACTCTTTGAAGATACCCGACGCTCGCGGCGAGGGAGCGTCGGGTCGTGACAGTCCGGCGTCGACCGGGAGACTTCATCACGATGACACACCTTGACGCGCCGCCGGCTGTCCAAAAACGTCCCGTTTCCAGCCAAGGTGGCCGCTTCCTCGAAAATTCACTAGACGGTGCGGCGCTGAGCGTGGCACCGCGAACCAAATCTCGGCCGCCTGGATACCGGCCGTGTTTGATCGCGCGCGCAGTGATCGGCGTCGGTAGGAAGCTCCAACGGGTGGTTGACGTAACCTGACATTATCGGACGTTGCCGTATTCGCCGCTCAATACGGGTGGCTTCAATCAGCGGGGGAGCAGGATACGAGCGCGTTGCGCACTATCCGCCACGTTTGGGGCGGGTAGGCGTATTCCAGCCTTCCTTCCCGCGTATCGCCAATGCTTTTTCAGGGATTGCTCACGATTTGGTTGGCGCGCTCTACAGAGATCCGATCAGCTGTGTAGGTGCCTTTCAGCACCTCTTGGAGCTCGATCGCGTCGTTTGATCGAACAGAAGCGGCTTGTACCATCACGTCACACTCTATCTTCCATCGTGGCGCAGAACAGTCCCTTATCCTGATCCACCCTCTACCCGCGGTGCCAACGACTACGAGACCGCGTGTCCCGAAGGCCGGGAAGATCCGTGAATAGTACATTCGTGTCCCTGGGCGCGACACATCCAGGGTTTCCCCTTCCGCGCACCTATCAAGCTCCACGCTGAACATCGTTGTCATCGCGCTATCAAGCTGATTTAGGTTCCGTTCGGTCTTTCGTATCAAAATCACTGCGCCGCGACCTGCAGCAACGCGATGCCCTCGCGCGAGTTCGGCTGGGGCCGCGTCATGCGCCGGGCTATCGGTCAGAGAAGCGTCCATGGAAACATACCCTCGAGCGCTGTGCTGGCTGCAAGAGACCGGCAGTCCCAGAAGGACTATCAGGATCATCCTAGCGATGTCCCCTCGACTCACAGACATGGTCCATCGTCAGCGGCTTGCTTCCGGCGCTTCTCGAATTCATCGTCAAGGTCTCTTGCGTGCTTCTCAGCCCAATCTTCAGCGTCCTTGTGGTCCGTATCCATCAGGTCGTGCATTCGTTTCGGGAACCAATCGTTGGCATGATGCGTCTCATGCAACATTGTCGTCAATAGATCCTCGCCGCCATCCAGGTCATCGAGGTACTCCTTGTTGAGATGCATTGTCCGCGCGAGATACGGTTCGGTATACCCAAGACTTCCTCCGCGAGGAATGTCCACCACAACATTCGGTGAGACGTAGAGATCCGGAAACGACTCCTGGATAAGATGGTAGGCGACATCGACATCCAGCTGCGTCAAACCCGATGGATCGAGGCCGTTCACCGGATCGTTGAACGCGTATCCGTAGAGATTTGTGTTGCCACCTGCGAAGCCGATCGGATCCTTGGTCGTCCACCTTGCCGTAGTCGGATCATAGTCCCTAGCGCCAAATCTGACGAGCCCGGTATCCGCATCATACAGACCGCCGGCAAACCCGAATGGCTGGACGTCCCAACTCCCGACAACGAGCGTCGGCCGTCCAAACTCATCGTAGTCGATCCGCTGTGCGATCGCGCCCGTCGCGCCGTTCACAACCAGTCGCACACTACCTAGCTCGTCGGCGACCAATCGGTACGTGACACCATTCTTGACCATGTAGTCAGGAACGTTATCCCGGCTGGCATACACAAAGCGCGCTACTACTGAACCCACGCTATCGACTTGTGCTGCGCATCGCAGCTGATCGTCGTACACAAAGCCCTGAACGAACGTAGTTGTAGTACCGACGGTGATTTGTTTGCCAACTCGACGACTGGCCGTATCGATGACGTAGTCAATCACCGTCCCATTCGGCAACGTCACTGTTCGCAGTTGCCCGAGACCGTCATAGTGATACGTCGTTTCTGCGGTGCCGACGGTCTTTGTTAGCAACTCACCATTGGCCGTATACTGGTAGAGTATACCGTTATATTGCGTCAGCCGATCTTGGTCATCGTACGTCGGAGTTCCCAAGAGACCCGGTGCCGTCTGTCGGTTCCCGTTCGCATCGTAGGTATAGGCAGGGGAGGGAGCCACAGGAACACCGTTCCGGGTGACATCCCGTAGGCGTCCCGGACTATCGTACCCATATACAAGTGTCGTCGTAGAGCCATTGTCTATTGACTCGGTCGCTTGCATAACTCTTCCGAGCCCGTCACGTGTCGGGTACGTAAGGTTGAGGAGGGAACTGCCATTCAATGTAGCAGAGATTCCGGCCAGTTCACCAAACGCATTATAGGTGCGCACCTCATCCAGCTGCTGCCCGGTTTGTCCCATCCGCACTTTGCTAACGCGACCCTCTGGGCCGTGTCGCTCGAGTGTTACCGCACCCGCCTGAGTGAGAAGGCCATCGGCGTCGTCGTAAGACAACGTTACCGTGTTAGCCCCATTCACGGACATGGATGCGATGTAGAAATCATTATCGTAACTGTGATCCACAGTAACCGGATTTGACGTCAGGTTCATCCATTTCGACTGAGTGAGTAACGGCGTCGGTAGGAAGCTCTAGCGGGTGGTTGACGTAACCTGACATTATCGGACGTCGCCACTCGCCCGCCTCCTTTGTCCCTTCCCTCTAACGAG
>WNFR01014240.1_pt1 | contig 11347 bp, 8 predicted proteins | sample 5400221 | NCBI WGS metagenome assembly WNFR01 (sample SAMN13153357, study PRJNA577476) | soil metagenome | isolation source: 40 cm soil under Madrone tree | place: USA:California | collected 2016-06-14 | reverse complement strand
CGCCTGGTAGAGCACGCCGAACCGGCGCAGCATCCGCTCGCGCTCCTTGGGCTCCGCCTTGGTGAAGTTGAAGTTGCCGTAGCAAATCTCGCCGGCCGCGGGTTCGAGCAACCCGATCATGTGGCGCAGCAGCGTACTCTTGCCGCAGCCGCTGCCGCCCATGATGATAAAGACGTCGCCGCGGCGAACCGTGAAATTCATATCGCGCATCACGACGAAGCTGCCAAAGGCCATCGTCAGGTTGCGCACGCTGATGCACACCGACCGTTCGGCTGCCAAAGTTGTGCCCGCTGCTGCCCTAGATTCATCCATCGGCTCAAAGTCCCAGGATGTTGAAAACCAGCGCGAAGGCTCCGCACGCGACAACGATAAAGACGATTCCGGTCACCACTGCCGAGGTCGCCGCGTCGCCGACTGCCGACGAGTTGTTGCCGCACTGGAAGCCGCGCAGGCATCCCGAGATGGCGATGATCACCCCGTAGACGGAACTCTTGAACACACCGCCGAGCACGTCGCCCAGCGTGACCGCGTGAAAAGTCTCCCTGAAGTAGGTCGTAAACGAGAGTCCCAGGACCCCCGAGCCGACCGCCGCGCCACCCAGCACACCCATCAGGTCCGAGTAAAAGCAAAGCAACGGCATCATCAGGATGAGCGCGAGCACCCGCGGCAGCACCAGGAATTCCATCGGTGAAATGCCCATCGTGGCGAGCGCGTCGATCTCCTGCGTCACCTTCATCGTGCCAAGCTGCGCGGCGAACGCGGCCCCGGTGCGGCCCGCCATGATAATCGCGGTCATCATCGCGCCCATGTCGCGCGCCATGCCGATGCCGACCAGGTCGGCGACGAAGATGGACGCGCCGAATTGCTCGAGCTGCACGGCGCCCATGAAGGCGAGGATGGTGCCGACCAGGAAACTGATCAGCGTGACGATCCCGAAAGCATTTGCGCCGCAATCCTGAATCGCGGCCATCAGCTCGACGCGCCGGTAACGTGCGCGGCCGACCATAAAATGGCCAAGCGCGATCGTCACTGCTCCGAGGAACGCGACGAAGTCGCGAATCGACTCGGCGTAGGCGATGGTCGCGGCGCCTACGCGCTCGACCAGCGGCGCGGGGGCCGCAGCGGGACGGCTGTCCCTGGTTTCGGGAACCGACTCGGCTAGTTCGACCAACCGCCTGAGTCCGCTCGGAAGACCCGCGGGATCGACCACCACGTCGTGCGCGTGACAGAGTTCGAGCACTTCCGTGACGAAGGCGACAAGGCTGCTATCCCACTCGCCCAGGCCCACCGCGTCGAACGCGATCCGCCGTGGAATCGGCCGCCGTGCCAGCTCGAGCTCGACCGCCGCGCCCGAGGTAAACCCTCGTTTGAGGTGCCAATCGCCGGCCAGCGCCAGTACCAGGGTGTCACCTGAAGCGCGGCCGAAGGAAAGCTGTGAGGAGCGGAGCGCTGACGGCTCAGCCCGCATACGATGCCATTCTGTTCAAAGCCAACAGATCTGAAGATAGCATGGCGGGCAAGTCGAAGGGATAGGTATAGTTCCCCTGGGCACTCGACCGGCGCGCACTGAACCGCAACGCTGCGGTCAATAGTAAGGGTAACGAGAACGTAACCGGAAGGTCACGACATGGCTGACAATAAGACTAGCAATAGACCTGCATCGATTCTCGCGGACAGGCGCACGACGCGGCCGCGCACCGGCGCGCAAATCCTGGTCGATCAGCTCCTCATCCATGGCGTCGAAACAGCTTACTGCGTGCCAGGCGAGAGCTATCTCGCCGTGCTCGACGCGCTTTATGACACGCGCGAGCAAATCCGTCTCATCGTATGCCGGCAGGAGGGCGGCGCCGCCTACATGGCCGACGCTTACGGCAAACTCACCGGCCGCCCGGGTATCTGCTTCGTGACACGCGGCCCGGGCGCGACCAATGCGAGCGTGGGCGTGCACACCGCTTACCAGGACTCGACGCCGATGATTCTCTTCATCGGCCAGGTCGCGCGTCCCTTCCTCGAGCGCGGGGCGTTCCAGGAATTGGACTTCGAACGGATGTACGGTCAGATGGCCAAGTGGGTGGTGCGGATCGACGACCCGGGCCGCATCCCCGAATTGCTGGCCCGCGCGTTTACGCTCGCGACTTCCGGACGGCCCGGCCCGGTGGTGATCGCGCTGCCTGAGGACATGCTGCGTGAGGAGGCGGCGGCCGTCGATGCGGCGCCTTACAAGACTGTGCAGGCGAGTCCGGGTGCGGCCGAGATGGCGCGGCTGCGCGAGATGCTGGCGGCTGCGGAGCGGCCGATGATGCTGCTCGGCGGCACCACCTGGACCGCACAAGCGGCCGGCGACATCACCGCGTTTGCGGAGGCCAACCGGCTCGCCACCGCCAGCACGTTTCGCCGCCAGGACCGCATCGACAACCTCCATCCCTGCTACGCGGGCGACCTCGCTATCGGCCCGAGTCCGAAGCTCGCGGAGCGCGTTCGCGAGGCCGACCTTATCATCGCCGTCGGCTCGCGCCTCAGCGAGATAGTGAGCTCCAGCTACACGCTTTTCGACGTGCCGCGTCCCAGGCAGAGCCTCGTGCACGTGCACATGGGAGTCGAGGAACTCGGTCGCGTATACCAGGCGGAGTTGCCAATCAACGCTGGCATGGTGAATTTCGCGGCTGCGGCCCGAGCGCTTAAGCCGGTCGATTCCTCGGCGTGGGCCGCGTCGACCGAAGCCGCGCACAGTGAGTATCTCGAATACAGCTTGCCGGTGTCCAACCCAGGCGCGCTGCAACTAGCGGAGATCGTCTCTAGCCTGCGCGATCAGTTGCCGCGCGATACGATCGTCGCCAACGGCGGGGGCAACTTTGCCGGCTGGGTGCATCGCTTCTGGCGCTATCGCGACTTCGGCACGCAACTGGGGCCGACCAGCGGCTCAATGGGCTACGGGGTTCCGGCCGGCGTGGCCGCCGCGCTCGCGCATCCGGAGCGCACGGTGCTGTCGTTCTCGGGCGACGGCTGCTTCCTGATGAATGGCCAGGAGATCGCGACCGCGGTCCAGTACGGCGCCGCGCCAATCTTCTTCGTGGTCAACAACGGCATGTATGGCACTATTCGCATGCATCAGGAGCGCGAATACCCGGGACGAGTCAGCGGCACCGCGCTCACCAATCCTGATTTCGCGGCGCTCGCACACGCCTACGGATTGCACGGCGAGACTTGCGAGCGCACGGCGGATTTCGCATCCGCGTTCGAGCGCGCGCGCAAGTCCGGACGCGCGGCGCTAATCGAGTTGCGTCTAGATCCCGACGCGATCTCGACGCGGACGACGCTGAGCAAGATCAGGGAGACGTCGCTGGCGTCCAGAGCCAAGGCGAAATAGTCAGTTGCGCCAAATAGTCACTTGAACAACGAGAGGAAGTAGCTGACGTGGGCGGCGCAGACACTCGCCGACCTTGGCGCGAGCGTCATCAAGGTGGAAAAGCCTGGCGCCGGCGACGACACCCGCTCCTACGCTCCGCCATACGCGGCCAATCGCGATGGAAGCCAGAGCAGCGAATCGGCATATTTTCTCTCGACCAACCGCGGCAAGCACTCGGTGACGATCGATTTCATCCATCCCGAAGGTCAGAAACTGGTACAAGCGCTCGCGGCCAAGAGCGATGTCGTGATCGAAAATTTCAAAGTCGACGGACTCGCGAAATATGGCCTCGACTATCCCTCACTGCAGCCGCTCAACCCAGGCCTTATTTATTGTTCGATCACCGGCTTCGGTCAGACCGGGCCCTATCGGCACAAGCCCGGCTACGATTTCATGATCCAGGGCATCGGCGGCCTGATGAGCATCACCGGCGAGCCCGACCAACGCCCCGGGGGCGGTCCCATCAAAGTCGGAGTTGCGGTGGCCGATATTTTCACCGGCCTTTACGCTGCGATCGCGATTCTCGGCGCACTGGCCCATCGCGACCGCACCGGCGGGGGACAGTACATCGACCTCGCACTGCTCGACACGCAGGTAGCGGTCCTCGCGAACCAGGCGATGAACTATCTCGTGACCGGAGTCGCGCCGCAGCGCCTCGGTAACGCTCATCCCAACATCGTGCCTTACCAGGTTTTCGTCGCGAGCGACGGCCATATAATTGTGGCCGTGGGCAACGAGAACCAGTTCGCGCGGATGTGCGAAGTGATCGGGCGTTCCGAGCTTGCGAGCGACGCGCGCTTCGCGACCAACGCCTCGCGGGTGAATAATCGCGACGAACTAATCGCGATCCTGCAGGGGATCTTCGCAGCGCGAACGATGCGCGATTGGCTCGAGTCGCTCGAGCGCGCGGGCGTTCCATGCGGGCCAATTAACACGGTTGCCGACGTGTTTGCCGATCCGCAGGTGCAGGCACGCGGTTTAAAGTTGGACCTGCCGCATCCGTCGATTGGCTTGGTCCCTTCCGTCGCAAATCCGATCAAGTACTCGGCGACGCCGATCTCCTATAGCTCGGCGCCCCCGATGCTCGGTGCGGACACGGACGAAATCCTGCGCGAGATGATCGGCGTCCCGCCCGAGGAGATCGCGCGGCTGCGCAAAGCCGGTATCGTTTGAGTAGTGAACTGAGTAGTCAGAATTTTGAATCAGAACGTATTATTCCCTCCCCCGTGTCTTGGGGGAGGGTTAGGGTGGGGGTCGAGTGAGGAAGCGCCGGATGCTTTTTCTGCGGCGCTTCCTCGTCCTATTTTTTTGCGCGATGCCTTCGTCAGATGCAGACAAGAGGCGGTTCTCACAGACATTCAGAACCGCCTATAGACCCCCACCTCACTCCTCCCCCAAGACACGGGGGAGGAAGTCAGAAGCGCTCGACCATTGTCCGTGAATGGCTTCCCCGGAGGATAATCTAAAGAGGTCGAAAAGGTTAGCGTTTGATTTTCGCTCCCGCCACTACGCCTTTGTCGTGTAGTGCGGCGATCTCGCGCGAACTCATCCCCAGTACGTCGGCGAGTACTTCATCGGTGTTCTCGCCGAGCAGCGGCGCGCGCCGCACCGGCACGCGTGACACGGCGGAAAAGTCCAGCGGCGAACCGGGCATTAGGTAGGTGCCGACGCCCGGATGTTCCACCTCGGCAAAGATCGGATTCGCGGTCGAGCAGCGCGGGTCCTCCTTCACCAACTGGCGGAAGGTCTGATAAGGGCCCCATGAGACGTTGGTGCCGGCGAAAGTCTCGCGGATAGTGGCGAGGTCGCGCGAGGCAAACCACGGACGCAGCAGCGCGGCGATCAGGTCGCGCGCCTGGAAGCGCCCGCTCTCGGTATCGAGGTCGTGGCCGGTCGCGTGTTCGACGCTCGAGCACGCATCGCCGATTCCCGTCGCGTCCTTCAACGCGGTCCACTGGCGCGCGGTGAGCGCAACGACCATCACACGCCGGCCGTCGCGCGTCTCGAAATCGTGGCCGAACGCGCCATACAAGTAGTTGCCGTCCTTCTGCTGATCGCGGCCACCGAGTTCCGCCTCCGCGATACGGCCGAGATTCCCGACCATCGCAAAGGCCACGTCCGAGAGCGAAAGATTCACCAGTTGCCCCTCGCCGGTCAGGCGGCGATGGCGTTCAGCGGCCAGCAGTCCGACGGTCGCAAGCGTGCCGAGCGCGATGTCCCACGCGGGCAGGATGCTGTTGAGCGGCTCGGCGAGATTGCGCGGCCCGGTCGCCCACGGAAAGCCGGTCGCCGGGTTGACGGTGTAATCGACTTCGCTGGTGCCGTCGGGATTGCCGGTGAGCGCGACCATCACCAGATCGGCGCGGCGCCTACGCAGCGCGTCGTATTCGAGCCAGCCGCGGGCGGGAAAATTCGTCAGAAAGATGCCGCCCTGTTCGCCCGGCGCGGCGAGGAGCGCCGCTACCAGTTCGCGACCCTCGGGCGTGCGCACGTCGATCTGAATCGAGCGCTTGCCCTTGTTCAAGCCGGCCCAGAAAAGACTCTGGCCGTCGGCCGCCAGCGGCCATCGATGGTAGTCGAGCCCGCCGCCAATCTGGTCGAAGCGGATAACGTCGGCGCCGAGTTGCGCGAGGGTCATCCCGCCGAGCGGCGCTGCCACGAACGCGGAGCCTTCGACCACGCGGAGGCCCGAAAGGATTCCGCTCATGCCATCACCCCTACGAGGCGCCAGTCGAGCACCTCTTGCGAAGCTTGCGAACCGCCCTCGCGGTCGGCGCGCACGCGCGAGCGCAGATGCACCAGTCCGCCGCCGCTCGCAAACGGCTCGGTACGTTCGAGTTCGAGCGTGCTGCGCAACGTATCGCCCTCGCGGACCGGCGCGAGATGATCGCATCCGTGCCAGGCGACAATCGTGACCAGGTTCGGCAGCGCGCGCGTCGCCTGCGCCGCCGCCAAGCCTATCGTGTGACCGCCGTAAACCAGCCGCCCCGCCGAGCTCGAGGCGGCGTCGTGATGCGCCATCGCGATATTCAGCGTCAGCCGCGCGAGTTCCGGAGCCGCCGATACGACGTCGCCGCCCGTAACCTCCCATATCGTTCCCGCGACAAGGTCGGCAAAGTGCAAGCCCGGCACGGCGTCGCGAAACGCGGTCAAGTCCCAACCTTCGATCGGTGCGCGCAACGCATGCGGATCGAGCTCCGCACTGATCGTTTCGAGATCGGCGTCGTGCCCCGTCTGGCCCTCGGGATTGCGCAGCGGCAGCATCGCGCAGCGCGTATAGTCGAGCACGGCCCGGCCCTTCTGATCGGTCGTGCGCACGCTCAAGGCGGCGAGGCCGGTCGCGGCGCGTCCCGGGCGCGCCCGGTTCTGCCTGAGCGCCACGACTTCGGTCTTCGTATAGAGCGTGTCGCCGATCGAGGGCGCGCGACGAAACATGAAGCCGCGATAAAAAAGGTTCGCGATCACGCGCTGGGTGAATAGCGTCGATTGTCCGTTCGCCACGTCCCACACGAGCGCCGGATGGGCCAGCGCGGAGCCGCACACGCGGCGGCTCAACTCCGCGTCGAGCGCAAGCCGCATCCGATCGCCGACAATTGCGCCGTGCGCGGCCGCAACTCCCTCGGTCAGGGTCAAGGACGGGGCGCTATCGGCGACGAGTCCGACGTGAAGGTCGTCGAAGAACGGACCGCCGACCGTTTGCGTACCCGGGCTCATGGCTCCTCTCACGCAGATGGGATGCAAATCGCGTTATAGCACCTTGGCGGCGTTTGAGCATCCGCGTTCGCGATGCCGCACAGGATTCTCGTCGGCTGCTTTACCCACCGCGGCAGAGTCTACGCCTCCCTGAATGCGAAGCGCGGGTCGGCGGCGCGGACCTCGGCCTCGGGCAGCCCCAGCTCCTTGCGCACGATATTCGTTCCCAGCACCAGCGACACGCATTTGTAGAAGGCGATTCGGCGCGAGAGCCCTTCACGCCCGAAGCCGCAATCCGCACTGATGATCAAGCGCTCGGGCGGGACGTATTCGAGCGCCTTGCGGATCAGGTTGGCGACGAGTTCGGGCGGCTCGACGGTGGTGGCGGTGTGATTGATCACGCCGATCGCGATTTTCTTGGAGGTTTTGTGATGCTTGAGCAGCGGCAGGTCGCGCCCATTGCTGCTCGCGCATTCCAGTCCCACCACGTCGGCATTGAGCGCCATCAGGTAAGGCAGCGAGCGCTCGTAGCTCGGCCGCTCCCAGTAGAAACTCTGCTGATTCGGATTTCCCCAACAGGTGTGCGCCCAGATTTCCGTGTTCACGCCCTCGACTTCGCGATTGAAGGCCCGCGTGAAAAAGTCGAGGTCCTTTTCCGTCGCCGGCGGAGTCGTGCAGCAGGCGAAGTGATGCGGCGGCTCCTCGACCTGGATCACCGGGCATCCCGCCGCGGCCAGCTCACGCAGCTCCTCGTTGAGCGCCGCCGCGAGGTCCATCGTCAATTCCTGGTCGTTCCTGTAGTGCTCGTTCCACAGCATCATCGGCAGGCAGGTCGCGCTGATTGCGCCGAACTTCACCGGCTTACTGGTCATCCGCTGCGCGGTCTTCCAAAGCGCGCTGTAATGGAGCGGGCCACGGGTGATTTTTCCGGTCACGGCCGGGGGATGGTACGCCTCCTGGACCTCGTACAGGATGTGGCCCGGCTTGATGTCGGCGTACTCCAAAAAATGCGAGGTGTCACGATAACCCGAGATTCCGCCGAGGCGCTCGATCACGTAAAAGAACCACGAGCGCCCGCCCACCTCGAGGTCGAAGCGGGTGTCGCCGTCGGTCAGGATGTCGAGTCCGGCGCGTTCCTGCTCGTTCACGTAGCAGGCGACCGCGTCAACATATTGCTCGCGATAGAGCGAGTCGCCCATCGCGATTTTGAACGGCCGCCCGCGGAGGCTCTCCGTGAACCAGGCGGGCTTCGGGAACGAACCGACCATCGCGGTCGCCAGTTTCTTGTCGCGTGTCGCGTTCAACATCGCACCTCACCTCCAAAGCGGTATAATCTAAGCGCCCTCAATTCATGGCGAGCGCACACGGCGGGCGCAGCCGAAGCCCTGATGGAGGCTGGTTTACCGCCTGCGCGGATGAGTGTAAAGGAGCGGGCATAGTATTCACGACTATTCGCGTATTCACGGGTGCATCATGCAGCAGGTGAAAATTCTTCTCGACGAGTCCGACATCCCGGACAACTGGTACAACGTCGTGGCGGACATGCCGAATCCGCCGGCGCCGCCGCTCGGTCCGGACGGCAAGCCGATCGGTCCCGAAGCGCTGGCGGCGATCTTTCCGGGCGCGATCATCGAGCAGGAAGTCTCACGCGAACGTTGGATTCCCGTCCCCGAGCCGGTGCGGGAGATCTACCGCCAATGGCGTCCGTCGCCGATGTACCGGGCGCTGCGCCTGGAACAGGCGCTCGGCACTCCAGCGCGCATCTACTATAAGTACGAGGGCGTCAGCCCCGCGGGTTCGCACAAGCCCAACACTTCCGTTCCGCAAGCCTACTACAATCACGTAGCCGGTGTTCATCGCCTCTCGACCGAGACCGGCGCGGGTCAATGGGGCTCCGCGCTCGCGATGGCCGGGCGGATGTTCGGTATCGAAGTCCGCGTCTACATGGTGCGCGTGAGCTATGAGCAGAAGCCCTTTCGGCGCTCGATGATGGAGACCTGGGGCGCGGAGGTCATCGCGAGCCCGAGCACCAATACCAACTCGGGCCGCGAAGTGCTCGCGCGCGACGCCGACTCTCCCGGCTCGCTCGGCATAGCTATTTCCGAAGCCGTCGAGGAGGCGGCCGGCCGCAAGGATACCAACTACGCGCTCGGATCGGTACTCAATCATGTGCTGCTGCATCAGACGGTGATCGGGCTGGAAGCGAAGAAACAATTCGCCAAGGCCGGTGACTATCCCGACGTGGTAATCGCATGCTGCGGCGGAGGATCGAATTTCGGCGGCACCGCGTTCCCGTTCTTCGCCGACAAGGCCGCCGGGCGCCAGGTCCGCCTGCTCGCGGTCGAACCCGAATCATGCCCCACCCTCACCCGCGGCCACTATGCCTACGACTCCGGCGACTCCGCCGGCCTGACGCCGCTGATGCTGATGTACACGCTGGGGCGCAGTTTTGTCCCGCCGCGAATCCACGCGGGCGGACTGCGCTACCACGGCGACTCGCCGCTGGTCTCGCAGCTTCATCACGAGGGGCTGGTTGAAGCCATCGCCGTGCCGCAACGCGCGACTTTCGAGGCCGGGATCATCTTCGCGCGCGCCGAGGGAATCATCCCTGCGCCGGAAACCAATCACGCTATCCGCGTGGCAATCGACGAGGCCCTGGCTTGCAAGCGGACCGGTGAGCCCAAGACGATCTTTTTCACGCTCTCCGGCCACGGCCACTTCGACATGGCGGCCTACGACCGCTATCTGAGCGGCCAACTCGAAGACAGCCCGTATCCCGACGAAGCGATAAAAATGGCCCTGGCGGAACTTCCAAAGGTCGTCCAGCAAACCTCATGAGCCTAGCTTCGTGAGTATCGTGTCGTGAGATCGGCGCGCGCGCGGACGCTGTCGCCGGCTCTGGCAGCCCGTATCGCCAAGGCAAGTCCTGAGCAAAGGAGCGCGGCATGATGGTTAAACCCTACACCGCCGTCGGGTTGATTCCGACGGTGCGCGGAATACGCAAGCGCGAAGACATCCAGTTGAACCTCGAGCACATGGCCCACATGTGCAAGGCCGCGGCCTGGCTCTCCAGCCTCGATCTGCCGGTGCGCCTGATCGCGCTGCCCGAGGGCGCATTGCAGGCCTTCAACGACGAGGTACTCGACCTCGACCACGTGCAGTACGCGCGCGAGTGCGCAATTGACCTCCCCGGCTCCGAGACCGAAGCGCTCGGCGTGCTCGCCCGCCAGTACAACGCCTTCATCATGGCCCAGGCCAAGGCGCACCATCCCGACTGGAAGGATCGCTTCTTCAACGTCGGCTTCATTCTCGATCCCAGGGGCGAGATCATCCTGCGCCACTACAAGGTGTCGCCGCTGTTTCCGGTCGAGCATTCGGTCTGCCCGCACGACATTTACGACTGGTGGGTGGAAAAGTACGGCCGGACGCTGGAGGCATTCTGGCCGGTGGTCGATACGGAAATCGGACGGCTCGGGATCATGATGGCGAACGAGGGGTCATACCCCGAAAATGCCCGTGCGCTCGCGATGAACGGTGCCGAGGTGGTGTATCGCGGATCGTATCCGCATCCGGCAACCGGCAACGAGCTATTCGAGATCCAGAGCCGGGCGCGCGCGCTCGACAACAATATGTATATCGTCGCGCCTAACCTCGGCTCATACTACCTATATCCGGATAGCGACCTGCCGATAGACACTTTCGGCGGCCGTTCGTTCATTATCAATCATCGCGGGCAAATCGCTGGCAAACAGGAGTACGGCGGGACGTCCACATATGTGGCCGGAGTAATTGATATCGAATCACTGCGCTATCATCGGGGCAACGCACAGTGGGACAACTGGATGAAGGATCTGCGTACCGAGCTCTACCAGATATTGTACAAAGAGCCGATCTACCCCAAAAACCTCTATCTCGATCGCGCACCGATGAAGCATCAGGAATACCGCAAAGAGATAATCGAAAAGCAGATCGCTCTTATGCATCAGCGGGACATCTGGAAAAAATCATCCTATGAATAAACTTGCCGAAGTAAGTATGACCAGCCATCCGATAAGCGCCACGAAGCCTGGGAATTTCCTGTTCGAAAAGAACGGCCCGATCACCACCATCACGTTCAACTGGCCCGAGCGGCGCAACTGCATGAACCGCGAGGTGATGGCCGAGTTCGAACGTTTGATCCGTGACGTCCGCGACGACCGCGAGGCCCGCGTGCTGATCGTCACCGGCACGGGCGCCGCTTTTTCGGCC
>WNFR01012201.1_pt1 | contig 11347 bp, 9 predicted proteins | sample 5400221 | NCBI WGS metagenome assembly WNFR01 (sample SAMN13153357, study PRJNA577476) | soil metagenome | isolation source: 40 cm soil under Madrone tree | place: USA:California | collected 2016-06-14 | reverse complement strand
CCCGGCGATCGCGCATGTTGTAGGTCAGTGCTTCCACCATTTCGGTATCGGCAAATTCCAGCAACCGCGGCCGCTTCTCCACAATCGTCACTCGCACGCCCAGCGTCGCGAACATGCACGCGTACTCCACTCCAATCACTCCGCCGCCCACGACAATCAACGTCTTGGGAATTTGCGTCATGTTCAAAATCTGGTCGCTATCAATTATGGTTCGGCCGTTGATCGGAACTTTGGCGTTCACCGCTGGCTTAGTTCCGGTCGCGATCAGGATATTCGCGCCTTCGATCTTGTTCCGTCCGTTGTCGTTTTCCACCTGTACCCGGTGCGCGTCCAGAAAACTTCCGGTGCCGTACATCACCTCGACGCCATTCCGTTGCAACTGGTCTTGAATCACCGCCACTTCGCTCTCGATCACCCGTTGCACTCGGTAATTCAGGTCGGCCATGGTCACCACGTCTTTGACGTGATAATTCGCGCCATAAAAATTCTGGTAGTAAAAGCCAGAGAGGTGCAGCACCGCTTCGCGCATGGTCTTGCTGGGAATGGTTCCAGTGTTGGTGCACACCCCGCCGACCGACGCGCGCTTTTCGATGACCGCAACTTTTTTGCCGGATTTTGCGGCTTGAATGGCGGCGCGCTGGCCGCCCGGCCCCGAGCCGATGACAATCAGATCATACGCTTGCATTTAGAGAATCCTGGGAGGCGGAGTCAGCCGTGGGATCGTCGGGGGCGGCATTGCCTGCACCAGGAGTATATACCGCGCCGGAGTGATTGCTTCCGTTGTTCCCGGCATGAGTGTCGAATTTTACAGCCGGATGTTGTGCAGCGCGCATCAATTGCTCCTGTACCGAAATTCCGCGTTTGCTTCGGCCTGCTCCCTGGCGCGAGAATTTTCCGTCCGCTCCCAGCACTCGTGCCGTTCGCGTGTCCGATAAATAGACTGGCAGTATCTCCTCCGCGATGCGCCGCCGCAACTCCGGATCCTTCAGCGGGAACAACACTTCCACCCGTTCGTAAAGATTGCGCTGCATCCAGTCCGCGCTGCCCAGATAAATTTCCGGTTCGCCGCCATTCTCAAAATAGAAAATCCGGCTATGCTCCAGAAATCGTCCAACGATGCTGCGCACGCGAATCTTGCTGCTCACTCCGCGTAACCCGGGCAGCAGCGCGCACTGCCCACGCACGATCAAGTCAATCTCCACGCCTGCTTGTGACGCACGGTAAAGTGCTTGAATCACTGGTGGATCGACCAGCGCGTTCACCTTGGCAATGATGCGCGACGGCCTGCCGCGCTTGGCGTTGCGCGCTTCGCGGTCGATCAGCGCGATGCAGTTCTTGGCCAGGTCTCGCGGCGCCACAAACAGGGGCTTGTAATTCGGCTGCTCGGCATACGCCGTCAGAAAATTGAACACATCATTCACCGCGCCGGTAATGGCTTCATCGCAGGTCAGCAAACTGAAGTCCGTGTAGTAACGTGCCGTGGAAGGATTGTAATTCCCAGTTCCCAGATGCGCGTAGCGGCGAATCTTCCCGTCCAGATCCTGCCGCACCACCAGCGCCAGCTTGGCGTGAGTCTTTAATCCCACCAGCCCATGAAACACCTGCACGCCCGCATCTTCAAAGCTGCGCGCCCACTTGATGTTGGTGGCCTCATCGAAACTGGCTTTCAGCTCTACTACCACCGTCACTTCTTTTTTTGACGCGGCATCCAACAGCGCACGAGCAATCGGCGAATCGGAATTGGTGCGATATAGCGTCTGCTTCATGGACAGCACCCGCGGATCGTGTGCCGCGGTCTGCAGAAAATTCACCACTGCGTCGTAAGATTCATAGGGATGATGTAACAACAGATCTTGGTTGCGGATCGTGGCGAACATGGAATCCGCGTCATGCCCTATGCGCACCTGCTTCGGAGCGAACGGCGAAAACTTTAAATCCGGCCTCGCTGTTTCTTCATGCAAATGGAACAGCCGCTGTAGATTCACCATTCCCGGAACCCGGAACACCAGTTGTTCATCCAGTTCGAATGTGGAAACCAGCCGCTCGATGATTTCTGGTTTTGCGCCAGCTTCGATTTCCAGCCGCACCGCCCAGCCTTTGCGGCGCTGCGCCACCTGCGAGTCAATCGCTTCCATTAGGTTGCGTGCTTCTTCTTCTTCCAAATACAGGTTGCTATTGCGGGTGATGCGAAATGACGCCGACGCCAGAATTTCGTACCCGCGATACAACTTCGGCGCATATTGCGAAATGATCTCCTGCAACGGCACGTAGTGAATTGCATTCCCCTCCGCCGGAACTCGCAGCAGACGCGGCAGCGCGCGTGGAACCGTCAGCACCCCGAAGAACGGTTTGCCGTTTGCACCACGCTTGCGCCGCAACAAGAATGAAATGCACAACGCCTTGTTCAGAACGTGCGGGAACGGATGCGAAGGATCGACGGTGACCGGCGTCAGCATCGGCGCAACCCGCCGGTTATAGAAATTCTTGGCGCACTGCTCGGCCTTGGCATCCAGGTCGGAAAACCGCAGCACCCGTATCGATTCCTTGGCCAGGTGCGGTAACAACTCCTCGTTCAGGCATTTATATTGATCGCGCACAAAATTGTGCATTTCGCGGGTCACCAGATCGAGTTCTTGCTCGGTGGAAAGCCCGTCCGGGCTGCGCTCGTTTGAGCCGTGCTCGATCCGCTGCAAGAAACTCGCCACTCGCACTTCCACGAATTCATCGAGGTTGTTTGCGGTGATCGCCGCAGGCCTTCTCGTCCGGATTGCTTCAGCGCTTTTGCGTCCCGCGTTTTTGCGGGGGCCCGTTTATCCGTTGCCCAAGCCAACTATCTCGCCCAAAAAATCCCGAATCGCCGACGACGACCGCGCATCGGCCTGCGCGCTGTACGCCACTCCCGGATGATACGGCCCGGTCTCGTGCGTAAATCCATGCATCGCGCCGCCGTAAACATTCAGTTGCCAATTTGCGCCCGCGCCGTTCATCTCTTGCATAAACGCATTAACGTGCGCCATCGGCACATGCGGATCCAGCGCGCCATGGCAAACCAGTATTTTCGCTTTCACCCTTCCCGCCGTCGCCGCCTGCGGAGTATCCAAACTCCCGTGCACGCTGACCACTCCCGCCAACTCCGCGCCGCTCCTCGCCAGCTCCAGCGCGGTCATCCCGCCGAAGCAGTACCCAACCGCCGCCATTCGTCCATCCACTTGCGGCTGCGAAGCCAACACCTCGAGCCCAGCACGCGCCCGCGCAACTAATTTCGCGCGGGCGGCTTTAAATTCCATCAGCCGCGCCATCGTCTGTTCGCGATTCCCTGCCACTCCTTTGCCGTACATGTCGCATGCAAATACCGCAAATCCCAACTCCGCAAACCGCCGAGCTCGCCCTTTGGCATGCTCGTCCAGTCCGGCTCCTCCGTGCACCACCAGAATCCCCGGCCGCCGGTCCTTCCGCGAATCATCCCAAACCAGTTGTCCGGTCAACTCAGTCTCTCCATCCTGGTATTCGATCGCTTTCGTTTGCATGGTCATTTCTCGGCCCTTTCCGTAACCCCGAACAGGTTTTTGCGGCACCATCGGCCACAACGCGCGATCGCCGGTCGCTGGCGCGTCCAGCGAGGCTGCCGCATGAATCTCCGTTATCAAGTATATCATAATTACGATCAATAATCAAGTTTGCCGCTGGACGAACTGCCTGTTGACAGCGTCGTTGCACGAGACAACACTGCTCCTGTCACGGCCACACTCGCTGGTGTTCTCGGAGACTTGTGATGACTATCTTGATTTCAGTTTTTGTGGTTTTGCGGCGCCTGCTTGGCAGAGCCAGAAAATGGAAGCTGCCACCCGATACGTCGTTCTACCAAGTGCGCTACACCAGCGTGCCGGTGTGGAAGCCGTGGCGGGATTTCTAACGCCGGATTTGCTGCTTCGCCAAGATTCACTCGGACCCGGATCCAGTAACTTTCATTTCGCAGCTCTGAATTCGATGAATCGATGCGAATTCGTTTACACCAGCGACGTCATTTGACCACGCACCGGCTGCACCAACTTCCACAAATCGCGCAGCAGCAACGCAATGACGATTGCTCCGGCAATCAGCAACGAATAAAGAATGGTCTGGTTAACTATTCCCATCGCGTGCCGGTAGTTTCCCGCGGCGCTTGCCGCTGGACTTGCCAGCACCACCCACTCACGAGCCTTCACCAGAAAATACATTACTACTAGCGTGATCGCGCCAATCCCCGAGCGCATCGCGGAACGGAAACGTACCCAGTCAGGGCGCAGCAGGTTGATCGCCGCTTGCACCATTCCCATCAGTACGATCAGCATGCTGGGCGCAAACACCTGGTGCCAGACCGGCGCCAGATGGAAAATTCCCGCGGCCGGGCCAAAAATCAGAAATGGCGATTTCTGCGCAGCGCGCAGCCACACCAGAAATACTCCCGAAGCAATAAATTGCGAGATCGATTCCAATTTCGGAACTCGTTGCCCATCTTTTGCAGCCCTCGCTTCCAAAAACGCGGGATATTTCAGGTGATCCGGCTTGCGCGGATCCCACTTATCGGGATTCTTGGTCAAATGTTTTTCCAGGATCGCGAAAACCCCGGTCACGATTCCAAATTGAATTACCAGTTGCAGCGAGAACGCGAACGCCACATCCGAAAACGTAATCGCTTGTCCGCCGATCAACAACCCGGCGAAAACCAGCGACACTACCGTGAAAGAAATGCCCAAATTGAACGACAGCACCTTGATATAAAACGGGAAAATCACCGGGCCAATCCACTGCTTGCCGAACGCCAAGCTCCGCTGGTCCTGCCGGTACCGCCCCGCCACCAGCAACGGATGACCGTGCTGCTTCAGCAGCGCTTCCTGCTCCGCTTCGTTCAGCGGCCGGCCCAATTCCGCTTCTTTGTCCTCGATTTCGGAGTGCAAGTTCTCCGAAAGCCCCTTGATGATGTCGTCTTTCTGCTCCGCCGGCAGATAATTTCTTACTGCTAGCAAATATTTGTCGACAAGTTCCATGGTTTCACCCCTTCAAAATTCCGTTCAGCGATGCATCGATGCTTTTCCACTCCGCCAACAACTGTTTCAAAATCAATTTCCCAGCCGCCGACAGTTTGTAAAACCGTTTATTGCGCTTCTCTTCTTCCCGCCACTCGCTTACCAGCAGTCCCTGCGTCTCCAACCGCCGCAGTAGCGGGTACAGCGTGCCTTCGTCAATCTCCATCCCATGTTCAGCCAGCGATTTTCGCAGTGTGTAGCCATACTGCTCGCCGCGCAACTCTGTCAGCACCGCCAGAATCAGCGAACCGCGCCGCAACTCCATGCGCAGGTTCTCGAACAAATTGCCGTCCGCGTTCATCTACATCGCCTCACATAGGATACGTCACACACTATGTCTCACACAGTATCAATTGTCAAGTACTCTTTTCAAGATTCTTTCGAGCGGCGGGCGGCGTCCTAGGTTGCCCTGGCGGAGCTTTCGCTGCTAGATCGCCGCCACTCTTGTCTTCAATTTACCTCAGGCGCAAACTAAACATGAACATCGCGCCCGCAATCGGGCGCGGCGTCGAGGATCACATGGCCGGGCCAATCCACACTCAAATTAATGGGAAAAGCCGCATTTTCGAATCCGACCCCGACACAACTCTGCTGTTTGCGCTGCGCGAAGAGCTTGGCCTTACCGGAACCAAGTACGGCTGCGGCGAAGGCCAGTGCGGCGCCTGCACCATTCTGCTGAACAGCACGCCGCGCCGTTCCTGCCAGCTTTCCGTTCGCGATGCCGATGGAAAATCCATCTTCACCATCGAAGGCTTCGAACAAAATGGCCAGCTTCATCCCGTGCAGCAGGCTTTTCTCGATCAAGGCGCTTTTCAGTGTGCCTACTGCACTTCCGGAATGATCGTCAGCAGCGTTGCACTGTTGCAAAAAAATCCCAATCCCACTGAACCGGAAATCGTGCAGGCCTTGCAAGGAAATATCTGCCGCTGCGGGACGCATCCGCGCATCATCGCCGCCGTCCAGCAAGCCGCCAAAGCCATGCCCAAGACGGTCAATGGAGCAAAGTCATGACAGCGGCTCCCGAGAAATTCGTTCCCGAACCAGAACGCTACGAACTTCGCTCGCCCGCGATCCACCAATTCAATCTGCAACGCCGCGACTTCTTCAAACTAATGGGCGCAGGCATCGCCATTTTCACCGTCGCCGCAAACGCCTCCGCCGCGCAGGAATCGGGTGCCGGTCGCCGGCGCTCCGATCAGGACCAGCCCAAAGACATCTCGTCCTGGCTGCACATCGGCGATGACGGCATGGTCACCGTCTTTACCGGAAAAGTGGAAGTCGGGCAGAACACCCGCACCACGCTGGCGCAATCCGTCGCCGATGAACTCCGCGTTCCGCTGGAAAACATTCGCATGGTCATGGGCGATACCGCGCTCACACCTTTCGACATGGGCACCTTCGGCAGCCGCTCCACTCCGTTCATGTCGCCGCAACTTCGTCGTGCTGCCTCCGCCGCGCGCGATTTGCTACTCGCGCAAGCCGCCACTGAATGGAAAACCACTCCCGAGAAATTAAGAGCCGCTGACGGCAAAGTCACCAACCACGCAACCGGAGAGGCGCTTACGTACGCGCAGCTGGCGCAAGGCAAAACGCTTGCCCACGATATGCCCGACGCCGATCCCATCACCCCGCCGACCGAGTGGACCGTCGCTGGAAAATCCGCGCCGAAAATCGATGCACGTGCTTTCGTCACCGGCCAGCATCAGTACACGCCGGATCTGCGCCCTCCCAACCTGTTGCATGCAAAAGTGTTGCGGCCGGAAAGTTTTGGCGCAACGCTCACGTCAGCGGATTTGTCCGCAGCGCAAGCAATGCCCGGAGTCGTCGCGGTTCGCGATGGTGACTTCGTGGCCGTCGCCGCACCCAACGAACGCGCGGCAGAAAAAGCGCGCGATGCGATTCACGCCGAATGGAAAAGCAAACCGCAAACTTCCAGCAAGGAACTTTATCCATATCTGAAGAACAATCTCGACACGGAAGAACATCAAAAGCCAAACGAAAAAGGTTCCGTCGCGGATGGCTTAGCTGCGGCAGCGCAGCGCCTCGAGCAAACTTACACCGTCGCCTACATTGCTCACACTCCACTCGAACCACGCGCCGCCGTCGCCGAATGGAAAAACGACAAGCTCACCGTCTGGACTGGCTCGCAACGTCCCTTCGGCGTGCAGGAAGAATTGTCGGCGGCGCTGCACATTCCCAAAGATCGCGTCCGCGTCATCGTTCCTGATACCGGATCTGCCTACGGCGGAAAGCACACCGCCGACGCGGCTCTCGAAGCCGCCCGCCTGGCGCGCGCTGCAAATCGTCCGGTCAAAATTGTCTGGACCCGCGAAGAAGAATTCACTTGGTCCTATTTCCGCCCCGCGGGAGTGATCGAAATCAAAAGCGGAATTTCCGCTGAGGGAAGGCTCACTGCTTGGGAATTTCATAATTACAATTCCGGCGGCTCCGGAATTCAGACTCCCTACGACGTCGCCAATCAATTGATTCAATTTCATCCGGTGAATTCGCCGCTGCGGCAAGGCTCCTATCGAGGACTCGCGGCAACCGCGAATCATTTTGCGCGCGAATCTTTCATGGAAGAACTCGCACACTCGGTAAGACTCGATCCTCTCGAATTTCGCATGAACAATCTTTCCGATCCGCGCCTGCGCGCGGTATTCGAAGCCGCGGCAAAAGGTTTTGCCTGGCCGCAAAAGAAATCGCGACCTGGGCAGGGATTCGGAATGGCCGGCGGCGTGGAAAAAGGCGGCTACGTGGCAACCTTCGCCGAAATCGCCGCGGATCAATCCAGCAAAGAAGTTCGCGTGGTTCGAATCGTCACCGCATTCGAATGTGGCGCCATCGTCAATCCTGACGGCCTGCGCCATCAAGTCATCGGCGCGAATATCATGGGCCTCGGTGGCGCGCTGTTTGAATCCATCGAATTCGCAAACGGCCGCGTCAGCAATCCGCATTTCGCGCGGTATCGCGTTCCCCGCTTCCGCGACATTCCCATAATCGAAGCCATCCTCCTAGATCGCAAGGATCTGCCTCCAGCCGGAGCCGGAGAAACTCCCATCGTCGGTCTCGCCCCCGCAATTGGCAACGCCATCTTCGACGCCACCGGCATCCGCCTCCGCGCTTTGCCTCTTGTTCCGCACGGCCTAAATGCGCTAAGAACTAGCGCATGAAACTGGCTACAGTCGTCATCTTAATCTTAGTCGCACTCGTCGGACTTCTCTGGTTCTGGTTATTTATCGCGGGCGTGGGACTTGATATTCACTTCGGAAAGCAGACACCAGAGCAGCTCCTCCAAAAAAATTTTCAGTCTTTCTTTCCTGGCACTTCTGCAGACACTTCTCCTGGTTTTGCGGTGCTGGTAAGGAAAGATGGAAAGATAGTTTTTGAAAAAGGCTACGGGGTTTGCGAGCTGCGAACCAAGACAGCGATTGACTCGCAAACCAACTTTCGCCTCGCATCGTTCACCAAACAATTTACTGCGATGGCGATTATGTTGCTGGTGCACGACGGCAAATTGCGCTACTACCAAACGCTCACGGAAATCTTCCCAGAGTTTCCCGCGTACGGAAAAACAATCACTGTTGGCAATCTTCTGAATCACACCGGAGGATTGCCTGATTACGAAGACTTGATGGACGCGGTCGAAAAAATAAAAGGTCCAATGTGGTCGCCAGAAAAGCAGATTCAAGACGCGGACGTTTTGCAATTACTTGAAAAGGAATCGCGTGGGAAATTCGGGCCGGGAACGAAATGGGAATACAGCAATTCCGGATACGTAGTACTCGGATTGATCGTGGCTAAAGTTTCTGGAAAGCCGTTCGGCGAATTCCTGCAGGAACGAATGTTCGCGCCGTTGAAAATGGATCGCACGCTAGTTTTCGAAAAAGGGAAAAATGAAGTTGCGAACCGCGCGTACGGCCATTCCAAAAAAGAAAGTGCTTTTGTGGAAACCGATCAGAGTTCCACTTCCGCGACGCAAGGCGACGGCGGAATTTATTCCAATCTGGAAGATTTATCCAAGTGGGACGACGCATTGCGCAATCACACTCTGCTGAGCGAAAAAGAATTTGTGCCGGCGATCACTCCGGCAAAATTGCCCACTGGAGCGGAAGCTAAACTCGCCGAAGACGTCCCGCAATCTTTGCGCGGCAGCGCCAATGCGTACGGCTTCGGCTGGTTCCTGAATTTGCAAGATGCCCATCCACTGATGTGGCATTACGGCGACACCATGGGATTCAAGACCGCGATTTTTCGGTACACTCGCGACAACGTGACGGTGATCGTTCTCTGCAATCGCACCGACGTCGACCAGGGCGCATTGGCACTGAAGGCGGCGCAATTATTTTTGCCTGGCAAATGATTAAGGCTTAAGTTCTTCGCAGTTCGCGCGAATCCACGCGGCAAATTGTTTCTCCGAAAGATCACCCGACGCGATACTCATCATCACTTGAATGCATTCGGCGATTTTTCCATGGAACTCGCGGTCGTTCAGCGCCAGGAAGATAATCACCGAGTGAAACGCGGCACGCTTATTGCCGTCGACGAACGGGTGATTTTTGGCAATGCCGTAACCGTATGAAGCGGCAAGAGCGGGAATGTCAGTGGTCGGCTCGTAGTTCCACCGATTCACCGGGCGGGCCAACGCAGAGTCCAACAAACCCAGGTCTCGAATTCCGGCGGAGCCGCCAAATTCGGCGAGCGATGCCAGGTGCAAATGAAGCAAGACGCCACGATTGATCCATACTGGCTCAATCATTTCGCGAGCGCGCGGAAAACATCCCGATACTTGGCCATCAAATCGAGCCCAAGTTTGAGCTGGTCTTCGATCGCCGGATCAAATGGGGTGAGCAGATAGCCGTCCGGCGTCTCCAGGGCGTAGAGCGTGTCGCCGCTCTTCACTTTGAGGCGGTGGAGAGCCTCTTTGGGGAGAACCAATCCGGTGGAAGTGCCCACGGCTCTTAGCTTTAGTTTGACCATCGAGCTATACCCATAGTTATTATAATGCAAGTCAGGCGGCTTGAGCAACTCAAGAAACGATGCGAGCACGCAGGGCTGATGAGCCGACGCCATTGAAAGTTCACGACAGCCCGGAGAGTTTGCCGAGGCCTTTCATTTTGCCGCGTGCGGCGAGGGCGCCGTATTGCTTCATCATGGTGCGCATTTGCAGGTATTGCTTGAGGACTTGATTGACGTCTTGCACTGAAGTGCCGCTGCCTTTGGCGATGCGTTTGCGGCGCCGGCCGTCGATGACGTTGTGGTCCTGGCGCTCCTCATTGGTCATGGAGTTGATGATGGCTTCGACTTGTTTGAGTTTGCCTTCGTCAACGGAAGCATCTTTGGGCAGATTTTGCAGCGGACCAACTTTGGGGAGCATGTCCATGATCTGATCGAGCGGGCCCATCTTGCGGATTTGGCGCAGCTGATCGCGAAAATCCTCGAGCGAAAAGCCATCGGTGCGTAGTTTACGTTCGAGATCGATCGCGGCTTTTTTGTCGACGGCTTGTTCGACGCGTTCGATGAGCGACATGATGTCGCCCATGCCGAGAATTCTGGAAACGATGCGCTCGGGATAAAAACCTTCCAGGGCATCGTATTTTTCGCCGAGGCCGACGAACTTTACCGGAGCGCCAGAAACTTTGCTGATGGAGAGCGCCGCGCCACCGCGGGCATCGCCGTCGAGCTTGGTGAGAATGACTCCGGTGAGGCCGAGGCGTTTGTGAAATTCTCCGGCGGAACGGACCGCGTCCTGACCGATCATGGCGTCAGCGACGAAAAGGAGTTCGCTAGGCTGCAACTCTTTTTTGAGATGGCCAAGCTCGTTCATCAACTCGTCGTCAATGTGCAGGCGGCCAGCGGTATCGACAATGATGACGTCGCTGGCGGAGAGTTTTGCTTCGCGAATGGCGCCGCGAACAATTTCGAGCGGCTTATCGGTGCCCGCGCCAGGCCACAGACTTACGTTGATGGCTTTGGCGACTTGCGCGAGCTGTTCGCGCGCGGCGGGGCGATAAACGTCGGTGGAAACGACGATTGGACGGTGGCCGTGCTGCGCCAGCCATTTGGCGAGCTTGCCGGTAGTGGTGGTTTTGCCGGAGCCCTGCAAGCCAACAATCATCCAAACCGAAGGCGGGCGCGAAGCGAAGAGCGGTTTGGCGTGTTTGCCAAGAAGCATGGTGAGCTCATCGCGGACGAGCTTGATGACTTGCTGATCGGGAGAAAGCTGCAGCATGACTTCGCTGCCGAGAGCTTTGCTGCGAATGCTGGCGAGCAGTTCGTCG
>WNFR01020790.1_pt1 | contig 11349 bp, 8 predicted proteins | sample 5400221 | NCBI WGS metagenome assembly WNFR01 (sample SAMN13153357, study PRJNA577476) | soil metagenome | isolation source: 40 cm soil under Madrone tree | place: USA:California | collected 2016-06-14 | reverse complement strand
CCTGCTCGTCGTCAATCCACTCTACCTGGCGGAATCGCAAACCATCCAGGCTGAGGCATCATCCACTGCATTTTCACTCCTGGCGGTCGGACTGGCATACCTCTGGTGGGAACATCCAGCAGGTAAGCGCGGCCTCTGCTACGCTGCCCTCACCGGCATCACCCTCGTTTTGAGCATCCTATGTAAGTTGCTCAGCCTCACCGCTCTAGTGCCTATTATCCTGTTGCTGCTGGCTCGACTCTGGCAAACCTGGCGTACGCAACCCGGCGCAGGTTCTGCTACCCTGCGCTCGATTGCCGTGGGCATCGCGGCTTGCATAGTGACAGCGGCAGTAGTGCTGCTGCCCTTCACCAGCTCGTACCAGCCAATGGTGCAGAGCGTAATCACCTTTCACAGCGATGCCCTTGGGGTACTGAGTAGTACGCAGCAGGGCAACGCTGCAATCATTGAGCAAGCTCTTACAACCTTTCTAACACTTGCCGCGCTCTACGGCATGGTAGCCGCGCTTTTACGGCGAGACTGGCGCGTGATCCCACTAATTGCCTGGCTACTCGCAACGATCTACCTGCTCTGGCACCAGGTTCCCCTCTTCCAACATCACCTGGTAGCCCTCACACCTCCTCTCGTTGCGCTGGCAGTCGTGGGTATTGCTGATCCATTTGCCAACGCAACTCCAAGAAGAGCCACATCCAACAACATTACAATGTATCTTAGCTGGGTTGCCATCGCACTTATCCTGGTGACAGCGGTGCTCGATGCACGGCAGGACAGAGCATACTACCGCGCAGCCCAGGCCAGCAGCGTCTCCGCATTGACGCAATTGGAAGCTCGCGCGGCGGCTGACCTGCGCCAGGCCATCACTCCCGGCCAGCTGGTTGTCACAGACGCGCAATTCATCGCGGGTCTGGCCGACCGCAACACTCCTCCTGCGCTGGTGGACACATCCGCAGTACACATCGAATCCGGTTATATAACCCTTTCGCAACTTGAGAGCGCCGCCTCGCAGCCGCAGGTACATGCCGTGCTCTTTTTTACCGGACGCTTCCAGCTGCCGGCAGTTGCCGCCTTTCACGACTGGGTTGCCAGAAACTTCCACCTCTTGCACAATTACGGAGGAGGTAGAGAGCTATGGGTGCACTGAGGGTATGGAGTGCCCCCAGAAACAATGCCAACACAAGAAGAAAGACTTGCAGCGTTAGAGCAAACAACCGCAGAGCATATCAAAGAAACGGCCAAACATATCAGGCAAACTAACGAACACCTTACCATGACGCTAGGGCTTATACAACGTCAATCATTTGATATGAGCGCAATTAACCACAATCTAGAAGATATGCAAGAAAGCATACAGAATTCTCTAAATGTCCACTTTGAAGGAGCTAACGCACATCTGGAGCTTTTACAGCGAAACGACGATAAAACGGATAAACGCTTAAATGCTATAGAAACGCAACTTACCCAACACACAACACTTCTTAACGAGCACAAAACCCTACTCACTCAAATCCTCGCGCGCTTGCCAAAGGCACCTTGACAGAGAGCAAAGCATACATCAAAACTTACAGCAAAGCCGAGAGAAAACCAGAGGAAACAGGAGATACCGAGAGACAAACTAGCAGTAAGCAAAAATCGCCGAGCCGCTCAGGAAGCCACTCGACAAAGGTAAGCAACCAATAAGGAAATACTACAATGCAGAAAAAAAAGACTTTTAGCACAATGGAGATCATCTTGCTGGTTGTATTAATCGGCTCGCTGATCCTCTCCTTCATACAGGCCTGGCGCGAGGAGAAAGAGCAATAGCTGCTCTTTCTCACACGGCCGCAAGCAGGCGCGTACCCACCAGCACTTCTTCATATCCATCCAATAGCCTTTGCATGGCCTCGGACCACGAGCGCTGGCGAGCTTCCAGCAGTCCTGCTCGTCCCATCACACCGCGCAGCGCGTCATCGTATATCAGGCGCTCCAACATTGCCCGGTATGCCATCACCTGTTCTTTTTCAACGAGCGCTCCTGTATCCAGCAGGTAGCCAGTCTTTCCATCCCGCACCAGGTCACAGACGCCCTCAGATAGCACCCCAACTACGGGCAGGCACGAAGCCATCGCCTCCAACACCACCTGCCCAAAGGTCTCTGAACGCGACGGGAAGGCAAAAATATCAGCCGAAGCGTAAGCCCTGGCCAGTTCTTCTCCGCGTAGGTAGCCTGTAAAAGTCACCGGCAACCCTGCAAGTTCCTGCTGTACCTCCTTTAAAGCTGGCCCATCGCCGACGATCACCAGGTGACAGCGTGCATGATCCATACCACGATAGGCCTGCGTTAACAGGCGCAGGTTCTTTTCCCACGAGACCCGGCCTGCATACAGCAGCACCACTTTTGCACACGGTTCTTCTAGCCAGGAAGCACGCAGTTCCCCGCTTCTCCGCTCAGGTTGAAAGAGCGCCGTCTCAACGCCGCGCGGCCAGATGCGTAGGTGTTGGAATCCCTGTTTGCGCAGCACACTGGCCATGGAAGGTGAAGGGCAGAAGGTCAGCGAGCACTGGTTGTGAATGAAGCGATTGTATGACCACATCGGCCTGGTGAAGACGGGAAAGCCGAAATGACTGCAATAGGCTGCCAGGTTCGTGTGATAAGAAGAGACCACGGGTTTGCCGAGGAAGTGGACAGCCGCCAGCCCTGCGGCGCCAAGCACCACAGGATCAACCAGGTGTATAATATCGGGGTGAAAGTCGTTCAGGCGACGTATGAAAAGGGGGCGAAAAAAGTTAAATTTGAGTTCAGGGTAAAAAGGCAAAGGGAAACCGGCAGTCCCAACAACCTCGGCTCCGGCATACTGCTCCATACCACTTTCGGGTCCGAGCAGCAGCGCCTGGTGCCCATTGGCCTGCAGGTATTCGAGCAATCGGGACAGGGTACGCGTAACACCGTCCAGTTTAGGCAGAAAGTTCTCGGTAATAATCGCAACTCGCATAATAACCACCCGGGTCCAGCCCTGTCATGCTGAGCGCAGCGAAGCATCTCTGTGCCTCTCGAGACAGACCCTTCGCTGCGCGGAGGCGTGACACGGGGTGACTGTTCAAACTGTTAAGGACTCTTCTTCATAATTGAACCTTGCCTAAGAAAGGTAACATACGCCAGTTAGTAGGAGGTTAAGGTGAGTTTAGTGGAGCGTAATATGTCAGATAAAATCGGGTTAAAAAAGTGTGCGTACTGGCACATGTTAGCTATAATTGGTATATTAGCCCCTGGAAAGTGAAGTTTTTACTCTGGAACTCGTTATAATTTAATAAAGCTCGCCAAATGCGTCCTTGGTACTGCTGAGGATACAATCAGGAAGCAGGTAAACTAAATTGAAACCCCAATTTGTAAAACTTAATGCCCTGCAGAATAAAAACAATCGGCCAGAACAATCACCCAATGGCAGACCACCAGCGGATGCTCACCCGGGTGTGCCTGTTAACCGGCCCTGGGGAGGACAACCTCCATCAAGCCGGGTACCGCACCGCCCTGTTTCAGGCCAGCCATCGAATTGGAATGCCGGTAGCTTGCAACCTCCTCATCCAAATGGAACCCCAGGCCCACTGCCTGTGACCGAAAGAGAAACTATGAGGCAGCCGGCCGTAAATGGCCAGGCAGGCCCGGCACGCAGCGCTGACAGCCTCCAGGCGCAGAGGCTTGCGTATGGCCAGGTACCGCCATCACCAAACCAGTCGGCGATAACGTCCTTTCCAAGAATGGGTGCCACCCCTCAAACGCCGCCGCCACAGTATCCCGGCATGCAGCAACCTTACTCACCAGTCAGCCGGCCAAATCCGCCCCCTCAGCCATATATGGCTCCCATGTCCATGGCCGCATACTCGCGGGCACCACTTGCGCCAATGCCACCTGGCTACCCGGGTGTGGGAGGCCCTCCGCCATTTGGACAACCACCTGGTAAAGAACGCAAAAAAAGGCGCTTCCCCATCTGGGCGCGTGTTGCAGTATCTCTCTTCTTGCTGTTGCTCGTCGTCGTTGGAGGCCTGGGCGGGTACTACTATTTTAACCTGGCTACCCCCGTCAGTCATATCGTGGGCCAGCAGGTAACCCGTCTCAAAGGCGACGAGGACCCCAACGCGGGCCGTAACGGGGCCGGTATTTTAAGCGGACCTCGTGTCAATATTCTCTTGCTGGGAAGCGATACGGACCAGAAATTTTCCAACGGTCAGTACCTGGCTCAATCAGATATCGTGATCACGATTGATCCCGCTACCAGGAAGGTAGGTATGCTATCCATTCCGCGCGACTTCTATATCAACGAACCGGGCGGCGGCATGCGTAAGCTGGACGAAGCATATGGACTGGGCGGCGTCGCGCTCAGCCGTCTCACGATCTTCCAGGATTTTGGTATTCCCATCAACTACTACGCATGGGTGGGGCTGGATGGCTTCATCAAAGTGATCGACACGGTAGGCGGCGTTGACGTGGATGCGCTGCATCCCATCGCTGATGACAATTACCCGGATGATGTCGGCAACAAGACCGGTGACATCAATGCCTACAAACGCCTGTATATCCCAGCCGGGCCGCAGCACCTCTCCGGGCCAGAGGCGCTTGAATATGTGCGTTCGCGCCACGCCGACCTCGTAGGAGACTTTGGCCGCTCTGCACGCCAGCAGCAGGTATTGAGCGCACTTAAAACTAAACTGAATAATCCCGCTATCATTGGCAAGCTGCCGGAAATCTCGCATGACCTGGATGGCTATGTCAGAACAGATATGCAGTTGACCGATGTCCTCAAACTGCTGAATTTTGCCCGCGGCCTTGATCCAAACTCAATTCAGCGTCTCATCCTTGGCCCGCCCTATTCGGCATCTGGCGTCACGCCCACCGGTGAGTCTGTCGTTTACCCGGATTGCACTAAGATCACACCTTTGCTCGCACAGATGTTTGGCCTGGGCAATAATGCCAGGTGTAACATCCAGGCAAACAGCAATAACAATACTAGTTCGCTTGCATCCGCATCACAGCCATCAGCTACACCCGAAGCCATTCCAGCTGCGAGCACCTGGCAAGCAGCAAGCCAGGTTGCGGACATTAGTGCTATGAGCATCGGTGGGAGCAGCGACAACCTGTTCGGTTTTCACAGTTTGCTCGACCTGATGTTTATGGTTGTGTTTGAATCACCTGACGCAATGCAGGTATGATGAGGAGATATGAAGAGCTACAATACAACTACTATAGGGAAAAGTTTATTGTTACTCCTGCTGGCACTGAGCGTGCAGGGATGCCTTGGTATTGGGAATAATAATAGTAGTAGTAGTAATGGCCCGGTCGGCAATACGATTACCACCAATTCCAGTGGCAACAAGGTCAGCGTCGCGCAAAATCTCTTCAAAGGCAAGATTTATTTCACCATCGATCACAACTTATGGGTAACCGACGGGAGCAGCGCATCACGTGAATTAATTCATGGAGGCAATGTCTATGATCCGGCGGTCTCCCCCGATGGCAAATGGATCGCGTTCATCGCACGCTTCAAAGACTTTACCAATCTTGACGCTATTCCTGCTGGCGGCGGACCCGTGCACGTCCTGCTTTCCGGCGATGGACATTTCTATAACGACATCGGCGTCATCAAAAACACTTACCACTGGTTTGCCCAGCCCGCCTGGTCATTGGACGGGACACATTTGCTCTTCCTGAGCGATCTCCAAAAAGATTTTGTCTGGTATACGTTGGGGGGAGCTTTCAAGAGTTCTCCTTTCCTGGATTTGCAAGTATTCTCTATTCCCTTCAATAACCCGAGCGCACAGCCACAGGTCATCGCCTACGCCAGCTATGGTGATGGGGGAGATCGCGATCCAAGCTATCGCCCGGCACATCCCAACCAAACACCCGAGATAGTTTACACCCATTATGCGTATGACCAGACGGGCACGCAACAGGTCATACAGGTATTTCTAGCAGATGCCACGGCTATTGCTAACCATCCCTATATGTATTCGCCTGTGAGTGACTCGGGCGTGCCTCTGACACCTGGCAGCGTGCAGAATATAGAACCTGCCTTCTCGCCGGATGGCAATGCCATTGTTTATGTCAGGCGTGACACATCCAATCAGATGAGTTTGTATATCATGCCTGTGCCAGAGGGCGTGACCGCTGATCCCAATAGTTCAACAGTTGAACAAAAGGCCTTGCAGCCTTACAATAAATCTTCCCACATCTTGAGCGGACAGTACGTGAGTCAGCCCGTGTGGTCACCGGACGGTAAACAGATTGTATACATATCCTACAACAACAGTGAGTTCGACCTCTGGCTGGCAAATATCAGCTACAATGCAAAAACTGGCGCGTACGGCTTGCAAGGTAATCCTATACAACTGACTTCGGGTGGCATCGATGGAGATTCTCGCCCATTCTGGACGCCGTAACATCGTTGATGGTATACTGGCCTTGCACTTTCAAAGACGATTGTTTTTTATTTGCTATTATCTGTAGTCGTATCCCTCGCGGGTGCTCATTGAGGTATAACGTTGACTCAATTTGAAGGTACACTGATTGCTGGACGCTACGAGGTCCGTGAACATATTGCCACCGGTGGCATGGCCAGCGTATTTAAAACCTGGGATCACCGCGTTGAGCGCCTGGTGGCAATGAAGGTGCTACGGTCCCTGGACAAGAACGATTCGCGTGCTGTTGAACGCTTTCGCCGCGAGGCTCGCGCAGCAGCCGCGCTCGCTCATCCCAATGCCGTTACTATCTATGATTTCATCGAGGAGTTCGGCCAGTATTTTCTCGTGATGGAGTATATTCACGGCCCGACGCTGAAACAACTGATCGCGCAGCGCCGGCACCTGCACGCAACTGAGACGCTGGAGATTGCTGCACAGGTATGCGCCGTGTTGCAGGTGGCTCACGATCGCCGCTTTATCCATCGCGATATCAAACCACAGAATATCATGCTGACTTCCAGCGGCCCAGTGAGTTCAGGCATCGGTAGTCTCCTGGTCAAGCTCACCGATTTCGGCATCGTCCGTGTGGCAGAAGACGCTGGCTTAACCAATAGCGGTATCGTGCTGGGCACTGCCGACTACCTCTCTCCCGAACAGGCCCGGGGCGAGAGGCTGACAGCTTCTTCCGATCTCTATTCGCTTGGCGTAGTGATGTTTGAAATGCTGGCCGGCCGTCCTCCTTTCGTCGGTCCTACCGCTGTCTCTATTGCCATGCAGCATGCATCGACCTATCCGCCGCCTTTGCACCAGTTCAATGCAAATGTGCCGCCGGCTGTAGAGAAGATTGTAACCAGGGCGCTAGAGAAGGAGCCAGAAGATCGTTTTCTCTCGGCTGCCGAGATGCAGCAGGCATTGCGCCACTGCGCGAAAGCGCTGCAAGCGCAGGCGCGCGCAAATCAGACCATACCATCACCCCAGTTGGCTCCCCGCAATCTTCCGCTTAGCGCGGGCAGCCAGGGGCAGTTTCAGCCACCTGGATATGGGCAGCATTGAAAGCGAGGAACCAGGGAGCGGTCTATCACCTGGCAGCGTGTGAAATGTCCAGGCAATCCCTTTTACAAGTTTCAACCGGAAGAACATAGATTTTGATGAGAGATCGCTCTTGACCCGGCAAGCGGTGAGCTTGTTGGTGACGATATCCAGGCCCAGGCGCAGCGCGTCCTGCAAAACCTGCAAGCCGTACTGGCCAGCGCCGGGTCATCGCTTGCGAACGTCATAAAAACGACCGTCTTTCTTGCGCATATGAGCGATTTTCAAGCTATGAATGCCGTCTATGCAACCTATTTTGCAGGATCTGATGGCCTGATGCCTGCTCGCACAACGGTCGCCGTGGCCGAATTACCGCGCAAGGCGCTGGTTGAGATCGAGTGCGTTGCTCTCGTCGAAGACTAAGCACAGGGAGTAATGCAATGAACGTGACAACACTCTGGCGTACTACGCTCGAAAGACTCGAAACGGCTCCGGTCGATGCAGTCTGTAAAGCATGGCTGCTCTCCGCCAATCTGGCCAGTACCTGGCCAGATGGAGTCGACGATATCGATGCTGATTCCTTCAGTGAGCAAGACGAACTGCTCTATTTCATACTTCAGGTCCCCAGCACCCTGGCTCGTGACGTTATTAATACACGCTGGCGGCGCTCCATTGAAGACATACTGGCGGATATTACCGGGCAGCCGGTCGCTATCTCTGTTACCAATGCGCACGATGAGCCTGCTGCCCCAGGCAGAGAGGTAAATAGCCGCTTCGCACCCGCACGGCCTTATCCAACAAACGATCTCACGTATTATGATTTTCCACCGAAATCTCCCATGCAATCCGACCTGCAGGATCTCCAGTACGGAAGTCCCAGTTCCGCCGATCACTTAACAGAAGAATGGGAAAACGAGCAACGCGCCAACATTCAGATGTATAACCGCCTCAATACTCGCTATACCTTTGATGCCTTTATTGTCGGTAACAGTAACCGCCTTGCGCACGCTGCTTCCCTCGCCGTGGTAGAAGCCCCGGGCGAGTCGTACAATCCCCTGTTTCTCTACGGTGGTGTCGGATTGGGCAAGACACACCTGCTGCACGCCATCGGACACCAGGGAGTACAATCGGGACTCGCGGTACTCTATGTATCATCTGAGCAATTTACCAATGAAATCGTGAACGCAATCCGCTATCGCACTACCGAGGAATTCCGCGCCAAGTATCGCTCCGTCGATATCCTGCTGGTTGACGACATCCAGTTTATCGCGGGCAAAGAATCAACGGAGGAAGAATTCTTCCACACCTTCAACAGCCTGTACGAGATGAGCAAACAAATCGTCATCTGTAGCGATCGCCCTCCCAAGGCCATCACCAGCCTGGAAGAGCGCCTGCGTTCGCGCTTTGAATGGGGGTTGATCGCCGATATCCAGCCGCCGGACCTGGAAACACGCATGGCGATTCTACGCGTCAAGGCTGACGCGCTGCGCTATCGCGTTCCCGATGACATCATCGCCTATATCGCCGGTCGCGTACAGACCAATATTCGCGAGCTTGAAGGCTGCCTGAATCGCCTGATGGCATACCAGCAGTTGCATCACACCGACCTGACCATGGAGGTCGCGCGCGCTGCCATGTCGTCACTGGGTAACGATAGCAAAGAGTCACGCCTGAACATCAAGCAAATTGCGCAGGCAGTGGCAGAATATTATCATATCTCGCTTGAAGACATGTGCGGCAAGCAGCGCGATAAACACATCGTCATACCTCGCCAGGTCGCTATGTACCTGATGCGCCAGGAAACACAGGCCTCTCTACTGGAAATTGGACAGCTCTTCGGTGGGCGCGACCACAGCACCGTGCTTCATGCATGCGAGAAGATTGATCGCGCGGTGAACATCAGCCCCGCACTTCGCCGCGAGATTGTCGCTATCCGCGAGCAACTCATGCGGGAATGACCTTTCAGGGAGCCATATGTTACCATATACCACCTACCTGATCGACCTTGACGGCGTAATTTACCGTGGCAATGAACTGCTGCCCGGAGCAAAAGAATTCGTCGCCTGGCTCGAGTCCAATCACAAGAAATACCTCTTCTTGACGAATAACTCCTTCGCCACCGGGGCACAAATTCTCGCCAAACTCCAGCGCCTGGGCATCACAGCCGATAACGCGCACTTGCTTACTGCCGGGCAGGCGGCAGTTCAGAATATCGCCCGCCGCCTTCCTGGTGGCTCAGTCTATGTGGTTGGCGAGCATCCCCTGATGAACCTGGTTGAGTCGTACGGTCTGAAGGTAGCAAGCATAGACGCCCAGCAAGCCGATGCGGTACTGGTCGGCCTCGACCGCGACTTCGACTATACCATCCTGACGGGCGCCATGAACGCTGTGCGTGCGGGCGCGCTTTTTATTACCATTAACCGCGACCCCGTACTGCCCATTGCCGGCGGTTTCATTCCCGGCACCGGCTCCCTGGCAGCGGCCATTGAAGTTGCCAGCGGCGTAGCCCCGGAGGTGGTCGGTAAACCCGAACCGATGCTGCTCAATGAGGCCATGCATACATTAGGCAGCCAGCCGGGCGAAACAGTGATGATCGGCGATGGCCTGCAGGTAGATATCCTTGCCGGTCACAACGCCGGGACACACACGCTCCTGCTCTTATCGGGCAGCACTTCCCGCGAAGACCTGGAAAAGTCCTCCCTCAAACCCGATCACGTATACGAAGACCTGGCGGACCTGATGAAAGAGCTAACGCAGGAAGCACACAACTGATACGAATTTGCGAACCGCTCTCTACTACTGATTTGCGACCTGTAATAGAAGAGCCGCGTAGGGGCGGTACTCTCATGAGTAGGGTTTTTGGAAACGTGCTCGTCAGTCCGTAGGGGCGAGGGAGGAGGGGTTGGGAAGGGCAAGAAAGATACGGGGTATCTTTACAAGGCCTTTAGACTTTGCTGGCGAATGCGAGCAATACGCGATGGTGCCCGTACGCAGGGTGTCGTTTGACGCATAAGTTAAATCGGGCCCGGGTATGTGGCAATGAATTCTCGACCGTGCTCTGGAAGGCCAGGAATCCTTGCCCTCTCCCAGCAAGAGCTGAATCATTTGGCACCCCTGGTGACCGCTCTTCCTGCTATACTACAAGAGACAAGGACACTCGTGTTGAAGAAAAGCGGAAGAGGAGGTCTGCTATGAGCATCCAAGCCTTCACGATCAACATTGCTCAAAGCACCCTTGATGACTGGCGAGAACGCTTAGCACGCACCCGCTGGCCTGATGAGGTGGAAGGAGCAGGCTGGGACTATGGCACGAATTTAGGGTACCTCAAGGAGCTAGTGGACTACTGGCAGCACACCTTTGACTGGCGAGCACAGGAGGCGAAGCTCAACCAATTTGCGCAGTTCCGCGCCGAGATCGATGGCATTCACATCCACTTCGTCCATGAGCGGCCACGACGCGGGAGCGGGATCCCGCTGATCTTGACCCATGGCTGGCCCAGCACCTTCATCGAGCTGCTTCCGCTCGTGCCGTTGCTGACACATCCACAAGCTCACGGCATTGACGGTCCAGCCTTTGACGTCGTCATTCCATCGCTGCCCGGCTACGGCTTCTCTGAGCGGCCCAAACGCCGGGGAGTGACCACCCACGACACTGCGGGGCTGTGGCATCGCCTCATGCGCCGACTCGGCTACGAGCGCTACGGAGCCCAGGGCGGGGACTTTGGAGCAGCGGTCGTCACCTTCATGGCACTCTCTGACCCCAAGCCACTGCTGGGCATCCACTTGAGTAACTTGGAGCTCCCGCCCTACACCGGCCCTGGATCGCGACCGCTCTCAGAAGCCGAGCGCACGTACCTGACGCAGTATCAACACTGGTCCGAAATGGATGGCGG
>WNFR01014141.1_pt1 | contig 11350 bp, 8 predicted proteins | sample 5400221 | NCBI WGS metagenome assembly WNFR01 (sample SAMN13153357, study PRJNA577476) | soil metagenome | isolation source: 40 cm soil under Madrone tree | place: USA:California | collected 2016-06-14 | reverse complement strand
GGGCTGGCCTCCAACTACCACTTGTTGCTCCTCGCCAGGATGGTCACCGGCCTGTTTGCGGGCGTGGTTGGGTCAGTCTCCTTGGCGATCGTCACCGACGTGTTTCCGCTGGAGATGCGCGGTCGCGTCATGGGAGTGATTCAGACCGCGTTTGCCGCCAGCAGCGTGCTGGGAATTCCTGTGGCCTTGTTGCTGTCCACCCGCTGGGGGTGGAACACACCCTTCTTCATGATCGTCGCCGTCGGCGCCTCGGTCGGCGTGTTGATCCGGCTTTTCCTGCGGCCGGTCGATGAGCACTTGAAGCATCACCTTGATCGCAGCCCTCTGCATCACCTGGTCCGGACCATGTCGAACCGCTTTTACCTGCAGGGGTTCGCCACGACGGGATTGCTGAGCGTGGGCGGTTTCATGCTGATGCCCTTCATGAGCGTATTCATGGTGGACAACGTCGGGTTGCCGATCGAAAAGCTGCCGCTGGTGTATGTGCTCACGGGTGCGTTTTCCATCGTGTTCGGGCCGCTCATAGGACGAGCCACCGACGCCTTTGGCAAGTTCGAGGTGTTCGCCTTTGGCTGTGTGGTGACCATTGTGATGGTGCTCATCTTCACGCATCTGAGCGTCAGCCCGTTGTGGATGCTCGTCGCGGTCATCGTGGGCCTGCAGATCGGAATATTTTCGCGCATGATTTCGGCGTCCGCGCTCATGTCTGCCGTGCCGCAGCCCAGCGACCGCGGCTCATACATGTCAATCAGCGCTTCGCTGCAGCAAGTGTCCGGCGGCGTCGCCTCCGTGGTCGCCGGCCTGATCATCGAACAGGCACCGGGCGGCTACGTGTTGCATTTCGATACTCTGGGCTATCTTCTGATTTGCACGACGCTGGTCTCGCTGACGTTGATGTACTCCATCGATCGGGCGATCAAGTCACCAACGCGCAGGAACGCCTCGGCTGAGCCGTAAACTGCGAACTCCGTCGGTACTCGTGCATGCCACGCGTGGAGCACCCGGTCAATCGCGTTTCGAGTCCGACACCAATCTCCCGCTCAAGTTCACACCGTCGAATGCGCTTACCTCGAGTAATGCCTCGAAGGGTAGCCTGGCGTCGGCATGCCGCCCGATTTCCTCGAGCTTCTGCCAACTTGTAAAGGCTTCGGCAGTTTGCTCCACGCCCTCATCACGCGTCCCCGCGACGACGACGATGGTATTGCCGCCGGGTCCGAGAAATTTCGAGAATAATCCGTAGTCGTGATAGGGCGTCTCCTTGCCGGAGAATTGCGGAGGACCCATGATTTGAGAAGACGTCTGGCTGATATAGGAATGCCGCGTGTTCTTATCGACGATCTCATCGTAGGATTCGCCAACCGCGAAGCGTGAACCCCTGAGGACGAGGTCCTGCATCATCCCTAAGCCGCTCATACAGCCGATGTAGACGATGTCTGCGGATTTAAGGTCGCTGGGTTGCAGGTCGGACATCTTGGTTACAGTAATGCGACGATTCTCCGGAGCCAGCACCACCATGACGTGACGCAATGCGAATGCCGCCGCGAGGGGCAGGTACCGCAGACCCACATCCATATAGCGATCCGCGACTTCAGGATGCGCCAAGACGTAGTTGTCAAGATCGCTCTTCGAGTTGACCGAATATTCGCGAATCAAGCGCTTCACGTCCATGGGCTTGTCAGTCTCACCAATCAAGTAGTAATCGCCCAGGACGATCATGATCGGGCGGCCCAAATCCGACCAACACGGCCACGCCAAGCACGGCACAGGCGCCCAGCGCGGCCACACCCAGGGTGATTGTCGGCGCCTTGTGCCGCGTTGGAGCGGGCGCGGGAGCAGGAGCAGGAGCAGGAGCGGTGAGCCTCAATCGATATTCGCCTCGCGGAATGTTCAATACGCCCGATTCCGCACCGCCGTTGGAAGAATAGAAGTCGTCGAGGGCCTTGCGAAGCTTATGGATGTAGACCCGCACGAGGGCGTCCTGGGATACATCGAAGTTCGAATCTTTGCCAAAGACGTCAATCGCGATGGCGATTTCCTTCGGTGACTGTCCAGCCAGGGTACTCGTCACCAAGTACTCGAACAAACGCCTCAGCCGGGTTTCACCCAGCACGCCGCTGGATTTGATGCGCTCAGTCTCATTGCGGATGTCCACATGGCCCTCTACGGTTGAAACCCGGCAGTGCGAGTGACATCGGACACTGGAAGGTCATTTTAACGTTAATTAACGTCCGATAAAACAGTAATTTACATGACTCTTGCGTGTCGATCGCTCAGGCTCGCTCCGTTTTAGCCAGGAAGCCAAAAAATGACGCCTTGGCAGTCTTGTGATCGCATCTTCATGTCAAGAGAGCGCTGATTGATGATGATAATTCCTCGTTGCAGATCTAGACTGCTGGCCGGTTGCGTCACGGCAGCGTTGACATGGTTTCCCGCTGTACCCTCGGTAGCGGCTGAGAGTGATGTCGCACAGGATAGACGCGAGTTGTTGCGCCGCATTGAGCAGCTTGAACAGCGGCTCAATCAGATGAGCGCACAGACCGGCACGTCCGCAACGCCCACGCCGCACGCGGCTCCCCCTGCTGCATCGGCCGCCGCAGACACGCAGGCTCTGCTGGAACGGCTCGATGCGCTGGACAAGCGCTTGAGCGATCTTGAGTCGACCGCGGTGCTTTCCGCGCCTAAGACGCTGGTGAAGGAGGTTCACGTCTGGGTGGATGCGAACGGCAATGAGTATGACCACGCGGTGCCGGGGGCCAAGGAAACGACGACCTATCAGCGCGAAATTGGACATCGACGTCAGAATATTGAAGATGAAATCGCTGACGCGCTGACCGCGCAGAATCAAAGCAGCATCCAGCTGGGTGTCAATAGCGTCACGACAACGCAAATCGCGGCGCAGACCGAAGGCGCGAAGAGTGCGGCGAACGGCCACGTATATGGAATCTCCGCGGCGGACGTGACCTTTGCGGCCAAGTCGGCCGCGTTGAACACTGAGTTTTTCGCCGATCTCGTCGGAATCGGCGGATCGCCGCCGGACAATGAGATCCCCACGCTTTCTCTTCTCAACAGTCAGACCGCGCGTCTGAGCAACAACCAACTGAGCGTGCGCGAAGCCTGGGTCCGCACCGAGGTTTTCAATCAGCGATTAGGATTGAGTCTGGGCCGTATCGATTTGACCCGTTATTTCGATCGAAATGTAGCGGCCAACGATGAAAACAGCCAATTCATCAGCAATGCATTGGTCAACAATCCCGTCCTGGGACTTGCGAGCAACGGTCTTGGCGCCGTTGCCGTCTATGATCCGAAGTCAAGTCTCAACTTCAAGTTTGGAGTTCAGCAAAGCAGTGCCGACCCATCCGCAACGGCACCATCCCTGTCCGATTCCCTGTACACCTTGGCGGAAGGGGAATACGTCGCGCGACCCTTCTCCTTGCCCGAAGGGCACTACCGGCTCTGGGGTCGCTCCGACAACGGCGCGGGTTCCCGCAGCAATGCCTACGGCGTCAGCGCCGATCAAAAGCTCACCGCTGCCATTGGATTGTTTGCCCGCTATGGAAACGGGTATGTGGACACCGTTCTCGGACGTGAACATTTCTACAGCGGAGGCGTGCAATTCGCCGCGCCCTATGCCCTGCATCCACACGATTTCTGGGGAATCGGGTATGCGCGCACCGATGTCGTGGGCCGGATCAGCGAAAAGTTGGCGGAAGGCTATTACAACCTGTACTTGACCGGGCATATGCGAGCCTCGTTCATGTTGCAGTATGTATTCAGCTCGGCCTCCGGCAACGGCTATGTTCTTCCTGGCGCCCGCCTGCAAGTTGGCTTTTAGCAGCATCGATAGAGAGAGAATTCCATGCACAACCTTAAAATGACCTTCTGCAAAGCGGCGTTTCTGACATCCGTGCTGTTCGTCCTGGCCGCTCCCGATGTCGGGCTATCGCAGGCGCAGAAAATGCCGAATATGTCCATGCCTGCCACGGAGTCCGATGCGCCGGTCAAAGTGGCCGATCCGACGTCGGTCGTCATGATCGTCAATCGTGACTCCAACGAGATCGCCTTCATGGACATCAAGACCAAGAAACTTCTTGGCAGCACTTTTCTCGGCAATAACGTCAATCCGCACATGGTGATGATGTCGCCGGATGGGCGGTACGTAGTCACCGGCGGACAGCGCTCCAACACCGCCTACATCATCGACGCCCACACGCTGAAACTGTTGAAGAAAATTCCCGTGGGCTTCGCTCCCGAGCATCTCGCCTTTTCTCCCGATGGCCGCTATTACTATCAAGGCAATCCAGAGGGCGATTCGATCACCGTCATCGATATGCAGGCTCTGAAAGCCATCAAGACCATCGAGGGGCTCGCGGAGCCCCTCAACATCACTTTTACGCCGGACGGAACCAAGGCCTATGTGGGCAACTACGGTGCACATTGGGTCGGCGTGATCGACGTCACGCGCCACGAACTGATCAAGAAAATCCAGATTGCCCCGATGCCGGGGATTTCGCGCCTGGATCCCACGAAATATCTCACGGAAATCAAGGGGATCTTCAATGCGACGGCCGGCGCCGATGGGCGCTACCTGTATGCGGCGGACGGCGACCTGGGCGTGGTTGGCGTGATCGACACGCGCGAAGACAAAGTGATCAAGGTCATCCGTGTGGGTACCGACCCCTGGCGCGTCTACATGAGCCACGATGGCAGGTATGGCATCTCGGCCAATAACGGCGATGGCACCATCTCCATTATCGACACGCAAAAGAATGAGGTCGCGGCGACCTTGCCTGCGGGCCCGGACATGACCGGAGTCAACTTTGCGGCAGGAAAAGCCTTCGTGATCAGCTCCACGACCGGATTCGAGTACGTGTACGACATGAAGACACTGAAACCGGCCGGCCGCATCAAGATAGGCAATAACCTCTTCATACAGACCGCGACTACGGACACGGCCGATGAGAAGATGTACCTGGCGAGCGCGACCGATAATTCCGTGTACATCATTGATGGGAAAACGGAAGCAGTCGAGCGAGTGGCCAACGTAGGCTTGTACCCCTGGGGTACGCACGTCATGGACAGCAAAGACAATTATTGCCATTGACGCGGCAGAGCAGATGCATGTCACGCTTTTTGGCGCTAACGGGTACGCTGCTGACTCTTGGCACGGCGGTGACTTTGCCGTTCTGCTTGGTGGCGTCGGAGGCACGAGCTTCCGACGTCCGGGCCCAAACACGATTATTCGTGCCGGATGGCACGTCGGTCACGGAATTGCAGGCCTCCGAGCTTACCTTGACATTGACCGACGCCGCGACGCGTCCCATTCAAACCTGGGTTCGTACAGCCGGCCTGCTCGATAAGTCCGGAAAGATCGTGACGACGTTTCTACGCTCGCCAGAGGCCGAACTCATCCAGATCGGGCAGCGCCTGCGCAGCTTCTCCGTCAGTTCCAGAACCCAGATGCATCAAGCGAGGGTCACGCGGATCACCCCGCAGAGTGGGGGCGCGCAGGTGGAAGCGACGTTGTCCGATCAAGCCCCGGTCGATGGTGCACGTTACCTGATGGAAATCGTGGTCGAACGCGGCCGTTTCTTGTCCGTCCCCAACATCTCCATAATCGAAGAAGAGACAGGCCATGTCGTTTATTTGCAAAGGGGACCGAATCGATATGTGCGGCGCGTGATCAAGACGGGGTTGCAGGGCGAACTGTACACACAGGTACTGGACGGTCTCGTCGAAGGTGATCAGGTGGTCGCGCTCGGGAGTTTCTTCGTGGATGCTGACAGTAAGTTGAAATCCGCCGGCTCGGAATGACCATGATAGCCGCCCTCGTCGAAAAGATCGTTCGCTTCAAGCTGATCATCGGTCTACTGCTGGTTGCGGCGGCGGCTTTCAGCGTCTACGCGGTCTGGATCTCCCCCTTGGATGCAATCCCGGACACGTCTGATCCGCAAGTCATCATTTACGCCAAGTGGCCACGCAGTCCGGAGTTACTGGAAGCGCAGGTGACAGAGCCCATCATCAAAGCCCTGCTGGGCTCGCCCGACATCCGCTCCGTGCGGGCGACTTCGCATATGGGCTATTCCTTCATTTACGTGGTGCTCAACAGTGCGGCGCAGCGCGCTGCGCTGCGCCGGTTCGTAACCGACCGGCTCAACGCGATTCGGCAGCAATTGCCGGCCGACGCCTCCGTGATCGTCGGGCCAAACGCCGGTAGCATGGGATGGATTTATGAATATGCGTTGATCGACCGTGAGCAGTTACGGGATCTGCGCGACCTGCGGCTGCTGAACGACACGCAGATCAAGCCGGCGTTGCAGGCCGTGCCGGGCGTGGCCGAGGTGGCGTCCGTCGGCGGCCTGGAAAAGCAGTATCAGTTGAAAATATTCCCACCGTTGCTGGCGGACGCCGGGATCTCTGTGCGTGCGCTTACCGCCACGTTGCAAGGTGCATTTCCAGAGACCGGAGGTCGCACGATCGAGGTCACTAATCGGGACTACCAGATTCGCGGCGTCGTCCGTCACGACAACATCGACCAGTTGGAATCAACAGTCGTGGGTCATGCCGCGGACGGCAGAACCATCACCATCAAGGACATTGGTTACATTCAGGTGGGTTACGACCAGCGTCGCGGTATGGCTGACCTGAACGGCAAAGGCGAAGTGGTCGGCGGCATCGTAATCATGGAGCAGACGCAAAACGTGCTGGAAGTCACCCACTTGCTCCGGCAGCGGCTCGAGCAGCTGGGCGCTTCACTTCCTCACGGCCTCCAGATCGTGTCGACGTACGACCGTTCCCAGCTCATCTGGGGAACCCTGAAGCATTTCTTGATCACCCTCCTGTATGAACTTCTGGTGGTGATCGGGGTGACGGCGCTCTTTTTGCGCAATGCCCGCACGGCGATCGCGCCGGTCTCGATACTGCTGTTGGGCGTGCTGTTCACGGCGATTCCACTGTCGATACTTCACCAAACCATCAACTTATATTCACTGGCCGGATTATTTATCGCGATTGGCGAGATGGTCGATGCAACCATAGTCATCGTGGAAAATTGCACGGCCGAGCTTGCGGCGCGACCAGATGCCGTCGGCGATGAAAGACGGCAAATCATTCTGCGTTCCATCGCCAATGTGGCTCGACCCCTGCTGTTTTCCTTGCTGATCATTCTGGCATCGTTTCTGCCGGTTTTCTTCCTCGGCGAGAAAGAAGCGCGCATGTTCGATCCGTTGGCCTACAGCAAGACCTTTGCGATGGCATTCTCGACACTTCTTACCCTGTTTCTGCTGCCAATCATCGTTCTATGGATATTCAAGGGTCAGGCGGCACCCCAAGGTCGCGGAGAGTTCGTCCTCGTCAAAGCTTATCGCCGCGCGGTACAGACAGCGATTCGTTATCGCTACGTCTTTCTCGCAGCCAATCTCGTACCACTCATTGTGGCATTCGTGCTGCTGCAAGGCTTTCGAAAGGACTTCATGCCGCAGATGGAGGAGGGCGCCATCCTGTATATGCCCACGACGCTGCCCGGCGTACCGGCGAGGGAGGCGGGGTGGATTCTGCAACAGATGGACAAGAAGCTGGCGGCTTTTCCTGAAGTAGCGAGCGTGTTCGGCAAGCTCGGTCGAGCGGATACCGCGACCGATTCTGCCCCGGTCTCCATGATTGAGACGACAATTCAGCTCAAGCCACAGTCGGCTTGGCGCGAGAACATGACCAAGGACAAGCTCATCGCGGCGATGGATCAGGCGATGCAGGTTGTTGGATATGCCAATAGCTGGGTGCAACCGATCAGCGCACGCACTGCGATGCAGGACACCGGCATCCAGACACCGGCCGGTATCAAGGTGAAAGGCCCGGATATATCGATGATCGAGAGTGTCGGCAAGAAGATCGAGAGTTTGTTGCGAACGTATCCCGGGACGCAGGCTGTCATCGCCGAGCGTATCTCCTCGGGGTATTTCATCAATGTCGAATTTGATCCGAAGCGCCTGGCGGAGCGGGGTATCGCGGCCGAGGAAGCGATGCCGGTCGTGCGCTACGCTATTGGCGGCGACAATGTCCTTGCCGTCAAGGATTCCGATGGGGTGTCGATTCCGCTGAGCTTGCAATATTCCCCTGAGTACCTCGACACGCTCGACAAGGTCCGCAACGCACCGCTCGCGGCGCCCGGCGGCAAGACGGTTACGCTCGGCGAAGTTGCGGACGTGACGGTCAAGAACATGCCCGACATGGTTCGCAACGACAATGGTGAACTTGCCGGTTACGTGTACGTGTATCTCAAGAGCGGGGTGACCCCCACGGACTACGTGCTTGGTGCACGGCAATTCATAGCGAAGAATCTGTCGCTGCCCGCCGGTTACTCCGCACAGTGGACCGGCGACTATGAGAACTCGGCCGGGGCCCGCAGCCGGCTGCTGTACATCATTCCGCTTACCCTTGGCATCATCTTCGTGCTGTTGATGATGGCGTTCCGTTCGGTGGTGGACAGTCTGCTCATCATGTTGTCGATTCCTAATGCGCTGGTCGGCGGCGTATTTCTGCAATGGATTCTGGGTTATTCCATGACAACGGCGGTGATCATTGGATACATTGCCCTGTTTGCCGTGGCGATTCAGACCGGCATCATCATGATCATTTTCATTCGTCAGGCGCTGGCGCGTCGAAACGCGAGAGCGAGCTACATGGATGCCGTGCTCGATGGATGCGTTTTGCGTCTGCGGCCGAAACTCATGACGGTCGCAGCCACGGTGCTCTCGCTGCTGCCCATCATGTTATCGACGGGACTCGGTATGGAAATCATGAAGCCCATTGCCGCACCGACGATCGGAGGCATGTTAAGTTCGACGATATACGTGTTATTTCTGATTCCCTGCCTTTTCGGCATTGGAGAGGACATCCGGGGAATCCGACAAAAGAGGGGCATGGCCGCCGACGCACCCATGTCCGGAGTTTCCTGAATGAAAGTCCGGACGAATTCGTGGCCGGATCGATCTGGAGCAACCACACGCAGGGTAGCTACGCTGCTCATCGTCATCGCGTTGATGAAGACCTCAGCGCTGCTGGGACAGAATGCGGCGCCTGCGAGTGGTCCGCGCACGACGTCAGGATCCGACGTATCGGCGTTGCCGAACGCACCGGAGAAGGCGCTGGTGCTGAAGCATTGTATGGTGTGCCACGATCTCGCCTGGGTCGCACGCTCAGGCGGCTCCGAGCAGGGTTGGACCGAGCGTTTGAACCGGATGATCCGTGCGGGCGCGACGATTCCGCGGGACCAGATACCGGCGGTGGCTGCCTATCTGGCGCAAACCTTGCCGGAGAGACCGCGGTCGGCGGCGTCATCCGCGGCAGATCGGCCGCCTGCGGCCGCCAAGCCGGTTGATCAGGCGAGTGGCCAGGTGCTGACCATTACGGTCAGCACGCTGCCCGATCCGCCTCGGAGCGGCGGCAACACAATCGAGGCCATCGTCACACGGCAGGACGGTCGCCCGGTGACCGATGCCACCGTGTCGGCGCTACTGCAGATGCCCCCGATGCCCTCGATGAACATGCCGGAAATGAGCACCACGCTCACGCTCCTCTGAGCACCACGCTCACGCTCCTCAGCCAAGGCGGAGGCCTCTACCGCGGCAAGGGACAACTCGTCATGTCCGGGACGTGGAACGTGACGGTGACGGCATCACTCGGCGGTATGGAAGTAGGGCGTCAACGACTCACGATAATCGCGAAATAGGGTTGTAGGATCTATCGCCGCACGCCGGCGGGCGTTTCACCGGCAATCATGTGCATCGATAGATTATGTGCATATTGGTTGGCTTGCTGTATGGCTTCGTGCAGAAGGACGCGCTGCGCGCGGCGATCGCCACCATCGTTAACGGCACCTTCAAGATCCGCCAGTCTCCCCGAAAACCTCCGTTTAGGGGAGAGGCGCGGAAAGGTTCCGCAAAAAGGGCTCGACGGCCAAGAAAATCTCCCAAAACTGTCTCTTGATTTAGATTCTCCAAAACAGGCACCATCCGGATGAGTTTCAGGAGACGTTTGTGAGCATTGTGATCGACGATCCGCGTTTGGAGCAACTCGCCCAGCAGCTGGCCGCGGCCGAAGGGACCACGGTGGAGCGCGTGGTGCGCGAGAGTTTGTTGTCTCGCGCCGGCCGGCGGGGGCTCAACGTGCACGAGCGGCCGCTGCGCGAGCGCTTAAAGGAGTTGGCCAGCGAGGTCGACGCGCTGCCGGCGAGAGTACCGGCGGATCGGCGCACTGCGGAGGAGATCGTGGGCTACGATGACCGCGGACAATGGTGATCGACACCTCGGCGATCCTGGCGTGGCTCAAAGAAGAAACGGCGAGTGGTGCTCGGCGCGACCGACCGGAGTTAAACGCCGCGCTCGAATTCATGCGCGCCGGCGACACCTTGGTGGCGTGGAAACTCGACCGCCTGGCGCGATCGACCCGGCAGCTGCTCGAGACGGTCGAACGCTTGAGCCAACGGCAAATGGGGTTTAAGACCATTACCCAAGATATTGACACGACCAACGCCGGCGGACGCCTGATTTTTACGGTATTCGGCGCCATTGCGGAATTCGAGCGGGAGATCATCCGCGAGCGCACTCGCGCGGGGTTGGACGCTCAACGCTCTACCGTTATCTACCCGCGGCACGGCAAGTCGCCCAGGACGAGAGCACATGAGCAGCGTCACGCGCCTGCTGCCGACGCTCCCTATCAACGGTCAGTTGCTGCGCGACTTTCTCGCCGCGCCGGCGCCATGTTTCACGCTCGGGGTCGTCGAAGAGCGGCGCCGACAGTGGGGTTTCTTGGCACTGCGGCCTGCGGAGCCCATCCCCTCCGAGGTAACCGCCGGTGGATTTAATTTGGGGCACGCGTTGCTCGGAACCTCGCGATATGAGGTGGTTCAGTTTGCCTTCGAGTTTTACGGCTTCGAGACCTATCACGTCCTCGTCAACCCCTTGGATCTCACTCAGGATTGCCTTGAAATGAATCCGAGGCACTGACACCCCCTGGAGATCGATTGCATGGAATGGACGAAAGAGGAGTTTGTTTTGACGGACGACTCGAGGCGACTCGATCTGGAGCGGACTTTTCTGCTCTTACAGGGCACCTATTGGGGCGTCCGGCGCCCGCGCGAGGTGGTCGCAAAGATGGTCGAACATTCCTTGTGTATCGTTCTCTTGCGAGGCGATATTCAGGTTGGCTTCGGACGCGCGGTTACCGATTACACGGTGTTTTCTTGGATTGCAGACATCGTCGTGGAGCCACAATATCGGAGCAGAGGACTCGGAAAGTGGATGATGGAGTGCATAGCCGCACATCCGGCAATTAAAAATACGCAGATGGTCTTACA
>WNFR01011447.1_pt1 | contig 11350 bp, 10 predicted proteins | sample 5400221 | NCBI WGS metagenome assembly WNFR01 (sample SAMN13153357, study PRJNA577476) | soil metagenome | isolation source: 40 cm soil under Madrone tree | place: USA:California | collected 2016-06-14 | reverse complement strand
GATGCCTTCGATGCCCGCCTCGCTGGAGCCACCTGCCGCGCGCGGTCGGGTCGGGTACGTCGTCAAGGTCTTTCCCCGCCTCTCCGAGACCTTCGTCATCAACGAGATCCGAGAGCTCGAGCGCCGGGGCGTCGAGGTGTCGATCTTCACGCTCCATGCTCCGGCGGCCGAGGTGCCGCACCGGCTGCTCGCGACCCTGCGGGCGCCGATCACGCGCGTCGACGCGCTCCCGGAGCCCTCCGACGCCGAATGCAGGACGGCGAGCGCTGCCCTCCGTCGGCTCCTCCCCGAGGCGGCGGCGCTCGGGGACCGCCTCCTCCCGCGCAAGTACGTGAAGCTCGCCCTGCAGCTCGCGAGCGCGGCGCGGGGCACGCCGCTCGCCCGCTTCCACGCCCACTTCGCCTCGCGCGCCACGCACGTGGCGATGCTCGCGAGCCTGCTGCTCGGCGTGCCCTTCAGCTTCACGGCGCACGCAAAGGACATCTACCACCACGAGGTCGACCCGGACGTGCTGCGGGTGAAGATGTGCGCCGCCGAGCTGGTGGTGACGGTCAGCGACTACAACCGCCGTACGCTCCTCTCCCTGGGCGAGGACCTTCCCGACCTGGAGAGGAAGCTCGTTCGTCTGTACAACGGCGTGGATCTGACGCTCTTTCACCCCGCCGGTGACGAGCGGCCGCCCGCACGCATCTTCGGGATCGGACGCCTGGTCGAGAAGAAGGGATTCCCGACGCTCGTCCGCGCGTGCGCGCTGCTGCAGGCACGGGGCGTTCCGTTCGCGTGCGAGGTGATCGGGTCGGGTCCCGAGGAGCCCGTGTTGCGCGAGACGATCGGCAATCTCGGCCTCGACCACGTCGTCCGCCTGCGCGGCGGGCTGTCGCTCGAGGAGGTGGCGAACGAGGTACGCCGGGCCTCCGTCGTGGTGCTGCCGTGCATCGTCGCCGCGGATGGCAACGTCGATGCGCTGCCGACGGTGCTGCTCGAGGCGATGGCAAGCGGCGTCCCGGTCGTTGCGAGCGCGATCTCGGGCGTCCCGGAGATCGTCGTCGACGGCGAGACGGGCTATCTCGTGCCGCCAGGCGATGCCGCGCCGCTGGCCGACGCGATCGAGAGGGTGCTCCGGGATCCCGGCGCTGCAGACCGGCTCGGCCGCGCCGGACGGGAGCGGGCGGAGCGATTGTTCGATCTGCGCAGGAACGTCGCCCGGCTGCGAGACCTGCTCGCGGGCGGGCCCGCCGACGCTGCCACGCCATGAAGAGGCCGCACATCGCCTACGTCTGCGCTGACCGCGGCATCCCGCTGCTCGGGACGAAGGGGGGCTCCACGCACATCCGCGAGCTGGTCAACGCGATGGTCCGACGGGGCGCAGAGATCCGGGTGCTCGCCGCGCGCCCCAGCGACGGCGCGCGCCGGGCGGCGCTGCGCGCCCGGATCATCGACGTGGGCGCGGAGCGGTTTCCGCGCGCGCTGCGCAACCGCATCCGCTCGCTCGCACCCGGCCCCAGCGGGGACGTGATCGGAAGCGAGACCTTCGGCCTCCTCCTGAACCAGGAGATGTACCTTTGCTTGCAGCAGCTTCACGCACGCTGGCGGATCGCCGCCGTCTACGAGCGCTACTCGCTCTGGGGGTACGCGGGGCTGACCTTCGCGCGCGACCACGGGATTCCCTTCGTCCTCGAGGTGAACGCCCCGCTGCGGATCGAACAGGTGCGCTACCGGGCGCTCAACAACTCCGTGCTGGCCGAGGCCCTCGAAGGTCAGCTCCTGCAGCTCGCGGACCGGGTCGTCGTGCCCTCCTCGGTGCTGCGCGACTACGTCGTCGGCCGGGGTGCGCGCGTGGGGCGGGTCCGGCTGGTGCCCAACGCCGCGGACCCCGCCGTGTTCCGACCGCCCGACCAGGTCCGGGACGGGAACGGCGCGTTCGTGGTCGGCTTCCTCGGCAGCTTGAAGCCCTGGCACGGCATCCAGGACCTGCTGCGGGCGTTCGTCCTGCTGCACCGCCGGAGCCCCTCGTGTCGGCTGCTGATCGTGGGCGACGGCCCCCTCCGCCCGGCCGTCGAGGAGGTCTGCCGGAGCGAGGGGCTCACGGACGTCGTGCAGGTGACCGGCGACGTGGACTACGCGCGCGTCCCGGGATTCCTCGCACGGATGGACGTTGCCGTCGCGCCCTATCCCCGGCTCTCCAACTTCTACTTCTCGCCGCTCAAGGTGTACGAGTACATGGCCGCGGGCGTCCCGATCGTCGCGAGCGCCATCGGCCAGGTCACGGAGGTGCTCTCCCACCGAAAGACGGCTCTCCTCCATCCCCCGGGCAGCGTGGGCAAGATGGTCGCGCACCTCGAGGAGCTCCGGGACCGTCCCCGCTTGCGCGCGCGGCTCGCCCGCGCGGCCCGACGCCTCGCCGTCAAGCGGTTCACCTGGGACCGCAACGCCGCCCGCGTGCTCTCGATGATCGAAACGCTCCGGCGCCAGGTTCGGGAAGGTCGCTATGCGCCTCAAGAAGAATCCGTTCTTTAAGAACCTGCGCTGGCGGCGCCTCTCCAGGCTCGTCTACTACTTCCGCTACGATCTCCGGCACGTGCGCGGTGAGCTGACGCTCGCCCTGGTGTGCACGCTCGGCACCACGCTCACCGTCCTCGCGCGCCCCTGGCCGCTCAAGATCGTCTTCGACTACGCGCTCATCCCGAAGCACCGCTCGCGGTGGGCGCTGCCCTTCGACATCAAGGGCTACGGCCCGATGGGGGTGGCGACCGTCTCCTGCGCCCTCCTGCTCGTGATCGCGCTCCTGTGGGGGCTGTTCTCGTACTACCAGAGCTACCTGCTCGCCTCCGCCGGCCAGCGCCTCACCTACACGGTCCGCCGGCGGTTCTTCGCGCATCTCCAGCGCCTCTCCCTCTCCGTCCACACCGCGCACAGGACCGGCGACCTCGTGCTCCGCGCCACCGGGGACACGAACATGCTGCGCGAGATGCTGGTGGAGAGCGCGCTCATCATCCTGAGCGAGTTCCTGGTCGTCTTCGCGATGCTCGGCGTGATGTTCTGGATGGACTGGCAGCTGACGACCGTGAGCCTGGCGGTGCTGCCGCTGATGACGCTCACCGCCTTTCGCTTCTCGCACGAGCTCCGCGAGGCGGTGCGGCTGCAGCGCCAGCGCGACGGCCGCATGGCCTCGCTCCTGAGCGAGGTGCTGCACGCGATCACGGTCGTCCAGGCCTTCGGGCGCCAGACGCACGAGGACGAGCGGTTCGCCGACTTCAACAAGCGCAGCCTCAAGCAGGGGCTGCGCGCCGTCCGCCTGGAGGCGGGGCTCGAGCGGACCGTGGAGGTGCTGGTCGCGATCGGAACGGGCGGCGTCGTCTGGTTCGGCGTGCGGCGGGTCCTCGAGGGCTACCTCACCCCCGGCGATCTCCTGGTGTTCACGGGCTACCTGGCGAGCATGTACAAGCCGCTCCGGCGCGTGGCCCGGCTCACCGCCCGCCTCTCCAAGGCGACGGTGTGCGGGGAGCGCGTGGCCGACATCCTGGCCATCGAGGAGCGGGTGAAGGAGCACAAGGACGCGCGCCCCGCGCCTGCTTTCGCGGGCCAGGTGTCGCTCCACGGCGTGCACTTCCACTATCGGACCGGGCGCCCCGTGCTGCGGGACGTCACGTTTCGGGTCGAGCCCGGGCAGCTGGTCGGCGTGGTCGGCCCGAACGGGGCGGGGAAGTCGACCCTCCTGGGGCTCATCCCCCGGCTCTACGATCCCGTCGAGGGCAAGGTCAGGATCGATGGGGAGAACATTCAGGCCTTCACGCTCGACACGCTGCGCGAGCAGATCGGGATCGTCCTCCAGCAGCCGATCCTGTTCGGCGCGTCCATCCGCGAGAACATCGCCTACGGCAAGCCGGACGCCGCCATGGAGGAGATCGTCGCCGTGGCCCACGCGGCGGACATCCACGACTTCATCGCCGGGCTCCCGGACGGGTACGACGCCGTGATCGCCGAGGGCGGCGCGACCCTCTCGGGGGGCCAGCGCCAGAAGATCGCGATCGCGCGCGCCATCATCAAGGACCCGCCGATCCTGCTCCTGGACGAGCCGACGACGGCCCTGGACGCCGAGTCGGCGGCCGAGGTGAACGCCACCCTCGATCGTCTGCGGCGCGGGAAGACGGCCTTCAGGGTCGCCCACCGGCTGGAGGAGGTGGCGGGGGCCGACCTGATCATCGTGCTCTACGACGGGCAGATCATCGAGAAAGGCACCCATCTCGAGCTCACGGCCGCAGGGGGATGGTACCAGAAGATCTTCGACCTCCAGAGGGGGCAGCGCCTGGCCGGCGAGCCCGTGGCCGGCGGCCGGCGCAAGACGGCCGAGGGCTCGTGAGCACGCGCGACATCCGCATCCTGCTCGACGCGGACGCGATGCAGCGCCACCTGCAGGCGATCCCTGTCTTTGCAGAGCGGCTCGCCCGTCTCGTCTCGGTGTCGTTCGAGCGACTATGGGCAAAGCCCGGCCGGCACTTCCACGTCTCGTATCGGGTGCGTGTGGAAGGGGACGGCGGGACGGTCGAGACGCTCGCGTCGGCGGCCCTCCTGCGTGCGGACGTGGTCGCGGCGGACGTCATCGCCGCCGCGGTCGGCGTGCGGACCCCGGAGCGCTCGCCGCGCCACTGGAGCGCCCGGCTGTCGGCCGCGCTGCTCGACACGCCACGCGCCCTCGTCCAGCTCTTCCCGTGGGACCATCGGCTCCCGACCCTCGCACTCGCCCTGGACCCGGCGTCGGTCGAGTCGGGTGCGGGCCTGACCTCGGTTCGAAGCTGCACGCTCGCCGGCTACTGGCCCGGCATGCGCTGCAACGTCCGGTACGAGCGCGACCGGGAGCCGCGCGTCCTCTACGGGAAGGTGTTTCCCCCCGGCATGGTGGCGGCCGCCGCCGCGACCCAGGAAGCGGTCGCGCGCGCACTCGAGCCGGCCGGCGCGCTCACCGTCCCCAGGGTGCACTCGCACGTGCCCGAGCTGAACCTTCTCCTGACCGAGCCGGTCGACGGCGCGCCGCTCCGCCTTCGGGAGGGCGACGGCGGGGAAGCGCTGGGGCGCGTCGCGGCCGCCCTGGCGGCGTTTCACGCGCTCCGCGTGCCCGGGATCGAGCGGCAGTTCGGACCGGCGGACGATCTCGCCGTGGTGGAACCGTGGGTCGCGCTCGTCGGCGCCGTCCTCCCGGAGCTGGCCGCGATGCTCGAGGGTTCCGCGACCGACGTCCGGGAGGGAATGCCTCGCGACGATCCGGGCCGCGCCTCGCTCGTGCACCGAGACTTCTACGACAAGCAGGTCCTCGTCGCGCCCGCCCGCGTCGGGCTGCTCGACTTGGACACCGTGTGTCTCGGCGACCCCGAGATCGACGTCGCGAACTTCTGCGCCCACCTGCGCCTGCGCAGCCTGCAATGGCACTCCTCGGGCGACGCCGCGGGGCCGCTCACCACCCGGTTCCTGGGCGCGTACCGGGCCTGCCGGCCGCGCACGGACATGCACCGCGTGCGCTGGTACCTCGCCTCGGCGCTTCTCCGCCTCGCGTGCCTCTACTCGCTCCGACCGTCGTGGCAGGCGCTCGCCCCGCGCCTGCTCGAGGAAAGCCGCCAGGCACTCCGCGCCAGCGTACCGGAGCCATGACGCTCGAGTTGGACGAGTTCCGCCCGCGCAGCTGGCGCCGCCCAACCCTCGCGGCCTGCGGCCTCACGGCCATGCTCGTCGCGGTGGCCCTCGTTTCGCTCGAGCCCGAGAGCCTGCGCGCGAAGCGCGTCGACGTGCCCGCCGACGTCGCCCGCTGCGCCGCGGACGCGGAGTGCATGCTCGTCGACCGGATCGGCTGCTGCCCCTGCCGCTCGGGCGGAGCGCGCTGGGCGATCAACAGGGACGGCGAGGAGACGCTCCGGCGGTTCCTCAAGCGCACGTGCCGGCGGTCGGCCGTGTGCGTGCAGGTCAACACCTGCCGCGACGATCTCGTGCCCGCGTGCGTCGACGGCCGCTGCACCGCCAGGGTCGCCGATGGGTAACTCGCTGCGCGTCCAGGCGATCGTCCTGGGGGGTCTCTTCCTCGCCGTGGCGGCGGTCGGATTCGTTCTGACGTCCTTCTACCGGGAGGCGTCGCGGACGACGACCCTCGTGATCCCCGGCGACATCACCGGCTGCGAGCGCGACGCCGACTGCGGCGTCGTGGACCAGATCGGCTGCTGTCCCTGCGAGGCCGGGGGAGGGCAGGGCGCCGTGAACACGCGCATGCGGGCCCGGCTCAAGGGCTTCCTCCGGCGTGCGTGCGGGCACAAGCCCCCGTGCCTGAACGTCGCCACCTGCCGGAGCGACCTGCGGCCCGTGTGCTCGGACGGGAGCTGCACGCTGGCCGCCGTCAGGGCGCTCGCGTCCGAGGGACGCGGCGACCCGGCGCCGCGGAGGTGACGGCGCATGGCGGCGATCCGACTGCTCTTCTACTCGCACGACACGTTCGGCCTCGGCCACTTCCGCCGCAGCCTCACCATCGCCTCGCACCTTCGCCGGCACCTGCCGGACGCCTCCGCCCTCATCATGACGGGGCTCGAGAGCGCCTATGCCTTCGAGACGCCGTCCGGCATCGACTTCGTGAAGCTCCCGGCGGTCAAGAAGGTCGGACCGGACGCCTACCGCTCGCGCCACCTCCGCATCAGCTTCAACCGGGTGCGCCGGCTGCGCGAGACGCTCATCAAGGCCGTGGCGAAGAGCTACGATCCCCACATGCTCATCGTCGACAACGTGCCGCGCGGCGTCGACGGCGAGCTCGTTCCGACGATCGAGTTCCTGCGCGCCTACCGGCCGCGCACCAAGGTCGTGCTCACGCTGCGGGACATCCTCGACGAGCCGGCACGGATCGTGCCGCTCTGGCGCGAATGGGGTGTCTACGATCTGCTTGCGCGTTGCTACGACCAGATCTGGGTGGTCGGCTGGAAGCCCCTCTTCGACCCGACCGCGCAATACGAGTTTCCGCCGGCGGTCGCCGGGAAGACGAAGTTCTGCGGCTACGTCGTGCAGCACGCCTCGCCCGACGCCGCGGCCGCGGTGAGAAGAGAGCTCGGGCTCGGCGACCAGCCGCTGACCCTGGTGAGCGCCGGCGGGGGCGGCGACGGCTACCCGCTCCTGCGGCTGTACGCCGACGCCCTCGAGCTGAGCGCGACCGACCCGGGCAGGAGCGCCGTCTTCCTCGGCCCGGACATGCCGCCGCTCGAGCGCAATGACCTGAAGCAGCGGCTGCTGCCGCTCGGCCGCCGCGTCCTCGTGTACGATTTCCGGCCGGACATGGTGAGCTTTCTCCCGCTGGCGTCGGTCACCGTCTCCATGGCGGGCTACAACACGGTCGCCGAGCTGGTCGCCCATCGCCGGCGCGCGCTCGTGGTCCCGCGCGTCTATCCCCGCCGCGAGCAGTGGCTGCGCGCGCGCGCCCTCGAGCGCCTGGGGCTGCTCAGGAGCATCGAGCTCGAGGGCCTGACGCCGGCCGGCCTGCTCGAGGCGATCCGGGCGGGCCTCGATTGCGCCCCGCCGTCCCGTCTGCCGCTGGACTTCGGCGGGCTCCGCCGCATCACGCAGCGCGCGGCGCGCCTGCTCGGGCTCGCGCCGCAAGCCGCGTCGGGTTAGAAGCGGCGCGCTGATGCGGATCGCCTACCTCTCGTGCGACCGTGGCGTCTCGGTCAGCGGAAGCAACGGGGCCGCCACTCACATCCGCGAGCTGGTAAACGCCCTGGTCGAGCGCGGTGCGGAGGTGAAGGTGCTGGCGGCCCGGGCCGCGACCGGGGGCGGCGCCCAGGCCCTCGCCTGCGAGGTGATCGACGTCGACACGGAAGCCTTCCTCCACCGCCTCCGGCGGCGGACGGCACGGGTCGAGGGGGCCGCCGGCGCGCCAGGTACCCGGGCCTCCGAGGTCCACGGCCTCCTGCTCAACCAGAGCGTCGCCGAGCACCTGGACGCGCTCTACGCGCGCTGGCCGTTCGACCTGATCTTCGAGCGCTACTCCCTGTGGTCCTACGCGGGCCTGCGCTTCGCGCGCCGTCGGGGCCTGCCGTTCCTCCTCGAGGTGAACGCGCCGCTCGTCGCCCAGCAGGAAGAGTATCGCGCTCTCTTCAACGCGGCGACGGCGCAGGCGCTGGAGGAGCTCCTGCTCGCCGGAGCAGACCGCGTTATCGTGCCCTCGGGGGCGCTGGCGGCGTACGTTGCCGAGCGAGGCGGTCGGCCGCGCCGCGTGCGGGTCATCCCGTGCGGCGTCAACCGGGCCATCTTCTTTCCGACGTGGCGGCCGATCCAGGCGCGCGACGGAGCGCACGAGTTCGTCGTCGGATTTCTGGGTAGCCTCAAGCAGTGGCACGGTGTCGAGATTCTCCTCGAGGCGTTCCGGCAGCTGCGCGAGAGGAGTCCGGCCTACCGCTTGCTGATCGTGGGGGATGGTCCCTTGCGGAGCCTCGTCGAGGCGCGCGGCGGGCGAGACCTGGCGGGTGGCGGCATCACGATCACGGGCGAGGTGCCCCACCGGGACGTTCCTCGCTGGCTCGAGCGGATGGACGTCGGGCTCGCACCCTACCCGCCGCTGCCGCTGTTCTACTTCTCTCCGTTGAAGGTCCTCGAGTACGCCGCCTCCGGCGTCCCGCTCGTCGCGAGTCCAGCCCGGAGCTGCGCATGCGACTCGCCCGGGCGGCGCGCCGGGCGGTCAAGAAGGTCTACACCTGGGACCGGCACGCCGCTCACCTGCTCGCCATCGCGGAGACCGCGCGTCGCCGCTACGCGGGCGCGCGACGGTAACGTTCCCCCCCAAGGCCCGCGTTGCGGTCGGGATGCAGAGCGCCAGGGGTCGCATTCGTCGCGCTCCAGCGCGAGTGCCCGGGTTGCCGCCCTGGAACCACGTCCCGGCGAGCTGCGACGATCTCGTGACGGAGCGCGCGCGCCCAAACGTCTAGCCGTCGAGCAGTCGGCGGAGCACGGGCCGGAGCTCCGCCGCGAGCTCGGGACGCTTCAGCGCGAAGGCGACCGTCGCCTCGATGAAGCCGACGCGGTCGCCCGCGTCGTAGAGCCGGCCCTCGGTCTCGAGGCCGTAGAGCGACATCCGTTTGGCGAGCGTCTGCAGGGCGTCGGTGAGCTGGATCTCGCCGCCCTTGCCGGGCGGCGTGTGCTCGAGGATGTCGAAGATCTCCGGCGGCAGCACGTAGCGGCCGAGGACCGAGAGGTTGGTCGGCGCCGTGCCGGGCGCGGGTTTCTCGACCAGCGTGTCGACGTGGTACAAGCCCTGCGCGATCTGCTTGCCCGCGATGACGCCGTAGAGATGGGTCTTCTCGGGCGGCACGGCGAGGAGCGCGATCACCGGGCCATGCGTCGCGTAGACCTGGAGGAGCTGACGGGTGCACGGCACCGGCGCGTCGATGATGACGTCGCCGAGCAGCACCGCGAAGGGCTCGTTGCCGACGTAGCGGCGCGCCACCAGCACCGCGTGCCCGAGGCCGAGCGGGCGCTTCTGGCGCACCGAGACGACGTGCGCCATGCGCGACACCTCGCGCACCATCTTCAGGAGGTCCGGCTTCCCCTTCTCCTCGAGGAAGCGCTCGATCTCGGGCGAGACGTCGAAGTGGTCGATGATCGCGCTCTTGCCCCGCCCGGTGACGAACACGACGTCGGTCAGCCCGGACTGCACGACCTCCTCGACCACGTACTGGATGGTCGGGACGTCGACGATGGGCAGCATCTCCTTGGGGATGGCCTTGGTCGCGGGCAGGAAGCGTGTCCCCAGCCCTGCCGCCGGGATCACCGCCTTGCGCGGTGCGCTCACGAGGTGCGGAGCTTGCGCTCCTGCGCTTCCTGGAGCGACTTGCAGTCGATGCAGAGCGTGGTCACCGGGCGCGCCTTCAGCCGCTCGATGCCGATGTCCGCCCCGCACTCCTCGCACTTGCCGTACGAGCCGTCGTCGATGCGCCCGAGCGCCTCGTCGATCTTCGAGATGAGCTTGCGCTCGCGGTCGCGGATGCGGAGGACGAGGTTGCGGTTGCCTTCCAACGAGGCGCGATCGGTCGGGTCGGGGAACTGCTCGCGGTTCTCCCCCATGCCGTCGACGGTGCGGGAGGCTTCGCTGATGAGCTCGTGGCGCCGCTCTTCGAGGAGCGTGCGAAACGCATCGAGTTCGCGCGTTCTCATGGCGAGCTCCGCGGGGACCGCTGTAGCACCGCGGCGGGGCGCACGCAATGAGCGCGGAGGGTTGCGGTGAGGATCGCCTACCTGGACACGTTCTCGGGCATCAGCGGCGACATGACGGTCGGCGCGCTGCTCGACCTCGGCCTACCGCTCGACGCGCTGCGGGAGGCGATCACGGCGCTCGCGCTCCCCGGCGTCGAGGTCGCGGTCGAGCGCGTCGCGCGCTCGGGCATCGCGGCCGCCAAGTTCCACGTGCGCGTGCACGGCGAGCACCCGGACCAGGGGGCGCCCACGCACGGCCACGGGCACCGCGCCTGGGGCGAGATCCGCGACTTGCTCACGGAAGGCCGCCTCGCCGCGCCGGTGAAGGAGCGCGCGCTCGCCGTCTTCGCGCGCCTCGCCGAGGCCGAGGGGCGCGTGCACGGCGTCCCCGCCGACGCCGTCCAGTTCCACGAGGTCGGCGCGCTCGACGCGATCGTGGACGTGGTGGGGGCGGCGCTCGGCTTCGTGCACCTGGGCGTCGAGGCCGTCTACGCCGGGCCGCTGCCCATGGGACAGGGGCGCGTGCCCTCGGCGCACGGTCCGCTGCCGGTGCCGGTCCCGGCCGTGGTCGAGCTGCTCGCCGGCCGCCCGGTCCGACTCGAGGACGGCGCGGCCGAGCTGGTCACGCCGACCGGCGCCGCCATCGTCGCGGCCCTCGCGCGGCGCGAGGCCGCGCCCGCGATGCGCATCGAGGCCGTCGGCTACGGCGCCGGCGACCGCGTGCTCGCCGACCGCCCGAACCTGCTCCGCATCCTCCTCGGCGAGCCGGTGGTGGCCGCGGGCGCCGACGAGGTCGTCGTCCTCGAGGCGACAATCGACGACATGAGCCCGCAGCTCTACGAGCACGTCCTCGAGCGGCTCCTCGCCGCCGGCGCACGCGACGCCTTCCTCGTCCCGGTGGTGATGAAGAAGAGCCGCCCGGCGATCATGCTGCGCGTGCTGGCCGCGCCCGCCGACCGCGACCGGCTGGCGGGCATCGTGTTCGCCGAGACCTCGACCATCGGGCTCCGCTACACCACCTGGGCGCGCCTCGTCCTGCCGCGCGAGGAGCGGACGGTGGAGACGGCCTACGGGCCGCTGCGCGTCAAGATCGCCCGCGCGCCGGACGGCACCCTCAACGTGGCGCCCGAGTTCGAAGACTGCC
>WNFR01007162.1_pt1 | contig 11350 bp, 10 predicted proteins | sample 5400221 | NCBI WGS metagenome assembly WNFR01 (sample SAMN13153357, study PRJNA577476) | soil metagenome | isolation source: 40 cm soil under Madrone tree | place: USA:California | collected 2016-06-14 | reverse complement strand
GTCGATATGGGACTGGAGCGCGTTGCCCGCGTGCGCGATCGTCTCGGCCTGGTCTCCACTTTCCCGATCATTGCAGTGGCCGGCACCAACGGCAAAGGCTCGGTGTGCGCGATGCTGGAGAGCATTCTTTCCAGCGCCGGCTACAAGATCGGCGTCTACACCTCGCCGCACCTGCTGCGTTACAACGAGCGGGTGCGCGTACAGGGCCAGGAAGCGGCGGACGAGGAACTGGTACGCGCGTTTACGCGCATCGAGCAGGTGCGCGGCGAGGTCTCGCTCACTTACTTCGAGTTCGGCACGCTGGCGGCGATGGACGTTTTCATCCGCGAGCGGGTGGATCTAGCCGTCCTCGAAGTCGGCCTCGGCGGCAGGCTGGACGCGGTGAACGCGTTCGATTCCGATTGTGCGGTGGTGACCAGCGTGGATTTCGACCATATGGAATTCCTCGGCAACAGCCGCGACAGCATCGGAGCCGAGAAGGCCGGGATTTTCCGTGCCGGCCGGCCGGCAATCTGCGGCGAGGGGGATGCGCCCGCCGGACTGCTTGGGCGCGCGGCGGAAATCGGCGTGAAGCTGCATTTGATCGGCCGCGACTACGGTTTCAATGCCGATCCGAATCAATGGCAGTTCTGGAGTGCGCAGGGCAAGCGCTCGGCGCTGCCGTACCCCGCGCTGCGTGGCGATTATCAGCTCGGCAACGCTGCTACTGCATTGTGCGCGTTGGAGCAACTGAAGGACCGTTTGCCGGTGGACATGGGTGCAATCCGGCGCGGACTGCTCGACGTGCAGTTGCCGGGGCGCTTTCAGGTATTGCCCGGCCGGCCCATGGTGATCCTCGATGTCGGCCATAACCCGCACGCTGCGCGTGCACTGGCATCCAGTCTGCGGCGGCTGCCCGGCGGCGGCAGGACGATTGCGGTGTTCGCGATGCTCAAGGACAAGGATATCGAAGGCGTGGCGGCAGCAATGCGGGACGACGTGGACGAGTGGCTTGTCGCCGGCCTTTCCGGGCCTCGCGGTGCCGACGCCGAACGAATCCGGCAGGCGCTGGCAGCGGCGCGGGTCGGCGTGCCGGTGGCGAAGTTCGACACCCCGCTCGACGCGTATCAACATGCGATCAGATCGGGCGGCCAAAATGATAAAATTTTGGTGTTTGGCTCCTTTTACACGGTGGGTGCGGTGCTGGCAGCGCGTGGGTGAATCCGGCGCCGATTCACAACGATATGGCGAAAGCGATTAGCGACGAAGAACTGCAACTGAAGAAACGTGCACGGCGGCGGCTGGTCGGGGCAATAGCACTGGTGCTCCTGGTCGTCGTGTTTCTGCCGATGTTTCTCGACAGCGAGCCGAAGCCGCTGAACCAGGACGTCGCCATCATCATTCCTCCGCTACCCGGCCCCGATTCGTCCTCGCGGCCCGCAACCGCTGTGCCGGCCGGCCTGGCCCCCTCGGGCGCCGTCGGTCCCCCCGCCAAGACCGAGACCGCGCCGCTCCGGCCTGCGCCGGTGCCGGTAGCGCTGCCGAAGGCCGAGACGCCCAAGCCCGAACCTAGTCCGGCACCGGTGCAGCTGGCCAAGACCAGCGAGGACTTCGTAGTGCAACTCGGCGCCTTTTCCAATGCCGCCAATGCCAGGGCGCTGCAGCGCAAGCTGCAGGAAAACAAGTTCAAGGCCTACACCGAGGTCGTCAAAAGTTCCGGCACCGAAAGAACGCGCGTGCGCGTGGGTCCCTACGACTCACGCGAAGCCGCCGAAAAGGCGCGCCAGCGCATACGCACCCTGAAGCTGGCGATTGGCGACGCCACCGTGGTACGGCAGGGCGACTGAGTCCGAAGACCGGGGACTATGCGAAGGCACTTGAATCCCCGTCCCGCAATGACCATCTACCCGGTTCACCGGGGAGCGAACCGCTCCCGATGACGGTTTTCGACCTCATCGTAATCGCGATCGTGGCGGCATCGGTGGGGATCAGCATCTGGCGCGGAATGGTGCGTGAAGTGATGGCCCTGGCCTCGTGGATCGGGGCATTCTGGATTGCCAAGGAACTGGCCGGATTTACCGCGACCTGGCTGCCGGATTCGGTGTCCAATCCCGGGTTGCGGCTGATGTTCGGTTTCATCGCGGTGATGCTCGCCAGCCTGCTGGTGTTCAGCCTTATCGGCATGTTCATCGTGCACCTGGTGAAAGTCGCGGGCCTTACCGCCTCGGACCGGATGCTGGGCGCCGCGTTCGGGCTGTTGCGCGGTGTCGCGATCGCGGTGACCGTGGTGCTGCTCGGTGGGATGACTTCGGCGCCGCGCGAGCCTTACTGGCGCGATGCGCTGTTGTCGGCGCCGCTGGAGACCGCGGCGCTGTGGGTAAAGCCCTGGCTGCCGCGCGACGTGGCCCGCAGGGTCAGCTTCGAGTGAGCGGATTAGACTATACTTGCACCTGCATTGCGCCGGCTGCCGGGCCGGCGCCAGTGGGTGTGGAGGCCTGAGCGATGTGTGGACTTCTGGGCGTTGTAGCCAAATCGCCGGTTAACCAGCTGCTCTATGATGGGCTGCAGGTGCTGCAGCACCGGGGTCAGGACGCCGCCGGAATCGTCACCGCCGAAGGCAGTAAATTCCAGATGCACAAGGGGGGCGGGTTGGTACGGGATGTGTTCCGCACCCGCGACATGCGCCACCTGGTCGGCAATATCGGCATCGCCCATTGCCGTTATCCCACCGCCGGATCCGCCTCTTCTTTTGCCGAAGCCCAGCCGCTGTACGTGAATTCTCCGTTCGGCATCGTGCTCGGCCACAACGGCAATCTCACCAACGCCGAGCAGCTCAAGCGCGATCTGTTCCGCCAGGACCTGCGCCACGTCAACACCAATTCCGACTCGGAAGTGCTGCTCAACGTGCTCGCGCACGAACTGCAGGAGGCTGCCAACGGCTACCAGCTCGATCCACCGACCATCTTCCAGGCGGTGTCCGGCGTGCACCGCCGCTGTCGCGGCGCTTACGCGGTGGTGGCGATGATCGCGGGCTATGGGTTGCTGGCGTTCCGTGATCCTTACGGAATCCGCCCGCTGGTGGTGGGCATGACGAAAACAGAAAAAGGCGCGGAATACCTGGTGGCCTCGGAGAGCGTGGCGCTCGATACCCTGGGTTTCCATCGGGTGCGCGACGTGGCGCCCGGCGAGGCGATATTCATCGATTACGAGGGCAACTTCTATAGCCGTCAGTGCGCCGCGAATCCCCAGCACAATCCCTGCATTTTCGAGTTCGTGTACCTGGCCCGCCCCGACTCGGTGATCGACGGCATTTCGGTGTACGAGACGCGCATGCGCATGGGCGCGAGCCTCGCCGAGAAGATCAAGCGCGAGTATCGCGACCTGGACATCGACGTGGTGATCCCGATCCCGGACTCCAGCCGCCCCTCTGCGATGGAGCTTGCCGAGAACCTCGGGCTGCCTTACCGCGAGGGCTTCATCAAGAACCGCTACATCGGCCGCACTTTCATCATGCCGGGCCAGGAAGTGCGCAAGAAGTCGGTGCGCCAGAAACTGAACGCCATCGGCATGGAGTTCAAGGGCAGGAATGTGATGCTGGTGGACGATTCCATAGTTCGCGGCACCACCAGCCGGGAGATCGTGCAGATGGCGCGCGACGCGGGTGCGCGCAAGGTCTATTTCGCGTCCGCGGCTCCGCCGGTGCGCTATCCAAACGTCTATGGGATCGACATGCCGACCTCGCGCGAGCTCATCGCTACCGGCCGTACCGATGACGAGATCGCCCGCGAGATCGGCGCGGACCGCTTGATTTACCAGGATCTGGATGCGTTGATCGACGACGTGCGCTCGGTCAATCCGAAGATCGAGCATTTCGAAACCTCGTGCTTCAACGGCGTCTATGTCACCGGCGACATCACGCCGGAGTACCTCGCCGACGTCGAGGCGCAGCGCAACGATGACGAGTTGTCGCGCCGCGAGGCCAACGTCACCCAACTGGACCTGAACCTGGCGACCGCCGAATAGACCTCTCGTATCTGCTCCGGTGCCGGCGATTGACAGGCCCGCGCGCCAGGAGTAGCGTGTGATTTCGCGCCGATTTGACGAACAGCTTGCGGGCGCGTAACAAATACTGCTAAAGCGTGTGTCGGATTCCGGACCCGCTTAGCGAAAGCTCAAGCGGGTTTTGTTTTTTTCCGGCTGCCGCGAACGCGGCGTGCAACGCGATCGGGACAATGCGATGAGATGGGACGAACTGGAACTGGAAACGCTGGCTGTGCGCGCGGGCACACACCGCAGCCAGTTCAACGAGCATTCGGAAGCGCTGTACCTGACGTCAAGCTTCGTCTTCAAGGACGCGGCCGAGGCGGCGGCGCGCTTTTCCGGCGAGGACCCGGGGATGGTGTACTCGCGCTACACCAACCCCACGGTAAGCGCGCTGCAGGAACGTCTCGCCGTACTCGAGGGCGCGGAGTGCTGCATCGCCACGTCATCCGGCATGTCGGCGATCCTCGGTTGCGTGATGGCACTGATGAAGGCCGGCACCCATATCGTCTCGTCGCGCAGCATTTTCGGCGCGACCGTGCAGTTGTTCGGCAACATGATGCAGCGCTTCGGCGTGGACACCACGTTCGTGCCCGCGACCGACGTGGCCGCATGGGAAAAGGCGATACGGCCGAACACGCGCCTGCTGTTCCTGGAAACGCCGTCCAATCCCTTGACAGAGGTTTCCGACGTGGCGGCATTGGCCGATGTGGCGCACCGGCATGGCGCACTGCTGGTGGTGGATAACTGCTTCTGCAGCCCGGCGCTGCAGCGGCCGCTCGAACTCGGGGCCGACATCGTCATGCATTCTGCAACCAAGTATCTGGACGGCCAGGGCCGCGTTCTCGGCGGCGCAGTACTGGGCAGGCGCGAGCTGATTCTCGACGGCATGACTGCTTTCCTGCGCAGTTGCGGTCCGACGCTGTCGCCGTTCAATGCCTGGGTGATCCTGAAAGGCCTGGAGACGCTGGGCCTGCGCATGCAGGCGCACTCCAAGGGGGCGCTGGAGCTGGCGCAGTGGCTGGAGCAGCACCCGAAAGTGGAACGCGTCTATTATCCGGGACTGGCTTCGCATCCGCAGCATGCACTGGCGATGCGCCAGCAGAAGAGCGGCGGCGGCATCGTCTCCTTCGATGTGAAGGGCGGACGTGAAGCCGCGTGGAAGGTGGTGGATTCGACGCAGTTGATTTCCATTACCGCGAACTTGGGCGATACCAAGACCACGATCACCCATCCGGCCAGCACCACGCACGGGCGCGTTGCGCCTGAGGCGCGCAAGGCGGCGGGAATCGGCGAGGGCTTGCTGCGCATCGCGGTGGGCCTGGAAGCCGTTTCGGACGTCAAAGTGGACCTGGCGCGCGGTCTGTCGAAGCTGTAGCGCCGGTTACTAGATCGGCACGACGCGGCAACCGGCCGCATCGCAAAGCAGGTACGACCCCTGTTCGTACCAGTCGGCCAGCACCCAGCGTTCGCACAAGCGGCCATCGACGACATGCTCGTGCCGGGCCGGCCTGTGGGTGTGGCCGTGGATCAGCCGCGGGTAGGCGTGGCTCCTCAACACGTCTTCGACCGTTGCCGGCGCCACGTCCATGATCACCATGTCCTTGACCTGCTTGGCCTGTTCGCTCTTGCCCCGAACGTCCTGCGCCATGCGCGTGCGTTCGGCCAGCGGCCTGGCGAGGAAGGCCTGCTGCCAGGCGGGGTTGCGCACCATGGCGCGGAATTTCTGATACTCCACGTCGTCGCTGCACAGCGTGTCTCCGTGCATCAGCAGGGTGCGCGGACCGTACAGGCTGATCAAGGTCGGGTCGGACAACAGTTGCATGCCACTTTCGCGCGCGAACCGGTTGTCGATCAGGAAGTCGCGATTGCCGTGCATGAAGAATACGGGCACGCCGCCATCAGACAGCTTGCGGAATGCGTCGGCGATGCTGCGGGCAAACGGATGCCCCAGCCCGTCGTCGCCGATCCAATACTCGAACAGGTCGCCGAGCACGTACAAGGCCTCGGCCGCAGGCGCGGAGTCGCGCAGAAAGCGCATCAGCGCCTCGGTCGCCGCCGACCGGTCCGGAGACAGATGCAGATCGGAGATGAAGAGCGTATGTGGCACTGAAGGCAAGGATGAAGGATGAAGGCGGAAGGATGAAGAAGGGCTCCGACGGCAACCACAAAGTTAAGGGCAGGCTACCAAGGGCAGCCTGTCTGAATCCGGTTCTCTTGATGTCTTGGTGCCGCAGTCGTTGGTTTTACTTCATCCTTCATCCTTCTGCCTTCATCCTTGCTCTATGACTTCGGCCTTCGTGATGACGACGTCTTCTTTCGGGACGTCCTGGTGCATAGCGCTGCTGCCGGTGGCCACAGCCTTGATCTTGTCGACGACCTCGCGGCCCTCGACCACGCGCCCGAACACGCAGTAGCCGTAACCGTCCGTGGTGGCGGCGCGGAAGTTGAGAAAATTGTTGTCGGCGATATTGATGAAGAATTGCGCGGTGGCCGAGTGCGGATTGGGTGTGCGCGCCATCGCAACGGTGTAGGCGTCGTTCTTGAGGCCGCTTTCGGCCTCGTTCCTTATTGGCGCTCTGGTGGTCTTCTGCTTCATGCCGGGCTCGAATCCGCCGCCATGGACCATGAAGCCGTTGATCACGCGATGAAAGACGGTGTTGTCGTAAAACCCGTCGTTGACGTACTGCAGGAAGTTCTCCACGCTGCCGGGCGCCTTTGCGGCATCGAGCTCGAGGACGATGTCACCCAGCGAGGTTTGCAGTTTCACGCGGCTCATTTCGCCTCCACCAGCCTGGCGCCTTGGATCAGCACTTCCTGCCGCGGCACATCCTGCGCAAACTGGCCGCCCGGACCGGTCGGAAGCTGGGCGATCGTGTTGACCACGTCCATCCCCTTCACCACTTTGCCGAATACCGTGTAGCCGTATCCGCGCGCGGTCGGAGCAGTATGGTTCAGGAACGCGTTGTCGGCGACGTTGATGAAGAACTGGGCGGTGGCCGAGTGCGGATTCGCCGTTCGTGCCATCGCGATGGTTCCGATATCGTTTTTCAGCCCGTTGGCAGCTTCGTTCTGGACCGGATCGCGAGTGGGCCTCTGGGTAAAGTCCTGCGAGAAGCCGCCGCCCTGGATCATGAATCCGGGAATAACGCGATGGAATATCGTGCCCGTGTAGAAATCGCTTTGCACGTACTCGAGGAAATTCTTCACCGTCTGCGGTGCCTTGTCCGGATAAAGCTCGACGGTGATGGTGCCGAGATTGGTTTTCAGCTCCACCTGCGGGTTGGCGGCGACTGCAACCGTGCTGCTCAACAAAAGAGCGCAGATCGCGCTCAGTAATTTTCTCATAATGATGTCCTTGCGATTTGATTTTCGACGCGGCACTCAGCACGCAGTACCCAGTACTTAGCGCGGACTCTACGCCGCCCCTTCGTATACGATGCGCCACTTGCCGCCTTCCTTGATCCAGTATTGGCGCTTCGTCATCCTGTTGGAGAGGTTGCTGCTGGCGTAATCCTGGTCGAAGGTGGCTACCGCAATTTCTTCCTTGCCCGGATAGAGCAACAGTGACACATCGGACAACTGCACCTTGATCCAGGCCTTGGAAGCGTTCACCTGGCGCTTTTGCGCCGACCACTGCACCAGCGTCATGTCGTTGGAAGAAAAGTTCACGGCGTAATGCCCCAGGTAGGTTTCGGTGTCGCGGCTTTCCCAGTCGCGCCGCCAGCTTTCCATGGTGATCAACAGATCGGCTTTCAATGCCTCGACTTCACTGGGCCCGGCCCAATCGAGCGCATCGGCGATCACCACCGGAGTGGACCCGATCTGCAGTTTGCGGGCAAGCGCCTCCAGATCGGCGTTGGCGAGCACAATGCAGCCGTCGCTGGCGCGCGGAGGCCGGCTGTAGGTGTCGCGCGGGGTTCCGTGCAGCCAGATGCCGGAACCGTCACGGCCGCGCACGCGGTCCCACTCGTTCGGATAGTTGAGGGGGAATGCGCCGCTGCCGTAGAAATCGCTGAGTTTATCCCTGGGCAACTGGCTGACCACGTGGTAAACGCCGATCGGCGTGCGCTTGTCGCCCTGGCGCAGCTTTTCCAATCCGTTTTTGCCGATGGTCACGTAGTAGTCGGCCACGTAATGCGCTGCGCCGCCGATATTCTCAAACAGGAACAGCGTCGATTTGGCCGAGTCGAGGACCAGCGCGTACTTCTGTTTCTGCGGCATTTGCAGCAGGTATCGCGGAGCGAGCTCGCGCGGAGTCTCGATCTGGTAGCGCGCCAGTCGCGCGCGCGCCTCCTCGCGCAAACCGTCGACTTGCTCGGAAGGCGCGCCGGAAGCGTTGCCGATGCTGTTGATCGGGCGGGAACGCGCGAGCAGCAGGTCTCCTTTCACCAGCTGCGCCAGGCGGAAATTGGGATTCGACGCGAGCAGCTTATCGATCTGTTCGAGCGCGGCAGAGAATCTGCTCTCACCGATGTCCAGCAGTGCCCGCACCAGCATGGCTTCGGGCGCGGCGAGCTGGCGTGCCACCGCCGGCGGGCCCAGTCCCATTGCCCACGCATACGATGCGCCTGCCGCGGCGATTGCCAGCAGCGCCTGCGCCAGCGTCTGCCTCGAACCTGCCTGATGTCGGCGTGATAGGGCGTTGGTCACCTAGTTCATTCTTTCCTGGATGATCAGCCAGCGGTCGCTGATCTTGGTGAGCGTCAGCGTCTTGGCGCCGGCGGTGTTCAGCGTGTCGGACTTGTATCCTTGGCGAAAACTCACGATGGCCCGGCCATTCGCATCGAAGGAAACCTTCGGCGAGCCCACCGTGACTTCGATCGACTTCGGCTTGGTGATACGATCGCGCCGGGTGGCTTCCCAGGCCGCGCGCGGCTCGCCCCCGGGTACCTGGAAGCCGGGCGCGTAGTAGGCGAGGTACGCGTCCGCATCCTTTGCCGACCAGGCCTTGGCCCAGCCCATCACCGCAGCCAGCACCGCCTCGGTTTCCGCCCCGCCCGGTGCAGGCGGGTTTGGCGGCAGCTTCTTGTCTTTTGCGCCGGGTGTTGCCGCGGCCGCAACCGTAGTTTCGGTTACACCCGCCTGCGACGTCCCCTTGCCCGGCACCACGCTGCTCGAGAACAGATCCTTGATCATCGCCAACTTGGTTTGCGCCGCGGCGTTGCCACGGTCCAGCTGCAACGCCTTGTCATAGGCTTCGCTCGCCATCTTGGCGTACACGTCGCCGAGGTTCTCGTGCGCGATGGCGTAACTCGGATGGGTACGGATCGCCATCTCGAGCGCCTTGCGCGCCTTATCGTACTGCCCCTGCGAGGCATACAGGACGGCGAGATTGTTGTAGGGTTCGGGCAACTCCGGGTAATCGTCGGTCAGGGCCGTGAACACCTTGATCGCGTCGTTAGGTTTGTTCTGCTCGGTGAGGATCAGTCCCTTGAGAAAGCGTGCGCGCGCGTCGCGCGGATTGGCAGCAATCGCAGCCTCGATCTTTTCCAGCGCGGCGGCATGGTTGCCTTGCTTGAACAGACGGCTGGCATCGTCGTAGTTGTCGGCGACCGCCCATCCGCACTGCAGTGCAAGTACGAGCAGTGCGGCGCCCAGCCCTGCGGTTTGCAATCGGCTCATGTGCTAAACTTTACCTCAATAAGAAACGGTAGGTTATTGTAAATAATAGTAGATTCTATCAGCAGAGCGCCCTGTTCGACAATCCGAGGGCGCTCAGGCCCAGCGGCCCCGTTTGGCGGCGCCGTGCACCCGACCCAGAATGATTCCCGATGCTGAAGATTTATAACTCGCTCACCCGCGCCAAGGAGACTTTTACCCCGATTTTCGCCGGAAAGGTGGGAATGTACGTGTGCGGGATGACCGTCTACGACTACTGCCATCTTGGCCATGCGCGGGTGATGGTGGTGTTCGACGTGGTCAAGCGCTGGCTGGTCGCCGGCGGCTTCGACACCACTTATGTGCGCAACATCACCGACATCGACGACAAGATCATCAAGCGCGCCGCCGAGAACAACGAACCCATCGAAAAGTTGACCGCGCGTTTCATCGAGGCGATGAACCAGGATGCGGCTGCGCTCGGCGTGCAGAAGCCAGATATCGAACCGCGCGCCACCGCCAACGTCCCGCAGATGATTCAGCTTATCGCCGCGCTGATCGGCAAGCGCCTGGCCTACCAGGCGCAGAACGGCGACGTCTATTACTCGGTGCACGGGTTCCCCGGCTACGGCAAGTTGTCCGGCAAGACGCTGGACGAACTGCGCGCCGGCGAGCGCGTGCAAGTCGATCCCAGCAAGCGCGATCCGCTGGACTTCGTGCTGTGGAAATCGGCGAAGCCGGGCGAGCCGGCCTGGGATTCGCCCTGGGGCAAGGGGCGGCCCGGATGGCACATCGAGTGCTCGGCGATGAGCGAACGCTATCTTGGCGATCACTTCGACATCCACGGCGGTGGCCAGGACCTGCAGTTTCCGCACCACGAGAACGAAATCGCCCAGTCGGAGGGCGCGCACGGCCACGCGTTCGTGAACTACTGGATGCACAACGGCTTCGTGCGGGTGGACAACGAGAAGATGTCAAAGTCGCTCGGCAATTTCTTCACCGTGCGCGAGGTGCTGGCGAAGTACGACGCGGAGGTCGTCCGGTTTTTCATCGTCCGCGCCCACTACCGCAGCCCGCTGAACTACTCTGACCAGCACCTTGATGACGCCAGGCAGGCGCTGACGCGGCTCTATACCGCGCTGAAGGCGGTGCCGGCGCAGCAGCCCGGCAATGTGGACTGGAACGGGCCGCAGGCGGTGCGTTTCCACGCAGCGATGAACGACGATTTCAATACCCCGGGAGCGGTTGCCGTTCTCTTCGATCTCGCCAACGAAGTCAATCGCAGCCAGTCCTCGAGCGCGGCCGCGCTGCTCAAATCGCTAAGCAGCGTGTTGGGCCTTCTACAACGCAATCCCGAAGAGTTTCTGCGCGGCGATCTGCCCGCCGGCTGGACAGTGGCCCGGATCGAAGAAATGATCGCGGGCCGCACGGCGGCAAAGAGGGCCAGGAACTACGCCGAGTCCGACGGCATTCGCGACGAACTCCTCGCCGCCGGGATTGTGCTCGAGGACGGGCCCGCAGGCACGACCTGGCGCCGTAAGTGACGCGGCGTCGTCAGCATGAAACATGAAAAAGGGCCGCATCAGCGGCCCTTTTTATGGACTCCGAGTTCTATTCGGCGAAGAATTCCTTTACGCGATCCATCCAGCTCTTTGCACGCGGGTTGTGGCGGCCGCCGTCGCGCTCGTTGATCTCTTCCAGTTCCTGCAGCAATTCCTTCTGTCGCGAC
>WNFR01007161.1_pt1 | contig 11351 bp, 7 predicted proteins | sample 5400221 | NCBI WGS metagenome assembly WNFR01 (sample SAMN13153357, study PRJNA577476) | soil metagenome | isolation source: 40 cm soil under Madrone tree | place: USA:California | collected 2016-06-14 | reverse complement strand
CCGCGCCCGTTCTCTGGGCGGGAATGTTTCTTGGGTCCTCGAGAATCCAGTTGGCAAGCTCATTATTGATTGTTTCGAGCGAGCCTTCAGTCGCTTTTACGGCGACCGCCAGATCTTCCGAGCCGTCGCCATTGAAGTCGCCGACAGCGAAGTTCGGGTCGCGAGATGTGTCTGGAGTTGCCGCCTTTTCGAAGACTCTGGCGACAGTGTCGCGGATCTCTGTTGGGTTGGGCGGCGCTGACGGTTTGCTGGCGGGAGTGGGGCTGGGGGTAGGCGAGGCCAACGCGAGCACGCGGGCAGCCGGTTCCGACGTAGATGCAACCCGTGGCGCGGGTTCAACGCTTTTGACTTCTTCGTTCCGTTTGGCACAGCCCGGTAGTAAAAATGCGATCACCAGCAAGACCAAGCTGAAGCGAAAGGCATTTGTTCTCCTGCGTGGCACCAGAAAAGCCCTCCTTTGCCTGACTGCTGAACAAAAGCTTTCTGTGGGACAACTAATGAGGAAAGGCCAGTGAAGCTGAACCTCAAATTGAGTCCAGCTTCACTGACCATTTTGTGGTTTGGAACCGCAGCCAATCATATCGAATTAAGAAACGTGATTAGCTGATTCTTTTGCGTGGTGCTCAGCCCGCGATAGTTGTTGATAACTCCATTGGCCTCGCCTGCATGGCGAAGGATGGCGTCGTTGCGCGTGTAGTTCTCGAGGTCGTGCATTAACTCGTTGCGTGTGCGCACTCCCCAAAGCGGGGCCGTACGTACCTTGTTCAGAGTCGACTGGTCAAGAGTGTTGGTGCCGGCGATGTTGGTTTGGACAATTCCATCTCCGGTTCCAACATTGTGCAGCAGGAAATCGCTGTACGGATGAATTATCTTGTTTCCAAGAGCTGCTGGCACGGTAAACGCTCCGCCATTTATCACGGTGCCCGTCGCAGCCGTCGTAAGGGTTGGGATGTGACAAATGTCGCATCCAACCGAATGGAATAGGGAAGCCCCGGTTTGGGCGTCCGCAGTGGCCGCCAGCCTCGCATCGCGTCCAGGCGCTTTGCTGGCTCTCATAAACTGTGCAAAGATTTGGACGTCGCCATCCGGATCTTCGCCGCAGTTCACGCTGGGATTAGCTGCGCAGGGTTGGTTGTCAGGGGCATCATCGCAGAGAGCCCTACCGCCAATACCGGTACCGGCCGGGATAGTCTCCAGCAGGTTGAACTGGTTGGTGATGCCCTGTTCGTTGAGATAAGCGTCGCTCGAAAAGCTCACCAGACTAGCTTGCTGGTTCTTCCAGCCAAAGCGGCCAATGCGAAATTGGCCCGGCGCCTCTGCAACCGGTACGGTAATGACTTGGCCCTTCATACCGGAGGGCTGACCGTTTGGAATGTTCTGTAGCGTGGTGTTGGAAATAGCTTCAACAAAGCCAAGCCCCAGAACGTTGGTGGCTGCGCGGCGCGTGCGAATGTCGTCGGCGCTTGACAGGCGCTCCTCTCCCTGGTCAACCGGGTGGTTGTAGATGATCGTGCCATCCGGAACGGCATTGGTAGGATCATTGTCTGTTACCACACCAGGGCATGTCGCGCGTTGGTTGATAAGTGATCGGTTGGCAATGGTCACACCATTGTTTGGACCGCCGACGTTTATGGTTACGGTGGCCGGTACGAAGTTACCCGACCCGTCCAGGTGACCGGCTCGAAGTTCCGAGATTTGGCTGATGCCCCCGCTGACCGGGTTTTGGTGGCATTCAGCGCAGGACTGCGCATTGTAGAGCGGCCCGAGGCCCTTTACTACATCATCGCGCTCCTCGAACGTGGCTCGATCTCCATCATGCACGGCTTGGGTGACCATACCATTGGTTAAAGTATCGAAACCGGTAGGGGCTTCAGTAGCAGCTTGACCTTCGACGGTTCTCGACGTCCAGATTGGCAGTACGAGAGCCACCGCGAATAGAAGAAAGACCAAGACTCTGAGAGCTTTCGCCATTTTCTCCTCCTTAATGTTGGAACGCACTTTCGTGCTGGGCAGACTCTTGCACAATTTGCCGAGAGGCAAATTGTAGCTATTCGCTTTCCCTTTGGAACCCCTGGATCTTTGCTAGCAGGCTGGCCAAAAACAGACTAAACGCGCTGGTGTCACCGCGGCCAGAAAAGACGGGGGACCCCCGACCAAATAACGGGATTACTCTCAACAATCACCAAGCGCTAATCGTTGCAAGTCGCGCGAACTCTATTACGAGTCCGTCTTTATGTCAATGCAAATTTTTGCATAGTGATCATAGAAATTTTTCATACCGCCGAGAGCACACATTCCTCAGCAAAAGAAGATACCATTCTGAACTTTCCAATCATGAAGGCTGACGCAAGCTAGAGCTCGAACTCCTAAACTGACCTCACTACCCTCAGTAACGATGTCTTGCTGAGTTCGGCTTTTTCAGTTAAAAGAAAGTCAGTTCAAAATGAGGACGCATGCGCGCTAAACATTTGAGGGAGAATGAGTCCGATGAGGGCGTTGCGGAAGCTCAGAGTCGTAGAAGGGTTAATTGATATGCAGAATACTTCTTCGCCCGTCGGCGATGCTCGGGGCCTCGCGGCAAATTCAGGCGGCAGCCGAATAACCTTTTTCGCGCACAAGCGACTCTCCTCATGAATCAGAATCAACATGATAGCGACGCTCAGGTGATGCGGCTGTACGAGCAGCTTGTTGAAATCGAGCAGCGGCTGATTCCCACGGGTCTGCACGTATTTGGTCGTCCGTCCGAACTCAAAGAAAAAGCCGATTTGCTGCGAATGGTCGCTTCGTTTGACAGGCCAGAGCACAGCGTCCGCGCGCTCCCCGGACTGGTCGCGGAAGCGCTGGGCATCGATGGCTACGATGCTCTGCTTCAAGAGGCGGCGGCAAGTGAGACAAAGGATTTAATCGATTCAATCGTCCTGGAAGCAGTACGCCAGTTTTGTCAGGAAGGCACCGACTCGGCCGTCGAGTTGCTGAATTCCAGGGCGAATGTTGATTGCGAAAAATCGCTTCCTGTTTTTTTGATGCTGGGGAACATTGCTGCACAGCTTGATTCCAACAACGAGATTGAGTCGCTGCTGCGCGCATTGCGCGGCGAGTACATCGAGCCCGGACCCGGCGCTGATATCGTGCAGAACCCGGGAGTCTTGCCTACGGGCCGCAATACGCATGCGGTCAACCCTTATGCGGTTCCTTCTCAAATGGCATTCGCGCGCGCGAAACTCACGGCCGACGCTCTGCTGCGTCGTCATTTTGAGGAGCACGGGCGTTATCCGCGCGCACTGGCTCTGGTGCTTTGGGGCTTGGACAATATCAAAACGCAAGGCGAAGGCGTCGCGCAGGCGCTTCATTTACTCGGGGTGCGCCCTGTTCGTGATGCATTAAATCGCGCAACCGAAATCGAAATAATTCCTCTGGAAGACCTGAACCGCCCGCGCATAGACGTGGTGATGACAGTCTCGGGCATTTTTCGCGATTTGTTCGCGCCGACGATGGCGTTGCTCGATAAGGCGGTGCGACGAGTTGCCGCACTGGACGAACCCTTTGAAATGAATTACGTGCGGCGGAACGTCTCGGAGAAGATCGATTTGGACGGGGAAGAGTTTGACGACGCAGTCACCCGAGTGTTTTCAAATGCGCCGGGCAGCTATGGCACGAACGTGAATTTCATGGTTATGCAATCTGAATGGGAAACGGGTGACTCGCTTGGCGATCTCTTCGTTACGCGCAAGTGCTTTGCCTACACCTGCGACTCGAAAGGACGGACGATCGAGGGCAGGGAAGCGCGCGACTTGATGGATCACGCGCTGTCACAGGTCGAGGCGACCTACCAGAACATTGATTCATTCGAAGTTGGGATCACCGACGTTGACCATTACTTCGAATATCTCGGCGGCATTTCCAAAGCAGTTGAAAAACGCGCTCAGGCCCGGCCGGCAATCTATTTGTCCGATTCGCTTTCACCGCAAGCGAAGATTCGTTCTTTGGAAGAAACCATCCGCCTCGAGACGCGCGCGAAGACCCTGAATCCAAAGTGGTATGAAGGAATGCTGAATCATGGTTTTCGCGGTGTGGCTGAAATCGAAAACCACGTGGCGAATACCTTTGGCTGGAGCGCAACAGCGGACGCCGTGGACCCATGGATCTATACTGACATCGCCAAGACCTTTCTATTGGACTCGGCAATGTTAAATCGCTTGCAGGAACTGAATCCGCATTCCCTCCGTTCGCTAATCAAGCGTCTGCTTGAGGCGCACGATCGGGGATTCTGGAATCCCGACGAGGAGATATTGGAAAGGTTGCGGGACATTGTCGGCGACCCGGAAAATCAGCCGGAGGAAGTGGCGTGAAGGTAACGGTTCTATACGTGGGTTCCAGTCTACTTGCGCCGCTGCGCAACGCGGAGCGCGAGATTAATCGGCAGCATGGGCTCAATCTGTGCGTCGCGACTTACAACTTTGGTGCTTCGTTTACCGAGGTTGAATGGGCTGCTATTGAAAAGGACCTGGACGAGTCCGGGGTCTTATTCGTCATTCACGTGATGGATAGCGAGAACGCGACGCGGTTGCTGAGCTTCCTTGATCGAAATGGCGATCGACATCAGGCGGTAGTGGTGATCAACTGCATGCCTGCGTTGATGAAGCGCACGCGCATGGGCAAGCTTGATCTTGAGAAACTCCCGGGAATTGGTTCACGCAAAAGCGCAAAGGCGCAAAGCAGGGCTGGATCGCAAAGCAGAGAAAGGCAACGCGCACACTTCGCAGACGACGAAGCGGCGAGAGCGACGAACCTGATCGGGTCGATCGGTTCATGGATCGGCAGGCAAGCCCGCGGTGGCGGAGCAGACAAGAAGAAGGGTCATGGCCGGGCGCAATACCTCAAGGTTGCCAATCGTTTGCCGTCTCTGCTGCGATTTGTTCCGGGCGCGGGACCGTTACGCGATGTGAAGAACTATCTAATGATGTTCTGCTACTTTCTCCAGCCCACGCCGGTGAATATTCGTTCGATGCTCCTTTACGCGTTAAAGCATTACGTGGACGACGAAAGAGTTAAGAAAATTAAAATAACCTCGCCTGAGTCAATGCCGGCGGTGGCCATCTATCATCCGGATGCGAGCAGCTTGTTTGAGTCATTCGATGCTTACGCGTCTTGGTACAAGAAAAAGAGTGCCAAGTACAAAGTTCAAAGTACAAAGAGCGACGCCGAGCTGCTGGATCCAAAGTCAACCATCGGCCTCCTCCTGATGCGTCCTCAGATCGTCAGCAACTCCCGCAAGCACTACGACGGTTTGATTCGCGCAATTGAAGCAGAAGGGCTGAGCGTGATTCCCGCTATCTCGACCCTGATGGATAATCGGGAAGCGTGCCAGCGGTTCTTTATCGAATCGCAGTCCACCGGCCTACGTCCAAAGTCCAAAGTCAGGGCCACCCGCAGTACGACTAACGACGGACAACTAACCACTGACAAAGACATTCAATCTCGCGTCAGCCAGATCGTTTCCCTTACTGGCTTCAGCTTCGTAGGTGGCCCCGCGATGAACGACAGTGAAGCGGCCGCAGAGTTCTTGCGGGAACTAAATCTTCCTTACCGATCGATGGTAAGTCTCGACACGCAGACAATTGAGTCGTGGCAGGAATCGTTTAGCGGCCTGAACCCGGTGCAGACCGGGATGCAGATAGCAATTCCGGAAATCGACGGGGCGACTGAGCCGTTCGTGTTTGGTGGAATTCCGGCGCGAGGAGTCGAGCCGGCGCCTTTGGAAGATCGCTGCCTGCGAATCGCGCGGCGTTTGAAACGCTGGAACCGTTTGCAGACTGCCGAGCGGAATCAATTGAAGATCGCGCTGACGCTCTACTGCTTTCCGCCCAACAAAGGGAACATAGGCACAGCCGCCGACCTGGATGTGTTTGCCAGTCTCTTCGATATTCTCGGACGTATTAAGGATGAAGGCTATCTCGTCGATCTGCCGGAAGGCGCAGGCGCGCTGCGCAGCGCTTTGCTTGGGGGAAATTCCGAAGGCCTGGGTGCTACCGCGAACGTCGCTTATCGAATGAAAGTCGATGAATATTTGCGGGTCTGTCCGTGGGCTAATGAAATCGAGGCTGAATGGGGGCCGGTGCCCGGGCGGATCAATTCGTTTGGCGGCGATTTGCTGATTCAGGGAATCACGTTAGGGAATGTCTTCATCGGGCTGCAGCCAACCTTTGGATTTGAAGATGACCCGATGCGCCTGCTGATGGCCAGGGGCGGAACGCCGCATCATGGCTTCGCCGCTTTTTATACTTATCTGGAAAAAGTGTTTCAGGCTGATGCCGTAGTGCACGTCGGAACTCACGGAGCAATGGAGTTCATGCCCGGCAAACAGGTCGGCCTGTCTGGATCATGCTGGCCGGATCGCTTAATCGGCGAACTTCCCAACGTCTATATCTATAGCGTGAACAATCCCTCAGAGGGTACGATTGCCAAACGCCGCTCGTACGCGGAGCTGATCTCGTATCTGACTCCGCCGATTGAAAACGCGGGACTTTACAAGGGACTGGCATCGCTGAAGGATCTGATAGGAAATTATCGACGGGCGTCTGACGAAATGGATCGCGAGAACCTGTTTGCCGCAATCCAACAGCAGAGTCGGGAATTGAATTTCAAACTGTCCAAAACGCAGACGTTCCCAGTTTCTTCACTCCGTTAGGAGTGAGATTATAGACTGGAGCATGATTCGCCATTGGCTCCTTCGAACGGAGCCGTTGACACAGTTGCACACCGTTCTATAAACCTCTCACCCCCTAACGGGGTGAAACGTGTACAAGTCACTAGCGCGTTACATGGCTTCTTTTCACCACCGCTACTATTCAGACGGTTGGTTGAACCCGTCAACCAGAGCGGTTACATACGCCCTGAACTCATCGGCTCGGAGGCTGTGCCGGAACGCCTCGATGCCGTTGATAAACAGGACCGGTATTTCAAACTGATAACGGGCGAACAACTCGGGATCGCTTTCGATGTCGAGTTCCTCCAGGGCATAGAGTTCGACGCAACCTGAACTGCTCATCACTTCCTTCATCTCTTCGCAAAGGCGGCAGCCGGGCCTGGTGTACAGAACTGCTTTCACTCTCGGCTCCATATCTTTTTCTCCTAAATCTGTGATGTCTGCCGGCCGGTACTCTCGATCAAGTAACTATGCTCTTGCAAACATAATCGCTAAAGTTGTATAAAAGGCGTCTGCCGAGCAAGTTTATATTTTAATTTAGGCACGGTCGCACTTCTAGTGAACAAGGCTAAATCGGTTTTCACAGAGACGGCAATCCCTGTGTCGCGGGGGAACTGTATATTTTCAAAGCAATCCCCTGCGTTGAAGTGTGAATGCACGATTAACCTGAAAATCGATCGGCAAGGCGGAGGTTTTCCTGAGTGGATAGCAATTTGAATAACGAGAGTTCAGCCATCGCCGCTCCACCGGCGACCGCCGCGGCGCCGCCGGCGCCGAAGGCTGTGGCTAAGCCTGCCGGAAAACCTCCGGCGGTCATAGTCGAATCGGTCCCCGATCCACCGGTGAACAAGAAGCGCCGCCGCATCATCTGGCTCAGCGTCACCGCATTTCTGACAACCTGTTTTCTGATGTTCATCCGGTTCTTTCTGCCGCGCTCCATTACTGAGCCGGCCAGCACTTTTAGGGTTGGTTACCCGGGCGACTACGCGCTCGGTGTTGACACTAAGTACCAGCAGCAATATCGCATCTGGGTAGATAAGACTTCAGATCGGATCTTTGTTATTTACGCCCGCTGCACGCACCTTGGTTGCACCCCGGACTGGAAAGCGAGCGAGAACAAGTTTAAGTGCCCCTGTCACGGGAGCGGTTACGACAGCGAGGGGATTAACTTCGAAGGCCCGGCGCCGCGGCCGATGGATCGCGCGCACGTTGAGCTGGATCCTGAAGGACAGATCGTGGTGGACGTCAGCAGGCTGTTCCAAAAACCTAAAGGCGAAGTAGGGCACTTCGACGATCCGGGAGCATTCATTCCTTTATAGCCAATGGACGAGCCAAAAGATCAAAAAGAGACACAGCAACTGACTGGCGAAAAGAGTAACGTCGGTTTGGTTGAGCGTGCCAAAGACACGGCGGCAGCGCTCAAGGACCGTGCGCTCGAAGAAGCCAAAGACTATAAGGATCCGCAGCAAACTCAGGTTTGGAAATCGATCTTTCGCGTTTCGCACGAGCGTTCGGATCCGCGCAATCGCAGCCTGGCAATTCTCTCGAACGTTTTTCTTCATCTGCATCCGGCCAAGATCAATCGCGACGCGGTGCGCTACCAGTACACCTGGGGAATGGGCGGAATCACCTTCTACCTTTTCATTGTCCTCACGTTCACCGGCGTGCTGCTGATGTTCTATTACCATCCCGCCAAGATTCAGGCCTTTGCCGACATTCTTTATCTCGAGCACGACGTGCCGTTCGGCAAGCTGTTGCGCAACATGCATCGTTGGGCGGCGCACTTGATGGTGATTACGACCTGGCTGCACATGTTTCGCGTGGTGTTGACTGGTTCTTACAAGAAGCCCCGCGAGTTCAACTGGTGCGTCGGTGTAGTCCTTTTGGTGCTGACCCTTCTGCTTTCGTTCACTGGATACCTGCTGCCGGACGATCAACTGGGATTTTGGGCGGTGACGGTGGGAACGAACATGGCGCGCGCCACGCCGATGTTCGGGAATGAAGGACCGTTTGGTCCCCAACTTGGTCTAACGCCCTATAACGATGTCCGGTTCGGTCTGCTGGGGGGCTCGATTGTCGACGCGAATGCGCTGTTGCGCGCTTATATCTGGCATTGCATCGGGATTCCCCTGGTCGCGTCGATCTTTATGGCGGTGCATTTCTGGCGGATACGTAAAGACGGCGGCATCTCAGGTCCAGCGCCGGTAATGCTGGAGTCGGAGATGAAAACGCCGGTGAAGAAGAAGTGAAAATTCTCAATCTCAAATTCGAGATTTGAAATTACAAATTGGAGTTTGTACTTCTGAAGCAGGATTCTTCCGAGTGAAAGAGATTTGAAACTTGAGATCTGAAGCCACCATCGAGAATCCAAAGCCAAACACCCGGCGCAATCGGCTGATCGGGTTGATTGTCGTCGTGGTTCTGGTTGGTCTTTGGGTCTACTCGGTCCAGGACTGGCACCAAATCTGGAAGATTGTTTCCGCACCTGACAACGTGCCGATCGTGGCCATGCTCTTCCTGGTGCCGTTTTTTACCTGGCTCGGAGTCAAGCAGGCCCACGCTAATGATCATCTGATCGGCGAGCTGGAAAGTGATGCGAAGCTGGCCAAGACGCATCACCGCAAGGTCGAGCCGTGGCGGCCCGGCTGGGCCAAAGAGCTGCATGTCTGGCCCTATCTGGTGCGCATTGAGTTTTTGGCAGCCGTCATAGTGACGGTCTTATTGTATGTTTGGTCGATCACGCTGAACGCCCCGCTCGAGGAACCGGCTAATCCGAATCTCACCATGAATCCGTCAAAGGCGCCGTGGTACTTCCTCGGATTGCAGGAGATGCTCGTTTACTTCGATCCCTGGATCGCCGGGGTAGTAATGCCTTCGATCATCATGATCGGCCTGATGGTATTTCCGTATGTTGATTCGAATCCCCTGGGCAACGGTTACTACACTCTGAGGCAGAGGCGCTTTGCGGTGAACATGTTCAGTTGGGGTTTTTTGATGTGGATTCTGCTGATCGTCATCGGCACTTTCATTCGTGGCCCCGGCTGGATCTGGTTCTGGCCCGGACAGACATGGGATCACAACACGGTCGTCTTTGATCGTAACCGCGACCTGCACGAGATCCTCGGAGTCACGCCCGCGAATTTCGCGAATCACATGAGCCTCTTACCCTGGGTGCGGGGCATTTTCGGCTTCATTGTGGTCAGTGGCTTTTTCATTCTCGGCGGATTGTTCTTCCACTGGTTGATGAAGCGAGGGCCATTCAAGTTCAGTTACCTGGTATCACCGAAGAGATTTTTGGCGTGGGCGAAGTTCCCCGATCCGTTCGAGCTGAAGCTGCTGGCCAATACCAGCATCCTGCAATACATGACGTTTCAGTTCTTTGCGGTGAGCGTGCTGCTGGCGATGCCCGTCAAGCTTTTCTTACGTCTTGTATTTACGATCAAATATGTCTGGGTAACTCCGTGGTTCAATATCTGACGAAGATGTCCGACAAACTTTAGTTTGTCGATTTGCTGACAATTGCTTTTTGCTGAGGAGCGACAAACTGAAGTTTGTCGGGCATAAATAGGGAATCATAAACAGTGGCAGAATCTCAGGAACCGGTCGAATCCCTGGTAAAAAAAGAAGCGGAGCCGCAACGCGATCCGATCGTCAGTCGTTCGACTAGTGCGATTCTGCTCATCTGCACTTTACTTTTGATTGGGTCCGCGGGTTGGGCCTTATACGACGAGGGGTTTGGCCAGCGTCCCTGGCGCGGCATGCAGCAGCAATTTGTTAAGCGATACACAGCCTACCTCAAGAGCATTCGCAAAGACGCGGGCAAGTCCGAAGCTGACGTAAAAGAGACTCCTGAATATCAGCAACTGGATGAAGATGCCAAAGCAGCGCTCGATAAAGTTAAAGCCGAGGTCGCCGACAAAGATCGCCAGGTGGCCCAGATTCAGGCCAGGCTCGATGCGGTGACTGAGCCCTTTCAGAACCAGCGCGGCCGCATCGTTGTCATTACTTATAAGCTGGAGACGGCGCCCGGCGATTTCTGGCGCAAGCGTTACACCAGCCAGCTCGACTCAAAAAAGAAAGAAGTCGTGACCGTCGATATGCCGGCGGATGGCGGCGGCAAGCCCACTCCGCAGAAGATGAACTATGCGCAGCTGGAAGAGACGTTTAATGGTTTGCGGGAAGAGAAGGCGAAAGTGCTCGGCGAAAAAGCTGAGTTAACCAAAGAGCCAAGTGAGTTGGCCAAGAAGCGCGATGAATATCTGAAGAACCACGTCAGCCTGCTGCCGCAGAAGAGCATCGACGATCTGATCAGGAAAAACGAAAACTCTTTCGACTACACAATCCTGGGTCATCAGATCAACGTCAACCAATTTGCCATAGTCGATCGCTGCGAGATTTGTCATCTCGGCACACGCGAACCGCTGACGATTAACGCCGCGGACATGGCGCCGGGCGGGCCCGGGAAAAAGCCCGACGATCTGGCCGCGGCCTTTGTCAGTCACCCGCGCAAAGAGTTGCTTCAGATTCACAACCCCGAAAGATTTGGTTGCTCAGCCTGCCACGGCGGCAACGGCCGGGCAACGACCAGCACAGTCAAGGCGCACGGCCAGAATCCCTTCTGGCTGCATCCGCTTTTTCATAAAGA
>WNFR01017945.1_pt1 | contig 11352 bp, 14 predicted proteins | sample 5400221 | NCBI WGS metagenome assembly WNFR01 (sample SAMN13153357, study PRJNA577476) | soil metagenome | isolation source: 40 cm soil under Madrone tree | place: USA:California | collected 2016-06-14 | reverse complement strand
GCAGTCGCGGCGCCGAAGTTGCGCATCGCGCAGGATGGCCGCCTCCGCCTGGCCCACGCCAGCAGCGACACAAAGAAAATGCACACCGTCCTGGCCGATATGCTTCGAATCTGGCCGGACGATTCCGCGGTCCAGAATGACGAAGCTTATACGCGATTGCTGCTCATGGCTTCGCAGCAATCGCCAGAGGGCAGAGGTCAGAAGTCAGAGGGCAGTCAGGAACTGAAAACCATCGAGCAGCTCGCGGAAAAATTGATTGAGCGCGAGCCGGCCAGTCTGCCGCATCGGACGCTGCTCGCCCTGGCGCGATTGCGCCAGGGGCGCGCACAGGACGCTTTGCGTGTTTACGAAAACGTCCAGGTGGCGGCGAACATTCTCACGCCTTCCGCCCTCGCCGTCCATGCGGCCGTGCTCGAAGCCACCGGTCATCACGACGATGCCCTAACCGAAAAGGGCCAGATCAAGGTCGAGCAACAACTCCTTCCGGAAGAGCAGGCTCTAATCTCCGATCTCTGATGGCAGGCAGGCATGCCTGCCCTACAATTCAACATTCACATTCTTTTGTAGGGCAAGCGCTCCCGCTTGCCAGTCGTGCCTGCCCTACAATTCGAATCCCACGCGATACGGCCAGCGCGACCAATGATCGACCAGTCCCGCGCGCACTGGGTTCTCTCGAATGTAATTCCATTTTTCTTCCGCCGATTCATCCGAACGTAGCAGTCGATCGAAACATCCGGCTTGCCACTGCCAGTTTGCTTGCACCCTTTTTCGGATCGCACGCTTGATCCCAGCGGAAACTTCACCAACTCGCGCATCCCGATTCTTCGGCGCCGCAAGCAGATGGACATGATCGGGCATGACAATGGCCGCGATGATTTTCCAATTGCCGAGTTTTTGCACAACATCGGCAAAGGCGGCGAAGGTTTGATCGTTCGCCAGGACCGGGCGCCGCTCAGCTACGCAGAACGTGAGGAAATAAATAACCGGCTGATCGTGGTCGAGCCAGACAGGGATCCGCGGCGGATGTCCCATGCGGCGAGGCTAGCCCGCCAAATGTTGTAGGGCAAGCGTTCCCGCTTGCCGCGGCAGGCAGGAATGCCTGCCCTAGCGGCGAAAACCGGACCGTCTGCGCGTGCAAACCGCCTTTGCCGAGGAGCAATCCCATTTCTTTGCAAGCTTCCAAAACCTGCGCGCACTCTTCCCTGGCCGGCTCTTTCGATTGTCGATCTTTTACCAGCTCGATGCCAAGCAACAAACCTTTGCCGCGCACGTCGCCAATCAAATTGTGCTTCTCCTTCAATCGTTCCAGTCCAGCAAGAATATGATTACCAATCTTGAGCGCATTTTCCTGCAGCTTCTCGCGCTCGATCGCTTCCAGCACTGCTTTTCCCTGCGCGCACACGACTGGATTTCCGCCGAAGGTATTGAAGTGCGTTCGTTGCCCAAGTGTCGCGGCGATTTTCGGTGTGGTCACGACCGCGCCTAGCGGACAACCGTTGCCAATTCCTTTGGCCATTGTCACGATATCGGGAATCACACCCTGGGTCTCGAATCCCCAGTAATGCGTGCCGGTACGGCCGAAGCCGGTTTGCACTTCATCGGCGATGCACAAACCGCCGGCGCCGCGCACATGTTCGTAAACATGTTTGAGGTAACCATCCGGAAACACCACGCAGCCGCCTACGCCTTGAATTGATTCCGCGACAAACGCGGCGACCTGGCCGGACGTGGCGAAGTCGAGCAGGTCCTTCACGTCGGCCGCGTATTTTTTACCGGCATCGACGTCGTCGCGTCCCCATAGTCCGCGATACGGATCCGGCGCGATCGCGTGATGAACGCCGAAACTGTGAGGCACATTAAATTTCCAGGTGCGATGCGCCGTCAATCCCATCGTCGCGGCGCTTCCGCCGTGATACGCATTGCGCAGCGCGATCACATCATAGTTGCCCGTGTAAACGCGCGCCATGAGCAGCGCCAGATCGTTCGCTTCCGAGCCGGAATTAACGAAGTAACAAACCTTCAGCTCGCCCGGCATCTTCGAAGCCAACTTTTGCGCATATTCGGCAATGTTCGGATGCAGATAAATGGTGGTGGAATGTTGCAGCGTTTCGTTCTGCCGGCGCGCAACATCGACAACATCGGGATGACAATGACCGACACTCACCGTCACGATTCCGCCGAGCGCATCGAGATATCTGCGGCCCTGCTCGTCCCAGACGTATTGCATTTTTCCTTCCACGAGCATGATCGGCTTTTTGTAATAGAGAAAAATTCCGGGGTTCAGGAATTCTTTGCGCAAGCGCAAAACTTCATCGACGGATGGGCCGGTGTATTTTTTCGGTTGATGATCGAATGGCGGAAGCTCGGGTGTTTTCATTCTTTTGTCATGCTGACCGAAGTCGAAGCATTTCTCCTTATTTCAGAGCTTAGGCCGCGCAACGCGTTCAAATTCGTCCCGGGAGGACCGGACGCGATGGTGAATGGATTTGGCAGCTTCAATCCATCGACGGTGGTGGCGAGTGTGGGCATGTCTAACTCCTGTGTTAAAGATTGTAGTAGTGAAGAGTTACTGGTTACAAGTTGGTAGGGGCCGTTCACCGAACCGCCCGCGGGCGATTGAGGTCAATTGCCCCTACCGCGCGATCCATCGGATCGCCTTGTCGGCCAGTTTGTCAAAAGCAGTTACGGCCATTTCCAGATGCTCTTCTTTCGTGTTCTCGATTTTATTATGACTGATGCCGCCCAAGCTTTGCACAAACATCATCACGGTCGGAAGTTCCCACGCAAGATCGACATGTCCTTCGGCCGCGAATTTTTCGCTCGCGGTTTTTGCTTCGCTCAGCATGCGCGCGAGCGCCCCAGCATCGAGATGGCGTTGATCGAGCGCGATCCGGCATTCCTCGACCACGCTCGTGACAATTCCAGGTTTGGTTGTGCACGAACCGATCGTGCAAACGCCACCCCTGCTGCGCTCCGCAATGCGATAGATTTCCAGACTCATCTTCGCCGCCGCCAGAAACGCATCACGCCGCCGGTTCATCGGCGTGCTGCCGGAATGCGCGGCTTGTCCGCGGAACGTGATCGCGTGTCGTTCCACGCCAAATGTCCCAAGCACTGTTCCGAGGGGAAGGTCGAGATCGAGAAGCACCGGGCCTTGTTCGATATGCAACTCGAGATAGGCAGCGGCATTTTTCAACTCTTTCCCGGAATCTCTCACCTTCTCGAAATCGATCCCGTATTCCTTCACCGCATCGACCAAACGAATCCCGTCCTTATCTTTCAAATTGCGCGTCTCGTTCATGTCGATCTTGCCCGAGCACGCGGACGAACCAAAAAGACTTTTGCCAAATCGCGCTCCTTCTTCATCGGCCCAATCGACCAGGCGCACAGTCACCGGCGGCCTGCCTTCATGCTGCCCATGAACACGCCGGAGAATCTCCACGCCCGCGAGCGTGTTCAGACAACCGTCGAGCCAGCCACCGTTGGGGACCGAATCGATATGTCCGCCGATGAGCAGCGCCTTGTCCGAGTTGCCGCCTAAGGTTGCCCAAAAATTTCCGGCTTCGTCATCGTGAATCTCAATGCCCGGCAGATTGTCGATCTTGCCGTGCAACCATTCTCTCGCTTTTGCCCAGGTCTGGGTAAAAGCAACACGCTGCGCGCCATTCTCATCAGCGGTCAGGGCTCGCAGTTCTTGCAGTTCGGCGACGGTTCGTTTCGGATCCAAACTGCTCTCCATTCTCACAGGATAGGGAGAAGATTTCGGATGAACAATTTCCAAACGGCGACCCCTTTGGGGCCAAATCCTTCGGTGTGGCGCGGAAGCAGCTTCTTGTCCAATCGTGCTGTTCACGATTTCTTTTCGATCGAACCCGCGACGACGCGGACAAGCAGCGCTTTGCGCTCTGCTCGTGCTTTTCACTTTTGTCACCACATCGTCCGACGCGCAGGACCAAAGACATCGCGGGCGCATCGCCCAAGGAGCGCCGGTTGCGCTCCAGCCGTTTACGCTGGATGAACCAGCGCCGATCCGCCTCGCCTACTACACGCCGCGCGCCATTCCGCGGGCCGAACCGGTTCGCCTCGCCTATTATGCACCACGCGCTATTCCCCGTGCCGAATCAGTAATCGAAGAGAATCAACCGGACGCAATTCCACAAATGGCATCCGCTGTATCAGGCCCGACGGTCAACGGCAGGCGCGCTGTTTTGCGCAATGGGATCGCCTACGCGCCAGCCTGTGCCCCCGCAACCGTCAAGTCCGCGATCTGGGCGGCGAACACTCTTCGCCGCAAACCGTATGTTTGGGGCGGTGGCCACGGTTCGTTCGACCCGGCACGGTTTCCTTCGCGCTTCATCGTGCCGGCCTTCTCGACGCGCCGCTTCCGTCGAATGATCTTCTCCGTTATGGCGAACGCGGTTGTGGAAAATGGATCACAATTTATGCGCGGCCCGGCCACACCTTTGCCATTATTGCCGGCCTGCGACTCGATACGACCGATCTACGCTACGGCGGCAACACCGGCCCACGCTGGCACACGGATTTTCGCGATACTCGCGGCTTCGACGCGCGTCACCCCATCGGTTTGTAACAATCACTGCCGCGCGCATCGTCAGCGCATAAAACAGCGCGATTTTCTTCCAAACCCGGCCGTGCGGTTCATTTCACGTCGCCGCCTGTATCAACAACCAGGCTTTTAAAGCGTGCAAAAAAACCACGCTTGCCTCAGAAGAGACGCCATGAACTTCACGAAAAATATTGGCATGCTTCTGTTGGCAGTTTATCTGATCTGCGTCGGCCTGGTTGGCCTGGTCGGGCTTAATCTCGGAGTTATCCCGGCGATCCTGGCGATTGCCGCCGGCATCTTTATTCTCATCGGCAGGTAATTGATTCGCTCGCTCCTCGCCTGAAGCAGGCTCCACTGTCGATCTTAGGCCGCTTTAGAATCGCGCACCGACGTGGCCGCATCTGACGGCCACTCGCTACTTGTTTGGGCCGCACTTAGCTGCATCCTTTCCGGGTGCAACTGTCGCGCAAAATCGAGAAGCTGTTCTCCTTCGAGGCCATGGAAAGCCTTTGGGAGCACGTTTGCCGCTGGACCCATCCGGTAAACACACGGCGGATCCTGGCGACGCTTGATCAAGCAGAGTTTGCCAAACTGCGCGAACGATGTCCGTATCGGCCAAATGCACGAAGGATCAACCGCTACGAAAATGCGGCCTACTGGCTCCGGGTCAATGTGGAGCGCGCCCAGGACCTTTGGCTGGATCGCACGCCGCCATTACGCATTCTCGATCTTGGCTCCGGCGCCGGCTATTTTCTCCATGTCTGTCGATACTTCGGACATCAGGGGCTCGGCCTCGATACCGCCGACGAGCCGCTTTTCCACGGTGCGACCGATCTTCTGGGTGTCCGTCGCGTGATATCAAGAATCCATCCCCAGGTCCCCTTGCCCGATCTCGGAGAAAAGTTTGACCTCGTAACCGCGCATCGCGTTTGTTTTCATCGCCTGGATCGCGCGGCGAACGATGACTGGAACGAGTGGAAGCCGCCAGACTGGAAATTTTTTATCGACGATATCCGGGCGCGATTTCTCAGGCCGGATGGGCGTCTGCTCCTGGAGTTCAATCCGCGTCGCGACGGATCTTCGTTTTTCACGCCGGAGCTGCACGCTCTTTTCCGAGCTGAAGGCGCACGCATCTTCCGCTCGAAGGCGCTATTCGCGGCGGACCCAAACCAGCGCCCGCGTTTTAGACAAAGGTAGGTATACCGAGTCGGCCGTGTCAGCCGGCTTTGGTCGGTTCCTTTCCACAAATGGATTGACACGCGGACACGAATGGCGGGACACTTGCGCCAAATTGGAGGACCTCGATGCATAGAGAGAGAATCGGTAATAGCGGCGTCGGCGCCGTTGCTGCGCTCTTCGGTATCGTGATCATCGTAGTCGTCGTCCTTATCGTTGTCGACGTTGCGCGCACTCCTCCGCCGGCTCCTCAGGATACATGCACGCTCGTCCACCACATCGTGCTTCCGGATAACTGCGTCTGTTCAACTGCCGGGAAGAGCTGCACGCCGACCCAAACCAGGCCCTATCTCATCTTCTGGAAGCAGGCTGCTGCCTGTCCCACGCTGGCCTGTGACATCGACCTTCGCAATCCTTAGCCCGCTCCCGCACGGACGTTGCTACAAGCTCCCGTGCCGCTGAGGACAGCGTCCCTACAGTTTCCAATCCGAGCAATCCCAACCGAGCAACTGCTCGAGCTTTGCAATGCCGTCCGCGAAAATGTTGTAAAGAAAAACTCGCTCCTCCCAATTCATCGCGCGCTGGTACGGCACGACGTTTCGGTCTTTACTGCGGAACGATGGAAGTGGTTTGACGCCTAAAAATGAAAAAATTGAATTTAGTGTTTCGCGTTGCTCCTCTCGAAATTTGTCAAATTTGATAATCATCATCTGTTCTCGGGAGAAAAATCGAAAGAAACGCTCGAGTTGCTCCGTGTAAAATCCTCGATCGATATAGGCGAAGCGGCGGACTTCCTGAGGCGGCGCGCCGGCGATCCGCGATTTTTCCTCCTTCACCGCCTCGAAGAAGTCGAGCGGCTCGCGGCCTTTGAAACGTTGCATGTTCCAATGGGCAAAAGCGCGCTCGACTGGATTTCGCAACAAAATGAGCAGTTTAATTTGGGGATTGTAATTCCAAATGCGCTCCGCCGCGGGTTTCCAGTACAAATAACTCGGGCTGCACTCACCACCGATGGTCGTTCTTGCGACCGGCCGAAAATGCCGATGCAATAAATCGTAATCTACCGGGCCCGAAAACAGGTCGTCGTTGTCGAAGAAATGCATTTCCTGCCGATCGCCCATCGTAATCCGCGGATGTTTCTCTAAAAAGTAATGCAGCGCGGTCGTTCCCGATTTTTGCGCGCCGGCCAGGATGAAATCCAGCTTGTCGATCTTGCGCCGTTTTGGACGAAACATAAGGAGTCCGCAGTCAGCGTCGCACGGGTGGTCAGAGTGCGCTAAAGATTCGTTGTTCGTTGACTCGGGGTCGACGCGCTACTTTGTCGATCTTTTCCGTAACCTTGGAATCCAAGTTGCTGTCTTGAATAGTAATGGGCTTTGCCTTGACAAAGTTCGCTCGAACCGCATCCACGCTGATTGAGATCGTGATTGTCGTTGCGGTGATTGTGTTGCTTGTCGCCACCGCCATTCCCGGTTTTCTCCGGGCGCGCAAACGCACTCAGGTGGCCGAACTCGTCAATGACCTTCGCCTGATCGATTCAGCCGTCGATCGACGCACAACCTGAGCGGCAAATAATTGGACGGGAGTTGTCGCGTTTACACCGGCGATTTATGATGCGCCATGCCTAACGTCTTACGTCGCCCTTATTTTTTGGTCTTCTCGTTTCTCATTTCCGCAGGCGTATTCACTCCCTTCACGCGAGCGGATGAGGGCATGTGGTTGTTTAACAGTCCGCCACTGAAGCAATTGAAAGAGAAATATCAGTTCGAGCCAACAGCGCAGTGGCTCGAGCATCTGCAAAAATCGAGTGTGCGTTTCAACTCCGGGGGCAGCGGTTCCTTTGTTTCACCGAACGGCCTCGTTATTACAAATCATCATGTCGGCGCGGACACGCTTCAGAAAGTCAGCGACCAGCAGCACAATTATTTGCGCGATGGTTTCTCTGCGAAAACGCAGACGGACGAAATCAGAGCGACCGATCTCGAGCTCAATGTGCTCGTGTCGATCGAAGACGTGACCGCACGCGTGAACAGCGCCGTAAAAGCAGGCCTGTCTGCTGAAGGTGCATCGGCCGCGCGCGCGAGCGCGATTGCCCAGATCGAGAAGGAAAGCAAAGAGAAAACCGGGCTCCGTTCCGATGTTGTGACGTTGTATCAAGGCGCCGTCTATCATCTTTATCGCTATAAACGCTACGATGATGTGCGGCTCGTTTTTGCGCCGGAACAGCAGATGGCATTTTACGGCGGCGATCCCGACAACTTCGAGTATCCGCGCTTCGATCTCGATATCTGCTTTTTCCGTGTTTACGAGAACGGGCGGCCGGCCAAGATCGAAAACTTTCTCAAGTGGAATTCGCGCGGACCGAGCGATGGCGAGCTGACGTTCGTCAGCGGCAGTCCGGGTAAAACAGACCGACAACTGACCTTGGACGAACTTGCGGACAAGCGCGACCGGGAGGTCCCAAACTGGCTCGGGCTTTTCAACCGGCGTGAAGTAATGCTCAACGCCTGGAGTCAGCGCTCATTCGAAAATGCACGGCGCGCACGCGATGACCTCTTCGGCGATCAAAACAATCGCAAACGCTATGATGGTTACGTTGCGGCGCTTTTCGATCCGGAAATTTGGATGTCGATCCAGGCCCGCGAGCAAAAATTGCGCGATGCGATCGCGCGCGACCCGAAGCTAAGATCGACATCTGGCGCCTACGACCGCGTCAAGAAGGCGCAAGCCGAGATCGTAAGAATTGCGCCACGTTACGATTATCTCGAACAGGAACGGCCCATCACCGTCGGTTACCGCGGACCGCGCGCGTTCTACGGAACTTTGTTTAAGTACGGGCGCTTGCTTACTCGTGCCATCGACGAACACGCCAAGCCGAACGGCGATCGGATCGCGGAGTTTCGCGACAGCGCGCGCGAATCGCTCGAGCTCGATCTTTTTTCCGCTTCTCCGGTCTATAACGATGACGAAATTCTGCGATTAACCGATTCGCTGACCGATTTTGCCGAGAAATTCGGGGCGAACGATCCGGTGGTGAAACAAGTTCTTGGCGGCAAATCGCCGCACGCACGCGCCATCCAATTGGTTTCCGGAACGAAGCTGAAGGATGTCGCCTTTCGCAAAGACCTCTATACAAAAGATGCGAAGGCGTTGTCAGCCGCGCACGATCCGATGCTCGATCTCGCGCGATTCGTCGATGAACTGGCCAGAAATGCGAGAAAAATCCATGATGCGCAGGAGGAGATTAAGAAACAGGCCTACGGAGAAATAGCCCGGGCGCGCTTCGCGATCGAGGGAACGAGCAATTATCCCGATGCGACGTTTACGCTGCGCTTATCCTATGGGACCGTCCGCGGCTACGAGGAAGATGGAAAACAGATTCCCCCATTCACAAATTTCGAAGGTTTGTTTCAACGTTCCGCCGAACACGAGAACAAGCCACCGTTCGATCTACCGCGGCGTTGGATCGACAAAAAGGCCGCGCTCAACCTTTCCACCCAGTTTAACTTCGTTTCTGACGCCGACATCATCGGCGGAAACAGCGGCAGCCCGGTCGTAAACAAAGCGGGCGAGTTTATCGGGATTATTTTCGACGGCAACATTCAATCGCTCGTCCTTGATTGCATTTTCTCGGATAAGCAATCGCGCGCCGTTTCAGTCGATTCCGCCGCGATCATAGAAGCGCTGCGCAATGTTTACGACGCAGGGCCGTTGGCGGACGAGCTGACGACAGGCAAATGAGGGCGGGGGCCCAAGGTAGGGACGCCGCGCTGCGGCGTCCGCGGACAGCGCAGCGCGCTATCCCTACCACCGCCGGTCGATGAAAACATAGGGCCAATCCTCTGCACTCTCTGCCAAACCTGCGCGAACTGGATTAAGCAAAATGTAATCAGCCTTTTCGCGGAGGCTTTCTTCCTTGCGAAGCTGATGTTCAAAAAAATCACGCTGCCAATTAATCTTCAGGGTCTTTGTCGTCCATTCCTTCCATTTGCTCACGACCGTCTGAATGCGCTTGTCGGTTTGCGGGAATGAGACCAGTAAGTGCACATGATCGGGCATAAGTAAGGCAAGATGCACGTACCAGACTCCTGCGGCGTTGCGGTGTTTGATTGTCTCAAATAAGCGATCTGCGACGCGTCGATACGCGAGCTGATTCTTTCCCCGCAGCCTGCAACAAATCGTAATGAAGTAATCCGCTCTGCCGGGATCGACCCAAAACGGAACCTCATGCGGCAATTGTTTCCGAATCGGTAGCATTGTCACGGTAGGGACGCCGCGCTGCGGCGTCCGCGGACAGCGCAGGTGCTGTCCCTACCAATTTCACAATTGCTTGAGCAGCGTTTTCCAGCGCGCCCAGGCGTCGTCGCGCGCTTTCTTGTTGGCCTCGTTTGCGTTTGGCATTTCGCCTTCGCGCATAAAGCCGTGGCCGGCGCCTTTGTAAATCACCGGTTCATATTTTTTGCCGGCCGCTTTCATGAGCTCTTCCGCTTTCGGAATCCCGGCATTGACGCGCTCGTCCTGCTCGCCGTAGAAACCGTAAACAGGACAAGCAATGTTCGCGACCTTCGACGCTTCGTCCGGCGTCGGTCCATAAAAGGAATAGGCCGCTTTCAATTTCGGATTCTTGTTCGCGTAGAAGAACGTCCATTCCCCGCCCCGGCAAAAACCGCAAGCGGCAAGCGTACCGTTGCATGCGGGAATTTTCAGCGCGTAATCCGACGTCGCATCGAGGTCGGCCTGGATCTGTTCTTTCGACAATGCTGACACCGCTTTGCGCGGACCATCGAGATCTCCTTCGGCAAATGTTTGCCCGGAAAGTAAGTCCGGGGCGATGGCGATGACGCCGTTTTCAGCGAGCTGGTCACACATGCCGCGCACCCACTCGGTCAGCCCGAAGATCTCGTGAATGACAATAACGACCGGCGTTTTTTCTTTCCGCTCCGGATAAACGACGAAGGCTTTGAACGTGCGACCACCGGATTTGAGATCAACCCACTCGCCGTGACGCGGCGATTTGTTGAGCCGTTCTTTCGCCCAGTCCTGCGCGAAAGCGGAGTGCACCAGAAAAATCGCGCATAAGGCGAAAAGGCTGTTCCTCATGAAAGTAAAAATGTCGATCTTACAGGCAAGCTAGCGTGCAGCCGGTGCGGCTGCAGTTTTTCCCCGGCCCATCATCGCATCGATGCCCCAGCTGCCTGAACCGCGCAGAAAGATGTAGAAAAACACGAAACAGTAAACCACCGCCAGCTCGCCCTTGTTTAAGTAAGGAATCAAACCCTGCGGCGCATGCATCATGAAAAACGCAACCGCCATTTCGCCGGAGGCAACGAACGCGGCGAGTCGTGTCAGCAAACCAAACGCAACGAGAAATCCGCAAATGATCTCCACCCAGCCGCCGACCGCCATCAAGGTCGGAAGCGCTTCGGCTTTCGGCGTGAAGGTGCCGAATATCTTATCGAGCCCGTGGCAGGCAAACATCAGGCCAACGACCAAACGCATGATGCAATAAAACGGATCCGCAAATCGATTGAGAGAGTTCATGGTCGTTCAGGCTGAACGATGTCGATCTTGCCTGTCAAGAAATTCGCGCGTTGGGAAATTGTAGGGCA
>WNFR01015603.1_pt1 | contig 11352 bp, 9 predicted proteins | sample 5400221 | NCBI WGS metagenome assembly WNFR01 (sample SAMN13153357, study PRJNA577476) | soil metagenome | isolation source: 40 cm soil under Madrone tree | place: USA:California | collected 2016-06-14 | reverse complement strand
GGTGCGCGCCGTGGGTGTAAAGGTCGTAATGGGCGGCCCTCACGTCACGGAAATGGCCGATGAGGCTCTCGGGCGTGACGGCGGCTCACGCCATGCCGACGCGGTTGCTCTTGGCGAAGCTGATGAGACATGGCCCAGAATCGTGGAAGATGCTGTGCGCGGCACGCTCAAGGACGTCTACGCGCCAGTGGACGACTTTGGCCAAGAGCGCAAACCATCCCTGCAGCCTTATCCGGAGATTCCCTGGGACAAAATCAAGCTGAGCCAATTCAATTTGCTCCCAGGCATGTTGCATCCGCTGCTCAAGCGCGTGGGCGCTGGTTGGGGAACCTTTCGAATTATTCCGGTGGAGTCCGGGCGCGGTTGTCCTTACGGATGCGAGTTTTGCACAGTGACGGGATTTTTTGGCGACTCCATCCGCTTTCGTACCAATGAAAGCGTGGTGAACGAACTCCTGCTGCTGAAAGCGCGCGCGCGGGACGAAGGCGGCCAGATTGCTGTATTTTTCATCGACGACAATTTTGCCATCAACGTAAAGCGCACAAAATCATTGCTGCGCGACATCATCGCCGCTAACGCGCAAGTGCATTGGGTCGCGCAGATCAGCGCCAATCTGCTGCGCGATGAAGAGCTCGTTGATCTGATTGCGGCCGCGGGAGGCAAGTGGATCTTCATCGGAATGGAATCCATCGATCCGGCCAATCTTGCTGACGTAAAAAAAGGCTTCAACAAGCCCGGTGAGTATGCCGCGGTGCTCGACCGGCTCGCCCGCCGCAATGTTTTTGCCATCACCTCTTTTATCTTTGGCATGGACAATGACACCCCTGGCGTGGCGGAACGCACTCTGAAGGAAATTCGCACCTGGCCCCCGGGGCTGCCGATCTTTGGTTTGATGACCCCACTGCCTGCAACGCCCTTGTACAAAAGGCTCGAAGCCGCGGGGCGGCTCACCCGCCCGAAGCACTGGCAAGAGTTCATTCCTTTCGCGATGGCCCATACGCCTCTGAAGATGAGCATCGACGAAGCTCATAACGAGGTACGCATTGGGTGGGCCAGGTCTTACAGTCCGGAGGCAATCGAAAAGGCGGTGGATTCACTGAACCACAAGCCGCTGGGTTATCGCATCAACATTCTCATCGCCCGCCTTTGCTTCCGGGGAATTTATTTTCCGCAAATGGGACGTTTCGCTTGGCTGAAATCGATTTTCGAAAATCGGCACGCGATTTTCAAACTCATAAGGCAGGGGTTCGGAGGAGGGCTGCACGCCGCGGCGCCGTCAGTCGCGAGCCAGCCCGTCGCAGAGCAGCAAAACTGAAACAAGCGCTTTTTCGCCTGAAGATTGTTTTTCGCGCGAGGTTGTCTTAGCCCCAGGACAAATTTTCCGCTAAGGAGCAACCACTGAGAACGAAATTAACAATTTGTACCGAAACGGATTACTTGCAGGCCCACCTAACGGTACTTGAGGGAGAATCTCGCGGCAGCAATCCGACTTTGCAAAACGTCAAACGGCGGGTTACGTCGGCACTGAAGAAATGGATTTTGGCAGCCGACGGTAACCTGATAGCGCAAACCAATGCACTGCTGAGGCTTCGCGTGATTAGCGCGTCGCAGCCGTTTAGGGCGGGTTCAGATTTGGCAGAAAGGCGTTCTGGATGCCCATCACCGGGGAGAACTAGCAGGCGTGGTAAACAAAGTTGATGCTCGTGATGTGGTTAGTTTGCCGAGCAGCGCCGAGCCTACGCCGCCTAGTCCAGCCGCAAAACCAATGAAAACTTCAGACGCCGGTCCAACCTGCCGCGATCCAAGTTCTGCGCATAGACAAGAATCGTGTTGAGATGTGTCCGTGTATAGTGCCCGATTGGTCGTGCTTACCGGAAACTGACCCACTTACCGGAATGCGGCTTGCCTTGACGATGCAAGCTTAATCACTTAGTGTCTTTTATTTGTTATGAGACGACCAATCACATCAGCAGTTTACGCTTTGGGCTTGGCGGTGGCTGCATTTCTCCTGACCGCGCGAGGTTCCAGCGGGCAGACTGCGGCGGAGTATCGGACGCATACGGAGGCGGCGAAACAATGGCCGCGTGAGGCCGTGCGCGGGGCCAACGCGATGGTCGCGACCGATGAGGAGTTGGGGTCGAAAGCGGGCGCGGAGATTTTGAAGCGCGGCGGGAATGCGGTGGATGCGGCGGTGGGGGTGGCGTTTGCGCTGGCAGTAGTGGAGCCTTCGGCGGGGAATATTGGCGGCGGCGGGTTCATGCTGGTGCGTTTGACGGACGGACGGACGAATTTTCTGGACTACCGTGAAGTGGCGCCCGGCAAGGCGGCGCGGAACATGTACATCAAGCCGGATGGAAAGCTGGATGAGGCTTCGGTGATTGGGTACAAGTCGGTGGCGGTGCCGGGAACGGTAGCGGGACTGGAACTGGCGCTGAAAACGTATGGGACGATGAAGCTGGTTGACGTGATGGCGCCGGCGATTCGGTTGGCGGAAAACGGATTTGCGGTGAGCGAGAAGCTGGCCCGGCAGTTGCAAGAAGAGAAGGCGGGATTGGAGCAATTTCCCATGAGCCGGCGGATTTTTTTGAACGATGGGAAAACGTGGAAAGCGGGAGACACGCTGAAGCAGCCGGAACTGGCGGCGACGTTGAAACGGATTGCGAAAAACGGCGCGGCGGATTTTTACGGCGGCGAGACAGCGCGGATGATCGCGGCGGATATGGCGAAGTCGGGCGGGTTGATTACGCTGGAGGATTTGGCAGCGTATAAGCCGAGACTGCGCGAGACGCTGCGCGCGAAGTACGAGAGCGGCGGGCACGAATGGGAAGTGCTAACGTCGCCGCCGCCGAGTTCGGGTGGCGTGGCGATCATTGAGGCGCTGAATATGCTGAAGGACGTGCCGCTGAAGGGTTGGGACGACGTTGAGAGCGTGCACATGGTGGCGGAAACGATGCGGCGGGTGTTCGCGGACCGCGCAGCGTATCTTGCTGATCCCGATTTTGCAAATGTGCCGGTGGCGGGACTGACCGATCCTTGCTATGCGAAGGAGTTGGCGGGGACGATTGATGCGCAGCGGGCGTCTTCGAGCAAAGAGGTGCACGCCGGTAAGCCGCATGCGTGCGGTACGGCGTCGCTGGGCGCCGCGCCATCGACGCTGGTGAGCTTGGGCGAGGGACCGCATACGACGCATTTTTCGGTGGTGGATGCGGCGGGGAACGCGGTGGCGAGCACGTACACGCTGAACAATTGGTACGGGTCGCATGTGACGAGCACGGCGGGATTTTTGTTGAACGACGAGATGGATGATTTCACGACGCAGCCGGGCGTGCCGAATGCGCTGTTCGGCTTGATTCAATCGGACGCGAATGCGATTGCGCCGGGGCACCGGCCGTTGAGCTCGATGACCCCGACGATTTTGCTGCGCGATGGGAAGCTGAGCTTTGTGACGGGATCGCCCGGCGGGCCGACGATTATTTCGGCGACGCTGCTGAGCGTGATTAACTGGATGCGGCTGGGGATGGATGCGCAGGCGGCGATCAACGCTCCGAGGTTTCATCATCAGTGGCTGCCGGACCGGATTTTGATGGAAGAGGATTTTCCGGAGAGCACGCAGAAGGCGCTGGAGGCGCGGGGATTTACGGTGAAGCGGCGCGGGCATATTGGGCTTGTGAATGCGATTGGGATCGATGCGAAGAGTGATGAGAGATTAGGAGCGGCGGATCCCCGCGACAAAGGTTCTGCAGTAGGCTACTAAAGAAAGAAATTCACCACAGAGATCACAGAGGGCAGAGAGAAGCTCAGTTCGCTGCACGCGCCGACGAGCCGCGATTTGAGTGCTACGCGGGAAAGCGGGCAGCCGCTTTCGATTTGCGAGGTCGAGCGAGTGCGGCGGATTGAAGCGATGGATGAACTGAAGCGGGCCATTGACGTGGCAGAAGATTTGCCGTTCCCGCGCATGATTTTTCACATGGGCGGGACGCGCGAGACAGAGGACCAGCGCAAGCGCGACGCCGCGTTCAGTTCGCTGGAGCATTTGATTTTGCACGCGAAGCACGTGGGCGTGACGATTTGCGTGGAAAATACAACGAGCGAAATGGGCGATCCGGCGTATTTGCGCGCGTTTTATGACGAGACGCGACTGACAGGGCTGCGATTTAATTTTGATATCGGCCACGCTTATCTGGCAGACGGACCCGCGGAAGAGCGCGTGGAGAAGGGATTTGCTCCTTTGCGGGAGTTGGTGGTGGGCGCGCACATTCACGATAACCATGGGGAGAAGGATGAGCATTTGCCGCCGTACGACGGGACGATCGATTGGGAGAACGCGATCAAGATTTTGAAGACGGCACCAGACCCGAATTTGCCGCTGCTGCTGGAATTGAAAGAGAAGACCGGGCCGGACGCGCCTGGGGCGTTGGAGCAGCTTGCCACGGCGCGGAAAGCTTGGGACCGGTTTGAGGAGGAGTGGGGATAGATGCAGACGTGCCAGGAGGAAGAATTCACCGCAGAGAGCACAGAAAAGAAAAGAATGACGGTAATTACGATTGAGCAGGCGGGGAAGTACGCCGGGCAGGAAGTGACGATTCGCGGGTGGCTCTACAACTTGCGGGAGTCCGGGAAGCTGGTGTTTCCGATTTTTCGGGATGGGACGGGGATTATTCAGGGGGTGTGCGCGCTGAAGGAGAATCCGGAGGCGTTTGCAGCGTTGAAAGGATTGACGCAGGAATCGAGTGTCATTGTGACGGGAAAGATTCGCGCGGAGCAGCGTGCGCCGGGCGGATACGAGATGGGGGTCAGCAAGATTCATGTGGTGCAGAGAGTCCCGGATAGCACGCCGTTTCCCATACAGCTGAAAGAACACGGCGTAGATTTTTTGCTGGACCACCGGCATTTGTGGATGCGCACGCCGCGGCAAGCAGCGATTCTGCGGATTCGCGCGGAGGCGGAACGCGCGGCGCGGGAGTTCATGGACAGCCAGGATTACACGCTGACGGATGCACCGATCTTTACGCCGGCGGCTTGCGAAGGGACATCGACGCTGTTCGAAGTGAATTACATCGATGACGAAAAGGCGTACCTGACGCAGAGCGGGCAGCTTTACATCGAAGCAACCGCGATGGCGTTGGGAAAGGTATACACCTTTGGGCCGACGTTTCGCGCGGAGAAATCGAAGACGCGGAGGCACCTGACCGAATTCTGGATGCTGGAGCCGGAGGCGGCGTACGTCGAGCTGGATGAGGTGATGACGCTCGGCGAGGGATTGGTGAGCGCGATTGTGCAGGCGGTGCTGAAGAATAAAGTGCGCGAACTGGAGACTCTGAAGCGGGATACGACGAAGCTGCAAAACGTGAAGCCGCCGTTTCCGCGAATCAGCTACGAAGATGCCATTAAGGTGCTGCAGAAGCACGGGAATCCGGCGAAGTTTGGCGATGATATCGGCGGAGACGAAGAGACGATTATTTCGAATGAGTTTGACCGGCCGGTGCTGGTGCACCGGTATCCTGCGGCGATCAAGGCGTTTTACATGCAGCCGGATGCGCAGCGCCCGGACCTGGCGCTGGCGTTCGACATGCTCGCGCCGGAGGGTTACGGGGAAATTATTGGCGGAAGCCAGCGCATTCATGACTACGACTTGTTGGTGAAACGCCTGCGGGGGCACAATCTGCCGGAGGAAGCGTTCCGATGGTATCTGGATTTGCGGCGCTACGGCAGTGTGCCGCATTCGGGATTTGGCATGGGACTGGAACGCACGGTGGCATGGATTTGCGGGGCGGAGCACATTCGAGAAGTGATTCCGTTCCCGCGCATGCTTTACCGGGTATATCCTTAAGGCCGTGACTAGTGACTCGTGACTGGTGACTCGTGAAAGACGATCCGCCGAGATAGGCCGATAACCGTCACCATCCAGGAACAGACTTATGGCGCAGAAGATACGAATCATTGGTGTGCCCATGGACCTGGGGGCGAGCCGGCGCGGCGTGGATATGGGGCCATCGGCGCTTCGCGTGGCGGGACTGCAGGCGCGGATCAAGCAATTGGGACACCAAGTCGAGGACATTGGGAATATTTCTGTGAAGCAACCGGAAGAGATGTCTTATGGAGAAAAGCGGGCTAAATACCTGGCGGAGATAGCGGACGCTTGTAAAGATCTGGCGGTGATGGTGGAAAAATCGTTGGAAGAGAGCATGCTGCCAGTCGTGCTGGGCGGAGATCATTCGATTGCGGCGGGTTCGTTGTCGGGAGTGGCGGGCTATTTTAGGAAGAAGGAAAAGAAAATTGGTTTGATTTGGCTGGATGCGCACGGCGACATCAATACGCCGGAGTCGTCGCCTTCGGGGAACGTGCACGGGATGCCGCTGGCTGCGGCCATGGGTTACGGGGCTACGGAACTGGTGGAGTTGCAGGGATTCAAGCCGAAAGTGGAGCCGCAGAATATTTCGCTGGTAGGGATTCGCGACTTGGACTCCCAGGAGAAAAAACTGGCGAAGAAGTCTGGCGTACACGTTTTCACCATGCGGGACATTGATGAACGCGGAATGCGCGAGGTGATGAGCGACGCGCTGAAGTATGCGATGGACGACACGGACGGGATTTCCGTGAGCCTGGACATGGATTTTGTCGATCCTTCGGACGCGCCGGGTGTCGGCACGCCAGTGCGCGGCGGCGTGACGTATCGCGAAGCGCATCTGGCCTTGGAGATGCTTGCGGATACGGAGGCGATGGTGTCTTTGGAGGTTGTGGAGATCAATCCCGTTATCGATGAGCATAACCGCACGGCGCTGTTGGGAGTGGAGTTGGTGCTTTCAGGGTTAGGTAAAAAGATTCTTTGAAAGAATGTGGGCGGCGAATAGCGGGCAGTGAGTAGTCAAGAGAAACGGTTCTTCAGTGCAGCTGCGAACCTTTCTGATTCTGGAAACATGATGTGGGTCCGCCCTTCAGGGTTGCGGCTTTTTCTGGAAAAATAATCGGCGTGAATACAGACAAAAAAAGGTTGAGGGTTGGTGTGTTGTTTGGCGGGCGCTCCGGTGAGCATGAGGTTTCGCTGGCCTCGGCGACGTCGGTGATCCGCGGGATGGACCCGGACAAATACGAGGCGGTGCCGATTGGGATTACGAAGGAAGGACATTGGCTAGTCGGTGCGGGGGCGCAGAAAATGCTGCCTGAGGTGTTGAAGGGCGGGCAGCGCGTGATGATGACGGCGGACCCGACGGATGCGGCGTTGGTGCGGCTGGACGGTAGCGGCGGCGGGCAGCGGCTGGATGTGGTCTTTCCGGTGATGCACGGAACGTACGGGGAAGACGGCACGATTCAAGGGTTGCTGGATTTGGCGGGGTTGCCGTTTGTCGGCGCGGGCGTGTTGGGGTCGGCGATCGCAATGGATAAGGATGTCGCCAAGCGCCTGCTGCAGGTCGCCAAGATTCCAGTGGTGCCGTGGATCGCGGTGCAGCGCGCGGATTGGGAAAAGGAGCCGAAAGAGGTTCAGCGCAGCATCGAGAGAAGGTTCAAGTATCCGGTGTTCGTAAAACCGGCCACGCTGGGATCTTCCGTGGGTATGACCAAAGTGCATTCGCGGGAGGAGCTTGCTCCTGCGCTGAATCTAGCGGCCGAATTCGCAATGAAGATTTTGGTGGAGCGGGCGATGGTGGCGCGCGAGATTGAAGTGGCGGTGCTGGGGAACAGCGAGCCGGCGGCGTCGATTCCGGGCGAAATCGTGCCGCACCGCGAGTTTTATGACTACCAAGCGAAGTATCTGGAAGAAGGAACACAGCTTCTGATTCCGGCGAAGCTGAAGCCGGAACAAGTGAAGAAAATTCAATCATTCGCGCTGGCGGCGTTTCGCGCGCTGGAATTGAGCGGCATGGCGCGCGTGGATTTTTTCCTGGAGAAGAAGGGCGGGAAGATTTTCCTGAATGAAGCGAATACCATTCCCGGCTTCACGTCCATCAGCATGTATCCCAAAATGTGGGAAGCGAGCGGCATTCCGTTTCGCAAGCTGATCGATCGGTTGATCACGCTGGCGCTGGAGATGCATGCGCAGAAGGCGCGCACGAAATATCAGATCGAATTGCCGGAAGGCGCCGGCGGGGCGCTGGAGACATAGCTAGGATTTGCCTTCCCGCGGTTGAACACTCCCCATCAGCTATTTCCCTTGGGACTTCACGTCCGCGCGTTGTCGGAGTTGGCGCGCGCCCTTCGAGGCTCAGGTAAACAATAGCGACTGCGCTGTGCTACGCTCGCATTGCGGAGACTCTCGATGACCCTTCTCGAACCGCCGGTTGAAACTTCCAGTAAATCGCGGCCATTGAAATTTGTGGCGGGCGCGCTCGTGATATTGGCCGCCGTGGCGATCTACTTTGCGTTTCGGTACTACCCCGAACAGCGGGCGGCCCAGCACTTTTTTAATGCACTGGTGGCCGGAGATACGAATACCGCTTATCGACTCTGGAAAGCGGCGCCGAGCTACCGTTTGCAGGACTTTTTGACGGATTGGGGACCGCACGGGTACTACGGGCCGGTGAAGAGCTACAAGATCATGAAGATAAGCAGGCCAGAAGGCTCGAGCAACATCGTGGTGGTGGAAGTCGCGGTCAGTCCGTTCTCGCTGATGCCGGATGCCACGGATGCGGAGAAGAGCCGCAGGACGCGCGTGGTGACGGTGTGGATGAATACAGAGGAGAAATCGTTTAGTTTCCCGCCGTAGGACTCGCTAACCGGGCGCAATCGACGGACACCTGTTCGGCGTTAACGCTGTGAAAGCGGCGGCAAGACCGCTGCAATCCATAAAACGTTTTGCGCGTTGCTAGGGGCGAATTTCGTCTAGGGCGTGGGTTAGTTCTTCGGGCGTGACGATGGCAGTGCCCAGTTTGCTGACGGCTACGCCGGCGGCGGTGTTGGCGAGAATGGCTGCGTCAGGAAGGGGAGCGCCTGCCGCTGCGGCGAGCGCCAGGACGCTTAGGACGGTGTCGCCGGCACCGGTACGGTCGAATACTTGCCGGCCGCTGGCGGTGCGGTCTATGCCGGGCTGGCCGATGCGGGCGTAGGTGACTTCGAATCCGGTGGCGGGAATATGCAAGGCGCGCGGCGAGCTTTCTTCGATCAGGCTCATGCCTTTTTCGCCGCGGGTGATGAGCACCGCCGCGCAGCCAAAATGTGCGAGCAGGGCGTGTCCCGCTTCTTCCACCGATTTTTCATCTCCCAGAGGGCGAGTTACAAAGAATCCTGCTTCGCCGAGGTTGCAGACGATGGCTCGTGCTCCGCGATAAGCGTACAGCCGCGACTTTTTGGGCTTCACGAAAACCGGCACGCGCAACTGATGGCACGCGCTAAGAACACGTTCGGCGAAATTGTCGGTGATCAGGCCTTTGTCATAGTCGGAGAGGACCAGGGCATCGAGGCCCTTTAGCACGTTGAACAGCGCGCGCAGGAGGCGCTCTTCGGTTCCCGACCGCAGCGGTTCGCGGCGCTCGCGGTCCACGCGCACGACCTGCTGATGGAGCGCGATAATGCGCGTTTTCACGGTGGTCATACGCCGCGGGTCGGCGAGCACGCCTTTGTCCACGATGCCGGCGTCGCGCAGACATTTGCGCAGGGCCGCGCCCGGTTCGTCATTTCCGACGGCACCGAAGCACTCGACTCGTGCTCCAAGGGCGGACAGATTTGCGGCTACGTTGCCTGCGCCGCCGAGGCATTCGCTTTGCTCGACGAAATCCACGACAGGAACGGCGGCCTCGGGCGAAAGGCGCGAAGCGGTGCCCCACAGATAGCGGTCCAGCATGAGATCGCCAAGGACGCCGATGCGTTTTCCGCGCAGGCGGGGGATCAGGCGCTTCAGACGGTCGGCATCAGTCTTAATTTTGCTAGGCATGGAAGAAAGCAAATCGCGGTTTATATCCGCCGGCTACTCAGGGGCGATAGTCGCCTCTTCAAGCTGCATCACGGGGATGTCGTCGCGAATAGGATAGACGCGCCGGCAGGTTTGACACTTCAAGGCGGCATTGTCCGGCGTCGGCTTAACAGGGGTCTTGCACAAAGGGCAGGCAAGAATCTGGAGCAGCTGTTGCGAGATGGCCACTGGCCTCCTCCTCGATTGCCACTGCGACGGTGCTGGCACTGTATCAAAGGGGCCGCGGGCGGGCAAACGTCGCGCTTATTTATTGGTGGCTGGTCAGGGTTGTGCTACATACAAGGCCGCACGAAACGGAGGAACCATGCAGGCGCGTCTGAAAGTATTTTTTGTAATTGCCCTCACACTTTTTGCTGTCCCTTGCTTCGGGCAAGCTCCCGCGAAGCAGCCGGAGGACAAGACTATTGCTGTTTTCGGCCAGACCATTCATTACTGGGACGTGGGCTCGGGCCCGGTGCTCGTACTTGTGCACGGGCTGGGGAGCAGCAAGGACGGAGATTGGGGCCGGGTGGTGGCGCCGCTCGCGAAAAAATATCGTGTGATCGCCATGGACCAGATTGGCTTTGGTCGTTCGGACAAGCCGTTGATCGACTATAAGATCCAAACCTATGTGGATTTTCTGAATGAGTTTTTGCACGTGCTGAAGGTGGAGAAGGCGAGCTTCATGGGCGAATCGCTGGGCGGGTGGATTTCCGCGCTGTACGCGGCGGAGATTTCCGGCGGCGCGCACCTGGTTCCTGTCGAAAAGCTGGTCCTGGTGGACGCCGCAGGATTGCAGCAAGACAAGCCGATTCCAAACCTGAATCCGAGCACGCTGGCGGATATGCGCAAATTGCTGGAAGCAGTTTTTTACGATACAAGCTGGGTCACAGACGAGGTTCTGCAAAAAAGCTTTGCCGATAAACTCGCGAAGCACGACGGCTATACGGTTCGCGCCATTTTGAGCAATCCAAGCCTGGCTTCCGAACGGCTTGACGACAGGCTGGCGCAGATTCGTGTGCCGACATTGGTGATTTGGGGCAAAGAGGATAGTCTGTTGCCGATAGCTTCCGGCGAAAGATACGCGGCGGGAATCGCGGGGGCAAAGCTGGTGAGCTTCGACCATTGCGGCCACGTCCCGCCGGTCGAGAAGACCGCGGAATTTGTGCCCGTCGTGGAAGCGTTTCTCGATGGGGCGGCTGGCGCGCCGCATTGAGACGGGAGCTCTTCTCGGACTCCTGGATCGACGAGAATGGCGTGTGGCAGTGCGTTGCGTGTCAGGGATGCTCCCGGTCTATTCTGTCAGGGATGTGCCCGGTCTGTACCAACAGACTCGCACCCCCCCTCCCTCCCTTTTTCATAAGTGTTCATTCTAAAGGTAGTTAAAGTGCTTTGTTTTGATACACTTTTGCAAGTGTTGATTCTAAAGGTAGTTAGCGAGGGGCCGACGCTTGATCTCCAGTCTCTAA
>WNFR01007158.1_pt1 | contig 11353 bp, 12 predicted proteins | sample 5400221 | NCBI WGS metagenome assembly WNFR01 (sample SAMN13153357, study PRJNA577476) | soil metagenome | isolation source: 40 cm soil under Madrone tree | place: USA:California | collected 2016-06-14 | reverse complement strand
TGGTCTACCGCATCGCACGTGAATTTTTCGGAGTCATCGGCGGATTGGTCGCAGCGACGATGATCGCGTTCGATCCGAACTTTCTTGCCCACAGCGCACTCGTCACTTCCGATGTGGCGGCAGCATTCTTTTTCACGGCCACAATTTGGACGAGCTGGCGGTTGATCGACCGAATTTCTCCGCCGCGATTCGCTTGGGCCGCGCTGAGTCTATCTGGACTCTTCCTCACAAAATTCTCTGCGCCAATCGTTGTTCCAGTGTTGGGATTGATGTCGATCTTGCAAATCGCTTCGACAGGCGGCGTTGAGCTCCACTTTGGACGATTCCGGGTCAGCGTGACAGAACAGTGGAAAAAGCTCCTGCTCGTCGGCGCGGCGTGGATCGCTCTTGGCGTAAGCGTTTTGTTTGCGATCTGGCTTTCATTTTCGTTTCGCTACTCAGCATTTGCGGATAATTCGCCAAACTACGAAGACCATGCCTGGCACTGGAGTTACGTGTTGGAAGATCGTGGCGTGTTTGAAAATGCGATCAGCTTCGCGCGCGAGCGTCATTTGCTGCCCGAAGCGTATCTCTACGGCGCCGCCTACGTGAACAAGCATGAGAACGATCGACCGGCATTTCTCGACAATCACTGGAGCCTCGTCGGATTCGCGTCCTTCTTTCCGCGCGCCTTTCTTTACAAAACGCCGTTCCCGGTGCTGGTGCTCATCGTGCTGGGAGTTGCGGCAATCGCGCGACGCAGATTCTGGAGCAGCGCAAATCTTTTGAACCCGTTTTTCGTCTTTGTGCTCATTTACGCTGCGTTCGCAATCGCGACTCAGCTCGACATCGGGCATCGCCACATTCTTCCGATTTATCCCGCGCTCTTCATTGGTTGCGGCGCAATCGCGTGGCTCTTGGAACAAAACTGGAGACGCGTGTGCGCCGTCGCGATCTCAGTTCTTTTGCTTTGGCAGATCGGCGAATCGTTCGCAGTTCGTCCGAACTATCTGGCGTATTTCAATCAAATCGCCGGAGGACCGAGCCGTGGGAACGAACACCTCGTCGACAGTTCACTCGATTGGGGGCAGGACTTGCCGGCGTTGAAAAGTTGGATCGACAGTCACTCGGCGATTCTCGATCGAAAACCACTCTATCTCGCTTATTTCGGCTCGGCCGATCCGCGTTGGTACGACATCGATGCGAAACGTCTTCCCGAGGATCATTCGATCGGCGACCAAAGGTTCGTGCAGTTGGGCGCGGGTGTTTATTGCATCAGCGCTACCACGCTTCAAAGCGTTTACGCGCGCGAGATCGGCCCGTGGTCGCGGATCTACGAGCAGCAGTATCAAGCTGCGCTCGCGGAAGTGGAGCGTTATCGCGCGACGGCTTCGAATCCTTCGGCGCGCGTGGCGTTGGTTGCCAACGATGGCGCGGTCTCGTGGGTGAAGAAGATCCGCACTTACGAGCGGCTCCGGTTCGAGCGTTTGTGCGCCTATTTGCGACACCGATCGCCGGATGCGCAGGTCGGCTATTCAATTTTCGTTTTCGTTCTCAACGACGACGAACTGAACCGGGCGCTCTATCACGCGCCGGCCGAGCTGACCCGCGACGTGGCCGTGGCCGGCTATTAGACACAGGCTTGCAACTCACGTAAAAACAGCGCAAACTCGCTGCCCGATGAGGGACTTAGGCTTGCGCAGCCCGACATCGAAAGTCGGCGGCATCGTTTATTTCGGGCGATTGCTCGATAAAATTCGCCAGAACGCGAAGGGACAATTGCCCAGCGATTATCAGGCGAACCTAGGACGCGGGTTCGATTCCAGCTGCTGTACGTTCTTGCGCGTCGACTACCATCAACTGAACCAACGCGCGAAAGAGGACGGCAGCGACGAGGAAATTCTGAACTGGTGCTTCAGCGTGGGGCATCGCCCGTCGGACGATCAAGTCTACGTTTGGAACGAATACATGCGGAAGCGCGGCTGGAACGATGAGCTTTCCGAAATCTTGAAGCGCCGAAAGAAAGAAGCCGGCATGGCCGGGCGATCCGAAATCCAGACGATGTTTGACTTCATCGACGCGGACGAAGGCCGGCTCCTTGTCGGAAATCAAAGACTTCAGCCGGTCGTCGATTAAGGCGAAGGCGCCGGGACCGGGATCACAAGCTTGTTCGGCGGCGGTGGCGGTTGCATTCGCCAATCGATGAATTTCCACACCGCGATGACGACGACGATGACAAGGATCGTCGCGATCCAGTGACGAGCGGTCACTATTCCGAAAGCGTGTCGATCCGCTCGGCCAGCGAAAAGTCTAGCTCGGTCAGGCCGCCCTTGCTGTGCGTGGAAAGCACGAGTTTCACTTTGTTGTAGCGGATGTCGATGTCGGGATGATGCTCTTCTTCCTCCGCCACCTCGGATACGGCGTTCACGAAATCGATCGCGTCAGCAAAATCATCGAACTCAAAAGTGCGTTCGATGTGCTTTTTTTCTAGCTCCCATTCCGGGATGCGTTTCATGCGCTCTTTGAGCTCGGGGGCTTTCATCAAATCCGCCATAACGGGAGAACGAGTAACACCCGAAAATTGTTTTGCAACGCCAAAACGAGTGGGTCTAATCGGCCAGGATTTTCTTAAGATTTTTTGCCGAATCGAAGAGTTCAACCGCGCAGCGGCGCGCTTCGCGCGAACGGCGCTGCCAGTTTGCCAGTGCATCTTCAACAGCTGCGACAGCGCCGTTCAAATCCCCTATGAAATGGAAACCACTCTCGCGCGGCAGATATTTTCCCGCGTCGCTGTCTTCGGTAACCACCGGCCGACCGGTCGCGAGAAACGCGGCGGCTCGGTCGCTCAGCCAGCCGGTTTTCCAACTCACGTCCACGCCTTTGATGGCGGTGAATTCGCCCGACGCGCTGGCAACATATTGCCGATATTTCGCGGGCGAATGAGCACCGGTGTGCGGATCGGTAAGTTGCCAGCCGCGTTCTCGCAAACGTTCGCGTTCCGGATCGTCCGGGTTCATGTGCATGGCGAGCTCAAAGCGCGCCGCAGGCACGCGCCTGGGCAGATCGAGATACTTCTCGAATGCGTACTTCTTCGATAAATCAGGATAATCGCCGTCCACTTCAACGGCACCGCTCCAATACCATTGTCCAATCGTGGTGAACTTCGGCACGCCCGGACGTGGACGCACCTGGTAAAGTTTAGTGTCCACGAGCGGGTAAAAGGTGTTCCATTTCACGCCCGATTTCGGCAGCCGGCAATCGGCCGCGTTCACATTGAGTCCGATCGTCCAGAATTCATGATGCGACGATTGACCCAGGTCCATTTTCGTCATCCAAAACATGATCTCGCTCGGGTCGAGATCGCAGAAAACGCGGCGCTCAAACTGCAAAAGCAGCGGCGGATGAATCGAGTAACTGAGATTCAGGATCGTGTTCGGCCCGCCGAGCCGATCCAGCAACTCGCGTTTTGAAATGCCGATGCACTTCAGCGCGTCGAGATCATGCGAGCTCTCCGGTTTTTCGTGATAAAGCAGACAATATCGATCGGCTAGCCCGTGCGCGCGCAGTTGGCGACGGAAGTTGTCGATCTTGCGCCGATCATCGACTGAACTTCCTTCGCTCGGCATGTGCTCGAGCCAGATCGCGTCCTTTTTCAACCGGCGCAGACCGAGCATCCACTGCAGCGGCACGGAAAAATTCCCGCCGCCGTGCAGATATTTCGCGGCAAACCCGCAGCCGACAAAGATCGTCATCAGCGCATGGTTGACGCTATGCGGTTCCTTCGCAAATTACGCTCTCGTTTTTGCTCTGCGCCCGTAGCTCAACTGGATAGAGCATCTGACTACGGATCAGAAGGTTTGAAGTTCGAATCTTCACGGGCGCGCTCCCTGATGAAACTGCCGACGCCAAGAGGAAAGCAGAACCCGACTGAAATCTTCGCACTGCTCGGCAACGACGTTTAGAAGGTCAGCCTTTGAAAATCTTCTTCCCGAGCCAGACGACAAACGGAATCACAATCGTGGTGACGATCCATTGCCAATATTTGCCGAAAAATACCAGCCACGTGTCGGGCCAGACAACATTGACGCCAATTGTCTTGTCGAAGGTCTTCAAAGTGTAGGTCGATTCGTGATTGTCGATCTTGAGGACGGCATCGAGCGTGAGATGCAGTTTTTGGGGACCCAATTCTCTCGGTTTGATGTCCCAGCTCCATTCCGTGCCGTTCGCGCTGACTGCCTGTCGCTCCGGCCGCACCGCCTTGATTTCAAATTGCTCGCCGGTTAGGCGGGCATCCATCTCGTTAGAAATCTTGACTGTCGCCGTCTCCGTCGGGCCGGGCTCGTGAATTATGCCGGCAAGTTCTTCCGGTGTTTTGTTCGCCGAAAGTTCCAATTTGATTACAAATGTTCGACCATAGCCAAGCGTCTCGGGTGCGTTGAACGCGATGTTCGCCGATTGCAACCCTTCAAGCAGGCGATCGACTTCGTTCGGCGCAGTCGCGGCTTTGTCCAATCCGCGCGCGGCAGCTTCATTGGCAGCATCCGCCGGGACGCCTTTATCGATCGCTTCAGTCACCGCCTCGGCCACAGCCGGCGCCACCTTGTCCGTCACCGAATCGCTCACGCTCGCAGCCCGGACCGTTTCACGAATCGTCATCGCGTCACCTGCGCGCGCAGTCGCCTGGAGCGAGCGCAATTGATTACTGACGCTGCTCAACGAATGGACCGCGCGCGTCTTGTATTCCACGCGTGCTGTCTTGCGAGACTCGCCTACCGCTTCATTGGCAGCTCCGGTCGCGGTCGTTTCAATTTTTTTGAGAAGAACGGGACGTTCGGCCGTTGGCACGATTTCAATGTGACGCTGCGCCATCGGCCGCGGCACCAGGAAGAATACGCCGGCGCCGACCAGAACAACGAGCAGCGAGATCACAAACATCACCCTTCCAAATCCACGATGGCCCCAAAGCAGCGCGACGAACCCGAGAAAACCTAACAGGCAAAGACCAGCTGCAACGCCCATTCCGGGCATCGACCGTTGATGAAACGCGGTTGAGAACAACAACAGGCCGCAAAAGATCACGATCAAATACACCGCCGTCTTCAGGATTGTTTTCAGTACGCGCCACATAAGTTGTAGTTCGTTAGGCTGCGTATACCGCTTTGCCTTCTTCTTTGCGATCGCGGAGTTCGGCGAGCATGTCCTTTTCACTCAAGTCCGCCGCCCATGTCGGACGCAATTGAAAATGCGGTTCGTCCTGGATCGTCTTCCAATTGCCGCCCCACTCCAATCCGAGATCCGTGCCGAGCGCTCCGACCGCTTTGTACTTCGGCGATTCATCTTTGTAACTGCTTCCTTCAAATACCCCGATGTCGAACGCGATTCCGAAGTTGTGATTGGAATAACCGCCGCGGGCGTTGGTGACAATGTTCCCCGGCTTGGTTCGGCCTTGCGCGTAAAGATCGTTCTGCTCGTCGTAGGTCCGCAGCCCGCTAATTACTTTGATCGTGATCCCATTTTGCGCCGACTTCGTGACAAGCGCGCGCGCGTACGGTTGCACGTCTGGCAACAAGGTCGCGATCACACTTTCGCTGCGCGCGTCCACTTTGTCGCCGCTAACCGGACCAGCGGCAGGCGCCGGCGGCTTCGCATCCGGACAAATTTTGTTGTAAATCGCGGTCCACGTTTCCGGGCCGGCATTGCCGTCCACATCGACACCGAGCGCTTGCTGCACGGCGCGAATCATGTCCGGAAGATTCATGGCCAAGGGGGTTAGAGGAAACGCGACCACTTTGCGAGACCGCGCTCGCGATGTCACGCCAATTTATTTGAAGTAATTGAATCCGTAACTTCGAAATGACTCATCATCTTGAACGTTTCGTAGCGTTCGTTGGTCTAGTCGATCTGAACGTCGCCGCATCAGGAGATGCGCTCCCAAGTCAGAACGTGCTCGAGCACTTGGCCATCCCATAAGATCGGCGGAGTGGAGAGCAACAGCCTATTGCCATCGAATCTAAAATGGCGGACCTGATCGTGCCCGACCCAATTCGGATACCAGGCGCCGCGAACGTGATGAGTCACAGTTTGCCGCGCCTCGTCAATGGTGTAGGTGCCGAAATAAGAACCGTAACCTTCGAACGCGGCACGGAGTTCACTATCTGACGCGCGAGCGGGATCCTTTCCGGCAAAGACGGGGAGATCGCTTCTCATGACATGAGCGGACATGTTGCCGCCGCTGTCATAGACGAGGAGGCCGGACACATCTTCGCCCAACGGATAATGAACCCGACCCTCAGAATTGCGCGCTTCGTACGACACCGGTCGCCAGGTTCCGAGAAGGCTCAGTCCATGTTGGCATTCGTTTTTCATTCCGGCGTTTCGAACTGACTCATCATTTTGAACGCCTCGTAGCGTTCGTCGATTTGCTCCATGGTCAGATCGCGCAGCTTGTCCAAACTAAATGCTTCCACGCAAAAGCTCGCGAGCACGCTCCCGTAGATCATTGCTTTGCGAAGATCGGTGAAAGTGATTTTGCCCCCGATCGTTCCCGCTAGATAACCTGCCATCCCGCCGGCAAAGGTGTCCCCCGCTCCGGTTGGATCGTGAATGTCTTCGAGCGGATATGCGCCGCAGCTGAAAAATTCGTTTTCGCCGAACAACAATGCGCCGTGCTCGCCTTTTTTGACCGCGACATACTTCGGGCCGAAGCCGCGGATTTTACGACCGGCCTTGATCAGACTCGTTTCCTTCGTCATCTCGCGCGCTTCGCTGTCATTCAGGATTAGAAGATCGACATGCGGCAAAAGAGCATCGAGATCTTTTCGCGCAGTCTCGATCCAAAGATTCATCGTATCGGCGACGACGAAGCGCGGTTTCTCCATTTGTTTGAGCACGTGCGATTGCAACGACGGCGCGATGTTCGCGAGCAAAGCGAAATCGGTCTGGCGGTACGAGTCGGGCAGTTTCGGCTCGAACTTTTCGAACACGTTCAATTCGGTCGAGCGCGTCTCGCGCGTGTTCATGTCCCACGCGTACTCGCCGGACCAGCGAAACGTTTTGCCGTTCACGCGCTGCACACCTTCGGTGTCGATCTTTCGCGATTTCCAAAAGTCGAATTCGCTTTGTGGAAAATCGCTGCCGACGATGCCGACAAGCCGGACCGGCGAAAAATAACTTGCGGCGGCCGCGGCATACGAGGCGGAACCGCCTAACAAATCGCCGTGTTCCTCGACCGGCGTTTTCACCGTGTCGAGCGCAATTGAACCAACAATCAGCAGCGACATCGCAATCAGCCTTCAGGAAGTAAGAGCGCTTTGCAACCGCGCGCGTACTTCGCGATGTCGCGCGCTTTAAGCAAACCGGAAACAATCGCGACGCGTTTCGCGCCGGCGGCAATCACTTCGCCCAAGTTCTCGATCTTGATTCCGCCAATGCAAAAGATCGGCACGGTGACGTCGCTGTGAACACGTTTGATGTCGTCGAGGCCAATCGGTTTGTAATCCGGCTTTGTCGGCGTGGCGAAGATTGGGCCGAAGCCGATGTAATCCGCGCCCTCGCCTTGCGCGGCAATCGCTTGTTCGAAGCTATGCGTCGATTTGCCGACGAGAATTTTCCTTTTCGCCTTTTCGCGCGCGATCGCGACGGAATCGTCATCCTGACCAACGTGCACGCCTTCGACTGGAATTTGCGCGGCGACTTCGGCGTGATCGTTGACGATCAACGGCACGTTCGCCGCCGCGGTGAGTTCATGCAGCTTCGTCGCAAGATCGACAATCTCTGTGACTGAAGATTTCTTTGCCCGCAATTGAATGAGATCGACACCACCTTCAATCATCGCCAAGATGACTCGCTCGACATCGGTGGAGGCGACGTAACTCAAATCCAAAATGCCGTAGAGCCGGCAATCATTGAGAGTTCGCAAAGCAGTTAATCGTGAAGCTTCGCCGCTGGTCGGACCAGTTGGAATTTCTCCGACGACATCATCCGTTCGACGAAGCCCGTATCGTATTTGCCGTCGCGAAATTCACCGCTGCGCATGATCGCAGCGTGAAACGGCACCGTCGTCTTGATTCCCGTGACGTAGTATTCGTCGAGCGCGCGGCGCATGCGGTCGATCGCCGACTCGCGCGTCGCGCCGACGGTGATGATTTTTCCAATCAACGAATCGTAATACGGCGGAACGGTGTAACCGGTGTAAGCGTGCGAATCGATCCGGACGCCGCGGCCGCCGGGCGCGTAATAAAATTTAATTCGACCAGGCGACGGTTGGAAATTGTTCTCCGGGTCCTCGGCGTTGATGCGGCATTGAATGGCGTGCGCGTGCGGCTCGGCGTGCGCGATATGTTTTGAAATTGGCTCGCCTGCCGCGATGCGGATTTGCTCCTTTACCAAATCGCACCCGTAAACTTCTTCCGTGATCGTGTGCTCGACCTGGATGCGCGTGTTCATCTCCATGAAATAAAAGTGGCCATCGTCGTCGACGAGAAACTCCATCGTGCCGACGTTTTCATATCCGATCGACTTGGCCAATTTCACCGCCGCGTTTCCCATTTTCTTGCGCAGCCCAGAGTTCATGATCGGCGACGGACATTCCTCGATCACTTTTTGGTTGCGGCGCTGGATCGAACAATCGCGCTCGCCCAAATGTATGATGCGGCCGTGCGTGTCCGCGACGATTTGGAATTCGATATGGTGCGGATTCACAATCAGCTTCTCGATGTAAACCTCGGGATTGCCGAAGGCTTTTTCGGCTTCCATTCGCGCCGCGTGAAATCCCTTGACCAGACTCGACTCGTTATGCGCCGCCCGCATTCCGCGACCGCCACCGCCCGCGACGGCTTTGATCATCACCGGATAACCAATTTTCTTTGTGACCTTGATCGCGTCCTTGTCGCTTGCCACAACTCCGTCGCTGCCCGGGGTGACCGGCACGCCGGCATTGCGCGCGCACGCGCGAGCCACGTCTTTGTCCCCCATTTTCTGGATGACGTGTGACGGCGGCCCGATGAATTTGATTTTGCAGCTCTCGGCGACTTCCGCGAAATGAGCGTTCTCAGCCAGAAATCCGTAGCCGGGATGGATCGCGTCGACGTCGCCGATTTCTGCGGCGCTCATGATGCGCTCGACTTTCAAATAACTTTCCGAGCTTGGAGCGGCGCCGATGCAGATCGCTTCGTCGGCGAGTTGCACGTGCAGCGAATCGACATCCGCATCGGAATAAACCGCGAGCGTGCGGATACCGAGTTCTTTGCACGCGCGAATCACCCGCAGCGCGATCTCACCGCGATTGGCAATCAGAACTTTTTCGAACATGCGTCCGTGCACCCCCGCGATCGCGCCTTCGCCGTTAGCGAACGCGGAAGAGCACCTGGCCGAATTGCACCGGCTTGGTGTTTTCGGCCACGACCTCGGCGATTACGCCCGTGGTTTCCGCTTTGATTTCATTCATCACTTTCATCGCCTCGATGATGCAAACCACGGTGTCTTCGGTCACTTTTGTTCCGACATCGACAAATGGCGCTGCGTCCGGCGATGCCGCACGATAAAAAGTGCCGACCATCGGTGACGTAATGTCTTTGAGGTTGGAAGCCTTCGCGGGCGCTTCCCCAGGCGCGGCGGCCGGTCCATTCGCAACCGCCGGCGCTGCGGTTGAAACCATGATTGGTTGGTCGCCGAGTCCCTTTTGCAATTTCAGCCGGAAGCCGTCCTTCTCCATCTCGAAGACCGAGAGATCGTTCTTCTTCATCAAATCGATGAGGGCTTTGATGTCTTTGAGGTCCACAGGCGCAGCTAGGCTGGTTAAAAGTGAGGGGTTAGGTAAAGCGGTTTTGCCTGGGAGGTCAAGCGCGGGATGGGTTAGCGGCAGGCCGCGTCCGACTTTGATTTCGGGCCAATTCGCCATTCCATTGCCCCTTATTACTGCGGCAATCGACTTCAGGACTATCGACGAGACGGAGGATTACATCGTCGTCGACAAACCGGCGTTTCTGTTGACCCATCCAACCAAACCGGACCAGCGCACCACGCTTTGGAAACAATTGCGCGAACTGCTCGCTTTCGAAATCGCCAATGGCGGACAGGTGTCAATCGTGAACCGACTAGATCGGGAAACCAGCGGACTGGTCCTGGTCGCGAAAACGTCGGCCGTCGCGAGACGGTTTGGCTTGCTGATGCAGGAACAACGCCTTCACAAAGAATATCTCGCGATTGTTTGGGGCTGGCCCGATTGGGAAACGAAAATTGTCGACGCGCCTTTGGATCGACAAGGCAAACATCGACAATCAGCGATTTGGTTGAAACAAACGATTCATCCGAGCGGCGCGCCCGCCGTAACCGAGTTCTGTGTTGAACGGCGGTTTGCAAGATCGACAACTTACCCCTCACCTGTCGCTCCGCGCCTTCCTCTCCTCTCGAGAAGAGAGGATAAAGGTGAGGAGGGTCGCGGTAAATTCAGTGTGATTCGCGCGGTTCCGAAAACTGGACGGACGCATCAGATCCGTGTGCATCTCGCGTCGATTGGTCATCCGATCGTCGGGGACAAAATCTACGGCCCGGACGAAAATCTTTATCTTGAGTTCATCGCGACTGGCTGGACCCCGAAATTAGAGCGCGAATTACTTTTGCCACGTCACGCGCTACATTCCGCAAACCTGTCGATTGGCGACGAAAAAGAGTGGAATGCCGCGCTGCCGACTGACCTAATCCGGTTTGCCGGCAATCTCTAATCTTCTTCGCGCGGACGCTGCGATGACGTCGCGGCGGTGTAGGCCAGCTTCTTTTTTCGAATGAGCATCAGGTTTCGCATGTAAATGACTGTGTTCGGCAGATAGGCCAGGATGCCAACCGGATCACGGCGAAAAAGAAAATACAAAAACATGATGAGACTGCCGCCGATGCTCCAGTACCAAAAGGCAACCGGAATCACGCTTTCCCCTTTTCGCTCCGAGGCCCACAACTGGACAAGAAAGCGCATCGAAAACGTCAGGTTCCCGATCAGGCCGAGGATCACGAGATAATTCCAGTCCAATCCGAGGAAGCGATGCTCCTGGCCGAACCACGTCGCTGCGAGAAAGATTGAATTCATAGGCAATTGAGGGACTCACTGACTTCGTAACGCAATCTTCGCGATTTCATCCAGCGGACGGCCAGCAAATCGCGAAATGACTTAAACAATCGGTTCCAAACTCCGTAATGACTCTGCCCGGCGCGCCGCGGATTATTCGAGACCGGCACTTCCGTAACGCTGAAACCTTCCAGCTTGATTAGCGTCGGCAGAAAACGATGCGCGCCGTTGAAGAATTTGACCCGCGAAATGCATTCCCGCTTGAATACCCGATAAGTGCAGCCCGCGTCGGAAATATTTTCGCCCGATAACTTG
>WNFR01007157.1_pt1 | contig 11355 bp, 12 predicted proteins | sample 5400221 | NCBI WGS metagenome assembly WNFR01 (sample SAMN13153357, study PRJNA577476) | soil metagenome | isolation source: 40 cm soil under Madrone tree | place: USA:California | collected 2016-06-14 | reverse complement strand
AGAGAACCGACTTTGAACTGTATCCATTTGCGAAACCATCATGTATTTGTGTTCTGAGGTGGCTCTGAGTATCCTCCACGATGTTGTGTTAAATAATTCCGATATGGTGAGAATACAATTCCCTACACTTTGAGCTTCTTCGTGTCCTGCTCGTCATCCCCGTTCTCGTTCCCTTCCTCATTGCTATCTCTGATACGTTTGGTAGAGCCCGTTCGAGCTGAAGGGGCTCCTGCCTCACCCTCGTGGTATTCTTCGTCTTCTTCCTCTCCATTGTCCGTGTTCCCTTCGATTAGTAGTGCTGTTAGGGAGCTTTCCTAGCAGCCGGGGATGATAAATACATCATAGATTGTGCAGAGATGCAGGGCACTCACGCCGTTCTGTCCGGTTTCCTCGTCATCGTCTTCCTCGTCTTCCTCGTCCTACCAAGGACGTATGGCAAAAAGAAAACACAAAAATGATTCAACCTACTTCAATATCGTATTCGTCGCTTTCCTCGCCTTCCGTGTCGTCGAGATCGTGTGGCGAAGGACAACTCTTCTCCGTAGTTGAAGACATTTGAATGGATGGAATTTATAAATTTCTCGTGAATCCCGAGGTGTGACGCCTACGTTGACACCTGACTACGTAAAGCTGAGTGAATTATGCGTAAATCAGGATGATTGAACGAGAATACAGTGAATCAGTCAGAACGTCACTAGTGGCTTGTAAACTACACGTCGAAGAGGAACTGGGGTAGATGGTAAAGAGGTAAAGAAATGACATGGTATCGATGTATTGACAACCTTTTCTCACAGTAACTTGGAGCCGTAAATACGCACTGGAACGGTTCCTTAAGCAACTTGCTTTCGCTCAACTGAGCATCAAGTACGTACCTGTTCCATCAGGGCTACCAACGCCATACAACATTTCTGTTGGATGGAAAGTTAAGGAGCTCGATCGCGGGATATACTGGGATGGGAATCCCCGTGTCGGAGACGTCGTTAAACCAGTGCTCATGGTTGCTGTCGAAAGGACCGTAGGCCGCGAAATTGAATGTACAACAACACGTTGATTCCGCCAGTTCGAAGGTGATAGGGTGGAAACTCTATAGGATGGACGTGAACATCGAAATGCACGTCATGGTTTTTATCGCTACAAACCCTGCAAACACTCCGCTTTGCGAATGACCATCAAACGCAGCAAGTCCTCCGGGGAGGATGTCCCAGGTTTCCACAGCCCGGTCAGAACCACGAATGTCCCATAGTTTGACCTCGCCACTCATACTTAAAAGCGATGCTTCAGAAGCCGTCTACATAGTAGAAGTGTGACTGACCTCGCTGACAAGAACTGGTTCCCAAAGTGAGGGTGCCAGCGGACATTCTGTACCCAATTGGTGTGATCGTTGAAAGACCGTACAACAGCATCCTCCTCTTCCAGACGTCGATCGAACACTTTGGTTACTCCATCAGCAAAACCAGCCAGCAAAACGGACGAGGGGCCCCGTTCAGAGGCAATCGCCGTAACTGGGCTGTCAGAGTTGGTTTCCAAATCCTGCGAATACCCATTGTCAGGTTAGCTCATGGCTGAGAAACAAGCGCTCACGTACCAGTAGCTGGGCTTCTGTATGGGCATCCCACACTCTGATAATCCGTGAATCGCCCCCAACGAGTAAGAAACCACCGGCTTGTTTCCAATCCACAACCACACCGCTTCCGCGACGCACGCTGATGATCTCACTCAGCCCGCGGAACGCGCTAACCATCTGAACATCAGTGTTGCTGGTTGCAGGGTCATAGCTACGATAAAGTCGAATCATGCCGTCAGCTGATGGCGGAATCAGTAGGACGACAAAACGGTGAGGGTACAGCACATTACCAGAGCCCGCGAGTAATATACCACCGACGTCTTGATTAATGATTTGAAGCGAGGTGATACTTGCTTTCTTAGGGTTACCGTTACAGAAAGTCGTCAGTTGCCGACGTCGCGACCAATCCCAGACACTGGCACTTTCATGTCACTATCTACAGGGCGTCCATCTGAATCTACGAAACGGACCTGATAACGTCCGTTTCATTTGCGATAGCAATATGGGGGTCATATGCATGGAATGCAATAGACAGCGGGACGCCATGAATATGCAAGGTGGTCACTGCTTTATCCCAAGGACGACCAACTGTAACAGTATTAGCGCTTACTCGGTAACTAAAGAGAGTACAAACAAGCGATCTCCGCCTGATTCGAAGTCTCAGAAAGGACTTGCTCATTGCGCTGTTGGCGCCAGGCCTGATAGTTGTACTCCAGGCTTCCCGGCTCGTCAGCTTCAGCTTGCTGTGCACATAATAAAGGATAGGTTCTGGACAAAACAAAGCATAGTTAGAGGTCTCTTACCCGCATCTGTGGTTCCTTGAAATATTCGCAGCACCAATCGAAGAACCTGCTCTTTAATGGCAGGACATCGCGGATGCCCGAACCCGTTCCCAAGCCAAGAATAACACTGCTCCCAGCCGAATCGCTGGAAAAGGTACTGTCTGCCGGGCTATGGGGCACGGCGTTGCGTCCTCTCGTCCCGTGTGTCGCTCTCCGTCGTGCACGCAAGCGTTCCATATCTTCCTCCATCAGCGCCTCCATTACATCAGACGGTAGGAAGTCAGTTGCCTGATGAGACCGATCGTCTGTCGAGGACCGTGCTGAAGCTGTTGGGGAGGCCGGTGCACTCTTTGAAGAGGCAGGCACTTGCGGTGAGGGAGGCCGCGAATACGGAGATGTGTACTGTGCAAAATTGAGATTTGGAGATGGAGGCCGCGAGATGCCGCTCAAGGAAGGGATTATAGAAGAGTGAGCGTGTGTACTACGATGCGGAGAGGAGTGGCCATCTTCGATGGGCGGAAACGCAATGCCCCCGGCCAAGTTCTTGAGAGCATTCGCGAAGGATGACGTCCGCCTGAGAGTGCTGCTTACCCCAGAAGATATGGTGCCTGTCACGACAGCGGGGCGAGTTACATTTGGTGATGACGGGCGCGTCGTAGATGTCGGTGAAGAAGTGAGAGATGATCTACGAGAGCGAGCGCCCGCAAACGTCTGTGGAGGGGAAGGTAGCTGATGGAGTATGTTTGATTCAAGTCGAGTGAAAGGTGACTCGAGAAGGAGTGCCATAATGTAGTCAACAATTGTCTGAGCATTTGTCGCGACTTCGTGATACGGGTCCACCGAAAGCTCTAGGAGCACTGAAAAAATCGTAAAGAACGACGATAGTATGACCCGATTCTCTTCGCGAACTTCTTCATCTCCGAAGCTATCCAACCATTCTGAGATAGCTTGACTGGTCAAATCTTCTTCACGAAGTTCACTGTTAGCACCGAGCCGCCATCTCCTGTCTTCTTCCCAGTACACCCAGGCGCAGACAACAAAATGTCCCCGCCACTCCTTGACAAGACAGCTGATGAGAACCAAGAGCTCTTTGCGTACCATAGGGCTAGCATCTTCCTTGATAGCCAATGCGCTTCCCGTAACAACAGCTACTTCCATTCGAAAGTGAACGCGTTCTTCCAGATGATGAATGGTACCTGTCCCTCCCCCACCAGTCTTCGTCGGGTTTGCTGACCCGGATGCACCCATGAAGGTCCCTAGCGCGAAGAGCACGGCTGCACGCACTTCCGGCGAGTCATCCGTTAGAAGAGAAATGAACTTGTCCTGAGTTCCATTGTCCACACCGAAGATCTTGATATCATCATTTCCGTCCCACATTTGCCCGATACATAGAGCCGACCACTGTCGCAAAAGGAAGTCGCCTTCATCCAAACGTTCGAAGCAAGAATGAAATACTTTCTCTCGCCAACATGCATTCTGACCGTGAGGGTAGTCACGTGCAATGGCTGCCAAAACGAACGCACACATAGCCTTATGTTCCGATCCATTGGGGATAGTAAGATGTTGGGGATCTTCATGAGCAGCAAGAATGTTGGCAAAGTATTTATAGCCACCGTTACTGTAGAGATCAACCTGGCATGAGGGGTCGACGGCAAGTATACGAGACCAGATAAAAATCAAGACGGGGCGTAGATCTTGGCCACCGGCTTGAAGTAACTTGGATATATAGGGGAAGATCCCAATGGCAAGTGCGAGATGAACTGCCCATGGGCCAAGGTCAACGAATTGAGAAAGTAGGACAAGGGCTCTCAGGCGGTGAGGCTGAGATAACAGAACCTGGAGGACGATTGGTAACTGCTCCGGAGGCTTGCGAGGGACCAAGTGGTGGTCTTTCTTGGTTGCGGTTACAGAAGATCCTGAGCCGCCACCCGTTTCATCATCCTCGACCTCAGACACGTCATAATTTTGAAGAGGTAATGACAAGGGCCCGCGCTTCGTCAACGCAGAGCCCCCACGAGAGATCCATACCTCGAATGCCGTCAGTTGATCTGCAAAAAAGCGGCTGGGAATGTAGTTATAAGTTTTCTCGCCATGACCCAGCTTATCCTGACGAGGAGTAGCGGCTTGTGCTTGTGCTTGCCTCCTCGCCCTCATGGATGCGCTCCCCATCGCCATGCCAAGCATGCTCGTATCGCTATGTCTGAGCAATTCTGGAAGTTGGCGTAAGCAGGAGTCAACAGCGAGATCCCATGCTGCCCACAAAGGGTGTGTATTGGTTGGAGGTAGGGACGGGGATGTATGCGGTGTGCAATGATAATTCTTCATAATGCGTTCAGCCAGAAGAAAATTTCGGAAGAGCGAAGCAATCAGAAGATCGGACCTATAAAGCCGAGTAAATAATTCTCTGGAGAATGATGTCCACGCAATGGTGTCTGTGATGGCGGTAAAGATCCAGTTAAGCTCTCCTAGAGGAGTGCGTCTGTCCTTAAGATCCCCGGGTACCTGCATAACCATATCTGCAGTAATGTTATTCGGGAGTTGATTGTGCATGACGAAGTAACGCAGGGCAATATCGATGGGGGAGGTCAGGCACGAGGTAAAGAGATCGGCGGGGAGTTCTGGACACGAGGGCAACTGTTCGTTTGCGGCGCACGCAGCGAGCTGTATAGATTCAGAGAAGGGTGGCGTGCCTTCTGACCGACCAGCATTGGCATTCTCACCATCACGTCTCTGAGCGTAGATATTGAAATTCAATAAGAGATTTCCGGCCGCCGAGCAATCCCAGATGTACACGCAAGGGGTACCGAGCCAGTGCTGCACTTCGGCCAAGGAAACGGGTATATATTGGGTATAATTTCTGTTGAAACACCATAGCTCGCCGCTAGCAGTTGGTTTGGGGACCCCGTGGCCATTATAGTAGAAGAGGACCGTATCTTCTTTGGCTTGCTTCCTTAATGTGGCACAGAAACGACGCAGATCTTCATAAGACGGGTCTAAGATGGGTTTGTATGATAATTTTGGGCTTAAGCCCTCGAATTGATGCTGCAGGTTTGTTCCAATGACTTCAAGGGCTTTGTGAGAAGGCATAGTATGTGGATCCACCCAACACTCCAGTACAGCGCATGGGTTTGTCTTGACAATATCTGGAGGGTCAACGTCTATGTTCAAACATAGGACTAGTGCGGCGTTGGCGGTCTTGAGCTTTCCGGGAGATGATCTCCAGGGGGACATCTTCGGTGCCCAGGAGGGAGGTGGGGTGGGGTTTCCGCAAGTTAAGTGGCGTTTTGCTGACCAGTAGGGAATGATAGGAATTGGATCTGGAGCGGTGCCTACTGACCCGTTCCCTCTGCCGTCAGGTTCAGAGCTACCAGGTCGACCATGATCTGGGTGGGTCTGTGCAGAAGACGGTTCGGACGGTGTGGTGAAGAAGTGCCTGCCCCCACGTTCTGTATCCGTGTCTGAACCGTGACTTCGCCAATAAGAGGGACCAGGTCCACTATTGACTCCTAGAAGGAAAGTAAGTGCCTAGGTTGCACAGTACGAGGAAACACAGACCATTCAGATGTCCGTTTTGTCTACCGGTGTGCATGGGATAAGAACGGAGGCTAGGTGTCGCACAGCAATATCGAGGCCTTGTGCTTGTGTAGCTGTGGTCTACCGATGTGATCAATCACCACAACGCCGAATCACGTGCTCGTACTCATCTCTGCCTCTGCCGCTGGCAGTCTCAGTGCAGCGTCTCACTCAAGGCTCAATTCCAATGGATTTCCCTATAGGTGCTACCGTCGTCATAAACCTAGGTCGGGGTGTCGTTCGCTTCTGTGGAACGACCTCCTTTTCTTCAGGAAAATGGGTTGGGATCGAGCTTTCGGAACCCGTCGGCAAGAATGATGGTTCGGTTCAAGGCGTCACCTACTTCTCCTGTCGAACGGATCATGGCGTCTTCGTTAAGGCCAGTCAGGTCAAGCTCGTACAAGATCCGCAACCGCCAACGGCTAGTGTAAGCCTCCTGCACTTTCACTACCACTGACCTGAATGGTGTTGACATTCATTCGGAGTCAGCCTCACAACCTGTAAGCCGAGCTACCCTTGGCCATTCGAGAACACCTAGCACTGGTCTCTCGCGTGTGCCCTCTACTCGTTCTATACCACCTCCTTCTCCCCGTGCCGCTAGCCCCCTCAAGCCTAGTACAAATCAGAGTGCGCGCGGGGAGACAAGACTCGCCCCTCCTTCTCCTACCAAGCGTAGTCCGATTCCGAGCATTCAACCACAAGGTTCTCTCAAAAAAGCCGTCTTGACACCAAGGCGCCCTTCCATGCACGAAAGTAACTTACCCATGGGTAGTTCGAGCACCCCTCGTGATCGCTCTCCTGATGCGGCGCCCCTCTCACGGACGTTACAGTTCAGACAAGTCGCCTCGCCTGCGCAGCTGGCCTCAGATCGTGCACTGGTAGGTGTTGTACAATCTACCTCAGATCTACGCTCTCCCACGCCGTCATTCCCAGAGCCAAGGGTATCGGTGAGAACTTTTGAGCGCTGGGTTTTACGCTAACGGATGTGAAGTTAGGCGTGAATGACGAAGAACTGCAAGAGCTTCGAGCAAAAGTCCGTGTTCTAGAAATCAAACGCGCTGACGACGCCAGACATGTCCAAGAACTTGAGACAAAGCTCAGCGAGGCCGAATCTTTTGTTGCTCTGCGACCCAAACTCCAGGCCAAACTCATGCAACAACAGACAGAGCTTATCGCGGCGCGCAGAGAAATTGCTGATGCACAGCAACTTTCCGAGCTTGCCGATACCCGTAAACTAGACGCGTTAGAACAACTTGAAATGGCCGCGCTAGACAAGGAAGTTGCAGAAGAACGTGCGGAGGGTGCTGAGAGTGAGCTAGATGAGTTGAAAGAGAAGTTGGCAGTTGTAGAGGTGGAATTAGAGGCAATAAAAGAAGGCGCTAGTAAGTATGTCACGTTTGTTTCGAAACCGAAATACTGACTCGTTCGAAGCAGCAGGAGGGGACTTGAACATGGCAGGTTCTTTAGCGTATATCCAGTTGGAGAAACAGAATGCTCGTTTAAAGGAAGCCCTGATTCGGTACGTGATATTTTCCAAACATCACTCAATTATGCCCTCACGTTTTAGTCAGTCTTCGTGACCTAAGTCAGGAGACCGAGCAAGAGCAGCGCAAGAGAATAGCCGAGATGGAAAAAGAAATAATGGGTGTCGACGATCTCTCCAGTAAATGGCTTCGTGGCTCTCTTTGATGTTTCACTCTCAACTGAAACGTAACGTACTAAGCGCAACTTGAATCTGCCCTCATCAAGCTTGCCAATGCAGATACACAGATCGAGGATCTCAAAGTTCAGCTAGATGATGCTCTCGAAGCGGAGGAAATGGTCGTGCGGCTTACAGAACGAAACCTTATGCTTGGGGAGGTAATGACTTTCTCGAAGACAAACTCCGATTTTCTTACTCATTCGCGCCTAGAAAATTGAAGAAATGCGAGTCACAATCGAAGATCTAGAAGCTCTGAAGGAACTGGGCGAGGAGCTGGAGGAGAATCATGTCGAGACAGAGAGAGCAATGCAAGATGAGATCAGTACGTGTTCTTCCACTGGTTGGAATGTATACAATACCATTTGGATTTTAGATGAGAAGGATGTACAACTTGCAGAACGGCAGCAAAGAATAGAGACGTTGGAGGAGGTCTGTCAAGACCTGGAGCGAACTATCACACGGTTCCGAGAGCTAGTCCTCCAGCTAGAAAGGTCAGTGGCATGGACGCCATGTGCGAAAATTTTCGCGGCAACTGAAGTGAATGATTCAGCGAGCTCGAGACACTGCGTTCGGAAACGCAGAACGCACAAACCGAATCGGCAGCAGCGGCATCACAGACAGCTGCGATTATGTCTGTAAATCTCAAACTGCGGTCAACGGCGACAAGAAATCAGGCCAGGAACATCGATCACGAGCTGAAGAGAATCGAAGCGAGCGAGGCCAAGGAATGGCTCAATATCGTCCAGGTGATGCGTTATGCGCACCTAAATGCCTAATCCATGCATTGACCAAAGATGGGTTGCAGCCGTACTTACCTCAGATTTATACTGAGACAGATGGCGATGCGACAAGATGCTATCTCTTTTTCCAGAGAATGGCTTCCAAAACCGATCTCATAAATACCGTCACAGCGCATGCCCACAACTTACCCGAATCACTGAACGGCCAGGTTTCTGAAACCTTGGTTGGTGTTTGTGAGGTAGCGTATCTGTTGTTCACGCCGATTAGACTGCGATTATTGATTGTACTATTAGATGAGGGGTGCCATTGCAGTGCTTTCGACTCTTTGCAAACGTTTTGCTGCAATTATCCGTCACTGCGACGTGGAGTCCTTCATCAATATTGGTAGGCTTTTCCAAGAGATTGCACCATTAGAAAAGCGGATCGACATACATATTGATCTCCTGCGACGTGATGAATTCCGGGAAATGGAGTGCACAAGCGACATCAACAAGTATGGTCGATTCATTTTTCTTGCGAAAGCTCTCACTGTGAACGGTCTTGACAGAATCCAAGCGCAGTTCAACCACCTGGCAGATACCTACTTTAAAGACTTCGATTTCGACCTCGGCGAACGCGAGCTTGGTCTTGTGCTTTCGTTAGACCACGATTTGGACGTGTATGCATCCTCCATGGGGTTGACAAAGACTGCGGTCGAAGCCATTCTGAATGACGAGGGTAGGTTTCGTCAGACGTATACTTAATTTCTTGACCAAACCACAAAATCAGATATCCCCCGAGATCTCAATGGTACGGATCCTGAGAAGAGCTTCCTGGAGCCGATTCAGAAATCACTTGATCAGTGCAAGAATGCCAAGGCGGTAGCAAGGTGAGTCAATTTATCCGTGTCGAAGAGTCGGTTACTAACTCAAACGTGCAGGAAGCTAGTCAGACGCTTGGAAGAACTGGCCCATGAGTCATCGGCATTGAAAGCCTATCTTGTACCACAGCTTGAGGCGCTCTGCAGTATAGTTTCTGAAATGGTTAACCTTGGAATCCAGGTACGTAGATCAATGAGGCGTTCTTATGTTTTTTTTCGAGCCGAATTTCTTTCAGCTTGCTCAGCAAACTATGCCTCATATCGACGAAGTGCGCGCTTCCAAATCTTCTTTCCAACTCGGCCGAGTCCTATCATTTGTCAACAACGTTGCTTCATCGACGGTTGCAAAGATTTGCAAGAACACATTGTCTCCATGGACCGCTTTGAGCGACGCTATATCTGAACTTGTTGCTCAAGCGAATGCTCTGTTCCCAAGCACATTGGATATTGAAAACATTATAAAAAGTGTGGCATCATCCTCCTGTTTGGGAACATTATCTTATTGCGAACACAGTCACCGGGGCGGCACCATGGATCGTTCGCATTGAGGAGGTAAAGGCAGCCGTGGCGGTCAATGAGGAAGCCGAGCGGAAAGTGGCACAGCTGAACGAAGAGATGCAAGGGCTTGTGCGCACTTTGAAGTCCAGAGATCAGAACATTCAAGAGTCTGCCGTCAAAATAGAGTTGATGGAGCGCCGCATGGAAGCAGCCAAGAAGCAAGCGGAGGCGGTCACCGAACTCGAAGGGCTGCTAGCGAAAGCACAGAAGCAGGAGAAATACTATGTCGAGGCGATGGAGCAGCTACAGTCCGAGTTCGATTCGCTGGCCAAAGAAAACAGTAAACTTAAGGCTGTCTCGACTGCATCCGAAAAAGAGGGTATGTATCACAAGGTTCTTGACGACCCGTGACCTTACCTTCTGTTAGTCGTTGGTGCTACGACGACGCAATCGCAAATCGTCCTACCTGTGGACGGTAATTTAGAGACAACGCATCTCCTAGAACAAGTACGTTTTTCTTCCATTCGTCCATATACCTCACACTCAATTCTCGACAGCTTGAGGGCTACAGGGGAGCAGTTCGTTTCTTGCGGACTGAAAATTCCTACTTGAAAGGCAACGACCTCTTGCGGGAAATTGATGGACTCCCTCCGCTTCCTGAGACTAGGCACCGACTTCCGACACCACCGCTGGATACATCTGGCTTATCGGATACGGACGAATCTGATATAGAGTCCAGCAACAAAGTACCCTCAGTCCGGTCATTGGCGGTAGAGACCAAGGCATTATACAGGGAGGTGATCAAGTTTTCGTCAACGCCGCGTGTGGTGGATCTCTCCACGATGAAGACAAGCCAGGGTGGTGGAAAGGGGTGGGTTCCGAGAAAGCAAACGCCTACATACCAGGTTTGGGAGCGCAAGACTCATGCCGAGCGCCTCAATCGGAGGGTACAAGGACTGCTGGAACGGACAAGCGCTATGGCAAAGTCATAATAAATAAATAAATAAATAAATTTACGCGAATGTAGCCGATGTTTGCCGAGAGCCGGAGGTTGAAATTGAGACAATGTGAAAGGGGCGCGCCACTGTTGTGCCACATCGCCCGCCACAGCAACTGTCTCCAGCCACAATCGAACGAATCTCATGGTCAGAACCCAGCTTAAGTCCACGGTGAGTCCTCGCTCCACGATCGAACTCTTCCCTATCTCTTGCGTATCGGTTGACATCATTTATGCGCCTATTCGTTAGCCTGAAGAAAAGAAAGATTCTCAGAAGAAGAAATCGTCCTCTAAGAAAGCTGAGACCGGTATATGGCCCTGCAAAATAAATGGGTGTAATAAAGAATTCGCCCGCGAGGCAGACTTGAAGCGGCACCAGAGAACGACAAAGTTACACTCACAACCAGGATTGTGTGTTGTCTTTTATCGTGGTTGCGCGCTGCCCATAATACTAATCTTATCCAAGCGCTTGTCCTCAGTGTGAAGCTACCTTCACGCGAGTGTGTACATCCCACACTTTGACTTTATTAGGGCGCTCCCTGACACTTTAAGTCATAGACTGATGCTCTTCGACGTCATCAAAAATCCCGGTGAGCCTTACTCTATTAGTTTCTGGCTCAAAACATTGACCCGGTTTTG
>WNFR01011733.1_pt1 | contig 11356 bp, 15 predicted proteins | sample 5400221 | NCBI WGS metagenome assembly WNFR01 (sample SAMN13153357, study PRJNA577476) | soil metagenome | isolation source: 40 cm soil under Madrone tree | place: USA:California | collected 2016-06-14 | reverse complement strand
CTACAGGCAGCAAACATAAGGTTGTTTTAGTCTTTAACATCTTGTTGATCGCTTCTTTTGACCCTGTTGGGCTGCCAATAAATATCGTTGCGTCCTCGCCAGGTGCTGGAATGTTGATGGTTAAGGCCCCTTCAGCAGGGCTGCAGGTAAGAGGTGGTACGTCTGAACTAGCTGAGAGCCAAGAAAGAACGAGGAGCTCGAAAAGGTGGCCTGCAGCCTGAGATGATCTGAGCCATTTATGTTTGGACAACAAATTGTAAAATTTGAGTTGGTCTTGAGCATGTGTGCTGGCAACGGCATGTGCGACAATCGTTTCAATTCGCTTGGTCGCAAATTCTGCAACCATGACCTGCCTTCCACCTACACTGTCATCCTTTGGTCCCACAGAGAAAAGATGGTGGGACACCTTGTATGGGTTGAAACTGGCCATGCTGTGACCTTCCGTGACAAATGATTGTGCAGTGGACTGTACTTTTTCTTCATAATTTGCTTCCTTCTCAGGCACCCTTGATAATTGTATACAGTTGCGCGCAGAAGGGCCCCACATACTGAAAATGTGATGGACAATGTCAACCTTGAGGCTGAGTAGTTTACTATTTGGTAACAAATTTAGCACACCGAAAATATAGTAAACGCAAAGTGAGACCAACCCCAGGGCTCTCATTTCATTCAACGTGAATGGTTTCATCACGTAAAAATCTGCACCAAGTTGCTTGGTCCATTCTTTCCACCTCTTCTCTGATGGTGAAGTTGCTTGAACAATCCAGGCAGTGTGCCGCACAGCATAATATTCGAAAGTGATACAAGGAATTTCTGAACGGTGATTGGAGTCTGAGAGTGCCCAGCACCCATTAGGGAGAACACCGGATGCCTTATCATATACGTTGACACCATCATCTTGAAAAACAAGGATATGTTGGTCCCGTTCCAGAGAAACTGGTATCTTTTTGTGCAATAGATAGAGAAGCAGATAATATAGAAAACAGGTCTTACCTAGGAGAAAAATGTTAGCAGAATATGGATAATCGGCAAGAAGACCATACCAATCCCTGGTTGACCTGTCACGACTACACCACAAAGCTTATTTTCCTCTGCAGCACGACGCAGGCCCTGAAGGTCTTCAAAGGCAGTGTCATACTCTTGACGAATTAGAAGACATGATTGGCCATAACCAAGTTCGTTCAAGTCATCCATATATTCCTCAGCCACATATCTCCACTTCTCTCCTTGGTCTTGGTCCTCAGACGTGTTGCGGAATTCAAGACTTCGCTTCCATAGGGCATCGTGCAATCGCTCACCCGCATCATGGTAAGCTCTCTGTATGTTGGTTGGTAGGGAAGACAAGGCAGCTGCAAATCTCTTGGTTAGGAGAGAACGGACAATGTTTCACTGGGGACCCACATGACTCAGTGATATGTAGCACGAGTTGGATGGTTGAACCACTGGGGGTTGCATGCTGAGAGATTCTGTCTGGGGGGTTTGCAATGACAAACCCGGAATTGTATGCCTTGTCCACCCGATCACGAATAGAGTCCCATGGTTCACTTGAAATCGGAGAACACTGTAGGTACTTTGTCTCAGACTCGGATATACATTTCTCATCAATCTGTCACGCACCAGGGAACGCAGTGAAAGCTGGTTGAAGGCAATCTTACGTCGCAGAAAGTCTGTCTCCGAGTCATTCCAAATGTCAGCTAGGGCATCATCAACAGTATTGTCATAGGAAACACGAAGGAGACTATGAGGACTTGTTGGTGAGAAGATTTTGACTTGGGCAGACATGAAGTCGAACTAGTGAAAATTAAAGGAGGATCGATAGCCCCTAACTCGGACGACAACTGTGGCGATGCGACCACAGGGGAGCGTGTGCACACGGAAAAAGCAAAAGTTGGGATGAATAGACTACTAGTGGACAAAGTACTACATAGCAAAACAGTTCTACAAAAGGAGACCACGCCCCATTCGGCCCTCGCTCTCCCACCTCTCCTTATGATAAGTGGAAGCTTCCAACCCCTTCCTTCATCGCCACTTGCAACTTCTCCAACATTACGTCCTTCGAGCTATATTCTGGTAACTTCAGGTAGTTGACGCATGTCATAACACTCGGAAGGTAATCGTCCGCCTTGAGCGGTGCCTCGTGTGGCTTGCGTACTACCGTCAGTGGCGGATTGAGCCCGCGGAAACCTACAAGGACAAGACATGCGAGTGAGCGAGTATCACGTGACAGCCTACGCATCTCCGCTCACCTCCAATGGGAAGCCTCGGGCTTCCTGTGAGGAATTGCAGGTACTGCCTCCGCATTGGCGTGTCGAACCCTGACATGATATCAATCAAGTTACGGATAGTTCGGCTCTCGACGTTGAATCCGTGGTCCGCCTTGATCGCCTCGTTCAACGCTACGTCGAAATACTAAGCATCTGTTTATTTTTCGAAAGAGCAAATCACTCACTTTCGATCGACCAGTCTTCTTCGCCATTACCAAAGAGCATGACCAGTTCGTCGAGCGCGAATGCCTGCAAGTCAGTGATCGGGAACACCTTTGAAAAGCCTTCTCGGAATGCCTTGGCTTGCAATTTCGCACCCTCCCCTATGATAGCTTCGATAACCTCTGCGATGTACTCCTCGACATTCTCCGACGTCACGGTGATATTCCTGCCGTTTGGCTTAAGGAGATGGGCATTCAGCTCCGATTGTCAGCTGCCGCCGAAATAGAATCACTTACCCTCAACTCGATGTCGTATCCAGGGATTGTGAAGTCCAGTGCCAAGTCTTCGACATCAACCTTTTCTTTCAAAAGCCTCTGCAACTATGATCGACCTCAGCCAAAAATCCTATCAGCGTATTTAGAAGGGCCAACCTTGTCGAGGGGTTTTGTTGATGACACAAGTGATCTTAGCTTCTCTAGCGACTTCGCCAAGTCTTCGTCGACGAGCTTCTTACAATCAGCTCATGTCATACGCACAGCCCGAGCGGCCAACATACCTTCAGCGAATCGATAGTAAGCGGGACATCTTCCCCGAGTGCGAGCTTGAGGAACACTTTGTTGAACGACATGTCGATGATCCTTGAGTCCAACATCGCCTTTGCGACGAATTGCCCGATGACCCGGATGATATGCGTGCGCTTGGGATCCCCGTCGTTCGCAATGTCCTCGGCGCTGATCGGCGCAGGGAACAGTCCTCGCGGGTGGAACACATACGCGCCAGCTCGCAGCAGGTCGTCATCTCGCCAAATCTTCAGATCGCGCCTTGCAAACTCGCGCGACACCAGCGCGTAGAACTCGAGCGTCGGACCAAGGCCCGTGCCAACTTCTTCGAAGTACTCCACTTCGAGGATTGACGACGACGAACCGTACAGTTCGAACACCTTCATGGCGCTTTCGAGAATATGTTTCCGCGAGATACGGACTTTCTGTCGCTGCAGCCGGCCAAGGAAACCGACGCCATCATCCCGTCGCGAGCCGTCTTGGAAACGGTTCTGCTGACTCTGCCATTTCAATATAAGACGGGCATAACCGAACGACGTTGACTGCAGGAAGTTGTAGCGCGTTGCGAAGGGGAATAAGAAGGGGAAATGTTGCGGTAGGTCCAGTGCCCAATCGGGTAGGCATTGGCTGTAATTATTCGCACCATCAGCATTTAATGCAACATTAGGTATGTTTCCAGGTTCATACCTCGCGACGATCATCGGTTCCTCCAACTGACGCGTCAACTTGGCTGATAGTTTGTTGTTCACAAATGCCGACTCGGGCAAACTGCGGTTCGGCTGATGCCGCCGCTCCGCCTCTACGACGTTCAGCTTGTGCAAGACTCGAAGGAGGCGCAAAATCTTGGCGTGTGGGGCATCTTCCGGGAGCGAAGACAAGGATGGCGTAGGAGAGCGGCTCCGTGAGACGGGCTCTGAGCTCTCACCGCTGCCTCCAGCAGGGCCCGGTACTTTCTTGAACTTGATCGTATACACCCCTTGCCATAACAAGTGAGGTGCCAACGCAGAGCCTGGCCCCGCCTTTTTCTTGCGAAGTTCGTGTTGGTGGATGGCGCCATAGATGGTAAGGTCTAGTGGTAAGGGGTGGTCATCCATGGAGAACTCGAGGTGCCAATCTGTCTGCTTAGACTTGAGTGCGGACGCATACGAGCCTTTTCCTGGACCACGTGACCCTGAACCCTTCGAACTGCCGGGTGCAGCCGGTGTGCCTACTCTCGTACCTTCCGGAGTCTGTGCCTCAACTTTGGAGCCGTCTAGCAAGTCATCCGTCAGAAAGTACGAAGGAAATGAAATGCAAACCACAAACCATCTAAGACCGACAGGGTGACTGTCTTCTCCGTCGATGCATGATCTGGATCCATCTCATCGTCGAACACCTGTCGACATGTCGCCTTAGTTCAACTTTGCTAATGACGAGAAGAACCAACCTCGGCTTCCACATCGTCGTCCGTGAAATCTGCAGTAAACTCTGCGTTGTCGCCAAAGCTATCCTCACCGGCTATCGAGGTTGGTGGTTCCGCACTTGTACTCACCGAAGCCGGCGGGGGGTGAGATGGGCCGGCATCTGCGTTAGGAGGTTCCAAAGCAGACTCGCTCGCCGCGGCTGCGCTCTTTGCGCTAAGTCTTTGACTGCGCCTGCGCTCGACAGTTGCAGAAGGGCCTGCGGAAGTGCTTGCTTCCGGCTGATCTGGTGGTTTGGTGGCTGAAAGTCCGCCCGACGTGACACCAGCGAGTGCCGCCAGCATACCACTGAGGCGCGACCCACTGAACATCAAGCCAGAGACGCGAGGCCGTAGGTAGTCGTGCAAAGCCTGGAACGTCGCAATAGCATGTATGGATACTACAATGTTGTTGAAATTCTTCGGGATGTCAGAACCTTCAGCGGCAACTAAGCGCAGACGCAGCTGCCGAGCAAGGAGTGACGGGGAGCTACTCCGTTTTGAATCTGTGGTGGCGAGTCATGTGAGAGAGAATTGGCTGCGTGAAAAGTGTCAACCTACCGTCCATACCTTGCGTTACGGTGACGACGTCGAAGGCCTCCATCCGTGTCAGGCTTTCCTGCAGCTTCTTCACAAAGATAGCGAAGGAGGTTTGTGATCCAGCGAGTACTTTTGACTTGCGAACAACGAATGCGTCTAGCAGCAGCTCCTGGCGCCGAGCAATGGAAACTGAAGCAGAATCAACTGAGCGAAGGCTTCACAAAATGAATTTGAACTCCACGTACTGCTCCGTGTCTTATCCGTGGCGAACTGCAACAGCCCATCTATTACGCCACTCTGCAGCAACTCAAAGCTCGACACAGACGTGTGCGCCGACGTAAAGAGCGTAGCGAGTTCCTTCAACGCGTTTCCAGCCTCTTTCTCGCTGGCACCTGCATCTGATATACGCTCAACCAGCCGGCGCAGGGTCGAAAACACATTGTCGGCGTCGGTGCTCTCTTTTCCCTGGAGATAACGGAAACGGATGACGCGCGCACGCAGAGTCACTGCGTCCTCGGGATCCAGAGAGAGCGAGGACAGTTTCTTGTAACCTGGGATGCTGGCAGCAACCGAAGGCGACACCGGAAGGGGAGGTGGGGGAAGGTCAGGAGCAGAAGACGCATCAGAAAGGTCTTTGTCCTTTTCTTTATCGCCGTTATTGCTCTTTTTCTTCGAGGAGATGAGTGTGCGATCGGCTAGTAGCTCAACCTCATGGAAGACGCCCTCTCGTCGAAAAGCCGGCCGGTACTCTTCTGGGATCTTGGAAAGAAGCAATTCGACTAGTTGCAGAGCACCGATGACGAGAGTTGGATGGTCCTTAGAGGACAAGATAGATGAAGAGAAGCTAGCGATGGGTACAGACTAGAAATGGGTGTTGAGCGAAGACCCTATGTTTGGCTGAGCTTCCACTTACAGTGAGGACCCGCTTGATCTCGCCCGCTTCCAAGTAACTGATAGCTTTCAACAGCCCCGTGAGAGTTTTGATCCTCACCGTGGTGATCACGCTTGCAGCATATACGTCCACCAGAATAGGTACTATGAGCTGCATGAACCTGCCAACGACCTCGGGCTTCCCGCGTAGCATGTCCGTCCGGTCGGGTGGAGACTCTTTGGTTGTGTTTGGCGGCTCGTCAGCCTCGTGTGGGCTATCGGCTCGCGTTGGTGTGGCAGTCCCCGAGGCAGGTCCCGGCGTTGCTGTCGCAGAAGATGACGGTGGGGATACTCCCGCAAACGCATATAGGTGCGCCTGCTGCGCCTGGCGTGCGGCAGCGCGGTCGGCTTTGGCCTTGGCCTTGATCATTCTCGCGAGCGATTTCTCAGTGTATGCCTTATGGTCATAGACGCCATCTATGACAGGAAGTGAGCACGGCTTAGCCAGGAAACTTGGGGTTAGGCATACCTTTCGGTAAAGGGGGGAGAAGCTCAGCTATGAGGCTCAGTGCTTCCTCGACCTGATCTTTGGGCCGGTGGGCGAGGTTCTGCATCACCGTCATATCGGCGAGCCCCCCTCCTAGACCTTGACCGCTCGGCGCGTCACCTTGTTCTTCGCTTTCGGACCGGGATGATGGGAGGACGCCCGTCAGAATTTGATATAGAGTATCCACGATGCCCGCTTCTAGTAGCACAATCGTAATGTTTGGACTTGCTCGCGCAGAAGTGGCCAAAGCGCGTAGCAACTGCGTGAACGTGTTGGCTGCAATCAAAGGAGAGCCGCCAGCAGGAAGTAGAAGGACATTGACAGCCGGGATGAGCTCAGCGTCGACGAGAATCTCGAGATTCTCTGGGGAAGACCTGAAGTAAGAGTCGATAACTCGAATGACGCAGAGGCATGCAAACTCGACGAGGCGCTGGTCGGAGTAGCCAAGGCAGTTGCGGATGATGGGCCACACGCCGCGGATCATCTGAAAGTGTTCTGGAGGTACATTACGGCAACAATTTGACGCTGCCTGTAAAGCGGTTCGCTGTACAGCGATGGAAAAGAAATCAAGGTAATTGAGCAGCGCGGCAAGTCCATTCTCACGGATGATAGAGCTTGGGAACTCCTCAGAGATCTTTTCTAGGGTCTGCGAAATCATGTCAGAAAACATGGCGATCAAGTAAGGAACAGAACGTACGCTCAGAGTCTGTTCAGCCAAATCGATGTACGAAATCTCGACGAGTTTACTGCAGAGCACGGGGATGGCGCCGTGGTACACGACAGTGTGGGCGACACCGGGAAGTGCTTCCATGAGATTTGCCAAGCAGCGAGCGGCAAGGACCTGGGCTTCGAGATTGTCGTCACCCTGATACTGACCGCCTCCACTCAGAGCGAGTGCTGCCGCGAGTTGAGCATCCTCATCCTGCTCGTGGCTATCGTCATCCCCATCCCCATCGTCATCATCAGCATCCGCCGCGTTTCCGGTCCCCCCAAGAATCTTGACGAGCTCGCGTACAAAAGCGTCAACCTGGAAGGAACCGGCCAGGGTGTCCTCGGTGCTAATGCTAAGTAACTCGCTGAGCTCTTGTAGGGTTACGACGCGCGTTGTCGGATCAGCACTTGATTTGATGTTGTTGAGCATAGTTTTGAGGCGCGAGCTAAGCCCGGACATATAATTGCCCAGCTGCCGGTAGTCGGCAAAGATAGCCATCGCTGCACTCTCGTCGAGTCCCGCGAAGCCGCGTGGCAAACCGCCGATACCGTTAGTCATCCCGCCTAGGTCTTCCTCACCTGCACCGTCGCCCGCAGGTCCACCGCCAGGGTCCTCATCCCCGTCCTCATCCCCACCCCCATCACGATCATCATGCGCAAGGTCCATCTGATCGTCATGATCTGATGCCTCGTGCTTGTACTCCACGTCCATCATTTCAACGTCCTCATCTTCGACGCGTGAGGGGCCAGGGGCTGCCATCGCCTTACTCTTGGCGGCGGCGGATTTTCCCTTCGTAGTGGAGCTTTGTCTGCATGAAGAAGCCGTAAGAAGACATTAGCGTTGACCCGAGGAGCGCTGGCCAGCACATTACCTCATTTTTTTCGGCATCTCTGATACTGAAGATTGGGTGGCGTCTGAGCGAGAGCGAAGCGCGTAGGCGGTAGTGGATTGACGGGGACGCTTGGAGGGTCCGGGAGGGGCACTAGCAGAAAAGTCTTCAGAGAAGGTTTCTGCAGCTGCGCGTTTCTTGCCCTTTGTATCGCGAGTGGGTTCGTTGATGGTAAGAGCGGGGGCGGAGACGGGATAAGTCGTACGACGACCTCTGTGGAGAGAAGATGGTGGGCGGTCAGAGTCAAAAGGGATTGGTCATGCATTTGAAACATACTTCTTGCTGGTGCGAGAAGAGGGCTGTTCTTCAGTTATATCTTGAGATTTTCCTTTACCCTTGTTACGCTTTGGAGGGTTGGATTGGTGGTTGGAGCGGGTTTGACGGGAAGAGGATTCTGCGGTGGCCGAGGATGCCTGATCTGGAATGATGTTGTCCTTGGCCACTTTCTGCTTTGGAGCCTTTGCGCGTGTGGATGATCTGAGAGTACGAGAAGAGTCTGAAGGGGTAGAATTGGTCGGGAGGGATGAAGTTGCAGAGGAATATTGAGGATCGGATGGAGTGGATTGGGGAAAGCTGGCAGAAATGGCTTGTTGAGAGTGAGAGTGTGATAAGTCCATTTAGAGCTGGCTGCCAGCCATCGAGTTCTGACTGTGCTTGGACCGAGTCAAAGTCAAAGTCAAAGTCAAAGTTGCTGACGAGGACCGACGGTGGCTGCTAAATTCTCCGCTCCGCTCGTGGCGACTCGACTGAAATGTGATGTTGTATGCAGGTGAAATCATTATATGACCCCCCTCACTCTCCTTCAGGTTCGCCCCAGCAGGCATCCCCATCACGATCAGCCCGTTCTCCATGCATCGTGCTTGTACAACCATTGCAAATTGCTTTGTGTCCAAATTTCCTATTTTGCCCTCGGACCCGGCAAAGTCAAACTCCACAGCCCACCACGACCCTCCACCGCGCACATCAAACGTAAACGGTCTTGCAAGTGCGTTGGAAGACAGCAGCCGTGAGCGAAGAAGCTGCCCCAGGTATTCACCTGTTTGGCGCCCATTTTCAAGAAGGTTCTCGGCCGCTATCACTTTTTGCACAGCAACTGCCCCCGCACAGGACATAGGATGCGTCTTATTGCGGCATGTCAGGCGGACCAAAACATATGACATAGAGTAATCATTACATACCGTCAGGGCATGTCCGTGTTTCCAGCGACCACCGTTGTTCGTGACAACGTCTGCAACCTGTTTAGACATAAGGACTGCGCCAATGCAGGAATACCTATACCCAAGTCAGAACAAATGCCGGAAAACGCGACCAGGAACACCATACCCTCCGCCAAGACCCTTCGCGACAGCCTGAATATCCGGGGGCTCGTTGTCACCGAAGCTCTCCCAGGCATGTGTCGTGCCCATCCCTACATCACCCGTCAATGTGTCAGCCTCGAAGCACCACATGGTAGACCAGGTGACTCACGGCCCATCCCGCACATGATCTCATCTAACATGAAAAGGACACCGTACTTCCTACAAACGGATTTCATAGCTTTGAAGTAGCCCTTTGGTGCAGGAACCACGCCAGTCGTCGCCCCGACCACGGTTTCAGCAACAACTGTCTGCGCTCAGCCGTTGCTTGCTACCAAGACACAAGTCGACCTACAGCCTATGACCGTGTCCGGTCCGAGCTCAAGGATCTTATTCTCCAGTTCTTGGCGGAGCCTCTCCACGTATTGTTCCTCAGTCTCGTCGGGTTTTTGGAAGCGCTTGGCGTAGGCTGGTGACACTTTGTGATATATGTCGTGTTGGAGGATATCGTTATACGGCGCACGCCGCCCAGGGTGTCCAGACAAAGATAACGCGGCAACCGTATTACCGTGGTAGGAAAGGTGTCTAGAAATGAAATGCTTGCGTTGTGGTTGATTCTGTTCATACCAGTACTAAAGAGAGATATTGTCAAAGAACCATCACTGAACCCTCAATCAGTACGTACTTGGCGAGCAAGCTTGAGAACTCCTTCCGTTGCCTCAGAGCCTAAATATATTAAGAATTGTTTGTGATTGAGTAGCACCAATAGGTAGGGCCCACCTCCGGTCACGAAGTAGCAAAGTGCGAATGCCCCTTTTCCTGATTCAATCAATATTCTAGCGAGCTCTACAGCAGGCTCATTCAAAAAATGCCCATAGTCAACATCTAAAAACTTGTCAGCTCCTATCCACATTCCCAAATGGTCGCAGCTACTCACAAGCAAACTTGTCAACCTGTTCTTTCATGGTCTTCTGTACGACTGGGTGACTATTCCCAATGCACGTGACAGCAGAGCCGCCAACTGCATCGATAAGCTCCCGTCCGTCCTCTAGGGTGACGTATATTCCCTTCCCGCTAACTGCAACAGGCGGCTGCCATGGTGTGCGATGCAAAATCGCGGTGGGGCGTGACACCTTTTTCTCAACTACAGGCGCAACGACAGACCCGTCGGATGGTGTAGGTGGCATGAATGTGACCACAGGGGTACGATGCGACCTCGCCAAGACGCCGATTTAAACGGGATAACTAGATCGGAAAGATCTGGTTTCGTTTCGTCGGATTGCGTGCGATAGACTGGTCGTCAAATGAAGGTGCATGCCTGTAACCGTATGATCAGCCCAATCATTAGATTAGCATATCCCACGCCAATTAAGCCTGGCGTCCGGCAGACCTTTTTGAGCCGAGAGCTGAAAGCTAAGTCTTGTCCATTTTGAAGGTGTGCGCCGCGTTGTTGTACGGAAAGACTACAGATAGCCGCAAGGAAAGCTATTAGTTTTCCTTGCGCTTATCTGTAGTTTCGTGGAAAGCGATGGTGTTCGTTATGACAACGTAGCTTGTCATACGTAGCTTTTTTCCGTCCCATGAATGGTTTTCGTAACCAAATACTCACAATCTGACAACCCACGCCCCGTAAAAGAAGTTTTCTGGCAGGGTGAGCAGCGAATGCTGCATGATTGCCCCGTGGAAATAAGTTCAGATCACGAGAAAGTTGGGCGTATCGGCGACACAGTTCACGTTTAGGGAAAAAAATGGGGTTATAAGAATAGAATCGTCACCGAATCGTACTGAATGGCTATCGATCTGTGGGGAAAAAACTTGGCAAAATGACAGACAAATCAATCCTTTAATTTTTACTGTAAGTTAGCGTGAGCTGAGCGGAGACACGGTTTTCGGACGCCATGGTTTCCGGAGAAAAGTCCAGCCAGTAGCGCAATACCGCTCTCACCTCTGCGTCCTATAGCGCAAGAGTGGGGACCAGGAGCCTTGGTCGGAGTCCGAGGTGGTCAACTTGGCTATGCGACTGAGCTGAGACGCGCATAGGTGCTGATGTAATATTGTCACATTACGGTTAGGTCATCG
>WNFR01007155.1_pt1 | contig 11357 bp, 12 predicted proteins | sample 5400221 | NCBI WGS metagenome assembly WNFR01 (sample SAMN13153357, study PRJNA577476) | soil metagenome | isolation source: 40 cm soil under Madrone tree | place: USA:California | collected 2016-06-14 | reverse complement strand
GCCCCACCGACTGCGGCGACCGTCGTCAGGCCCCGCGTCGTGTCGTACAGTCCGTACCGTCGCATCGGATCACCTCGTTCCGCGGTTTGCAGGAGAAACGCGGAAGCGACCCCGCGGGGTGCGGGTCAGTCGAGGCTCAGGCGCCGGGCGTCGAAGGCGGCCGACCAGAGCTCTGACCGGAATTCCTCGACGGTCGTCTCGAGATCCCCCGCGAAGACGTGCTCGACGACCCCGATCTCGCGGTCATTGTGGAACGGGAGGTCGACGTGCTCGTGGCTGACGAGGTTGACCGACGTCCGCGCGCACGCCGGGCAGTGGACGGCGACCGCGAGCCGGCTGTCGCCCGGCGCGAGGAGGAAGAACGCCGAGGGGAAGATCGGGCGCGGGCGCTCCTCCGGGTAGCAGAAGAAGCTCCAGGGCCACTCCCCCGCTCCGATCCGCGCCGCGGCGAGGTCGCCAAGCTCCTCTGCGACCGGCTCCACGCGCGATGTCATGAGGTTGAGGAACACGCCGCCTTCGAGCCCGAGCGGCGCCCAGTCGAGATCGTCGTGGCTGACGAGCCCGTCGTGCTCGTCCCCGCACGTGCAGGCAAACCGGATGCGGTACACGACCGGATGCGAGGTACCCTCCAGACGCTCGAGCGTCCGGAACGAGGACAGCGTCACCCGCGCCTCGCCGCGCTGCGGGCAGGCGAACGTGTACCGGCTCGTCAGCGGGTCGTACATATCCATCTTGTAGACACCCGGACGGACGGAACGCCTACGTCAGTACGAAATGAGCGCGTGCACGTCGTACCCCTCCAACCGCTCGCGGCCCCTGAGGAACGTCAGCTCGATGACGAAGTTCACTCCGACCACCTCGCCCCCGAGCTGCTCGACGAGGCCGGCGATCGCGGCGACCGTGCCGCCGGTGGCGAGGACGTCGTCGTGGATGACGACCCGTGCCCCCTCCGAGATCGAGTCGGCGTTCACCTCGAGCGCGTTCTCGCCGTACTCGAGCGCGTAGCGGGCGGAGACCGTCTCCGGCGGCAGCTTGCCCGGCCGGCGCGCAGGGACGAACCCACACCCGACCTTGCACGCGATCGCGGCGCCCAGCCAGAACCCGCGCGCCTCCGCGCCGAGGACGAGGTCGGGCCTCCGCTCCGACGTCCAATCGGCGAGCTCCGCGACCGCCTGCCGCAGCGCCACCGGGTCGCCGAGCAGCGGCGCGATGTCCTTGAACCCGATGCCCGGCTCGGGGAAGTCGGGGACTTCGCGGATCTTCGTCCTCAGGTCGATCGCCGTCGTCATTCGGCCAGCCTCCGTACCGTTCGTCCGAGCAGGAGCTGCGAGAGCTCCTGTGCCGCCTCGGTCAGCGCGCGCAGGTCGTCGAGGCCCGCCCGCCGTCGCTCCGGGTTGCGCGAGCGCAGCGCTGGGAGCACGAGTGCCTCGAGCAGCCCGGCCTCCCGATCGGCCGCCGTGCGGAATGCGCGCAGATGCCGCGGCGCGATCCCGTACCGGGCGAGCCGCTCGCACACCTCGGCGATCTCGATGTCGAGCTCGGAATACGGCGCCTCGACCAGGCCGAACTGCTCGAGCTCGCGAACGCGCGCGCGCTCGATCCCCGCGCGCTCGCACAACGCGTCGAGGTCGACGTCCTCGTCCTCCTGGCCGAGCGTGGTGGCGGTTCTCCGACGCCGAGCCTTCGCTGCGCCGGCCGCGAGCTCCTCGCGGATGACGCGCAGCGGCAGGAACTCGTCGCGCTGCAGGCGCAGGATCGTCCGGAGTCGCTCCACGTCCTCCTCGGAGAAGAGGCGGTAGCCGCCCTCCGTCCGCTTGGGCGCGAGCAGGCCCTCGCCCTCGAGGTAGCGGATCTTCGAGATGGAGACGTCCGGAAACTCGGCCTTGAGCGCCTCGCACACGGCGCCGATCGTCAGCCGCTGCCTACTCGCCGACACGACCATCAGCGGGCCAGGAACGTCAGGCGGTACTTCCCGATCTGCAGCTCGTCGCCGTCGGACAGCTCGGATGAGTCGACGCGGCGGCGGTTGACGAAGGTCCCGTTCAAGCTGCCCTGGTCCTCCACGAACCAGTGCCCGTCTCGCTCGAGAAGCACCGCGTGCCGTCGCGACACCGTGACGTCGTCGAGGAAGACCGCGCAGTCCGGGGACCTGCCGATGGTCGTGCGGTCGCCCTGCGGGACGAAGGTCTCACCCGCGCGGCCGCCGCCGGAGCGGACGACGAGCGCGGGCCCTTCCACGCGCAGGTCGTCGAGCGCGTCCAGCTGGTCGCCGCCCTCGTCGGCGCTGAAGGTCTGCGTCTGCTCCGCCGGCTCGGCCGCGTGCAGCATCGCACCGCACTTCGCGCAGTAGTTCGCGGCTTCCGGATTCTGGAAGCCGCACTCGGGGCAGTAGATGTGACTCATCTACTCCGACTGCGGAGACGCCTTGCCGGCGAGGATCTCGGTCAGCGACTCGACGTCGACCTGACTGAGGATCGTCTCCGGCCCGGCCGCCTTCAGCCGCGCCTGGTACTCCGCGCGGAGGATGTCGATCTTCCCGTGCAGTAGCCGTCGCTGGTACGAGATCTCGCGCTCCTCCTCCTGCAGCTCCTTGATGAGCCGCTTGAGGTCGGCGTCCGTCAGCGTGGCAAGGTCGGGCAGGAGTTCCAACGGGGGCCTTTCGCTCGCAGGGTCAAGCTCAGCTTGAGACTTTACCCTAGTTTCGGGCCACCGCGCCCTCTCCCTGCTCGATCTCGACCACGAGGTCGCGGAGCTCGTCGACGAGCTCCTCGGAGGCCTCGAGGGTCTCCCCCTCCGCGTACAGGTGGAGCACCGGTTCATCCGGATCGGGCAGCACCTGCACCCAGCCGCGATCCTCGAAGAGCTTGATGCCGTCGGTGAGGTCGACGTCCCGGCCGGCCAAACGCTCGTTGAGGACGCGCATGACGAGGCCCTTGAGCGACCACGGGCACGCGAGCTGGCGATGGACGAGCGTCGGCTGCGGCAGCTCGGCCACGATCTCGGAGATCGGGCGCTCGACGGGCGCGAGCAGCTCGAGCAGCTTGACGAGGCTCGCGACCGCGTCGTAGCCGGGGAGGAACTCGGGGAACACGTACCCACCGCCGACAGCGCCGCCGAAGATCACGCCCTCGTCGGCGGCGGTGCGGGTCAGCTCCTGGAGCGACGCCACCGTGCGCACGATCTCGAGGCCCGATCCCTCGATGAGGCGGTCGACCTGGCTCGTCACCGTTACCGGGAACGCGAGTCGGCCGGTGCGGCCGTTCGACCCGATGAGCCGCAGATACAGAAGCAGCGCCTGCTCCACCGGAATCTCGTGCGCCTGCTCGTCGACGAGGTACAGCCGCTCTCCCGGCCGGTCGAAGACGGCGCCAAGGTCGGCTCCGACGGCGGTGATGAGCCGCTTCGCCTGCGCGATGGAGGCGGCGAGCGGTCCGCCCGCGTCGGCGTTGCCGTCGTTCGGGAACGCATGCGCGGCCACGACCTCGACGCCGAGCGGGTCGAGCACGAGCGGGAGGACGTACGACGCGGCGGAAAAGCCGTAGTCGACGACGATGCGGAAGCCGCGGGCGCGGATCGCCTCCGTGTCGAGCGTCGAGAGGAGGTCGCTCGCGTACGTCTCCCTCGCGCGCGCGGGATATGAGATGCGTCCCACGTCGGTCGAGGCGACACGCCTGATCTCGCCGCGCGTGAAGTGCTTCTCGACCTCCTTCTGCGTCCCTGCGCTCATCTCGATCCCCGGCTGCTCGAAGAACTGGATGCGCACCGCTTCGGGATCGTTCGGGCTCACGCCGACGTGGATGCCTGCGTGGTAGCCCTCCGACTTCACGAGATGGCGCGCGACCGCGGTGGGGATGACGCGCAGGTCTGCGACGTCGACGCCGGTGGACGAGAGCCCGGAGATCATTGCGCGCTTGATCATCCGGCACGCCGGTGTCCCCTCGCGGGACGCGACGACGCGGGAGCTGGGCTTCAGCGCGGTGCCGAGCGCGGCGGCGAGGCGGACGGCGACATCCGGCGTGAGGTCGACGTTGACGAGACCCGAGACGCCGTCCTTCCCGAAGATGCGCGCGGTCCCGCGTGACTCCCAGATCAGGCTCTCGAACAGGTGCGCGCCGGTCTCGACCTCCTTGTACGGGTAAATCCGGACGCCTGGCATGATCACGCTCTCGGGGCCGATGGTCACCTCGTCGCCGATCGCGACGCCCTCGTGCACGCGCACGTGCGCGCGCAGGTCGCACGAGCGGCCGACGATCGCGCCTTCGACGAGGGCGCTTCGTCCGATGTACGTCGATGCGTCGATGATCGACCGCGCAGTCCGCGCGCGTTCGCGCAGCGTCACGCTCGTCGCGAGGACGGAGTACGGCCCGACGGTCGCCTCCGGCGCGATGCGGCAGTAGTTGCCGAGATACGCCGGCCCTTCGATCGCGTCGAGATCGTGGACGTCGACGCCTTCTCCGAGCCAGACGTTGCCGCGCAGGCGCACGCCGGCGATGTCGAGCCGCACCTTCTCCTCGAGCGCATCGAAGTTCGCCTGCCGGTACTGGTCGAGGTTGCCGATGTCCTGCCAGTAGCCGTCGAGGACGCAGCCGTACATGGGTCGACCCATTTCGAGGAGGAGCGGGAACAACTCCTTCGAGAAGTCGAACGGCCGGTCGGCCGGGATGTGCTTCAACACCTCCGGCTCGAGCACGTAGATGCCGGTGTTGATCGTGTCGGAGAAGACCTGCCCCCACGACGGCTTCTCGAGGAAGCGTTCGATCCGCCCGTCGTCGTCGGTGACGACGATGCCGAACTCGAGCGGGTTGTCGACCGCTTTGAGCCCGATCGTGACCGAAGCCTCCTTCTCGCGGTGGAACGCGACGAGGCGGCTGAGGTCGACATCGCAGAGCGCGTCGCCGGAGATGACGAGGAAGGTGTCGTCGAGCCTGCCGGCGGCGAGACGCACCGAGCCCGCAGTGCCGGCGGGAGACTCCTCGACGGAGTACGCGAGGTTGATGCCAAGCGTCTCGCCCGTGCCGAAGTAGCTGCGGATCGCCTGCGGGAGAAACGCGACGGTAACGATCACGTCCTCGAAGCCGTGGCGTTTGAGCAGATCGATGATGTGCTCCATGCACGGCTTGCCGACGATCGGCACGAGCGGCTTCGGCTGATTCGAAGTGAGCGGGCGAAGACGCGTGCCCTCGCCGCCCGCCATGACGACGGCCTTCATCGTTTCAACACTCTCCAGGCCTCACGGACGTACAACATCGCAGCGGCGACGGCGCCGCCGAGCCCGATCCAGAACAGCCAGAGCGGCCACGACGTCGCGTCGTGCGTCACGATTCTGAACCCGATCGCGGCGTAGAGGAGCCACGTGGCGGCCTTGCCGAGCAGGTTGACGTCGAGATCGACCCCGCGTGGCGCGAGCACACGCCACCCCGCGAGAAGAAGCAGGTCGCGTGCCGCGATCACGACGAGGGCGGCCCACGGCAGGCGCCCGTAGACGACGAGGAGGATGACCGCCGCGTCGATCATCAACCGGTCGGCGAGCGGATCGGCGATCTTCCCGAAGCGGGACTCGACATGCCAGCGGCGGGCGAGGAAGCCGTCGATCTGGTCGGTGATGCCTGCCACGCCGAAGAGGATCCCTGCGGGCCACGAATGCGCGTCGCCGGCCTTGATCATGAGCGCGACGAACACCGGGATGACCGCGAGCCGCGCGAGAGTCAGCGCGTTCGGGAGCCGCGCGAGCGGAGCCGGGATCGCGGGAGTGGCCATCCCGGAAGAGTGTACGGGGCTACTTCAGTGCATGAAACCGCGATGTCCAGTACGCGGTTCGCGTCAGGTACGCCGTCTGCGCGGCCGCGCCCCACAGCCCCCACGAGCCGTCGTACGAGAGGTACCCGCGCTTCGCGGCAGCGGGCTCGATCTGCGTCCCCTCCCCCCATTCGTTGAAGCTCGTGATCGTGATGCCGTCGGGCCGCGCGGCGATCGCCGCCTTCCAGAGGTTGTCGTACGTCGTCCCGCGTAGGCGCGCGCGCGAGAGGGAGAGCTCACCCGCGCGGCCGCCGTCGTAGCCGGGGCCCACACTCGGCATGCAGAGGAGGCCGCGTAAATGGGCCTCAGAACAGAGACGGACGAATTTCGCCCCGCCGTAGTCGACGAAGTCGTACGTGTAGAAGCCGTTGAACCCGCCGGCGACGGCAAAGCCGACGAGCTCCGTGCCGGCGAAGAGGCGCATGCCGGCCGGCTTCAGCGCAGCCACCGCCGCCCAGTCGGTGGAGGTGAAGTCGAGCGGGTGGTAGACGTAGACGTCGCGGATGCCGAGCGTCGCGAGATACGGCAGGTCCTCCTCGATCGTCGCCGGCGAGCGGCCCGCGTACGGCTCGAGATGGATCGCCGTGTCGAGATGCTGCTTGCGCGCGGCGGAGAGCACGAGCGGGAGGCGCGCGTCCTCGACGGATCCCCTCCCCCACCACGAGACGACGATCTCGTTCACGCCGGCGGCCGCGATCTCTTTCATCTGGCGCGCGACCATCCGGGGATCTCCGCCCGAGTACGGCCCGGTGGCCGGGAAGTAGCGCGAGTACACGTCGGCCGGCGGCTGGTGGCCGTTCTGGCCCCAGTGCGACCACGTGCCGTCATGCAGCGGCGTCCCGTACCACGGGTAGTAGAAGATCGCCACGGTTCCGGCCCGGGCGAGACCGGGAGCGGCGAGGTATGCAATTACGAGCCCCCCCGCGAGGAGGCGACGCATCCATGCGTATTGTCACCCGTATGCCGGCCGATTTCCAGATCCCCGGCTTCGTCAACGCGCACAGTCACGCGTTCCAGCGCGCCCTGCGCGGGCGCGTCGAGGGCGGGGACTTCTGGACGTGGAGGGACGCGATGCTCGAGCTCGCGGCCGGGGTCCGGACGGACTACCGGGCGGTCTTCTCGGAGATGCGCGACGCCGGGTACACCGCGGTCGGGGAGTTCCACTACCTCGGCCTCGACGAGGCGCGGTCGGCCGAGGAGGCCGCCGGGGAGGTCGGGATCGAGCTCGTCGTCCTCTACGTCGCCTACGGACGCGGGGGCATCGACCGCTTCCGGCAGGAGTCGGTGGCGGCGTACCTGAGTGAGCTGGAGCAGCTCCGGTCGGCGGGCGTTCGCGTCGGTGTCTCCCCCCACTCCGTGCGCGCCTGCCCACGGGAGTGGCTCGAGGAGCTCGGCCGCTATGCGACCGCGGAAGGGTTACCGCTTCACGTCCACGCGGACGAGCAGCCGCGGGAGATCGACGAATGCATCGCCGAGCACGGCGTGCGTCCGATCGAGCTGCTCGCCGACTGCGGCTGCCTGGGGCCGCACACGACCGTCGTCCACGCCACGCACGCCGACGGACGCGAGCTCGACCTCCTCGGCGCCGCGTGCGCGCGCGTCTGCGTCTGCCCGACGACGGAGGCGAACCTCGCCGACGGGTTCCTGCCGGTCGAGCGTCTTCTGCATCGTGGGATCGGTCTCTGCATCGGCTCCGACTCGAACGTGCGCATCGATCCGCTCGAGGAGCTGCGCGAGCTGGACGGGATCGCGCGGCGGCAGTCGGGCCGTCGGGACGTCTTCGCCGTCGACGCGCTGCTCGCGATCGGCTCGGACGAAGGCGCAGGCGCACTCGGCCTCGTTCAGTGGCCCGACGTGGCAGTGGACGTGACGCACCCGCAGCTACGCGGGGTCGACGAGCCGCTGTGCGCGCTCGTCGCAGGCTGCTCGGCCGAGGTGCTCCGCTCGCTCTAGTGGCCGTGGTGGCCGGCGTTGCTGTTGGCTCCGCCACCGTTGTCGTACCCGCGCCCATGGCCACCGGCCTCATCCGTGGGGCCGGACGAGCCGTCGCCGGTGCCCCCGGTGTCCGGCGTCGTGGTCGTTGTCGTGGTGGGCGTGGTCGAGTCGCCGCCCATCGTCGTCGTCTCCGTCGTGTCGGTCGAGCCCGTCGTGGTGGTCGGCGTCGTATCCGGAGGCGAGAACGGGCCATGCGGGCCGTCGTGCGTCCCGGATGTCCCTCTCACCTTGTCTGTCGATCCCGAGTTACCGGTGGAGCTTCCCTTCGCTGCTTGGTGCCCGCTGGAGGAGGCGGCGGTGCTCGAGTCGGAGCTGGACGACGACCCCGTCGCGTACGGCGCGGACTGCACCGCCGGTAAGGGTGCAGTCTCCTCTTGCGGCGTCGCTGCGGGGGCGGGTGCCGGCGGAGCCTCGTCCAGAACGATCGTGGGCTTCGCCTGCGTCGTCACCACGGAACCGACGAAGGCTGTGTGCAGCCGCGCTTTCGCGTGGACTGCGTGCGACGCGACATGCGTGCTTGCATGAATCGGTGTCGCCAGCCGCGCCGACGTCACCGGAGGCGCGATGAGCGCTCGTGTCGCAGGCCCCTGCGCCTGGAGGCGCGCGGTTCGGTGCACGACCGACTGGACAACGGCATTCGTGCCGGCCACCGTCGCGGTCGCGGCGACGGCTGCCATCTTCAGCACGGCGCCGGTCGAGAAGAGTCCCTTCAGCGCGGCGACGGGCGAGCCGAAGCTGAAGCCCGTCTTGGCGCGTCGGCTGCGCCGCCTCTGCACCGGCTCAGGCTGCTCGAGCGCTGTTGCGAGCGTCCGCCGAGCCCGGAAGATGAGCATCTCGACCGCGCCCTGGGACAGGCTGAGCTCGGTCGCGATCTCGCGATACGATAAGCCCTGCCACTCGCGCAGGAGAATCGCGCGACGCTGATTCTCCGGCATCTTCTCGAGTGCGCCGTCGAGGCCCATGAGCTCGAGCGTGTCGCCCGAGCCGTTGCTCGACGGGACGACCTCCTGCAGGATCTCGAAGTCATCGGGCGCTTCGAGCCGCAGGCGACGGCCCGACGAGGACCGGCGCGCGATGCAGACGTTCTGCGCGATCTTGTACAGCCACGCCTGTTCGAAGCGCGTGGTCGTTCCCCGCTGGAGCCCGCGGAAGGCGTTCAGGAACGTCGTCTGGACGGCGTCCTCCGCCTCCTCGCGCGAGCGGAGCTGGTGCAGGCAGTACGCGTAGATCTGCTTGCCGTACTGCCGGTATAGGTCATGGGTCGCGCTTGCGACCGAATCCCCTCGACCTGCATCCCCTAATGCGGCCAACGTGTTCCCTCGTCCCCCCGGTCTGCGGAGCCTGATTGTCCGGCGTGTTACCGCGCTGACAAATCACCCTTTTTGTTGATTTGCGAGATTGGCAACGATCTCGCTCGTCGACCTGTCATCCGAGCGGCCCACCCACGGCGAGCGCGACGAGCCCGCCGAGGGCCAGGAACGGCGCAAAGGGAATCCCCACCGTCCGCCCGCTGGAGCCGTGACGGAGGAGGATCGCGATGCTCGGTACCGTCGCCGCCGCAAGCGCGACGACGAGCGCAATCGGGACCGAGCGCCCGACGGCCACCCCGAGCAGGAGCGCGAGCTTTACGTCGCCCATGCCCATTCCACGGGGCCGCACGATCGCGGCGATGAAAAGGAACGCTGCCGCACCCGCGCCGGCGGCGATCCACACGGGGGACGGATGGACGAGCGTTCGCGCGGCGAGCACGATCGCGGCGGCCGGAAGCACCAGGCGATTCGGCACGATCCGGCGCCGAACGTCGACGACCGAAATGACGACGAGGACGGCGACGAAGAACCCAGCGACGACGATATCGACGGCGTCGCTCATGCCACGTTGCGATCGTTGATGCTTCCCTGGAGCTCGCCGACGTATGCGGAGAGGTCGCGCTCGCGGAACTCGATGAGCTCCTCTCGCTCGGTGATGTCACGTTCACGTTGCTCGAGGCGATCTTCGCGCAACTCGACCTCGGCGAGGAGCCGCGCCTCGCGCAGCCGGAGCTCTTCGTCAGCCTTTGCGAGCTCCCCGGTGCGTTCCGCGAGCCGGTCCTCGCTCTCGAGCATCCGTTGCTCGCGCAGCTGGACGCGCTGCTCGCGCTGCTCCAGCTCGGCGAGGAGCGCGAACGCCTCCTGCGACACCTGGCCCTGCCCGCTTCGTGCGCGCTCGAGCCGCTCGCCCTCCTCTCGCATACGCGCCTCTCGCGCCGACATCGCGGTTTCCCCGTTCGCGAGCATCTTCTCCCGCGCCTCGTAGCGACGCTCGAGTGTTGCCTCGCGCTCCGCCACCTCGTCGGCACGCTCCTGAAGTCGCGTTCGCTGCTGTTCGAGCTCCGCGGCCGCCGCGCGCAGCCCGATCTCGCGCTCCGAGACCGTTCGCTCGCGTTGGCTTGCGGCTGCGTCGGCCTGACGCACGCTCTCCTCGCGACCGATGAACCCCGCCTCCTGCTCCTGGCGGACCGCCTCGAGCGCGCCGCGCTCCCGCCGGAGCTCACGCTCACGCTCGGCGATGCCGGCGAGCTGCTGCGCGACATGAGCCCCCGCCTGCGCACGCTCCTGATCCACCGACTCGAGCTGGACGGCCCGCGAGTCGATATGGGTCGCCAGCTCGCTGACGCGCGCCTCTTCTGCAACGAGCTCCGCCCGCATGCGCGCGAGCTCGCTCCGTTCGCTCTCGAGCTGGTCGCGCTGGATCTTGACGACGAGCAACTGCTCCTCGACGTCGGCGTGCGCACTCTCGGCGCGCACTGCGCGGTGCTCGACCTCGGCCTCGCGGACGGCGAGCTCGCGTGCGGACCCGAGCTCGCGTTCGTACGCCTCGATCTGGTGCTCGAGGGCATCGCGGAGCCCGCGCTCGCGCTCGAGCGCCGCCTCGAGCTCGGTACGGAGCCCCGCGACCTGGGCCGGCTCGTCGTTCGCCGGCTCTGGCAACAGCGCGACGATCTCTCCGATCGGCAGGAGCTCGGGGGCCTCCGGCACAACCGGCTCGAGCAGCTCGACGACGTCCTCGGCGGCGACTTCCTCGCCGGCGAGCTTACGGGACAGCTGCGCGCGCAGCCCGCTGCCGAATCCGGTTTCCGTCTCGTGCGTCACTTGAAGTGGAGATAGGTCGTGATGTTCAGGAACGCCGGGCCGAGGATGGCGACGAACATCGCCGGAAAGATGAAGATCGCGGTCGGAAAGAGCATCTTGATCGGGGCCTTCATCGCGCGCTCCTCCGCCGCCGCCTGCCGACGCAGCCGCGAGTCGGCCGCCTGCACGCGCAGGATGCGACCGAGCGAGATGCCGAGCTGTTCGGCCTGAACGACAGAGCGGACGAAGGCGGAGACCTCGGGAGCCGGGACGCGCTCGGCGAGCCTCTTCAGCGCCTCCTGCCGCGCCTCGCCGACGCGCATCTCGCCCAGTGTGAGCGCGAACTCGTCCACGAGCGCGCCCTCCATGTGCTCGGTTAGCTTCGCGATCGCCCCGTCAAGGCCGAGGCCTGCCTCCACCGAGACGGCAAGCAGGTCGAGCGCATCGGGCAGCTCG